>ERZ838516.36-NODE-36-length-179732-cov-18.631678_pt1 | contig 179732 bp, 131 predicted proteins | sample MGYA00519910_ERZ838516 | MGnify/ENA primary metagenome ERZ838516 (study PRJEB31850, sample SAMEA3708837) | human gut metagenome | biome: human gut; feature: human-associated habitat; material: faeces | place: China | collected 2014 ... | reverse complement strand
TGCATAGTACTGAAAACGGGAGCAAGGATTGCAACCGGCTTTTCGGACTGACCCCAAAAATTCCCCAAAACAGCAGGAATCCGCACGGTTGCCAGCGCGGCCCCGCCTGCCAGATGCCACACTGAAAGCATATTCAACTATTGGTTTTATAAAACCGCTGAACGCCCAACCGACAATGCCGCCGATGATGCCAAGCGGCGCCCCTCATTGTGCCAAGGCAATGCCGGCGCGGGCTGATATAGCCGTGCACATACCGCATGCATCTACAAACACGCCCCAACCTCAGCCCCACCCCGTCACAGCGAATAGGCCACCCGCAGGAAGGCGCCGCCCAGGTTTTTCCGCTCGGGGTAGAAAGGGCCGAAGCTCGTGCCCTTGTATGCCATGCCGCGCCTCATGGCGTATACGTCGAGGTCGGACCAGGCGTAGCCCAGCGACAGGGTGACGGGGTCGAACGCCGCGTAAACGCCTATGCGCACACTGAACGCATACCACCGGCCACGGTTGCCGCTCACACGGTCATACCCTGTGGGCAAGCCCCATTTGTCTTTCATTTCAATGGTAACACTGCTGTAAGGCACGTTCATCATGAAGCCCGGCTCGGCCATGAGGCCGATGCCTACGCTTTCCGTCCTGATGAGCGCGGGCGTTCGCAGCAGCAGCGACGGCATGAGAAACGCGCTCATCATGCAACGGCTGTCATCGTCGGTGCGCCACTCATTTGTCGCGGGCACACCGCCATACGAATACTGCTCCCACATGCCCAGGGAGACGCCTATGCCCGCATACCTCACGGGAAACCAGTGGTAAGAGGCTTCCAGCTGCCACGTGTCGCTTGATGTAAGCTCGCCGGTAAGCCCCAGGCAGTGGCGCCAGGCAGCATCGTCTTGACCTTTGTCGGCTGCGCCCGCCACAACCGCCACCATCAATGCCAAGGCGAGCGCCATGATACGAAAACCATTAATATGCCTAACCAATTCCATATCCCATTTACTTTATACCTGATTTCTTTATACCTGATTTCTTTATACCTGATGCAGCAACAGGCCGCGTAATGTTTATGTCAATGTGGATGCCGTCAAGTTGCAAATAGCAATGGTGAGCTATATGAGTGATAGGAAGTTAGCGGACAACAGCCTTGGTGGGTAATGTCTTCTGACTCCTTCTAACTTCCCATTACTCCCAGAGCTCCCAGAACTCCCATTACTCCCAGCTCCCCCATCTCCTTTTCCCTTTCCTTTTCGCCCCGGTACCACAGCCCGCCACAGCGGCACCTGGCCAGCCGATGACCCCGCCGATGACCCTGCCCGTAGTCATTGCCGCCGGAGAGCCGGCAGGTTCTTTTCCACTTCTCACATGTTCCTCATGCAAATATAGTCAATGGCGGCCGCCTTATGAAGCCTTGATGCAAAAATTTCACAGCCTGGTACTGTTGCGAACAATCATAAGGCAATGTCAACCAACGGCCCCGCTTCCCCACCGCCCCAGGCAAGCGAAAAGGCCCGTACACAAAAGCCACCGTCCGCCCCAGCCGCAAAAGCCCGGCCAAAACCGGCTACAGCCAAGGCCGGGACAGCCTCCCGGCAAGCGCCGAATCATGAGATGCCATGGCTTAGGGGCACAACGGCCGTTGCTTACGCATCAAGGCATGGCGCACAACCGGCCTGCGCCACAGCCATGAGGGCCATGCCGGCCGTGGCGCCCGTGGCGTTCAATAGGCTTCCATCCAGTTGCCATGTTTCAGCGGGTTCATCTCGTCTTCCTCATGGGGCATGCCGGAAAGGGGCCGCATGGTCACTATGGCGGGCTTCATCTGCAGTGTCTTGAAATCAATGTTCCTTTCCTCCACCCTCACCATGCCAGAAGGCAGGCTGGTGTAATGCCTTGTGCAGAGTATCGTCCCCCATTCGCTTCTGAGCACTTCCTCCCGCAGTAGCCCGCCTTTCCAGATGCGCGCCAATGTGTCACGGCTGCTTCCATACACCTTGGTGTAAATGTTGGCCCCGTCCACCGCTGTGAGCGTCACCGTCTCCTTGACATCGCCCGGACATCTCGGGTTGGGGTGGCACACAGACTTGAACAGCCGCCCGCCAGCATAATGCATTTCAGTTGTGGGCATGAAGTCGACGAATCGCTTTATGGAATACGTGCCACCTCCGGCGGATATGGGCACGATGTCGGCCTTAAGCAGGTAACGGCCGCCGTCCAGGTCGCTCGACCAGAACCCCACGCATTGGTCCACCTTCACCTCAATCCTGTACCCCTCGGGGGCCGCCAGGCATTTGCCAGTCGGCGTCTCCCTGATCTCGCTCACCCACCCGCCGTCGCCATAAACCATTTCGGTCAAGGTGTGCCGCGTGGTGTCGGGATTGTGGAAGTCGACACTGTCTATGGCCATCCTGAAGCCCAGGTATGCACTGTCTGTGTTCTCTTCCCAAAGCTGCGGCTCGCACAGCTCGTCGAAACGCAGCAGATAGCGCAGCCTGCCTTTGTCGTCGTATCCGTACACCAGGCGCTGCGCGTAGGTTTCCGAAGGCGCCGAGACGGTTGCCATCAGCCTGCCGCCGCTGTCAACATATCGCGTGAGCATGTTTTGCGGTGCATTCCTCAGCTCCATCACAGCATACGAATTGTCGGAAAACACAATGGAGTCGTATTCAATGCATCCTTTCTCGGCAACAAGGCCTTCATCGTCCAACTGGCTGTAACGGACGCAGCTTGAAATCTCCAGCGGCTTGTCGTGACAGCACGCAGCCACCGTCAACGACAACAAAAGCGCAACGGCGGCGGGCGCATGGCTGTTGTTCAGTTTTTTATTCATGTCAGTCATTGTTTGGTCGTCACGATAAAAAACGTAACAACGTCATGCAATATTGCAGGCCCTGCGTTGATTATGAGCATTTTCATCTGCCGGGCTTGTTTCACCGGCTGCACCAGTAAGGCTGCACCGCGACGTGGTGACAGGTGGTGACAGGTGGTGACAAGCGACAGGGCTGCAAGCCACAACAGACGTGGGTGTAGATTGGTGCCAACTGCAATATATATTTATATATATATTGCAGTTGGCACCATCACCCCCGCAGTGAACATTAATCAACCACCCTTCAGAGAATATTTCTCGGTGTGCCTGTCAACGGCCAGTATGCCCATGGCGCGTGCCTCGGTCACCTTGCGCTTGGCCGTGCGCCCCGACACGGCGGCGTGCACCGCCACGGCCTCGCACAGCTCGCCGTAGGTAAGCTCGGGGTTGGGGCCGAACGACTCGCGCATCACGGCAGTCAGCCGGGCGGCCCGAACCTCGGCCGCCGCCTGGCCCCGCCCCATCTCGACAGGCATTATCACCCCGCTGTCGGTGATTGAGAAGGCGAATGGCGCCACGGGGCGGTTGCGGCAGTCGGTCTGCTCGACCACGAAGTCGTCGGCGCGGCGGGTCACCTCGAACACCTCGCTGGCCTTCTGCAGCAGCAGCGTGCCCAGGTGGCCCTTCATGCCGTGGTCGCCGTCGCCCTTGTTGGTGTGCAGCACGCAGCACACGGCGCAGTCGGCCCCGGCCGAGAGCCTCATGAGCTCGCCTATGAGGGCCGTGCTCTGGCCCACCTCGTTGAAGTCGGCCAGCAGGTCGGCCACGCCGTCGATGAACACCGCCGCGGGCCTGGCGCGCTCCACCGTGCGGCGTATGAAGGGCAGCCGCTCGGCCATGGGCATGGCTCGCAGGCAGTAGGCTGCCAGACGCGGGTTGTTGCGGTCGGTGTGCCACCCGAGCATGGCGTGGATGCGCCTCACCAGGCGCATGGTGCTCCTGGGGTGCTGCTCGGTGTCGAAGTATACCACGCCCGCCTGGCCGCAGCAGGAGCTGATGCCGAAGGCGGCGCAGCCCAGCACCGAGGCGGCGAGCACGGCCGAGAGCAGGCTCTTGCCGCTCTTCGACTTGGCCTTGATGGCCTGCAGGTCACCCCGGGGCATGAAGCCCACGCCGTCATGGCTGAGCAGGAAGGTGGGTCCGGGGCAGGGCTTGGCCAGGTCGACCGACCACTCGGCGCCGGCGGGCCCGGCGGCGGTGTCAACGCTGCGCAGCCCCTCGGCCACGGCCTCAACGGCCTGGCGGAGCCCCACCACCTCCGACGTGGCCGCGGCGCGCGCCAGCGAGGCCACGGCGGCCATGCGGCGGCGGGCGGCGAGCTCGCGCAGGCGGGCCAGGGTGCGGGCAAAGGGCGACGCGGGGTTGGGCCTGTCGAAGAGTGACGTGAGCGCCTCGGGGCTGATGCCCGCCTGGTGGGCTGCCGACCATGCCATGACGCCCACCACGTCGGCCTCGCCGCCCGCCGAGCGCACGGCCCTGGCGGCGGTGAAGATGGCCGAGCAGGAGGGGTCGCGGAAGAGCTCGGGCGAGAGCGAGTCGAGCAGCTGGTTGTAGGTGAGCGCCGCCCCGAGGGCGTCGCGCTCGCACTGTGCGTCGGCCATTGGCGCCGGCGCGGGTGCTGTCTGTGCAATTGTGTGTTCCATGGTTGTGTGCTGTTTTGTGTAGTTGCGGGCCAGGGCGGCGTGCCCCGGCCCGACGGCAAAGATACACTGCGGGGAAGGCCATGGCAAGGCCCGGGCGGGCAAAAGCGGCCATCCCGACCTACAAAACGGCATGTCCGGCCATGCGGCGGGGCCCCCGCGGGCGGGCCGGGGCGTGGCGGGCCTGACGGCTACAGGGCCATGAGGCTGTAGGCCCTGACGCCGGTTTGGGTTAAATCATATAAAAATGAGGGGCGCGGCAGACCGCGTTGGCAGAAAAAGGCTATCTTTGCAACTGCCGGCGGGCACCGCCGCCAACGGGCGGGCTGGGAGAACTGGGAGAACTGAGAGGGCTGGGAGAGCTTGGAGGGCTGAGAGAGCTGGGAGAGCTGGGAGAGCTGGGAGAGCTGGGAGAGCTGAGAGGGCTGGGAGTAATGGGAAGTTGGAGAAGACATTACCCACTAACGCCGTTGCCCGCTAACTCCCTATCATTCCCAATAATTCCCAAAGTTCCCAGAACTCCCAGCCCTCCCAGAACTCCCAGACCTCCCAGAACTCCCAAAGCTCCCAGAACTCCCAGAACTCCCAGACCTCCTACCACTCCTATAGCAACTTTGCAACTTGACAACATTAATATAGTTTTTTAAAAGAAAAGACATCAGACTATGGAAAAAATCGATGTGAAGGCCCTGACCGACAATGTGTTCAGGGCCATCGGCACGGAATGGATGCTGGTGACGGCCGGCACGGCCGAAAGCTTCAACACCATGACGGCCTCGTGGGGCTGCCTGGGGTGGCTGTGGAACAAGCCCGTGGCGGTGGTGTTCATACGCCCCGAGCGGCTTACCCACGACTTTGCCGAGCGCAGCGACACGCTCACGCTCGCCTTCCTGGGCACCTCGTCCCAGGCGCGCCGGGCCTACGAATACTGCGGCAGCCACTCGGGGCGCGACACCGACAAGATGGCGGCCACGGGGCTCAAGCCTGTGGGGCTGCCCGGCGGCGGCGTTGGCTTCGCCCAGGCACGGCTGGTGCTCGAGTGCCGCAAGCTGTACAGCGACAGCCTCAGGGCCGACCGCTTTGCCGACAGCAGCCTCGGCAGGTGGTATGGCGGCAAGATGGGAGGGCTGCACGATGTGTATGTGGCCGAGATAAAGGCGGCCTACGCCGGCGACGGCTGTTGGGCCGGGGCAACCAACGGATAGGGCCATGATGAGGTTTGCAATGTCACTGGCCGTGGCCGCCATGATGGCGGCCTGCGCCACGGGGCCCGCCGCCGGGGGCGGTGGCGGTGCCGAGGGCGGCGTGAGCCCTGCCGCCTACGCCGACGGGCGCCTGCTGCTGCGCCCCACCATGGCCATGACGCAGCGCGGGCGCAGCGTTTCGCTCACCGACGGTTTCTTCCTGGAGCTCAGAGGCGACAGCGTGGTGTCGCGGCTGCCCTACTTCGGCCGGGCCTACACGCCCACGCTGGGCACGGGCAGCGTGCTCGACTTCGAGGCGAGGGCCACGGGGCTGAGCAAGGGGCGCACGGCCGACGGGGCGCTGAGCATAGAGTTTTCGGCACGCACCACGGAAGACAGCTTCAGGTTCAGGGTAAGGGTGTACGACGGCGACAGGGCCACCGTCGACGTGAGGCCGCAGCGGCGCGACCAGATTAGCTTCGACTGCGACGTCGACGGCAGCCGCTGACACACCGAAGGCCGCCGCTCGCCCTTAGGCACAACGGGGGTAAAAAAAAAGACACCCGGCCTCACGGCCGGGTGTCCCGATATCAGTCTATTTTTGCCTAAAACAATGGTATGTGTTGTTTACTTAATATCCCATCTTGTCGAGCGAGTCGTTGAAGTCGCGCGGCTCGCGCTCCTCGTCGCGGAAGGCGCCGTCCTGGCGGTGGTCGCCGCGGGGCTTGCGCTCGGGCCTGGGCCTGCGCTCGCCGCGCTCACGGCGCGTGGGGCGCTCAACGTAGCCCTCGGGCTTGGGTATGAGCACGCGGTGCGACAGCTTGTACTTGCCCGTCTTGGGGTCTATCTCCATGAGCTTCACCTTGATCTTGTCGCCCTCCTTGATGCCGGCTTCCTCTACGGTCTCGAGGCGCTTCCAGTCAATCTCGCTGATGTGCAGCAGTCCGTCCTTGCCGGGCAGTATCTCGACGAAGCAGCCGTAGGGCATTATCGAGCGCACGGTGCCGTCGTAGACCTCGCCCACCTCGGGTATGGCCACTATGGCGCGTATCTTTGCCAGGGCGGCGTCGATGCTGTCCTTGCCGGGGCCGCTTATCTGCACCTTGCCCACGCCGTCGGTCTCGTCGATGGCTATGGTGGTGCCTGTCTCCTCCTGCATCTGCTGGATGATCTTCCCGCCCGGGCCTATCACGGCGCCGATGAACTCCTTGGGTATCTCTATCTGCACTATGCGCGGCACCTGGGGCTTGAGCTCGGCGCGCGGCTCGGCTATGGTCTCGGTGAGCTTGCCCAGGATGTATTCGCGGCCGGCCTTGGCCTGCATGAGGGCCTTCTCGAGAATGTCGAAGCTCAGTCCGTCGCACTTGATGTCCATCTGGGTGGCCGTGAGGCCGTCCTTGGTGCCGGTGGTCTTGAAGTCCATGTCGCCCAGGTGGTCTTCGTCGCCCAGGATGTCGCTAAGCACGGCATACTTGTCTTCGCCCGGGTTCTTTATCAGGCCCATGGCTATGCCGCTGACGGGCTTCTTCATGGGCACCCCGGCGTCCATCAGCGCCAGCGTGCCGGCGCATACGGTGGCCATCGACGACGAGCCGTTGCTCTCCAATATCTGGCTCACCAGGCGGACGGTGTAGGGGAAGTCCTCGGGTATCTGGCCCTTCAGGGCGCGCCATGCCAGGTGGCCGTGGCCTATCTCGCGGCGGCCCACCCCGCGCTGCGCCTTTGCCTCGCCGGTGCAGAACGGCGGGAAGTTGTAGTGCAGCAGGAAGCGCATGTAGCTCTTGTCGAGCACGTCGTCGACGAGCTTCTCGTCGAGCTTGGTGCCGAGGGTGCAGGTGGTGAGGCTCTGCGTCTCGCCGCGGGTGAAGATTGAGCTTCCGTGGGGCATGGGCAGCGGGCCCACCTCACACCATATAGGGCGTATCTCGTCGCACTTGCGGCCGTCGAGGCGTATGCCCTCGTCGAGTATGCAGCGGCGCATGGCGTCGCGCATCACGTCGTGGTAGTAGCGGTCCATCATGGCCTGCTTCTCCTCCATCTCGTCCTCGCCGAGGTCGGCGTGGGCGGCGGCGTAAGCCTCCTTGAAGTCGGCCAGTATCTTGTCGAAGGCCTCCTCGCGGGCATGCTTGTCGAGGGCCTGCTTGGTCACGTCGTAAGCCTTCTGGTAGAGCTCGTCGGCCATCTGCTTGCGCAGGTCGTCGTCGTTCACCTCGTGGCAGTATTCGCGCTTGGTGTCCTTGCCCAGCTCCCTTGAGAGCTCGGCCTGCAGCTCGCACATGGGCTTGATGGCTGCCATGGCTGCCTTGAGGGCGCCTATCATGTCTTGCTCGGACACCTCTTTCATCTCGCCCTCCACCATCATGATGTTCTCTGCCGAGGCGCCCACCATGATGTCCATGTCGGCCTCTGCCATCTGCTGGAACGTGGGGTTGATGACATACTCGCCGCCTATGCGGGCCACGCGCACCTCGCTGATGGGGCACTCGAACGGTATGTCGGAGCAGGCCAGGGCCGTCGAGGCGGCGAAGCCTGCCAAGGCGTCGGGCTGATCGACCCCGTCGGCCGAGAAGAGTATTATGTTCACAAACACCTCTGCATGGTAGTTCGACGGGAATAGCGGGCGGAGCACGCGGTCAACGAGCCTCGAGGTGAGTATCTCGTTGTCGCCCGGCTTGCCTTCGCGCTTGGTAAACCCGCCGGGGAAGCGCCCTGCGGCCGAGTACTGTTCTCTGTAATCCACTTGCAAAGGCATGAAATCTGTTCCGGGAACTGCATCTTTTGCGGCACAAACAGTGGCCAGTAGCACGGTGTTGCCCATGCGGAGCATGCACGACCCGTCGCACTGTTTTGCCACCTTCCCGGTCTCGATGCTGATGGTGCGCCCATCAGGCAGCGATACGGTCTTCGTAATAACGTTCATCTAAAACTAAAACTTTATTGTTTCTTTAACATCTAAATCGCCACAAAGGTAAGTAAAATAAGTGTAACCGACGAAGGATGGCGCAATTAATTTGCACTTATTATGAAAATATGTGCCTGCCCGGGCGGGCCCGGAAGCCTGCGCCCGCCCCCGCGCGGCGGAGCAAAAAGGGGGGCGCGGGCCATTTTCTTGGCGGCGGCTGCCAACGTCTCGATTATTTTTCGTAATTTTACCACCGCTTTCGCGGGGGCGCGGCCGGAGGGGCCCGGCGGCCCCGGGCGCCCGCCCGCACCATGCAACAAAAAGAAAACCTACAGATATGAGACAACTAACGCTTGCCGCCACCATGGCGGCCGCCCTCGCGCTGGCTTCGTGCGGCGAGGACAAGTTCCGCGTAGAGGGCAGCATCGGCTCGGCCGAGGACTCGCTGCTGTACTTCGAGCAGATGACACTGCAGGGCCCGGTGGCCCTTGACTCCGTGAGGCTGGGGGCCGACGGCGACTTCAGCTTCAGCGCTGAGCGCTCCGACGCGCCCGAGTTCTACCGCCTGCGCATTGCCGGGCAGATTGTGAACCTGGCCGCCGACTCGACCGAGACGATAACAGTAAGGGCCGACTACCCCACCATGGCCACCGGCTACGAGGTGGAGGGCTCCGACGACAACAGGCGCATCAGGGAGCTGGCGCTCATGCAGATAGCCCTGCAGCAGAAGGCGCTGGCCCTGACCCGCAACGCGGCGCTCGGGCAGCAGGAGGCCGCCGACAGCATCAGGGCGCTGCTCAAGGCGCACAAGGACAGAGTGACGCGCGACTACATATTCAAGGATCCCAAGGCCCCGTCGTCGTACTTCGCGCTGTTCCAGGCGCTGGGCAACACGCTGATATTCAACCCCGGAGGGGCTGATGGCGACATAAGGGTGTTTGCCGCCGTGGCCACGGCGTGGGACACGTTCTACCCCGGCAGCCTGCGCGGCGAGAACCTGCACAACATTGCCATCGAGGGGATGAAGAACGAGCGCATAATCGAGGCCAAGAGCAGCGCCTCGGTAGACCCGGCCAAGGTGACCACCACGGGCATAATAGACATCTCGCTGACCGACAACCACGGCCGCAGGCGCTCGCTGAGCGAGCTGAAGGGCCAGGTGGTGCTGCTCGACTTCCACCTCTTTGCGCTGAAGGACTCGCCGCAGCGCATACTGATGCTGCGCGAGCTGTACAACAAGTACCACGGCCGCGGGCTGGAGATATACCAGGTGTCGGTGGACGGCGACGAGCATTTCTGGAAGCAGCAGACGGCCCAGCTGCCGTGGATTAGCGTGCGCGACGCCGACGGGGTGGGCTCGCAGCGCCTGGCCACGTACAACGTGACGGGGCTGCCCGAGTATTTCCTCATAGACAGGGGCAACAACCTTGTGAGCCGCTCGTCGCAGATGCCCGACCTGGAGAAGGCCATCGAGGCGCTGCTCTGACCGCACGGGCGGCCTGGCGCGGCACGTGGCCGCCACGGCCGGGACGACACGCAACGAGGCGACACGCAACGAGGCGGCGCATCCCCATCGCGGGGGGGTCGCCGCCTCTCTCTTTTTATGTTCAACTCTATATTTATCAAAATACGGATATCCGCATCCTGCAAAACGGGAATGGCAGAAGGAGTTTGAATTAGGAGGAGTTAGGAAGGAGTTAGGGGGAGTTAGGAGAAGTTAGGGGAGTTAGGGGAGTTAGGGGAGTTAGGAAGTAGTTAGAAGACATTACCCACCAAAGCTGCTGCCCGCCAACTCCCTATCAGCCCTATCACTCCTATGATATCCTATATCATCCTATGATATCCTATCATCCTATATCGTCCTATGATATCCTATCGTCCTACAATATCCTATAATTTCCTATCACTCCTATGCCTCCCCATTGCCATTGGCAACTTGCGGACATTCATTTGGCAAAAGCGGGCCGGAGGCCGCGCCCCCGGCCCAGGCCGCGATCATGGTTCCCCGAAAACGATGTAGAACGTGCGCTCGGCCCTTGTCCTGCCGTCGGCCGACAGGATGGTGATGCGCACCTCGTGGGCCTGGCCATCCATGAACTCGCCCACGTTGGTGAAGCGTATCACGTAGGAGTTCTGCATGGCCCCGGTGACGGGCAGCGACGTGAGCGTCACGCCCGAGAAGTCGGACGAGGCGTAGAGCACCGTGCCGCCGGTGTACTCGGATATCCGCCACGGGCGCTCCTTGTAGCGTATTGACTCTGCGAACGAGCTGCTGCCGCTGAACACGGTGTGGACGGTGCCCTGCACGGTGCTCCAGTTTTCCTGCGAGCTGAAGTACTCCGTCGACCATGCCGAGTAGCCCGACGGCTGGTTGGGCTCGTCGGTGAAGTTGACGTATATCCTGTTGGAGCCCGTGCGGAAGTCCATGTGCTTGTCGCCGAAGAGGATGGCCATGGCGCCGCACTCGTCGTCGACGCTGCCGAAGGTTGACGCCGCCGACTGCAGCGCCCTGGCGTCGGTGCCGCCGAAGCCCATGGTGCGGTTGGTGCCGGTGCTGCGGTTGAGGTAGTCGCCCAGGGCGTCGGCGTCGGTGAGGTTGAGCGCCCCGTTGACGTAGCCGTTTTCAGAATATCCCACGCAGCCGAAGCGTATGTCGATGTTAGAGCTTTCGAGCAACTGCGCCCACGAGATGATGTCGCGCGCAATGGCGTTGGCCTCCTCCGACATGCTCCCGGAGTTGTCCACGCAGAACACAAGGTCTACCACCGAGGCCTGCTCGCCCTGGTTGTCGGCGTTGTTGGTAACGAGTATTCCCTTTGGCTTGCCGTCCACCTCGACCCATACGTTCTGGCCGGGCTCCCCGGTGCCCAGCAGCCTCATCCACCCGTAGTCGTCGGCGTTCTGCACGCCGGTCATGTCGATGCGCACGATGGCGTCGCCCCCGTCGTTCTCAACGGTGTACTGTATGTTGGGTATGGTGGTTGTCGACCCGTCGATGTCGGGGTTGGGGCCTGCGAGCTCGTCGCTCGGAATGCCGCTGCGGTTGCCCTCCTCGAGCACAATGGTGTCGTCGCCGTCGCTCAGGCATGAGGTCAGCGACAGGGCAGCCGCCATGAGCAGCGTGCCCACTGATGATATGTAACGTTTCATAGCTGTTGTCTTTGTTGTTTAGAAATTGTTAAGTATGGTGAACTCCACCCTGCGGTTCATGGCCCGGCCCTCGTCGGTGTCGTTGGTCGACAGCGGGCGCGACATGCCGTAGAAGCTGTAGGTGAGCTTGTTGCGGTCGACGCCCTTCTTCACGAGGTAGTCCACCACGGCCTCGGCCCTCTGCCTCGACAGGTCCATGTTAAACTCGGCCGAGCCCACGTTGTCGGTGTGGCCCTTCACCTCGATGCGGCGGTTGGAGCGTATGAGCGTGGTGGCCAGCTTGTCGAGGTATTCGTGCGACTCGGGGCGTATGGTGCTCTTGGCGAAGTCGAACGTGATGGCGTCGACGGCGCAGATGGTCTTGCCCTCTATGCTCTCGTTCTTGGCCATGAGGTCTATTATCTCGTCGAGCGTGTAGCACGGCTTGTCGGCCGGCTCGGGCTCGGGCGCCGCCACCACTGGCTCCGGCTCCGGCTCGGGGGCGGGCTGCCCTTTGCCGGAGAATATGCTGAACGGCACGGCCAGCACGGCCCCTATCTCAAACCCGCTGAGCTTGCGCGTGCCGTCGATGCGGTAGTTACGGTTGAAGAGCTGCGCCACGTCGTTGGCCTCGCCGTCCTTCTCCTTGCCGCCGTAGGTGTCGGTGAAGCCCAGCTCGTAGCTGGCCTCGATGCCCAGCCAGCAGCGGTCGGAGGCCACGGGTATGGCAAACTTCACGCCCACGCCCACCTGCCCGGCAAAGTAGGTCGACGCCATGTTGGCGTCGGACAGGTCGGTCTTGTAGCCCGCCACGCTGCAGTCGTCGTACTCGGCCATGAGCTGTATGTCGCCGGCCGTGGCAAAGCCCAGCACGGGGGCCACGTAGGCATAGGGCCTCACCTTGGCCGAGGCCTTGCCAAACTGGTAGATTAGCGGCACGCGTATGTCGATGTATCGCGAGCGCAGGGCATAGTAGATGTCGCTGACGCCCCCCTGCTCGTAGGCGTCGCCCACGTTGGCTATGTCGGTGAGCTTGCCCCCGCGCGTGAGCAGCGACAACTGCGGGCGCACGGCAAAGCGGCCCTCGCGGCCAAACTCGCCCTGGGCGAACACCGAGAAGACGCCGCTGCCGCGGTTCTTGCTCTCGGGGAAGAGCTCCTCGTCGATGTCAGAGAAGCTCATGTGCGACGAACGGTAGGCGCCGCCAAGCCCGAAATACCACTTGCCCCGGGGCGCGTCTTGCGCCCACGCCCCCGCAAGGGGCAGGGCCGCCAGGGCCATCGTGGCGATGATTGATTTCATTTTCCTTTTCTCCATATTTCCACTTGTATTTTAATTAGTAATGTGCAAAACCCTGTGTCACGGCATCGGCCGCGCGGCCGCGGCGGCTTGCGCCACGTGGCCCGCGCCTTGCAAAGTTACAAAAAACTACGACACCCGCAGGGCGGCCGCCGGGCGGAGCGGGAGCAAACGTTGCCGCGGCGTGAGCAAACTGACAAAAATCGTGACCATCCGGCAAAAAATATCAGGTCCCGGCAGCCGTTTGGCCGGCGGCAACAGCCGTTTGGCAGCTTAAAAACCGGCGATGCGCCGCCAAAAGTGGCCTTGCCCGGCCTGCGCCAAGGGCGCTTTTCCTTACACAGAGCAGCTGCGGAGGCGCCAAGGGCCACCGCCCCGGCGGCACGCCCCAGGCAGCCACCCGCCGGGCTCCACGCCATCCGCCGGCGGCAAAAAAGCGCCCGCCGGGGGCCGACAAAGGCAAAAAAGCGGGCTGCGGCTTTGTCCGTTCGCAGGTTTTATGTATATTTGCAATGCAGCAACCCGCGGGCCACGGCAGCCCCGGGGCCGGCACGGGCCGCGCGGGTGCTGCCGGCTAACCACTAAAAACATATCAAGATGAAGAAAGCAACAATCAAGGCAGCTGCCTGCCTCATGGCAGCCACAGTGGCGTTCAGCTCGTGCATAGGCTCGTTCGGGCTGTTCAACAAGGTGCTCGACTGGAACAAGGGCATCAGCAACAAGTTTGTCAACGAAGTGGTGTTCATACTCATATCGCCGGCCTATGCCGTCTGCGGCATGGTCGACCTGCTCGTGCTCAACACCGTGGAGTTCTGGAGCGGCTCCAACCCTGTGGCCAAGGTGGGCCACGTAGAGAACGTATGGGGCAGCGACGGCCGCCAGTATGCCGTCAAGACGCTCAAGGACGGCTACGAGGTGACCAAGCCCACGGGCGAGAAGGTGCTCTTCACCTACGACGAGAAGCACCGCAGCTGGTCGATGCAGGCCGAGGGGCAGGAACGCGAGCTCTTCCGCTTCAACGGCGACGGCACCGTCGAGGCCACGCTGCCCAGCGGCGAGAAGAAAAACGTGGCACTGTCCGACGAGGGCATAGGCTCGCTGCGCCTGGCCATGGGCGACGGCCTGTTTTTCGCTGCGCGCTGAGGCAGGCACCGCCGTCCGCCAAGGGCCGCCGGGGCAGGGGCATGGCGCCACTGCCCGCGGGCGGCCCGGGCCATGCCGTGCCACACAACCAGACTGGCGACTACATCAACATGAGAAGCTGTTTTGAATTTCTACAAAAAGTTTTTCTTGGCTTTGGGTTTCCGTTTTCGTGCGTACTTTGGGCGATTTTTTGGCCATTTCCGCTTCTGTGCTTCGTCAGATAGCCCGCTATCTTCCTCATCACGGAAGCAAAACTGCCTCAAAGACTCATCCCAAATCATCGCACGATAAATTCAAAACAGCTTCTGAGCAAACTGACAAGAATGCTGCTTCCGGCGGCCGCAGCGGCCCTCATGGCCACAACCGGCGGCTGCCAACGGGCGGGCCGGGCCGACCGGCCCAAGGGCAGCACGGCCACGGCCAACGGACGCGGGCAGGAAGAGGCACTGAACATATACCAAGACCTCGACGACTCTTTCTTCGGAACACGCACACGAGTTGCCGGCGAGCAGGAATATCCCGACTATTACGGAGGATCTTACATAGATGACTATGGGGGCCTGGTGATTCTCGCGACCGACACAAGCAACGAAATAATATCCGACCTGCAACAACGGGCCAAGTCGACCAACTTCCGCATAGAGAAATGTGAGTTTTCGTTCAACGAACTTTCGGCACTTAACAAGCAGCTGGGCGAAAAATTCAAGGCCATAGGCAAACTCCGCGAGAAGCTCGGCTGGGAGTCGGTGGGCATTGTAATCGACGCAAACAAGGTGTGCATCTTCCTCAACGACTGCACCCCCGGGCGCATTGCCGAGTTCAAGCAACTCGTCTATGACTCGCCGATGCTCACCTACCGCGAACTGAAACCGATAAAGCCCGATGTAATGCAAATGCCAAAACCGGCCACCAACAGCGGCAGCCACCACGCCGGCCGGCAGCAGTGAGCGCCCGACGGGCAGGGGGCAGGCGGTGAAGGCACCCGGCCACGGGGCCGCGGGCATGGCATCGGCCACACCAAACAACGACAAACGCCATTGCCGCATACGGCAGCCTGCCGTATGCGGCAATGGCGCAACAGGCCCAAAGGCCAGCCCCCGGGCTCACTCGCCGGCCCCGGGGCTGTAGCAGCGGCGCAGCATCACGTAGCCGATGGCCCCGCCCGCCAGCGACGCGGCAAAGATGCCGAGCTTGGCCTGCATGAGCATCGTGTCGTCGGAAAAGGCGAGCGTGGATATGAACATCGACATGGTGAAGCCTATCGAGGCCAGGAAGCCCAGCCCAACCATGCCGCCCATGCCCACGCCGCGGGGCAGCGAGGCCACGCGCAGGCGCACAATCAGCCAAACAGACAGGCAAACGCCCAGCGGCTTGCCCAAGAGCAGGCCCAGGCAAACGCCCGGGGCCACGGCCGTGGAGAACACGTCGGACGGCTCAAGGCCGGCAAACGACACGCCGGCGTTGGCCAGCGCGAACACCGGCATGACCACAAACGACACGAAGGGGTGCATGGAGTGCTCCAGCCGCTGCAGCGGGGGCATGGCGTCGCGCGCGTCGGAGCGCATGGCCGCCACGGCGTCGAGCTGCTCGCCGGTGAGCGTGGCCACGCCGTTGGGCGGCAGGTGGCGGAAGTGTATCAGGTGGGAGGCGGCGCGCCTCACATAGGCCATCTCGGGCAGCAGCGCGTCGGACGGTATGGCAAAGGCGGCCAGCACGGCGGCTATGGTGGCGTGGATGCCCGACATGAGGAAGGCCGTCCACACGCCAGCCACGGCCACGATGGAATAGAAGGCCACGTTTTTCACGCCCATGCGGTTGGCCGCCACCATCAGGCCGAGGAAGGCCACGCCCACGCCCACGCTCTCAATAGATATCTCCGACGTGTAGAACAGGGCTATCACCACCACCGCCCCGAGGTCGTCGACGATGGCCAGCGTGGTAAGGAACACCTTGGCCGCCAGCGGCACACGGCTGCCCAGGGCGTAGAGTATGGCCAGCGAGAAGGCTATGTCGGTGGCCATGGGTATGCCCCAGCCGTGGGCCGAGGCGCTGCCGCCGTTGAGGGCCAGGTATACCAGCGCCGGCACCACCATGCCGCCCACGGCAGCACCGGCCGGCAACAGCACGTTGCGCACGTGCGACAGCTCGCCGCCGATGAACTCGCGCTTGAGCTCCAGGCCCACCACAAAGAAGAACAGCGACATCAGCCCGTCGTTTATCCAGTGGTGCAGCGAGTGGTACAGGTAGGGCTCGCCGTCGAACACGAAGCCCACCTTGAGCCCGAACAGGCGGAAATAGTCGGCCGCCAGCGGCGAGTTGGCCAGCGCCATGGCCACCACTATGCTCACCCCGAGCACTATGCCGGCCGAGCGCTCGCGGCCCATGAACTGGTGCAGCGGAGCCACAATGCGGTCTATGCGGCGGCTCTCGGCTTGCATGCCTTTCTCTTCTGTAATATCCTTTTGCATCCTTTTATATGTTATTTGACTGCAAAGGTAGCCTTTTTGGCGCACACGGCAAAGGAAGGGGGCCATCAAACGTGAGCGGCAGGACAAAACAAATGGCGCCCGGAACAACCGCGCGAGCCGTTGCCGCCCCGCCCCGCTGCCCCCGAACAAAGGCGAGGCGGCGCCGCCGTGGGCCGAAACGGGCCCTGCGGCAACCCCAAACGGCCCGTCAGGCAGGGCAAAACCGGCCCGGCGGCCCGGCGGCCCCACACCCACGGCGGCAAAGGCGGCAAAAGGCCGGAGGCACCCGAAGGCGTTAAGCAATGCAAAACGTTCGTAACCGAGGTTAAAATGGCCCGTTGTAGTGTAACGGGCACACATAAAAAGGGTAACTTTACAACCGCTGCCCCCGGCGGCAGCCGTAGCAACCACTACCAGGCAACATCAATAACTGAATCCAACCACAACCTGCTTACAATGAAAACAACCATCATCACCCTGGCCCTTGCCGCGCTCACAGCCACGGGGGCCACAGCAAAGAAACACCAGCCCACGGCCGGCTACCCCATCACGCAAGTGCCTTTCACCTCGGTCAAGATAGCCGAAGGCACGTTCTGGGGGCAGCGCATCAAGGCCGCACGCAACGTCACGATACCCCTGGCCTTCAGCAAGTGCCAGTCGGAGGGCCGCTACGACAACTTCGTCAAGGCCGCCCACCCGTCGGCCGACTACGACGTGACGTCGTTCATGGGCTACTCGTTCGACGACACCGACGTATACAAGACCATAGAGGGGGCGAGCTACGTGCTGCAGACCTATCCCGACAAGCGCCTCGAGGCATACATCGACAGCGTGCTCGACATAGTGGCCGCCGCACAGGAGGCAGACGGCTACCTATACACCGCGCGCACCATCAACCCCGACAAGCCCCACCGCTGGGCCGGCAAGCAGCGCTGGACGAGCGAGGAGAACCTGAGCCACGAGCTCTACAACCTGGGCCACATGGTCGACGCGGCCTGCGCCCACTACCAGGCCACCGGCTCGCGCAAGTTCCTCGACATAGCCCGCCGTTACGCCGACTGCGTGGTGCGCGAGGTGGGGCCCGCCAAGGGGCAGGCGTGCGTGGTGCCCGGACACCAGATAGCAGAGATGGCGCTGGCACGCCTCTACGTGCTCACGGGCGAGAGGAAATACCTCGACGAGGCCAAGTTCTTCCTCGACTACCGCGGCAAGACAGCCACCAAGCGCGAATACAGCCAGAGCCACAAGCCCGTCACCGAGCAAGACGAGGCCGTGGGCCACGCCGTGAGGGCCGGATACATGTATGCGGGCATGGCCGACGTGGCCGCCCTCACCGGCGACTCGGCATACATCAGGGCCATCGACGCCATCTGGCGCAACATCACCGAGAAGAAATACTACCTCACCGGGGGCGTGGGCGCACGCCACGCGGGCGAGGCCTTCGGCGCAAACTATGAGCTGCCCAACCTCACGGCATACAACGAGACGTGCGCCGCCATCTCGATGGTGTACCTCAACCAGCGCATGTTCCTGCTGCACGGCGACGCCAAGTACATCGACTGCCTGGAGCGCACGCTCTACAACGGCGTAATCAGCGGCATGAGCGCCGACGGCGGGCGCTTCTTCTACCCCAACCCGCTGGCAGCCGACGGCAGCTACGGCTTCAACCACGACGGCTCGCGCGAGCGGCAGCCGTGGTTCGGCTGCGCGTGCTGCCCGAGCAACCTGTGCCGGTTCATACCCTCGGTGCCCGGCTACGTCTACGCCACGCGCGGCGACAGCCTCTATGTCAACCTGTTCGCGGCAGGCAGGGCCACCGTCGACGTGGGCGGGCGCAGCGTGACGCTGAGCCAGCTGACGCAATACCCATGGAACGGCAACGTGGAGCTGAAGGTGGAGTCGGCCAAGGGCGGCCGCTTCACCATGATGGTGCGCGTGCCGGGATGGGTGCGCGGCGAGGTGACGCCAGGCGGCCTCTACCAGTATGCCGACTCGGCACGACAGGACTACTGGGTCACCGTCAACGGCGAGCGCGTCGACGCGCCCCTGCAAAAGGGCTACATGGCCATCACCCGCGAGTGGAAGAAGGGCGACGCCGTGAGCCTGCACATGGACATGACGCCGAGGCTCGTCAAGGCCGACGGGCGAGTGGCTGCCGACCGGGGGAGGCTGGCCGTTGAGCGCGGACCGCTGGTTTACTGCGCCGAGTGGGCCGACAACTCGTTCGACGTGTTCCACTTTGTCATCGACCGCAACCCCAAGTTCGCCATCGCCGACGCACCCACGCTGGCCGGAGGCGTGAAGAAGCTCGCCGCCACGGGCACCGTGCTCGCCACGGCAGCCGACGGCAAGCTCACGGCCACGCCCACGCGCATCACCCTCATACCCTACTACGCCTGGTGCCACCGCGGACCGGGCCGCATGCAGGTGTGGATGGCCGCTGGCCCCGAGGTGATGGACGAGCGGAAGTAGGGCTCAACAGCCGGCCCTCTCACCGTGCCCACGGCATGGCGAGAGGGCCGGATATGATGGGAAAATGACAAAAACATGCAAATTGAGGCGTTTGTTCCTCATTTTTTTTGTATCTTTGCATAAGATAAGCTGCACTCGGCAATCTGTGAGCAAGCTCACATTGCACTCGCTTGCATTATCTTTGCATAAGACAAGCTGCACTCGGCAATCTGTGAGCAAGCCCACATTGCCCTCGCTTGCATTATCATCGACACACAACAGGGCACCCCGCAAAACAAGCAGACACCGTAGCGACAGGCTGTGCGGGGCAAAAAGGGCGCTTGCCGACGCCACGCACCGCTGCCCGCACGACGGCAGGCAGCAAGGCAAACAACACCACGCACAAAGGCAACAAACACCTATAAATGATAAATATCGGACAAAACATCAAGGAAGAACTTGCACGACAGGAACGCACGGTGAGCTGGCTCGCCAAGAAACTGGGATGCACACGCGCCGTGGTATACCGCATAATGGGCAAAAACAGCATCGACACGGCCATGCTTTCACGGATATCGATAGTGCTCGAACGCAACTTCTTCATCGAACTGTCAGACGAAATGGGCATGAGGCTAAACAAACGAGCCTGAAACGACAACACAACAGCCCTGTGACGCGGCCCGCAAAGACCAACGGCGAACGGGCCACGAATGCCGGGCCAGCCCAATGGATGTATCGCCTTCGATACACTTCTGTCTTGTTTGAGAAACACTTCCAACACCTTTGAGATACACGCTTTGCAAAGTACGTTTGCCAAAAAGCCATACCTTTGCAGCCGGCAACCACGCACTCACGTAAAGAAACCGCAAAAGCGGCACGGAACCGGCACGGCTGCCGACTGAAGGAAACACAAGAAAAAGGCGACAAATGGCAAACAAAATCATGGCGAAGGCTGTCCTGACGCTCGCACTGGCGGCTGCCACGGAGGCAGCTTGGGCACAGGTAGACTACTCTGTGGTGGCCGTCAACGAGGAAACCGGGCTCGAACTGACGCGCATCACCCAAGACAACGACTACGTGTGCATGCCCGAGGTGAGGCGCAACGCGGGCAACCTCAACTGGCTCTCAAACCGCATCATCGACATATCCACCGACGGGCAGAGGCTGGCCTACCTCTCGGCACGCAACAACACCACCAACATATTCATAAAAGACGTTGCACGGCAGGGAAGCTCCGTGCAGCGCACCAACAGACGGGCAGTAATCGACTTCTCCTATTCGCCCGACGGGCGATACCTGTGCTTCTCCGAACGGAGCGGCGACTGCAACCAGATATTCCAGACGGCAGCCGAGGGCAGCTACGTGTGCCGGCAGATAACATCGGGCAACACCGACTACTCGCCCGTATACACGGACGACATGAAAGACATCGTGTTCGCCCGACAGGAGAACACCGGCGTGAGCGTGTGGAGCTACAACGTGGCCAACAACTTCCTGGCCAACTACACGCGGGGCATGAACCCGTGCCCAATCAAGGGGCGGAAGGCGCTGCTCTGCGCACGCACCGACGCCTCGGGGCGCAGCGAGATATGGAGGGTTGACTACGAGACGGGCGTGGAGGAATGCCTCATGGCCGACCCCGCACGCAGCTTCACCACGCCGTCGGTGTCGCCCGACGGCCAGTGGATACTCGCCGTGGGCAGCAGTGTGCTCATGAACGGGGCGCAACGCTATGCAAACACCGACATATTCGTGTGCCGCACCGATGGAACGCAGCTGACACAGCTGACATACCACGCCGCCGACGACCTGAGCCCGGCGTGGGGCCGCGACGGCAGGCACATCTACTTCATATCGCAGCGCGGGAGCGCCACGGCCACGGCCAACGTGTGGCGCATGGCATTCACGCTGTGGAAGGGCGAAGGCAACATCATAAACAACAGATAAACAAAGTCATGAGAAAAATCAAGCTAATCGTTGCAGTGGCCTTGCTCGCTGCAAGCACCGCCGCAAAGGCACAGTTCACAAACACCACAGCCACTGCCGCCAAGGCTACGCAGACCCAGGTGCAGGGATGGGGATCGGTCTACGTGCAGTGGAACCCCGTAACCATAGCCGTCGACAAGAAAGGCGAAGACGACATCTCGGCCAACGCGTTCACCATCGGATACAACAAGGCTTTCGGCATTGCAAAGGGCACCCCGCTCTTCGTCGAGGCCGGCATAGGGCTGTCGTACATGTTCAAGACCAACGAGGAGCCGTATGAAGACCTAGACGAGGTGGGCGACTACGACTGGCAGGTGAGCGGAGACAAGTACAGCATGCTCTCGGCCAAGGTGCCCGTGAGCCTGGCCTACTGCTGGAGCCTGCCCAACAGCAGCGTCGACCTGATACCATTCGTGGGCGTAGACTTCCGCATAAACCTCGTGGGCAAGCTGAAAAAGCAGTTTGAGCTGGGCAGCGAGTTCGACGGAGACGAGAAGGAGGAATACGAGGACTTGTACGAAATGCCGGCCGACCAGAACCTGTTCGACAAGGACGACATGGGCGACAAGGACCTCACATGGAAGAGATTCCAGATGGGCTGGCACGTGGGCCTCAACGCACGGTTCAACAAGGGGCTGATGATAGGCGTGGCATACGGCACCGACTTCACCGAGCTGTGCAAGAAAACAAAGATGAAAACCACGTCGATAACGCTCGGCTACAGTTTCTGACAACATGACACGGCGGCGGGCGGGCACGGCCACGGGCGCCAGGCTGCCCTGCCGCCACAAACAACCAAAGGAAGCAACATGAAGGCAAAGACTATGCACCTGGCCACGCTGCTGATGGCACTGGCCATGGCACTGGCCACGGCGGGATGCTCGTCGGACGACGACGGAGATGGCGACAACGGCGACAACGGCAAAGGCATCACCGGCACTTGGTATGGCGAGGCCGATGAATACGGCATATACATAGTGCTGAGGCTCACGGCCGACGGCCAATATGAGGTCGGCTACCACTACGAAGGCCAAACGACAACAATTGAAGAGGGTGTGTACCGCTACGACAGCGATGGCGAGACGATAACATTCTACACCGACAACGGGGCCTACGACTGCTACGCATGGCTGGACGGCGGACGGTTCGAAATTGAAGGGCTGGGCACATTCAGCCGCAAAAGGCCCGGCCAGGGGCAGGGCGACGGACATGACGACGGGCTTGGCTCGCTGATATGCGGCACGTGGCGGCATACATTCAGCACCGGGTACATACAGATTGAGTTTGAGCCCGACGGGCACGGCTCATGGACGGAGTATGACCGGGCAGACGGCAGCAGGCCCGACACAGAATACTTCAGCTATGTAATCGACAGCGAAACAAGACTGATAACAATCTACATCGGCGACGAGACCGAACGGTATGAGGTGACGGAGATAACCAAGAACAGGCTTTGCCTGCGCGACCTCAACGAGGGTGACTACGGAGACACAATGACCATGACAAGGCAATGACCGCAGGCTCACGGCAAGCCGGCCCGATGCCGCTGCCGTGGCCGTCCCGGGGCTCCTACGGGCCGTCACAACAAAAAAACGACAAGCATCGAGGCGCGCCACACGGCGCGCCTCGATGCGTATTGTTCCATCCGTCTGCCGCGGCCACCGGTGGCGCCCCGGCCGCGACGCGGCCTCACTCCGGGCGGTCAGACGAGCCAGAAGATGGCCTCGGGGCCCATGTTGAACAGCAGGTCGAGCACGCTGAGGTTGGGCCTGAAGCCGTGGCGGCGGGCGAAGACCTGGTAGTAGGGCCGCGGCTCGAAGGCCGGGTCGGGCAGCGGGTGCTTGGGGTCGATGGCGTCGCGGTAGTCGTCGGCCATCGCGCCGCCGGCCTCGGCCCGGGGCAGCGGGGGCGCGGCGCCGTCGCCCGGGGCCGCGCATGGCGTCACGGCGGGGCTGTAGGCCGTGGTGTGGCCGATGGCGGGGTGTATGTCGAGCAGGCCGCACACCGTTTCGCAGATGGCCTGGTTGAAGTCGCACAGGTATTGCCAGCGGCGCTCGAAGAAGGGGCGCAGGTCGTCGGCATAATACTCGAAGAAGGGCGACTCGCTGTAGGCCGACATCAGGGCGTGCCAGTGCAGGTGGCGCCAGTTGCCGTGGTCGCTGATGCGCACGTCGCGCGTGAGCAGGCGCCGCCCGCCGTCGGTGCGCTCCACGGGCACCGTCAGCGCCTGCAGGCCGTTGGCCGTGGCTATTACGCATCGGTTGCGGTAGGTCTGCTTGCGGTAGGTGTCGCAGCGCTCTATGAGCACGCTGTCGTAGCGGCACAGCTTCTGGTACCACTGCACGGGGCCGAAGTAAGTTGTGGAGAGTAGTGCTTGCATATCGTTGGTTGTGGTTGGCGTGCGGCTCAGTAAGGCATGAGCAGCGTTCGCCCGCGGCGGTAGCCGGTGTAGAAGGGGCGGCTGTCGTCGTGGCTGTAGACTATGAGGCAGACGCGGCCCAGTATGAGGCTCTCGGGCACGGGGCCGAACAGTCGGCTGTCTATGGTGTCGGCCTCGCCCAGGGCCTGCATCCAGTAGTAGTCTTCGGGGGCGCAGGTGGCTGCCCGGCCCGGCACTACGATGGTGCCCTCGGGCGTGGCCACGGTGTCGCCGGGCAGCGCGGCGCAGCGGCACACGTACACCCCCTCGCCGCCGGGCGCCGGGCTGTCGAAGGCCACGATGTCGCCCACGCCGACGCTGTCGGCGAAGACGCGGCCGTAGCCGAACAGGCCGTTCATGCCGCCTGTGCGCAGCCCGTAGCTCCACCGGTTCACCAGCACGCGGTCGCCCGCCTTGAACACTGGCTCAAAGCGGTCGCCGCCCACGGTGTAGAGGGTGAAGAAGAGAGCACGGAACAGAGCCACGGCCAGTGCCGCGGCTGCCAGTGTCAATATGGTTTTCAGCCATGCCCTCATCTGCCGGTCGGTGTGTTGGTGCCCCGCGGGGCGTCACTTGATGTTGTCGACAAACTTGAACAGCCTGTTCCAGCGCACGCCTGCCAGGCCATTGCGGTCGGGGTCGCTCGACCACCAGATGAAGATGGGCTTGCCCACTATGTGGTCTTCGGGCACGAAGCCCCAGTAGCGCGAATCGGCCGAGTTGTGGCGGTTGTCGCCCATCATCCAGTAGTAGTCCATCTTGAAGGTGTACGAGCTGGCCTCGCGGCCGTTGATGTATATCTTGCCGTTGCGCACCTGCAGGTCGTTGCCCTCGTATGTGCGTATGGGGCGCTCGTAGACGGGCAGGTTGTCGAGCGTGAGGTCGATGCTCTTGCCCTTGGCCGGTATCCACACGGGGCCGTAGTTGTCGCGCGTCCAGTGCTTGTTGCCGTCGAGGGGGTAGATGTCCATGTCGGTGGCGTCGGTGTTCAGCTCTATGCTCTCCACCAGGTCGCGGCGCTGCGAGAGCACGGCCACGGCCCGCTTTGTGAGCGGCATGTAGCCCATGGTGTTCAGGCTCATGATGTCTTCGTTGGAAATGCCGAGCTCGCGCACTATGTCTTCGGGCAGCGACTGGCGCAGCTTGACGTAGTATGTGTACTGCACGTTGTCGGGCTCCTTGTTTGGCTTGCCGTCAAGGTACACTATGCGGTTCTTTATCTGCAGCGTCTGGCCGGGCAGTCCCACGCACCGCTTGACGTAGTTCTCGCGGCGGTCGGCCGGGCGCGTTATCACCTCGCCATACTCGCCGGGGTTGTCGGCTATGTACTTCCGGCCTGCGCTGTACACGGCGTTGTAGTATCCCATGCGCTGCTCGGCCGTGAGCGAGTCGGGGGCGGGGCCCTGGCCCGTTATCTGGTAGCCCAGCGCGTAGCACAGCGAGTAGAAGTCCATGGCCTGGTACTGCGGCGCGGAGCACAGCGTGTCGCCCGAGGGGTAGTTGAACACCACTATGTCGTTGAGCTCAACGTGGCCGAGGCCCTTTACGCGGCGGTAGTCCCAGTGGGGCCACTCTATGTACGACTTGCACTCAACCACGGGCAGCGTGTGCTGCGTGAGCGGCATGGTGAGCGGCGTCTGGGGTATTCGCGGGCCGTAGCTCACCTTGCTCACGAAGAGGTAGTCGCCGGTGAGGAGCGACTTCTCGAGCGACGACGACGGTATGACGTAGTTCTGGAAGAAGAACAGGTTGATGAAATACACTGCCACGAGGGCGAAGACGATGGCGTCGACCCACGACATCACGAACCTCACGGGCGGCTCGGAGTCTTTCCACCACTGCCAGCGTATCTTCTTGGTGATGTACACGTCGTAGATGAAGGGCACCACTATGAGCCCCCACCAGCTCTTCACCCATATCAGGAACAGCAGGTAGAGGGCCATGACCACGCCGCACTTGATCCACTGGCGGCGCATGTTTCTCTTTTTTTCGATAGCCATTTCGGTTGCGCTTTACTGTTGGTTGTGTGATGTCAGAACTTGAACATGTCGCCGATGGTGAGCAGCCCGGTGTGGCCGGCGGTGTATTCGGCGGCGAGCACCGCCCCCAGGGCGAACCCCTGGCGCGAGTGGGCGTCGTGGGTTATGGTGATGCTGTCGGCCGGGCTGTCATACTTCACCGTGTGTATGCCGGGCACCTCGCCGCGGCGCACGGCGTCGATGCGCAGCTCGCCGGGGGCGCATGCCTCGGTGCCGCTTACGGTGCCGTCGGCGGCCTGCACGGTGCCCTTCACCCAGCGCTGCTTGCGGTCGAGGCGGTCTACTATCTCTTCGGCCAGGGTGATGGCCGTGCCGCTGGGCGCGTCGAGCTTGTGCACGTGGTGGGTCTCCTCCATGGTCACGTCATACTCGGGAAACGAGTTCATGATGGTGGCCAGGTATCGGTTGACGGCCGAGAAGATGGCCACGCCCACCGAGAAGTTCGACGCCCAGAACAGCGTCTGCCCTCCCTCGGTGCACATGCGCTCCACGTCGGCCTTGTGGTCTTTGAGCCAGCCGGTGGAGCCGCTCACCACCTTCACCCCCTTGGCAAAGGCCTTGAGGTAGTTGCCGTAGGCGGCAGTGGGGTTGGTGAATTCTATGGCCACGTCGGCCGATGCGAACTCCGGCGAGTCGAAGTCCTGCTGGTTGTCCACGTCGATGATGCTTACAATCTGGTGGCCGCGGCCCAAGGCAATCTGCTCTATCATCTTGCCCATCTTGCCGTAGCCGATCAATGCTATTTTCATATTATTTCGTATTAAACGTTGCAAAGTTAGTGAATTTTGCCCATACAATGCTGATTTTCAGCAAAAAATCGCCTTGTCCGGGCGCGAACAAGGCGATTTGGGGGCGCACATGCGGGCGCTGGGGCGGCCTGGGCGTCAGTCGCCGGCCACGAATGCGTCGATCTGCCGTATCAGCTCGTCGTTGGTGCGCTGCATCTTCCTGACCACGGCCACCGACGCCACAAGGCCCGCCACGGTGCCCACAACGCCGCCCACGACTACGGCGAAGGCCGCCGGCCTCCACTCGCTGACAGGCGGCACGCCCGGACCGAAGATGCCGCACGACAGTAGCTCGAGCACGAGCACGGCCAGCCACACGGCCACCACGGGGAAAGACACCATCAGCTGGCTGCGGCGCAGCTCTTTCATGCGCACCAGGCGGCGACGCACCTCGACCATGCTGCCGCCCTGCCACAGCGAGCCGGCCAGGATGTTCACCTTGTGGTCGGCCACCACATCGGCCACACACATGGCCATGGTGAAGGCGAAGAACCACCACGACAGGCCTATCGCCAACTTGAGGCCTAAGAACGCCACCACCGCCAGCGGCAGGAGCAAGTATTCCTCAAAGCGCACATAGCGGCCTATCCACCCCATTCGCGACTGCATGGCCGTGCGCACCAGCCTGTCGTTGACTATCTGCTGACTGTCGAGCTTGCGCCTGAGGGCATCGAGCTGCGAGCGCATCTGCTCCAGCCCCGTTTCGTTTACCTTGTTTTCCATATTGATTCCTCCATTTATTTCGTTTGCATATTCTTCAGTTTCTCTCTTATGCGAGTGAGCCTCACCGACACGTTTTTGGGTGAAATGCCCACAATTTGGCCGATTTCATCGTAAGGAAGGCTCTCGAGCCACAGCAATATGATGGCGCGGTCGAAGGGCTCCAGGCGGCTGATGCGGTCGTATAGCATCCGCACCTGCTGCGACTCGGCGTCGCTGTCTTCAAACAGGTTGATGTCGATGGAGAGCGGAACAGTCTTGGCCCGGCGCCGCTTGCGGTCGTGGCTCACGCAGGTGTTCAGGCTCACGCGGTAAATCCACGTGCGCACGTCGCTGCGCCCCTCGAAGCCTCCCATGCCCCGCCACAGGTTGACGAGCACCTCCTGGAAGAGGTCGGCCACCTCGTCGGCATCCTTAGAGAACATGTAGCACACGGTGTATATCGTGGCGCGGTGCTCGGTGACGAGCCGCTCAAATTCTTTCTCGCTGTCGCTTTGTCTCATATTTTAGCAATTACATAGTTTTCAAATGCCATTTTATCCCTTAGACGCGCGCCGGGCCCGTTTTGCTACACCCGCGGCGCAGTTTTTTTCGCAGCCACTTTCGCGGAAGCCGCGCGCGCAGCCCCACGCACCGCCATGCACCATGCGTGCGGCCATGGTTGCGCCGCGGCTTGCAAAACGTGCCTGACGGGCTCGCCAAACGGCCTCCTCCGCCCGATGAAACGGCCCGTTTTGCGCTGCAATGGCGCATTTTCGGGCGAAAACGCCACGGCGGTCCCACCGCCATCCGGCTGCGCCGCCACCCCGCCCCGCCTCTTTTTCTTGCCTCCCCGGTGCATATTCTTGCCCCGGGCGGGCATAATGTCGGCTATTTGCATTATCTTTGCATAAGATAAGCTGCATTCGGAAGATTCAGGGCAAGCTCTGTCTTCGCTCGTTTGCATTATCTTTGCATAAGATAAGCTGCGCTCGGCAAAATGTGAACAAGTTCAAATTGCCCTTGCTTGCATTATCTTTGCAATAAGACAAGCGCCCCGCCCACCGGCGGCAACAGGCCGCACGCAGGCAACGGGGCGCCGGCCTCAAACAAGTAATAACGGTTAGCCAAGCATGGAACAACTGCTGCACTACGTATGGAAGCACCGACTGTATGACCGCGCGGGGCTCTCGACCACCGACGGGCGCGAGGTCGAGGTCATCGACCCGGGGCTGCACAACACCGACGCCGGGCCCGACTTCTTCAACGCCAAGGTGAAGATAGGGGGCACGCTGTGGGTGGGCAACGTCGAGATTCACGACAGGGCGTCAGACTGGACGGCCCACGGCCACCACACCGACGCCGCCTACGACAGCGTGGTGCTGCACGTGGTGGCCTGCGCCGACGCCACCACGGCCGACAGCCGGGGGCGCCGGGTGACGCAGATGGTGATGGGTGTGCCGCCATACGTGGCCGACAACTACCGCGAACTGCTTGCCACCGACAACTACCCGCCCTGCTACCGCATCATACCGGCACTGCCGCCGATGACGGTCACCTCGTGGCTGGCCGCGCTGCAGGCCGAGCGGCTGGAGCAGAAGACCGGGGCCATCAGCCGCAGGGCAGCCATGAGGGCGGGCTCGTGGGAAGAGGCTTACTTCGTGACGCTGGCCCGCAACTACGGCTTCGGCATCAACGGCGACGCCTTCGAGGCCTGGGCCATGAACGTGCCCCTGCAGGCGGCAGCCCACCACCGCGACGACCCGTTCCAGGTGGAGGCCCTGTTCATGGGGCAGGCGGGCCTGCTCGGCGACGGAACCGACGGACGGGGGCGCGGCAAGGGGACTGCCGCCGACGCATACCAGGCCCGCCTGCAGGCCGAATACGCCTACCTGGCCCGCAAGTTCTCGCTCAGGCCCATCGACCGCACGCTGTGGCGATTCATGAGGCTCAGGCCGCAGAACTTCCCGCACATACGCATATCGCAGATGGCCACCCTCTACCACGAGGGCCGCACAGGCCTCAGCATGCTGCTCGAATGCCGCAGCGCCGACGACGTGAGGCAGCTGCTGGCCACCCGCGTGTCGCCATACTGGGAGACGCACTACACGTTCGGGGCCGAGAGCGCGCGCAACCCAAAGCGCCTGTCGGGGCAGTCGCTCAACCTGCTGGCCATCAACACCGCCATACCCATGCTCTTCGCCTACGGCCGCCACACCATGGACGAGTCGCTGTGCGAGCGGGCCTTCGAGCTGCTCGACAGCCTGAAGCCCGAAAACAACGCCATCATACGCACATGGCGCGAGTGTGGAATCAACGCCAGGACAGCCGCCGACAGCCAAGCCCTCATACAGCTCAAGCACGCATACTGCGACCGCCGCGACTGCCTGCGCTGCCGCTTCGGCTACGAATACCTGAAAAAGGCCAAGGCCCACACCTAAGCCGCTGCCCAACCCCGCACCGGCCCAAAGGCCAAGCTGCCAAAGCCGAAAGCCCAAGCAGCACCGGGCGAAAAGGCAAGATGCACCGGGCGAAAGCCCAAGCTGCACTGGCCGAAAGCCCAAGCTGCACCGGCCGAAAAGCCAAGCAGCACCGGCCGAAAGACCAAGCCGCACCGGCCGAAAGGCCAAGCCGCCTAAGCCCAAAAGCCCAAGCTACACCGGCCGAAAGCCCAAGCCGCACAAGCCGAAAGGCCAAGCCGCCCAAGCCAAAAAGCCAAGCAACACCGGCCAAAAGCCCAAGCCGCACCAGCCGAAAGCCCAAGCTGCACCGGCCGAAAGCCCAAGCCGCCAAAGCCGAAAGCCCAAGCTGCCCAAGTCGAAAGCCCAAGCAGCACCGGCCGAAAAGCCAAGCAACACCGGCCAAAAGCCCAAGCCGCCAAAGCCAAAAAGCCAAGCTGCACTGGCCGAAAGCCCAAGCCGCACCGGCCCAAAGGCCAAGCAGCACCGGCCAAAAAGCCAAGCAACACCGGCCGAAAAGCCAAACAACACCGGCCGAAAAGCCAAACAACACCGGCCGAAAGGGCAAACCATCCTGTCTGCCTCGGCCGAATGGTCAGTCCTCCCAGTTCTCCCATTCCTCCCAGAGCTCCCAAAAAATCCCCAGCTCTCCCACCCCAGCTCTCCCAGAGCTCCCAAAAGCAAAAGCCAATGGAATATATCTTTGAGACAAAAATGCTAGTCCGCGACTACGAGTGCGACATCGAAGGCATAGTGAACAACGCCAACTACCTGCACTACACCGAGCACACCCGCCATCTGTTCCTAAAGCAGTGCGGCCTGAGCTTCGCCGAGATGCACCGCCGCGGCACCGACGCCGTGGTGGCAAGGATGAACCTGCAATACAAGGTGCCGCTAAGGTGCGACGACGAGTTCGTATCGCGCCTGGCCCTCAGGAAAGAGGGCCTGCGCTACATCTTCTACCACGACATCTACCGGGCCACCGACGACAGGCTCTGCTTCAGGAGCACCGTCGAGGTGGTGTGCCTCGTGGGCGGCAGGCTGGCCAACAGCCCCGACTACGACCGCGCCCTGGCCAAATACATCTGACCGATGGGCGAGCAAGAAAGACTGTACGCCATGGCCCTGGCGCGCATCTGCCGCTTCAACTTCGCGGCGGCACAGGCCATCTACCGCGCCATGGGCAGCGCCACGGCCGCCTACGACAACCGCGCCGACATAGCCCGCCTGGCCGGCGGCTGCCCCACGAGGATGCTCAAGGAGCTCGGCAACTGGGACACGGCCCTACTGCGGGCCGAGGCCGAGATGGAGTTTGCCGCCAGGCACTCCGTCAGGGTGCTCACCCCCGCCGACCCCGACTACCCCCGCCGCCTCGACGAATGCCCCGACGCGCCACTGGCCCTCTACTACCGCGGCACGGCCAACCTCAACAGCGCCAGGGTGATAAGCGTGGTAGGCACGCGCCACTGCACGGCCTACGGCCGCGACATGGCGCAAGAGCTCATGGCAGGGCTGCGCGGCATGTTCGACGACGTGCTCGTGGTCAGCGGACTGGCCTACGGCGTCGACATCTGCGCCCACAGGCAGGCACTGGCCGAAGGCTTCGACACAGTGGCCGTGATGGCCCACGGGCTCGACCGCATCTACCCCCAGAGCCACCGCGACACGGCCAAGGCCATGCTCGAGCAGGGCGGACTGCTCACCGAGTTCATGAGCGGCACCAACGCCGACAAGGCCAACTTCGTGATGCGCAACCGCATAGTGGCAGGCATGGCCGACGCCACAGTGCTCGTGGAGAGCGCAGCCCGGGGCGGCGGACTGATAACAGCCGGCATAGCGCGCAGCTACAACCGCGAGGTGCTGGCATACCCCGGGGCCGTGGGGGCGCCCTACTCCGAAGGGTGCAACAGGCTCATACGCGACAACGCCGCCGTGCTCGTCACCTCGGCCGCCGACGTGGCCGAGACGCTCGGATGGGCCACGCAGGCCCACGCCGAGGCCGCACGCCGCGCCGGCATAGCCAGGCAGCTCTTCCCCGAACTGACCGACGAGGAACAGGCCGTGGCCCGGCTGCTGCAACAATCCAACGACATGCAGCTCAACACCATGGCCGCGCAGACGCGAATGCCCGTGGCACGGCTCGCCGCCCTGCTCTTCCAGATGGAGATGAAAGGGCTCGTAAGGCCGCTCGCCGGAGGGGCCTACCACTGGATTGACTGACAAACAAGACTTTAGCAACTACAGAAAATGAAAATAGCAAACATCGACTTAGGACCCCGGCCGGTGCTGCTCGCACCGATGGAAGACGTCACCGACATTGGATTCAGGCTGCTGTGTAAGCGCTTCGGGGCATCAATGGTATACACAGAGTTCGTCAGCGCCGAGGCACTGGTGCGCTCGGTGAAGGCCACAGAGCGCAAACTGGCCATCAGCGACGACGAGAGGCCCGTGGGAATACAGATATACGGCCGCTCCGTCGACGCCATGGTAGAGGCCGCGCGCATTGTCGAACAGGCACGCCCCGACCTCATCGACCTCAACTTCGGGTGCCCCGTGAAGAAGGTGGCCGGCAAGGGCGCCGGGGCGGGCATGCTACAGAACATACCGCTGATGCTCGAGATAACGCGCGAGGTGGTAAAGGCCGTGAGCCTGCCCGTGACGGTGAAGACCAGGCTCGGGTGGGACGCGTCGCACATCATCATACCCGAACTGGCCGAACAGCTGCAAGACTGCGGCATAAGCGCCCTGACCATACACGGCCGCACAAGGGCGCAGATGTACACCGGCGAGGCCGACTGGGGCCCCATAGCCGACGTCAGGCGCAACCCGCGCATCAAGATACCGATAATAGGCAACGGCGACATCACCACCCCCGAGCAGGCGCGGCGGGCCTTCGAGCTCTACGGCGTCGACGCCGTGATGGTGGGCAGGGCCACGTTCGGACGCCCGTGGATATTCAAGGAGATACGCGACTGCCTCGACCTCGGCCCCGGGGCCCCGCCGCCACTGACCACCGACGAGAAGATAGACGTGCTGCTGGAGCAGCTGCGCATCAACGTGGAGCGCATCGACGAATACCGGGGCATACTGCACACACGACGCCACCTGGCCGCCACGCCCGTGTTCAAGGGCATAGCCGACTTCAGGCCCACCCGCATAGCCATGCTGCGGGCCGAGACCACGGCCGGACTTACCGCCATAATAGAGCAGGCCAGGCAAATGCTGGCCCGACGCGACAACACACAGGCACAGCAATGACATGAAACGCCCAGCCGCCATAGCCACCATCACGGCCTGTTGCATCATGGCAGCGGCAAGGCCGGCGTTGGCCGTGGCATCCGGCGCCCGCGCGAAAAAAACAAGCCGAGACATTACACTGCTTGATATTTTTTTCGTAATATTGCAGAAGATTTCAACAAAATAGGCTATGCACCCATTAGAAAAATTCACCTACTGCCCGGTATGCGGCAGCAAACACTTCGCCGAACACAACGCGAAGAGCAAGCAGTGCGAGAACTGCGGCTTCACTTACTACATGAACCCCAGCGCCGCCACGGCGGCCTTCATCACCAACGGGCGCGGCGAGCTGCTCGTGGAGCGCAGGGGCAAGGAGCCGGCCAAGGGCACGCTCGACCTGCCCGGGGGCTTCATCGACAACGACGAGACGGCCGAGGAAGGCGTGGCGCGCGAGATACTCGAAGAGACGGGCCTCACCGTGACCTCGGCCAAGTATATGTTCAGCCTGCCCAACATCTACCTCTACTCGGGCATCACCATCCACACGCTCGACATGTTCTTCAGGTGCACCGTCGACGAAGGCGCCGCCCCGGCTGCCGCCGACGACGCCGCCGAGTGCTTCTGGCTGCCGCTGGGCGAGATACACACCGAGCAGTTCGGGCTTCGCTCCATACGCCAGGCCCTCTACATGTTCCTCAAGGAGCACGGGCTGTGAGCCCCGCCCAGCCGGGCCCGGGCCACGCGGCAAGGGCCGCCAGCGTACGGGCCGCCTGGAAAACAATTAAAAAAGTAGAAAAAAGGGCTTATATATAATGTGGTAGCGAAGTTTTTGCTTACTTTTGCACCCCAAACAAACCATCATACCGAGTATGCTTAAGAATTTAGTCATAGTAGAGTCGCCGGCCAAGGCGAAAACGATAGAGAAGTTTCTGGGCAGTGACTACAAGGTCATGTCGAGCTACGGCCACATACGCGACCTCAAGAAAAAGGAGCTGAGCATAGACACCGAGACGCTCGAACCCCACTACGAGGTGCCCGACGAGAAGCAGAAGCTCGTCAAGGAGCTGCGCCAATGCGCCGGGCAGGCAAGCCAGGTATGGCTCGCCTCCGATGAAGACCGCGAGGGAGAGGCCATATCCTGGCACCTGTGCGAGGTGCTCGGGCTCGACGAGAAGAACACCAACCGCATAGTGTTCCACGAGATAACGAAGCCAGCCATACTCGAAGCCATAAAGCACCCGCGCCACATCGACATGAACCTGGTCAACGCCCAGCAGGCGCGCCGGGTGCTCGACCGCCTCGTGGGCTTCAAGCTCTCGCCCGTGCTGTGGCGCAAGGTGAAGCCCGCCCTGTCGGCCGGGCGCGTGCAGAGCGTGGCCGTGAGGCTCATAGTAGAGCGCGAGCGCGAGATACAGGCGTTCAAGAGCGAGCCCTACTACCGCGTGGCGGCCGTGTTCGCCCTGACCGCCGCCGACGGCTCGGCCACCGAGGTGAAGGCCGAGCTCGACACCCGGTTCAAGGCGCACAGCGAGGTCGAGGCCTTCCTCGAGAGCTGCAAGGACGCCACCTTCCGCGTGAGCTCGGTGGCGAAGAAGCCGCTGCGCCGCATGCCCGCGCCGCCGTTCACCACCTCGACGCTGCAGCAGGAGGCCGCGCGCAAGCTCGGCTTCACCGTGTCGCAGACGATGATGATAGCCCAGAGGCTCTATGAGAGCGGGCGGATAACATACATGCGTACCGACTCGGTCAACCTGTCGACGCTCTGCCTGGCCGCCAGCCGCGACGAGATAGTGAGGCTCTGGGGCGAGAGATACAGCAAGACGCGCCAGTACCACACCCACGCCAAGGGGGCACAGGAGGCCCACGAGGCCATACGCCCCACATACATGGACGCCACCACCATCGACGGCACGGCGCAGGAGAAGCGGCTCTACGACCTGATATGGAAGCGCACGGCCGCCAGCCAGATGGCCGACGCCGAGATAGAGAAGACCACCGTGACCATAGCCATAGAGCCCGCAGGGGGCAAGGCCGCGGCCGGCGCGCCGCAGTTCACGGCCACCGGCGAGGTGGTCAAGTTCGACGGCTTCCTGAAAGTGTACCGCGAGTCGTCCGACGACGACGACCAGGGCGCCGACGAAGGCTCGCGCCTGCTGCCGCCCATGGCCGAGGGGCAGGAGCTGCAGCGCCGCGAGGTGACCGCCACCGAGCGCTTCAGCCAGGGCCCCGTGCGCTACACCGAGGCCAGCCTGGTGCACAAGCTCGAGGAGCTGGGCATAGGCCGCCCGTCGACCTACGCCCCCACGATAAGCACCATACAGCAGCGCGACTACGTGCACAAGGGCGACCACAAGGGCGAGGAGCGCCAGTACACCGTCGACACGCTCAAGGGCAAGGTGGTGACGCAGAAGACCCGCACCGAGATGGCGGGCAGCGACAAGGGCAAGCTGCTGCCCACCGACATAGGCATCGTGGTGAACGACTTCCTGATGAAATACTTCCCGGTGATAATGGACTACAACTTCACGGCCAAGGTGGAGCAGAAGTTCGACGAGATAGCCGAGGGGAGCGAGAAGTGGACCGACATGATGAAAGACTTCTACCGCGACTTCGAGCCCGTGGTTGAGAAGACCCTCAACACCCGCTCGGAGCACAAGGCCGGCGAGCGCGAGCTGGGCACCGACCCGGCCACGGGCAAGCCGGTGTTCGTGAAGATAGGCCGCTACGGCCCCGTGGTGCAGATAGGGGCGGCCGACGACAACGACAAGCCCCGCTTCGCGCAGCTGCCGTCGGACAAGGGCATGGAGACCATCACGCTGGACGAGGCCCTCGAGCTGTTCAAGCTGCCCAGGGAGCTGGGCGAGTTTGAGGGCCACAAGGTCACGGTGGGCGCCGGCAGGTTCGGGCCCTACATACTGCACAACAAGAAATACGTGTCGCTGCCCAAGGAAGACGACCCGCTCACCGTCACGCTCGGCAAGGCCGTGGCGCTGATAGAGAAGAAAAGGCTACTCGAGCAGCAGCGCCACATAAAGACATTCAACGGCGACAACCCCATAGAGGTGCTCAACGGGCGCTACGGCCCCTACCTCACCTTCGGCGGCAAGAACTACCGCCTGCCAAAGGCCATGCACGCCCGGGCAGCCGACCTGACGCTCGAGGAGTGCGTGGAGGTGATAGACGCCGCCGAGCAAAAGAGCGAGCAGAAGAAGAAATGACACCGCCCCGACAGGGCGACAACACCACGCAAGCAATGACCCGGATAATCATCATAGGCTACATGGGGGCCGGCAAGACCACCGTGGGCAAGGCGCTGGCCAGGGAGCTGGGCCTGCAGTTCTACGACCTCGACTGGTACATCGAGGCCCGGATGCACAAGACGGTGCCCCAACTCTTCGCCGAGCGGGGCGAGCAGGGCTTCCGCCAGGTGGAGAGGGCCATGCTCCACGAGGCCGCCGAGTTCGAAGATGTGGTGCTGAGCTGCGGCGGCGGCACGCCGTGCTTCTTCGACAACATCGACTACATGAACAGCCGGGGGCCCGTGGTCTACCTCAAGGCCACGCCCGAGGTGCTGCACAGCCACCTGATGATGGGCAAGACGGAGCGCCCGCTCATCAAGGGCAAGACGGGCGACGAGCTCACCAGCTTCATAGCCAGGCAGCTGGGCGAGCGCGAGCCCTACTACGCCAAGGCCCGCTACACCTACGACGTCAACCTGCTCGACAGCCACGGCAAGGTGGGGCTGGCCGTGGCGGGCATCAGGAAGATGCTCGGCGTCTGACCGACGCGGCCGGCGGCAACGCCCGCACGGCCGGCGCAAGGCTAAACCATACACATCATAGAAACCCAACGACACAGAGAGAAAATGAAAAAGTGGACCATTGAAGACTCCAAGGAGCTGTACAACATCAACGGGTGGGGCACGTCGTACTTCGGCGTCAACGACCGAGGCCACGCCTACGTCACGCCATGCAAGGACGAGACGCAGATAGACCTGCGCGACGTGATGGACGAGCTCGCGCTGCGGGACGTCACTCCCCCGGTGCTGCTCCGCTTCCCCGACATCCTCGACAACCGCATCGAGAAGACCAGCAGCTGCTTCAGGAAAGCGGCCCAGGAGTACGACTACAAAGGCGAGAACTTCATAATCTACCCCATAAAGGTGAACCAGATGCAGCCCGTGGTAGAGGAGATAATAAGCCACGGGCGCAAGTTCAACCTCGGGCTCGAGGCCGGCTCGAAGCCCGAGCTCCACGCCGTCATCGCCGTGCAGTGCCAGAGCGACTCGCTCATCATCTGCAACGGATACAAGGACCAGAGCTACATAGAGCTTGCCCTGCTCGCCCAGAAGATGGGCAAGCGCATATTCATAGTGGTCGAGAAGCTCAACGAGCTCGACATCATAGCCCGCGTGGCCAAGAAGCTCGACGTGAAGCCCAACCTGGGCATACGCATAAAGCTGGCCTCGTCGGGCAGCGGCAAGTGGGAAGACAGCGGCGGCGACGCCAGCAAGTTCGGACTGACGAGCAGCGAGCTGCTCGAGGCGCTCGAGCTGCTCGACAAGAAGAACATGCGCGAATGCCTCAGGCTGATACACTTCCACATAGGCAGCCAGATAACGAAAATACGCCGCATACAGGCCGCCCTGCGCGAGGCGTCGCAGTTCTACATACAGTTGCACAAGATGGGATACAACGTCGACTTCGTCGACTGCGGCGGAGGGCTCGGCGTAGACTACGACGGCACGCGCTCGCCAAGCAGCGAGAGCTCCGTGAACTACTCAATACAGGAGTATGTCAACGACTGCATCTACACCTTCGTCGAGGCAGCCAACAAGAACGGCCTGCCCCACCCCAACATCATAACCGAGAGCGGCCGCTCGCTCACGGCACACCACTCGGTGCTCGTCATCGACGTGCTCGAGACGGCGTCGCTGCCCGAGATGCCCGAGGAATACGAGCCCACGGCCGACAGCCACCAGCTCGTGCGCGACCTGTACGACATCTGGGACAACCTGAACCCGCGCACCATGCTCGAAGACTGGCACGACGCGGAGCAGATACGCGAGGAGTCGCTCGACCTGTTCAGCCACGGCATCGTAGACCTGCGCACACGCGCCGAGATTGAAAGCATGTACTGGAGCGTATGCAGGGAAATCAACATACTGGCCAAGCAGCTCAAGCACACGCCCGAGGAGCTGGTGAACCTCGACAAGCTGCTGGCCGACAAGTATTTCTGCAACTTCTCGCTCTTCCAGTCGCTGCCCGACGCCTGGGCCATCGACCAGCTCTTCCCGATAGTGCCCATACAGCGGCTCGACGAGCGGCCCACGCGCAGCGCCACGCTGCAAGACATAACGTGCGACAGCGACGGCAAGATAACCAACTTCGTGACCAACCGCAACAACTCGCACATACTGCCCGTGCACGCGCTCAAGAAAAACGAGCCCTACTACCTCGGGGTGTTCCTCGTGGGGGCCTACCAGGAGATTCTGGGCGACATGCACAACCTGTTCGGCGACACCACGGCCGTGCACATCAGCGTGAGAGACAGCCACTACCACATAGACCAGGTGATAGACGGCGAGACGGTGGCCGAGGTGCTCGACTACGTGCAGTACAACCCGCGCAAGCTGGTGCGCCAGCTGGAGATGTGGGTGACCAAGAGCGTGAAGGAAGGGCGCATCACCCTCGACGAGGGCAAGGAGTTCCTGAGCAACTACCGCTCCGGGCTCTATGGCTACACTTACCTTGAGTGAACGACAGCAGGGCACGGGGCTGCGGCCGCCACGCGCCGGCCGGAGCCCCCGACACCCAAACAGCAGACATTGAGATGAAAGAAAAACTGACAATAGTCAAGGTTGGCGGCGCCGTGGTGGAAGACCCGGCGCAGCTCGGCGCCCTGCTCGACGGCTTCTGCCGCATCGGCGGGCGCAAGGCCCTTGTCCACGGGGGCGGGCGCCGCGCCACCCAGGTGGCATCGCGCCTCGGCATAGAGAGCCGCATGGTGGGCGGGCGCCGCATCACCGACGAGGCCATGCTCGAGGTGGTGACCATGGTCTACGGCGGCCTTGTCAACAAGGGCATAGTGGCCGCCTTGGCCTCGCGCGGCGTGAGCGCCATAGGCCTCACCGGTGCCGACATGGACGTGATGCGCTCACACCGCCGCCCGGTGAGAGACGGCATCGACTTCGGCTTCGTGGGCGACGTCGACCGCGCCGACGCCAAACGGCTCTCGGCGCTCATCGAAGGCGGAGCCGTGCCGGTGCTGGCACCGCTCACCCACGACGGCAACGGCCAGCTGCTCAACACCAACGCCGACACCATAGCCTCGGAGGCCGCCAAGGCCCTGGCCCAGGCATACGACGTGACGCTCGTCTACAGCTTCGAGAAACCCGGCGTGATGGCCGACGCCGACGACCCCACGTCGGTGATACCGTCGATCACCCGGGCCGACTTCGAGCGGCTCACGGCCGACGGCACCGTGGCCGGCGGCATGATACCGAAAATAGAAAACGCCCTCGCGGCCGTGGAGGCCGGCGTGAGCCGGGTGGTCATCACACAGGCATCGGCCATAGGCACAGATGCCGGCACCGTGGTGCACTGACGGCACACAGCCATGCCACGCCCCGAGCCAAACAGCAATACGGCCCGTATCACCCGCTGATACGGGCCGTTTAGCATTGCAAAACAGCCCTCCTTGCAACGCCATGAGGCCCACGGCGGCTCACCGGATAAACCCGGGGGCTTTTTAGGAGGTGTTTTTTTAGGAGTGCAGGAGTACAGGAGTGCAGGAGTACAGACAATGGTTTTTGTGTATAACGGAGTTAGAGGGAGGTAGAAGGATTTATGGGGAGTTAGATGACAATAGTATTTGACTATCTCTTCCTGCAACACTTTCCCCATGCTCCCAGAGCTCCCATGTTTCCAAAACCATTGCCTCAACTCCTTTACTTCCTAACTCCTTAACTCCATCCCACCCTCCATCAAGCAAACGCCATTGTCCTCTAACTCCCCATAACTCCTTCTACCTCCCTCTAACTCCATTGTAAACAAAACCATAACTCCTTCTACCTCCCTCTAACTCCATTGTAAACAAAACCATCGTCTTAACTCCTTTACTTCCTAACTCCTTAACTCCCTACCTCCCTCCATCAAGCAAACGCCATTGTCCTCTAACTCCCCATAAATCCTTCTACCTCCCTCTAACTCCATTGTACACAAAAACCATTGTCTTAACTCCTTTACTTCCTAACTCCTTAACTCCCAAATAAAATATACACCGCGCAAAAAGACAAAATAAAAAAAATTGCCCCGGCGTGTAACATTTCCCCCGCACAATCGTCTACAGTATAGAGAGGATGAAAGAAATAAGTTTTCGGAACGACGTCTTGCCACTGAAGAACGAACTCTTCCGGCTCGCTCTCCGCATTACTCTCAATAACGCGGAGGCAGAAGACGTTGTGCAAGAAACGATGATAAAAGTGTGGAACCGCCGCGACGAATGGCACGCCATAGAGTCGATGGAAGCCTTCTGCCTCACCGTTTGCCGCAACCTGGCCCTCGACAAGAACAAGAAGATGGCAAGCCAGGGCCGCAGCATGGACGACACCCCGGGCGCAGAGCCCACCGACGACTCCACCGCCTCGAACCCCGAGCGCAAGGCCATGCTCACCGACAGCGTGAGCCTGGTGAGGCGCCTGATAGACAGCCTGCCCGAAGCGCAGCGCAGCGTGATGCAGCTACGCGACATAGAGGGCAAGAGCTACAAGGAAATAGCCGCCGTGCTTGGCATCAGCGAAGACCGCGTGAAGGTGACGCTCTTCCGCGCACGGCAGGCGATAAGACAACGATTCAACGAAACAGAAAGATATGGACTATAAGTACATCGAACAGTTGATAGAGCGCTACTGGCAGTGCCAGACCTCTCTTGAAGAGGAGCAGATACTGCGCGCCTTCTTCAGCCAAGAGCAAGTGCCGGAGAACCTCCGCCGCTACGCGCCGCTGTTCGCCTACAGCCGCGCGGCCAGCCAAGAGCAGTTGCCCGGCGATGACTTTGACTCCAGGATTCTGGCCATGACCGAAGACAGGCCCGCACCCGTCAGGGCCCGCACCGTGACCATGCGCAGCAGGCTCATGCCGCTGTTCAAGGCAGCCGCCGTGGTGGCCATCATAGTCACCATAGGCAACGCGGCGCGCTTCTCAGCCGGGCACGACGCTGCCAAGGACGACATAAACTATGCCGGCTACAAAGACACATACACCGACCCCGCCGTGGCTTACGACGAGATGGAAAACGCCCTGCAGCTTGTCTCCGAGGGCATCAGCAGCGCTGCGGCAGCCGACACCGCAAGCAAAGCCGCGCCGGCAGCCGGGGCCGACTCAACACTGAAGCGATGAGACGCCTGCTATGCTACATAGCCGCAATGGTCGCCACAGTGGCGGCAGCGGCGCAGACCAGCCTCGACTTCGCATCGAAGTTCATGCAGCTCTGCACCGAGGACACGGCCGTACACTGCGTGACGATCAGCCCATCGATGATGGAGCAGCTCACCAAGCAGCCAGGGGCCGCCCGCGACGAAGCCATGGCCGAGGCCATCGAGAAGCTCAAAAGCGCACGAATAATAACGGCAAGCGTGCACGGGGCCGACTACTACAAGAGGGCCGAGAGCCTGCTCAAGGACAACCCGCAGCGCTTCCGCCACGCACAAGACTACCGCAGCGCCCACGCCTACGGCACGTTCTACGTGAGGCAGACAACCAGCGGCGACACCGTAGAGCTGGTGATGATACACACAGACACCAAGGCCGGCAGCATGGTCATAGTCAACCTGACGGGCGACATAGACCGCGACTTCATAAGAAGCCTGACAAAGAGCATCGCCGGGCGAACGGCACGGGCCTGACAAACAAGACATTTCTATGCTTTCTCATATAATAATCATGTTTAGTTAAAACAAAAAAAAGAAACTGTGAAGTTTCGATTCTCTCAAATTTTTCAAACATACTAACGTTGACGCGGGGCCGCCTGGGAACAATCCCAAGGCGGCCCCGGTCTGTTGTGGCGCCGCCACGGGCCCCGGGGGCGGCCGGACTGCCCATGCGCCACGCCACCGGCGAAAGCCGGCCACAGGCCCGCAAAAGGGCGCCGGAGACAAGAAAAATGGATGCGCAATGCAAAAACACAGGCAGCCGACGCAAGAAATGCGGATAAAAATGGCTACATTTGCAGGCAAAAGCCCCAACCACGGCCCAACGCCGCGCCACGCGCCGCAGGGCCACAAGCACCGAAGGCAAGGGCCGCAGGGGCGGAAAACAAACCTAAGACAACACAGAAGCACATGCCACAACTGAGCCTGACCACATTCTTCAACGGCGTGTCGACGGCCTACTTCGCAATAAACGCCTGCCAACTGCTGGCCAGGAGGCAGCGCACGCGCCTGCAGACGCTGCTCGGGGTCATCTGCGCCTACTGGGCACTGACCACGGCCAAAGACCTGGCGGCGCTGCTGCCACACGCCTATACGCCGCGCATGCTCGACGCAATACAAGTGGCCGACGGGTGGAGCGCCATCACCTTTGCCTGCCTGCTGTTCGAGCTGACCACGCCGGGGTGGGTCAACGCCCGCAGGGTGGCGCTCACGGCACTGCCCTTCGCCCTGCTGACGGCGCTCTATACGGCCATGCCGTCGCACACCATGGCCACCGTCTACATGGCCTTCCTGGCCCTGTTCGGGGCCACGGTGATAAGGATTGGCTACGCAAGGGCCGAGATTTACACCGCCTATCTCTACACCAACTTCTCTGACATAGACAACATGGACATATCGTGGCTCAAGAAACTGTATGTGGCGGGCTTCGCCTACATGCTTCTCTGGGTGGTAGTGTCGGTGGTGAGGCACCCCGCCGCCGACTCGCTGATATACCTTGCGGGCATAGCCTTCTGGCAGCTCACCATACACTTCTGCGACAGGCTGAGGCCCGTGGCGCCCGAACCCTACGACGACGGGGCCGACATCAAGGCCGCCCCCAACCCTCGCGACTTCACCTTTGCAGGCCGGATGGAGACCATGGTGGAAAACGACAGGCTGTATCTCGACCCGAAACTGTCGCTCAGACAACTGGCCGAGAGGCTCGGCACCAACCGCACTTACCTGAGCCAATACTTCAACGAGGTGAAGGGGGTGACGTTTTACGACTATATCAACGCCATGCGCATAAACAAGAAAAGCGTACCCCTGATGCAAGAGCACCCGGAGTACACCCTGGATTACGTGGCGAAGCAAAGCGGCTTCAACTCGCTGTCAACCTTCAGGAGGGCCTTCCGCAAGTACACCGGCACCACGCCGGGCTGCTATGCGCCCCCCGAAAGCCCGGCAACAGACAACGGCGACAGTGGCGCCGCGCCGATGGAACGGGCCGAAAACGGCTGAAATGCGCCACAAACATGCGGTTTTGCTGGCGGCGGCACACCCCCGCGGGCGCGCCGCACAAGGCCCGACGGCAGCCGAGGCGGCCGTCATTGCGGCTCGGCATCCCACACCACGGGCACATTCTTGAACGTTATCATGCCCTTGGCCTGCGGGTCTATGAACGCCCCGACCTTGATAATCTGCATCTGCCTGACCGACCTCGGCACGTCGCGGTAGTGGGCATCGGCATCGTCGAGGGCCACCCTGACAGCCACACCCTCGGTCAGAGGCTTGCGAAACTGGCCGTCGGTGCCTGTCAGATACTGGTTGCCGTCTTGGTCTACGGCCATCGACTTCACGTTGTCTACAGCCCCGCCGAGCCCCACAGAGGCCTTGTTGGCCAGCATCTTGATCTTGAACACAAGGTAGACCGTGCCGTAATTCTCAGACGTGCTCCTGCCGTAGGCACCCACCAGCTCTACATCCATCACCGAAGCGAGCGGGTTGAGCATGGTGCCGCCCGACGCAACGGGCACCTCGCGGCCCGCCCCGGTCTCCTGGCCGGTAAACTGCCCCACCACCTTGTCTACTGCCTCTATTCCCTGCTTGGCCTTCTTCAGTATGTCGCCAAGCTGGGCGCAGGCCGGCTGGCTGCCGGCCAGCGCCATCGCCGCACACACGGCGAGCGTCTTCATCCTGCTTTTCATTTTCCTCTTCTTTTTACGGTTGCGTACTCAATAATATGTAGTTATCATTTCCCTATGGGCAGCTTGACTTATGCAAAGGCAATGCAAACGAGAGCATTGTGGTACACCCGATAAACATAGTGGGCTTTTAGAAGTTAAGGAGTTAAGGAGTTAGGGAGTTAAGACAATAGTATTCGACTGTCTTCCCGCAAAACTTTCCCCATGCTCCCAGAGCTCCAATGTTGCCATAGCTATTGTCTGTACCCCTGCCTTCTGTCTACCGCCACCTAAATATACCCTAAACTATTGTCTGTACTCCTGAACTCCTGTCTACCGCCTTCTGTCTACCGCCACCTAAATATACCCTAAACTATTGTCTGTACTCCTGTACTCCTGTACTCCTGAACTCCTAATAAGCCTCTTGGATTTATCTGGTGAGCCGGCATTGTGAGCTCGCTCACTGATTGCCGAGTGCAGCTTGACTTATGCAAAGATAAGCCAAAATGTGGAAAAAGCCGAACCCTGAGGCCCGGCGCACAAGTCAATGGATAAAAAGAAGAGGTCAATTAGTAAAAAACGGGGCATGAGGCGCAAAAAAGCCCCATTCCATCGGCACGCCGTCAGTAGCGCGAACAGAGCGTAACCACGAGCGAGGCAGCAGCCAGCAGGGCGCCGACGGCACACACACCGTCCCATCCGGCCATGTTCCAGCCCAATGCCGACAGCATGGTGCCCATGGCCCCGCCCACGAAATAGGTGGTCATGAAGATGGTGTTGGCTCGGTTTGCCGCCTCGGGCACCTCTATCATGCACGCGCTCTGGTTTGACAGTTGCAGGCACTGCAGCCCGATGTCTATAAGAATGATGGCCACCACAAGGCCCGCATAGGTGCCGTCGAAGCCCCAGGCCACAGCCCACGCCACCATCAAGACCACCGCCCCGGCCACGCTGAAGCGGCGAACGCCGAAGCGGCCTACCAACCGCCCCATGCCGCCGGCAACCATGGCGCCTGCCACGCCGCACAGGCCGAGTGCCCCCACGGCGTCGGCACCGGCGCAGAATGGCTCGGCCGCCAGCCTGAAAGCCATGCACGACCACACCGACAGCATCGACCCGAAGCCCAGGGCGGCCCGCACCGAGCACACGCGTATGCGCCCGCTACCGGCCACCATGCGCCCCACGCTGGCCATGAGCTGGGCCCACGAGCCGCTGAAGTTGGGCTTCATGGCGGGCATCATGGCCAGTATGACCGCAAGCGAGGCCACCATGGCCACCGAAGCCACGGCAAACATGGTGCGCCACCCGAGCCATTGGCCCACCATGCCGCTGACCACCCGCGAGGCCAGAATGCCGCACAGCAGTCCGCTGAGCACGCACCCTATGTTGCGGGCCTTGTCGGCCGGGCGCGAATACTGGCCAGCCATGGGCATGAACAGCTGCGGCACCACCGAGCAGGCGCCCATCACGAGCGACGCCGCCCACAGCACCCATGCCTCGGTGGCGGTGGCAATGGCGGCCGTCATCAGCGCCGCCCCCACCATGCACGTCACTATGATGCGCCGCCGCGACCACAGGTCGCCCAGCGGGATGATGAGGCACAGGCCCAAGGCATAGCCTGCCTGGGTTACCACGGTGACCATGTTGGCCTCTACCTCGCCCATGCCAATGTCGGAACGCATCAGCTCGAGCAGCGGCTGGTTGTAGTACAGGTTGGCCACGGTGAGCCCCGCCATGGCTGCCATCATGAACAAAAGGCGGCGGGGGATGCCTTTGTCTGGCTGCAGTTCTATCATGTAGCGTTATGTTTTCTTTTCATCATATAAGCGGCGCTCGGCAATTCGCAAGCAAACTTGCATTGCTCTGGCTTGCATTGTCTTTACATAAGACAAGCGGCGCTCGGCAATTCGCAAGCAAACTTGCATTGCTCTCGCTTGCATTGTCTTTTCATAAAACAAGCGGCGCTCGGCAATTCGCAAGCAAACTTGCATTGCCCTGGCTTGCATTGTCTTTGCCGTGACAGCCCGACGAGGCAGGCGCGGGGCTGCCGCCACGGGCAGTTACGGCCTGCAAAGTTACGACATTTATCCCAAACGTGGCATCACAACCACCACCTATTACATTTTATCGGTGTGAAAACCGCCTGCCACTGTTGCCCGCAGGGCGGCATGTCGCCGAACAGAAGGCTGCCGACATGTGCCGTAATGCGGCATCATTGGCCGGCATGCCGGGCCGTTGTCGTTTTCCCCCGCCGGCCGCTTCCGTTGCCATTATAAAAAGTGTATATTTGCGAAGCGACAGTCTTCAAATCGAACCGGGCAGATGTTGAAATTGAAAGGTCGATGCACCTGTCGATGAAACGTGCCGTATTGGCTTATGAAACAGGCCGTATGGCAGTGAAATACGGCCTGTTTCATGGCTCGGAATGGCACAGGCGCGAAAACGATGCCGACGGAGCTGGGCACAAGCCAAGCAACTACAGCAGCGGCGCGACAAGCCGACTGAAGGCCGCAGACATTAAGTATAACAAAAAAAATGATGTGCGATGAAGAAGTTTTTGATAAACACAATGCTCTTGTTGATTATCTGCTGGGTGTTCAATGCCGCCGAATGCCTGCTGACACCCCCGCATGAACTCAGCCTAAAGGACATAGTGACCTTGCAGAGCTTTGCATTTTCCATACTTACGATAATGGCATTGAATTATGTAAACAAAGAAAAAGAATAGGTAAAACCAGCACCGTTGGCCATGTGGCCGCTTTCGCAGCCGCGCCTTGCCACGGCAACAGCCTTTGTGGGGCGAGCCTCCATCATGCCTATTGACGCTTGGCCAGGCGCCAAAGCCTTGCCCGCCAAGAGCCTCCGCCGCGGCCTCGGTGCCATGCCGGGCTGCCACCGGCCCGGAGAAAACGCAAGCGGGGAGAGCCATCAGGCCCTCCCCGCATGTTTACACATAGGCAGCGTCGGCGCGTCACTTGCGGAACATCTCCTCAAGCAGGCGGTCGGCGTGGCCCCACTTGTCCATCATGTAGATGACATAGCGTATGTCTACGCCAATGCAGCGGGCCAGGCGGGAGTCGAAGAAAATGTCGCTCGACAGGCTGTCCCAGTTGCCGTCGAAGGCCAGTCCGATGAGTCGGCCCTTGCCGTCGAACATCGGCGAGCCGCTGTTGCCGCCCGTTATGTCGTTGTTGGTGAGGAAGCAGAGCTGCATCTTGCCCGTGGCCTTGTCGGTGTAGCGCCCGAAGTCGGCGGCCGACATGAGCTGCTGCATCACCGGCTCGGCAAAGTAGTCGGGCTGCACGGCGCTCTTCTTCATCTTCTCGACTATGCTCTCGGCCGTGGTGTAGTAGCCCGAGGGCTTGCCTCCGAGCGTGAACCCGCCCACCTGGCCGTAGCTGAGCCGCATCGTGAAGTTGGCGTCGCTGTAGTTGGGCATGTCTTGCTCCATGCGCAGCTTGGCCGCGCAGAGGTAGCGCTCCTGCTCGTCGATGGAGTCCATGATGGCTTGCAGCGGGGCGGTGAGGTCGCCCATCACGGCCGTTATGTCGAGGCCCATCTTCACGCCGGGGTCTTTCATGAACGACTTCTTGTTGATGTAAATCTTCTGCCCGGGCTTCATCAGCACGGAGTTGGCCCACACGTAGTCCACATACTTGCGGCAGTCGCCGGCATAGTCGGCGTCGATGGTCTTGTAGAAGTCGGGCAGGTACTTGGCCGGCACCTGCTTGCGGTAGTTGTCGAGCAGCACGGCAAACATCTCCTTGTCGGTGGCCTCGTCCCAGTGCTCGCTGTTGTCTTCAAACTCAACGTACTGTTTCTTCTTGCTCTTCTTCGGGCCCTTCACCTCCATGCCGTTGTGCACGCGTATGGCCCGGGCCGCCAGCTCGCTCGTGCCGTAGAAAGTCTCGCCGAAGAACGTGCGCGACTTCACCAGGTCGAAGCACCCGTCGTAGATGCGCTTGAGCTCGTCGAAGTCGAGCTTGCCCTTGAGGTAGCCCGTTGAGTCGACGTAGGCACGCACCTTGCGCTCGAAGGCGGCCTTCTGCGCAATCAGCCCTATGCTGTCGATGCACTTGTTCATGCCCAGTGAGTTTTTCCAGTAGTTGGAGCTCGAGGCGTATGCCGTCTCATACTTTATGCGCACGGCGTCGCTCTGCCTCATGTGGCGCATCATCACTTCCTGCTTCACGCCCCTCACCTGTGCCCTCGGTGCGTTGCGCGCATCGCGCCGCTCGCGTATGCCGTACGACGAGAGGTAGCGGCTGGTAGAGCCCGGGTAGCCTATGGTCATGGAGAAGTCGCCCTCCTTGTAGCCGTCGAGCGACACCGGCGCCCACGATGCCGGGTGGTAGGGCACGTTGTCCTTGCTGTATTCGGCGGGGCCGTTGGTCTTCGGGTCGGCATATATGCGGAACACAGAGAAGTCGCACGTCTGCCTGGGCCACATCCAGTTGTCGGTCTCTCCGCCGAACTTGCCCATCGACTTTGGCACGGTGAACACCAGGCGCACGTCGCGGAAGTCGCGGTATGTGGTGGCGTAATACTTGTTGCCCTCGTAGAACGGCTTTATCTCGAGGCGCAGCGTAGAGTCTTTCTGCTTCACCTCCTTCGACCATGCGTTCTCGAGCGAGTCGACAAAGTCGGCCTGCCTCGACGGCTTCATGTCGTAGATGCCCATCTGGCTGAGCCTGTCGGTGACGTCTTTCTGCTCGACCATGAAGCTCACGAAGAGGTCTTCGTTGGGCAGCTCGTCGGCATACGTCTTGGCGAAGAATCCGTTTTTCATGTAGTCGTGCTCCACTGTGGAGTGGGCGTTGATGGCCCCGAAGCCGCAGTGGTGGTTGGTGAACACAAGCCCGTCGGGCGATACGACCACGCCGGAGCAGAAGCCCCCGAAGTTGAGCACCACGTTCTTGATGGCGTCGGGGCCCGCGTAGAGGCCGTCGTAGGGCACGGAGAAGCCGTAGCCCTGCATCTGGTTGTAGACAGCCTGTGGCAGGTCGTAGAGCGTCCACATGCCTTCGTCGGCATGGACGGCCGCGGCCGAAAGCACCGCAGCGATAAGCAATGTTGACTTTTTCATGATTGTTTATTTATTGTCTTGGGTATTGTCGTTGTCGGTTCCCTTGCCGCGGGCAAGCCTCCGGCCCACCACGGGCAGCGCCCCGAGGGGAAAGTCGCGCCAAATGGTGTAGGCCACGAACACGCCGATGAGCGCCGTGTTCACCGCCAGGGCTGCCGCCAGGGGCAGCCGGGCGTTGGCCTGGGCCATGCCGGCGTAGAGCACGGCCGCCAGGGCCACGTATGAGAAGATGCGGCCCAGGGGATAGCTGATGGGGTAATAGCGCTGGCCTACGAAGAAACTGAGCAGCATGGCCGTGGCGTAGCCCGCCACCCCGGCCCACGCGCAGGCCATGTAGCCGTAGCGCGGCACGAAGACCACGTTGACGGCGATGAGCACCACGCAGCCCGCCCCCGAGAACCAGGCCCCCCACACGGTACGGTCGGTGAGCTTGTACCAGAACGACAGGTTGAAGTAAACGCCCATCATTATCTCGGCCGCCATCACTATGGGCACCACGCGCAGCCCGCCCCAGTAGTCGCGGGCTATGATGAACTTGAGCAGCCCTATGTATCCCACGACCACGAGGAAGGCCATCAGCGTGAATATCACGAAGAACTTCATGGCCCGGGCGTAGGTGTCGCGGTTGTCGCTGTCGCGCGACTTGCCGAACACGAAGGGCTCGTAGGCATAGCGGAAGGCCTGGGTTATCATGGCCATGACCATGGCCACCTTCGACGCGGCGCCGTAGATGCCCAGCTGCTGGTGGGCGTCGGGGGCGTCGTAGATGTACGGGAAGAGTATCTTGTCGGCCGTCTGGTTGAGTATGCCGGCAATGCCCAGCACGAGCACCGGCCATCCGTAGGACAGCATGCGGCCCATCAGGCGGCGGTCGAACACATAGCCGAAGCCGGTGAGCTCGCGGCGGAAGCACAGCGTTATGCCGGCCGTGCAGGCCAGGTTGATGTAGAAGGCGTAGCCAACGTCGGTGGGCCTGCCCGTGATGTGGGGCAGGGCGATGAAGCAAAACAGGTTGAGGGCTATGTTAACCACGATGAAGAGCAGCTTGAGGGCCGCAAACTTTACTGGGCGCTTCATGTACCTGAGGTAGGCGAACGGTATGCACTGGAAGGCGTCGATGGCCACGGTCATGGCCATCACCCACACGTACGACGGATGGTCGGCGTAGCCCATGAAGGCCGACAGCGGCCCGATGAAGGCCAGCACCAGCGCCACGAAGGCGGCCGAGGTGGCTCCCACGCTTATGAGGATGGTGGAGTAGACGCGCTGTGGGTCTTCGCCCTCTTTGTTGGCAAAGCGGAAGAAGGTGGTCTCCATGCCGTAGGTGAGTATGACAAGCAACAGGGCCGTGTAGGCATACATGTTGGTTATCACACCGTAACCGCCGCTCTCGGCCGACAGCTTGGCTGTGTAGAGTGGCACGAGCAGGTAGTTGAGAAACCTACCAACTATGCTCGACAGTCCGTAGATGGCCGTATCCTTGGCCAATGACTTTAAGTTTGCCATACTTTTTCTATATTCTTGAGAATGCAGGAGTCAGGAGTACGGGAGTGCAGACATTTGCATCGGGATGCAGGAGTACTGCAAGTACAGACATTTGCATCGGAATGCAGGAGTGCAGGAGTACTGCAGTACAGACATTTGCATCGGGATGCAGGAGTGCAGGAGTACTGCAGTGCAGACATTTGCATCGGAATGCAGGAGTGCAGGAGTACTGCAGTGCAGACATTTGCATCGGAATGCAGGGGCCTGGAGTGCGGGAGTGCAGACATTAGTCTTTCCCACAACCTTCTGTTGACACCGCGCAGCCCTTTCTTAATCCTTAATTCTTAATACTTAATACTTAATTCTATCATTAATTCTAAAAGAACATGTAGCACACACCTATGGCGGCTACGACACCGGCCAGGTCGGCCAGCAGTCCGCACGCCACGGCATGGCGGGTGTAGCGTATGCCCACGCTGCCGAAGTAAACGGCGAGGATGTAAAACGTGGTGTCGGTAGAGCCCTGGAATATGCAGCTCAGCCTGCCCACAAACGAGTCGGGGCCGTAGGTGGCCATGGCGTCGACCATCATGCCCCGCGCCCCGCTGCCCGACAGGGGTTTCATGAGCGCCGTGGGCAGTGCCCCCACAAAGTCGCTGTTGCCTCCGCAGGCCTCGACGGCCCATCTCACGCCGCCCACAATCATGTCCATGGCCCCCGAGGCACGGAACACGCCGATGCCCACGAGTATTGCCACGAGGTAGGGAATGATGCGCACGGCGGTGGTAAAGCCCTCCTTGGCTCCCTCGATGAAGGCGTCGTAGACGTTGACCCGCCTACGCACGCCGGCCAGTATGAACGCCACGATGATGGTCATCAGCAGTATGTTGGCCACGCTTGTGCTCACAAGGTTCATCCGGTCTTTGTCCATCTGGCCGAAACCCCATATCACCGCGGCCACGGCCACGCACATGCCGCCAAGCGTGAGCAGCAGCGTGCGGTTGAGCAGGTTGATGCGCTGGTAGATGCTGGTGGCCACAATGCCCGCCAGGGTTGAGAAGAACGTGGCCAGGAGTATGGGTATGAACACGTCGGTGGGCTGCCCGGCACCCATCTGCGCGCGGTAGACGAGTATGCTCACGGGTATGATGGTGAGCCCGCTCGTGTTGAGCACGAGGAACATTATCATGGGGTTGGTGGCCGTGTCCTTGCGCGGGTTGAGCCCCTGAAGCTGCTCCATGGCCCTCAGGCCCAGCGGCGTGGCGGCGTTGTCGAGGCCAAGCATGTTGGCGGCTATGTTCATGAAGATGCTGCCGGTGGCCGGGTGGCCCTTGGGTATGTCGGGAAACAGGCGCGTGAACACTGGGCTGAGCAACCGCGACAGCGCGTCAACCACTCCGCCACGCTCGCCTATCTTCATGATGCCGAGCCAGAGCGAGAGCACGCCCGTGAGCCCGAGAGATATCTCGAAGGCTGTCTTCGACGAAGCGAACGTGGAGTCGATCATGGCGGGAAACACGCCGGTGTCGCCCATCAGAACCAGTTTCACCACGCCGATGGCGAAGGCTATGACGAAGAACGATATCCAGATATAGTTTAAAACCATTGCTCTATTCTTTTTTTATTAGGAGTTCAGGAGTTCAGGAGTACAGGAGTTCAGACATTTGCTACAGTATGCAGGAGTGCAGGAGTACTGGAGTGCAGACATTTGCTACAGTATGCAGGAGTGCAGGAGTACTGAAGTGCAGACATTTGCTACAGTATGCAGGAGTGCAGGAGTACTGAAGTGCAGACATTTGCTACAGTATGCAGGAGTGCAGGAGTACTGGAGTGCAGACATTTGCAGCAGTATGCTGGAGTGCAGGAGTACAGAAGTCCAGACATTTGCTACAGTATGCAGGAGTGCAGGGGCGCAGACATCAGCATCTGTATGCTGGAGTGCCGGAGTACGGGAGTGTAGACATTTGCCTTTTCCGTCGCCTTGCGCTCACACCGCGCAACCCTTTCTTAATCCTTAATCCTTTATTCTTAATACTTAACCCTTAGCCTGGGGCAGCATCAGCCATTGCCAACGGCAACTTGCGGCATGGCGCAGCCCTTTTTCACTTTTACCTTTTTTATTTATTATCTTTTCACTTTTTTACTTTTATACGTCTTGCAAAGATAGCCCAAAAAGACTAAACGGCAAAAAAAATGGACACAGACTTGACCGTAGGCGCAAAAAAAACGGAATCTGCCCACGGTCAAGAGGCGGGCTGCAACGCTGTTTGCGTTCACCGGAGTATGCGGGTGCACAACGGGCCGGGCGCCGCCTGCCTGTCCGGCCGTAGACACAAAGCATCATGACCAAGGCCGCAGAGGCGGGCACACGGCTGCAAAGAAATACGCAAAGGGTGGCACATAGCCATGAACAATGAAGTACATAGCCATGAACAATGAAGCACATAGCCATGAACAATGAAGCACGAAGCCATGGAAAAAGAGGCACGAAGCCATGCAAAACCGGGCACAGAGGGCAAAAAACAGGCTAAAACGCACTTTTTTTGAGTGCCGCGGCATTTTTTTGGCGAAAATGTTTGGCCGTTCAAAAAAAACTGCGTACCTTTGCACCGCAATTCAGAAATGAGGCGCAAACAAAGCGTTGGCTCCGTAGCTCAACTGAATAGAGCATCTGACTACGGATCAGAAGGTTACGGGTTTGAATCCCATCGGAGTCACAACAAGCAAAGAGACGCATCCACAAGGATGCGTCTCTTTTTTTTCATTCCGCCCAACGTGCCTGCGGGGGTCGGCCCTCCGGCGCGCCACCCTGGTGGCAGCATGGCCGGAAAGGCCGCCCGCAGGTCAGTAGGCACCGTCTGTAATCTTTATGCTCACGGCCTTAAGCTGCTGCCAGCCGGCCTTGTCGGTAACGCGCACCATGAAGTGGTAGTCGCCCGTGTCGATGTCGGCGGGTATGTCGATGTCTACCTTCGCCTCATAGCGGCGGCTTCCGTCGGGAATGGCGAACGACCTGTTGTATACCCATGGCCTCACGGGTTGCTTCTTTGGGTCGAAGTCGCAGTCGCCCGCCGATGTAGAGTGCGAATGGTGGTCAAAGTTGTTGTGCACCTCGATGTTGTAGTTGCCGAGCTCCACATTGTCGGAAAACACATAGCGCACGGCCACCGTCTCGCCCCTGTGGTACACCTGGCAGTCGGCCGGCGAGGCCACCGCCCCACTGGCAATCACGGGTTTCTCGAGGTCGGCCCCGGCCTCGTCGGCGGCAGAGCATGCCGCCGCCATCAGCGCGGCGCATACCAAATGACATATATTCCTGGTTTTCATAACGTTTTGTTGTTGTGCCGCCGGCCCGCGCCAGCAGCGGCGCGGGCCGGCCGCGGTTCATTTCCTTGTCACCACAAGCCCCTCGGCCTCTTCGGTCACAGAGTTGCCTTCAGCGTCGGTGACGGTGAAGTGCAGGTGGTATTCGCCCGCCGGGGCGTCGGCCGGCACGGCAATGTGCTCGTGGAACATGGCGCTTGTCTTGCCCACATACTTGCCGGCAAACTCAAACGTCTTTTCGTATCCGGCGGCGCCGTTGTGCAGTTCCACCTCTATGGCCGCTATCCTGCTTGGCGCGTTCACCTCGGCCTCAAGGTGCAGCTCGCCGCCGGCCACCGCCTTCATCGAGTTGTCCTTACCCACCTCGACTATGGTTGCCGACAGCTTGCCTGCCGACGGTTCCCTGACGGTGAGCACGGCCGTGGCCGAAGCCGACTGCCCTGCCTTGTCGGTCACGGTCAGCACAAGCCTGTAGCGGCCTGCGGGCATGTCGGCCGGTATGTCCACATGCTCGTGGAAGTCGGCGTTGCGCACACCCACATACTTGCCCTCGGCCCAGGCCGCGGCCAGCCGTGGCGCCTTGCCGCCCTCGGGAGTCAGGGTCATGTCTATGCGGGCTATGCCTCCCTCGGCTTCGGCCTCGGCCTCGAGGTGCAGGTCGGAGCCGGCCGTCACCTCGCCGCTGTTGCCCGCCCCCACTTCGGTGAGCTCCACTACAGGCTTTTTCACCTTGGCTGCGTCATCGTCGTTGTCACACGAGGCCAGGCCAAACACTAACACGCTCAGCAGCATTGAAGCTGCGAAAACTAAACTTTTCTTCATCTCTTTTCTTTTTTGTGGATGCAAACCATCCGGTTAATAACTATGGTTGATTAGGGTTTTTGCATTCGTTGCAGCCCCGGCGGCGGACAACGCCCGCCCCCGGCCGCTCCCGGCGTGCCGTTTCGCGCCGCCAAACGGGCTCGGCGGCCGTGCAGAGCGGGCCGTTTGGCAAGGCCGCGGGGGCCGTTTTGCAAACGGCTGTGGCCGAGCCACTTGCGCGGCTCACAGCGCCCACGAGGCCATGAGCGCGAAACTGCGTCCCGGCTCGGGCACGCCAATCAGGCGGTAGTAGCTGGTGTGGTCGTAGTAGCGGCTGCCCAGCAGGTTGTCGCAGCGCAGCGTGATGTGCAGGCTGTGGCCCGCCACCGCCACAGCCTGGCCCACGGCCACGTTGACCAGGCAATGGCCGGCGGTGGGTTCCTCGGGCGGCACCACCCGGCGCTGGGCGCCCACGGCCACAAATTCGGCCGAGGCATGGCCCCCACCCGCCCGGCGGCCCCCGACCCACATGAAGCGCAGGCCGCAGCTAACCCGCCACGGGGCCGAGAAAGGCAGCGTGTAGCCCTTCTTGTCGCCCGAGAGCTGGCGGGCCCACAGATACTCGCCGCCGGCGCCGAGCTCAAGCCAGTCAACCAGGCGCCACGACAGCGAGGCCTCGCCGCCCCAGCGCAGCACGCGGCCCTGGGTGTAGCGGTAGAGCTGCAGGCCCTCAAGGTATTCGGGCGTGGGGTTGAGGCAGATGTAGTTGGGAAAGTAGTTGACGTATGGCGTGAGCGAGGCCTCGACGCCCCTGTGGGCATAGACCACTCCGGCGTCGGCCTGGTAAGACACCTCGGGGGCGAGCGAGGCGTTGCCCCGCTCATAGCGGAAGATGCTGTAGTTGACGCCGTCGGTGCCCAGCTCCTTGGCTATGGGCATGCGGAAGCCCTTGCCGGCGTTGGCCTTGAGCACAAGGCGGCCCAGCCTGCGGTTGACGCCCACCGACCACGTGACGGCCGAAAACCAACGGTTGAGCCCGGCCGAGCGCTCCATGAAAACCGAGTCGGCCCCGTCGACGGGCGTCTTGTACCAGTCGCGGTAACTGTGTATGCCCACCGAGCCGCAGTCGAAGCGCACGCCCGCGCTCAATATGAGGTCGGTGCCCAGCACCAGGCGCCCGGCCACAAACGCCCCGAAGCCCAGTTGCTCGAAGTCGGGCAGTATGAAGCCCCAGCCGCCGCGCCGGTTGACCTGGCGCTCGATGGCGGCCCCCGCCCTCACTGCACACATGCCCACCTGCTGGCGCACCGTGGCCGTGGCGGTGAGCGTGTGCTTGTCGAAGCTGCGCTCGAGCGTGCCGGGCGGCTTGGGCATGTAGCCGTGAGACACGGGCTCGGAGCGCTCGCGCCTGCTGTTGGCCTGCCACCCGAGGCAGGCCTCGGCGCCGCCCCCGGCCCAGCTGCGCCCGGCGCGTGCCGTGGCCGAGAGGTGCAGGGCCGTCTGTGAGGGCAGGTCAATGTCTCGGCGCGAGCTGTCGTAGTCGATGTCAGACAGCATCACCTCCAGCCCGTGGGCGTTGGCGAAGTAGCCGCTGCGGGTGCTGACGGCGGCCACGCGCACAAAGGCCCGCCACGGCCCCGACTCGAAGCCCGCGGCCAGGCTGGCGTCGGCCTCGCGGCCGGCGGTGTTGCGCAGCCGGCGGCGGTGCAGCCTGATGTAGTATGAGTGATACCTGATGCTGTCGGCCGGTATGCCATAGTCGGCGTAGCTCACGAGGGTGGCGTCGGCCTTGTACCAGAGGCGGCGGCCGCGGCCCTCGACCCTGAGCGACGTGCCCACCGACTCGTTGTTCGTGCGGGCGAAGAGCCGGAGCCGCCCGCCGAAACGCGACTGAGGGGGCGCGTCGCTGTGCAGGTCGATCACACCGCCAATGGCGTCGGAGCCGTAGGCAAGGGCGGCCGGGCCCTTTATCACCTCTACCCTGTCGACGGCATACTGGTCGGCCTCGAGCCCGTGGTCGTCGCCCCACTGCTGGCCCTCGTGCTTCATGCCGTTCTCGGCCACCACCACGCGGTTGAAGCCAAGGCCCCTAATCATGGGCTTCGAGCTGCCCGAGCCTATCGACATGGCCCTCACGCCGGGCAGGCCCGACAGGCTCTGCATGAGCGAGCCGCCGAAGTTGTCTTCAATGTAACGGCTGTCGGCACCGACGGTGTTGAGCGCCGAGCGCATCTGCACGCCGGTGGCACCTGTGCTGCCGCCTACCACCACTTCACCCAGGGTTACGCTGCGACCCACCGGAGGCTCGCCGACACTGTCGGCAACCACGGCCACGGCATCGCCACGCACCGCCGCCGGGGCCGGCATTCCGGCCGGGCACAGCGCACGGCATGGCAGGATGAAGAAGGGAAGCGCAGCCATTGCTATCTTCCTTTCCATCTTGATGAAATTAAAATGTGTTACGGATTGGGGGCGGCCGTCAACGCCGGGCGGGGCATGGGGCCACCGCCAAGGCAATCAGCGCCGGCACCGCCAAAGGCGGCAACGGCCATGGGTGCGGCAAGATATGGCAACCATGGCGCTCGGGGCCGGCCGGGCCGCAAGGCTGATTAGCCGAGAAGGCCCGACGGAGGGGCACGCAGCGAGGCCGCGAGCACGCCGGCTTTCACCACGCCCGCACAAGGAGGGGCAACGAAGAAAGCTACGAGCCGGGCACAGAACGAAACGCGAAGCACGGGGGCCTCGACGAATGGAGACACGAAGAAATGGCAGATGGGGCATGAGTCTGACTGCGACACGCTCTGGCCCGCGCCAGCGGGCGCGGCCTGCATGGCCACGGCACCCTTCCTAACGTGGAGGTGGGTGGCCTTCACGATGCACATCGGCATGAGTGTAAACAACAGCACCCACGCGAGAATTATCCTATTTCTTCTCCTCCGTCTCATTATATTAATATCCGCAAAGATAGTAAATTTTGGCGTAACTCAATGCGCAGCGGCCACTATATTTTCTGTTTTTTTTAGTCCTCTGTCCTATTTGCAACAGCGGCAAAACTGTTTGTAACATTTTGTCGGAAAACAGGACCGAGGCAACACCACTGCGGCGGCAAAGCACCGGGGCAGCGGGCGCCTACGAGGGCGCATGGGACGCCCGGCAGGCGTTGGCCAGCCACGCCATTCACGCAGCGCTTTCACGGCGCCACAGCCGGCCCGGCGGCGTGCGGCCATGCGCCTTGCCGCAGCACGGCCCGCCACGACCCGGGCAAAGGCGGCAGCCGGACGGCACCACCGGCACAGCCCGGACGGAACCCGACCCGACGGCCGGCCGGAATAAAAAACAACACCCCCCGCAGGCGGGAAGCCTGCAGGGGGCTGGAATGCGGGCAACGGCGAGCGTGACTCACCGGGCCCGACGGGCAGCTGAGCCGTTGGCCCGGAGGCCGGGGCCGGCGAGCCCCGGACCGGGCGGCGCGGCCTGCGCCACCACTGCCTGCCCATCGTTGCGCCATGCGCCAAAGTAAATGTCGAAGCCCGGCAACCGGTTGCGAACCCGGCACCTGTGCGAACTGTATTTAAGGGTTATGATCATTTATAACGCAAACAAGGCTTGGCAAATGCTCCTGATGACGATGGGCACATACAAGATTATTTCACAACAATCTTTTTTCCGTTGCTTATATATATGCCTTTGGGCAACCTTGCGGGCTCGCTGCCCATGGGCACGCCCTGCAGGCTGAACACCTCACGAGGCGTGGCGCCCGCTACGGCAGGCTTGCAGATGGCTGTGGCCACGGCAACGCCAAACGGGGTGGTGACAGCCGGGGCGGCCACCGTGGCCGGGAACGCCTGGGTAGACATGCGCACCACCACGCTGTCGAACGCCCGGCTGAAGGTTATCACGCCGTTGTCGATGGTGTAGTCGGTGCCCTCGGCCAGCTCGGCGGGCTCGTCGCCCATGGCCACCACGGTGAACAACGTGGGCTGGGGCCCGTCGGCAAGCCCCGTCAGAGTGGCCTGGGCCGACAGGTCGAGCTGCCCGTCGACGGTGGCAGGCACGGCCACGGTCTGCCCGCCGTAGGTGTATTTGTACGGCGTGTTCTCGGGCACTGGCAGCTTGTCGAGCGCAAAGCAGTTGCGGTCGATGTTGACTGTGCGCGGAAACTCGCTCCACTTAAGCTCGGTGAGCTTGTTGTCGGTTGCCGACAGGCTTCCCTTGTTTGACAGCCCGAGGCCCGTGAGGCGGGTGATGTCGAGCGCCGTCAGGCTGTTCTTGCTGAGCGAGAGAGTCTTGAGCTCGGTGTTGTCGCCGCTCACAAACTCCGTCAGGCCGCAGCCCACGGCATACAGGCTCTTGAGCTTTGGCATGCCCGAAATGTCGAGCCGCCCGAGCGGGTTGCCGTTGAGCTGCAGGTATTCCACCTTCGGCTCGTCGGGCAGCGCTATGGTTGACACACTGTTGTTGATGAGCTCAATCCTCAATATGTCGGGGTTGGCGCTGAAGTCGGCCTGCGTGAGCCTGTTGTTTGTCAGCGACACCCGCTCGAGCCTGGGGTTGCGCGAGAAGTCAACGGCCTCGATGTCGTTTGAGGCTGCCGTCAGGTCAATCAGCTCGGGGGCGTTGGTCACGTCTATCTCGGTCACCTTCTCTTCGTCGAGCTTGGCGTTGAGCGTGATGTCGAGACTGGCAATGTCGGGCCCGAAGAGCCTCACCACGCCCGTGCCCACGGGCTTTCCCTGCAGGCTGGTGGGCACCCCGTAGATGTCGTAGACGGCTATCTCGACGTCGCTTTCCACTATGTTGCCGTCGCCCCAGTCTATCCTGATCTTGGCGGGGGCCGCCCCCGGCTTGAGGGCTACGGCAAACGACTTTGTCTTGCCTTCTGCCACGGGTATCTTGAACGATACCGTGGGCTTTTCATCCTGCGCCGTGGCACCTGTGAACGCGGCCAGGGCAAGCAGTGCTGTCATGCATATCTTTTTCATTCTTTGCTGTTTTTTGATTTCTGTTGTTGATTGTTGGGTTAAACCATGGGGGCTAACGGGCCGGCAGGCACTTGCGCGTAATCTGCCGTCCGCCCACCACCATCCTCACTATCAGGGGCATGGGGCCGGGCAGCCACAGGGTGGCCCTGCCATTGCACCGCGCCACCCGGCCCACCGGCCTGCCGTCGGCGGTATATGCCTCCACGGCCGTGAGCCCGGGCGCGCTCACCGTGAGCACGCCGCCACGCCAATCCACCACCGGCCCGGGCCCGGCTTGGGCCGCAGCCACGGCCGTGGCCACGTCGAAGGCCGCGGGGTCGGAGGGCATTGTCTCGCCGAACGAGCCGCGGGCCGTCACCCGGTATGTGTTGGTGCCGTCGGCGGGGTGCGCGTCGACAAACGAGGTTGTGGCCGACGTGCCTATGAGCGTGCCGTCGCGGTAGATGTTGTAGCCCTCTACCATGCTGCCGGCGGCCTCAGGGTAGACGGCCACGTCGTCGATGGTCCACCAGTAGGCCAGGCCCTCGCTCTCGTCCCATGCGTGGAAGCGTATCTTCATGTTGTCGCTGCGGTAGGGGCCGAGGTCGACGGTTATCTGCTCATACCTGTTTTTGGCCTTGCCCTCCTTTATCAGGTCGAAGGCGGTGTGCCATGTCTGCCCGCCGTCGGCGCTGGCCTCGACCACATAGTGGTATACGGGCGAAATGCTGCCCGGCGCGGTAGACTTAGACCAGAACGTGAGCCACGAGCCGCCGGCAAACGACGGCGAGGTGAGCCGCTGGTCTTCGCTGACGGGGTCCCAGCCGTAGTTGAGCCACACGGAGCGCGTGCCCCCGTGGGCCTTTGTCCACGAGTGCTTGCCGCTCTGCTGGCGCTGCCACCCGCGGTCGTCGCTGTTTTCGATGAGCCACCCGTCGAGGCTGTCGTCGCCCTCGAAGTCGTTGGCCAACAGGGGCGCGCCCTCAAGAGGCGCCCGCCACACGAGCTCCACACCCAGCCCCGCCGGCCTGGCCTCGAGCCCCGTGGGGGCCTGGATGAGGTTTGACGGCTGCCGGATGGTGATGGTGTCGGCCTGGGTGGCGTCGTCGGTGCCCACAAACACGAGGTCGGCCGAGCGCCCCCGGGCCGTCTCGTTGGCCGTGGCGGCAGTGACGGTGATGGTGGCTGTGCCCGCGGGGCCTTCGCCCGGGGTCACGGTGAGCCACGAGGGAGCCTCGGCGAGCCGCCACGGCTGGTCGGCCTGCAGCTCAAACGACGCCGTGCTGCCGGCCTGCGCCGACACGTCGAGGCTGCCACGGGCCACATACACCCGCTTGGCGGCCTCGAGCAGCCTGAAGCTGATGGTGGGGCCGCAGGGCCCTATCTGGTCGATGGCGAAGTTGGCCCTTTCGCCGTTGCTGTAGAACGGGGCGAAAGAGGGGTCGATGCCGAACGAGCTGCGCCCGTAGTCGCTGCTCAGGGCGGCGTCGGCGATGGCTCCGTCGGCCGTGGTGGTGCCTCCGGGGCGGAACACGTAGGTCTCGTCAAGGCGCGTGGTGCCGTTGTAGTTGACGTTGCCCCCGGTGTAGGCGGGGTTGATGCGGTAGACGATGAGCCCCGACCGGGGTATGCTGCCGTCGTAGCCCTCGCGCCTGCGGTATTCCACCACGAAGTACTCGTCGCTGCCGGTGGGCTTTATCCTGTAGGCCACGTTGCCGCTGCCGTCGCCCCCCACGGGGTGCAGCGTGTATGTGCCTGGCTGCGATATCTCGGGTATGTCGTCAATCCAGCGGCAGTAGCGCCACTTGGTGTAGGCCAGCATCTGCTGCGGACTGTCCTGGTTGTCGGCCATGAGGTCCCACACGCCCACTGGCGACAGCCTGTCGGCGGCATGGTACAGGTCGTAGGTGCCGAGCGAGTGCGACATCTCGTGGCACAGCACTCCGGTGGTGATGGGCAGGTCGCGCATGATGTCAAACCCGTTTGAGCGGTCGAACACCATGATGAAGCTCACCATCTTCTTGCCGTGTATGGTGACGGCCTTGTCGGCCGAGGCTATGAGGTCGGAGCGGTGGGGCCACAGCTTGTAGCGGCTGCTGACGTCGCTCGCCCCGGCAAAGACGAGGGTGACGTTGTCCACGAAGCCGTCGCCGTCGGCATCGATGCTCACGTCGGCCGGCACGTTGCTGTCGAGCCACTGCCCTATCTCCTTGGCCAGGGCCTGCTCGCGCGCGGCGGCCTCAACATCGTCGCTGTATCCCAGCGTGTTGATTTCGCCCTTGGGCTGGTAGTAGCCCTTGGGCATAGCGGTGCGGTAGAAGCGTATGCTGCCGCCGGCGGGCGCGGGGCAGAACGACGACGTCCACGACAGGCTGCCGTAGGAGGAGTGCCTGAAGTAGGCGTAGACGGAGTTTGCCCCCGGCGCGGGGTCGTTGAACAGGCGCTCGTAAAACGCCATGTCGTGTACAAACGGCTCGGGCTCTTCGTCCTGGAAGGCCACAAACACCACCAGGTTGCTCATCTGCGGCCTCGACGCTGCCCGGAGAAGGAGCGGACAGAGCGCGGCCACGAGCAGCGTGGCGGCTGCAATGCTGAAACGGTGTGGGTGCATAGTCATTCGTTGTTGGCGGTTGTGTTGTGCATGGCCCGGCGGGGTCAGCGTATTACTACCTTGCGGCTCTTGTCGCCTGCCCTGACTATGTAGGCCCCGGCGGGCAGCGAGGCCAGCGACAGGGTGCGGGCAGCCTTGGCCGAGGCCACCACGGCGCCGGCGAGCGTGCACACGGATATGTCACGGGGCTCGGTGAGCGTCACGGCGCGGCGGCTGATGTTGATGCCTAAGCCCGGGGCGGCCACCTCGTCGATGCCGAGCGTCGAGGGCTCGTAGGTGTAGATGCGCACGGCCTGCAGGTAGAGCGTGTCGCTGGCGCAGTTCTCAAGCAGCGCCACCATGGGCTGGCGGGTGTCGAACTTCAGGTCGTCGGAGCCGTTGGTGAGGTTCTGCAGGTCGTACCACTCCTTCATTCCGGGGCCGCTCAGCTTGCCGAACACCGTGGCGTACTTGGCGTTGACCACGCGGTAGTCGGTGTAGGCCAGCCCGGCGTCGTCGGGGGTGGTGTTGGCCTTGAGCCTCACCTTTATGCTCGACTCCGATGCGAGCACCATGTCAAACTTCTTGCACGTGGGCAGGTAGAACATCACGCAGCCGCCGTTGAACGTCATGTTGGCCGAGCTGGGCTGGATGGCTATGCCGCCTGTGCGGGCGCCGTCGGAGCCGATGGTGCCGTCGGTGCCCACGCCCTCGAAGTCGGGCAGGGCGTAGCATTCGTCGTAAGGCGAATAGTTGGTGGTGCCGAGCTGCACCAGCTTGCCGCCAACCTGCCATGCGCCGTCTTCATTGTTGGCCGCGCCGACATAGCGGTCTATCTTGTCCTGTGTGTCAAACCACAGCCATCCGTCCTCGTCGCAGTCGGACGGCTGGAAGAGGTTGTCGGCCTGGGGTGAGAGTCTTGGCGGAAGGCCGTTGCTGCCATCCTGCGAATAAGCTGCGGCTGCAAGCGCGAGCGCAGCGATGATTGTGTAGGTTTTCTTCATGTCTTGTCGTTTAAAATTAAATGTATGTCTGTGTTGATTATTATGCCAATGCCTGTCCATGCGCCGGCGGCGGCCGTGCAGGCCGCCGCGCGGGCCACCCGCGTCAGAGCTCCACCCACTCGGGGTTCTGCTCTATGTGCTGGTAGCGCACCTCGTCCCACGGCAGCGGCCAGTAGAACTGCCTTGGCCTGAACACCCGCACCCGCTTGGGGTAGCGGTTGACGCGGCCGTAGGTGTAGCGCGTGGGCTTGCCCTCTTGCTCCACTATCTTCACGCCCATGAGCGGGGTGGTGCCACCGTTCATCTTGTCCATGGCCGTGCCCCAGCGGTACATGTCCCAGTAGACGGTCTCCTCGAAGGCCATCTCCACCCGGCGCTCGTTGGCATAGGCATCCCACGTGAGCGCGGCCAGCGGCGGCATCTTGGCCCTCTGGCGCACCTGGTTGACCTTTTGCAGGGCGGCGGAGGCGTTGCCAAGCCTAAGCTCTATCTCGGCATAGTCGAGCAGCAGCTCGGCGTAGCGCCAGATGATGTAGTTCTGGCTTGAGGCATAGGTGGGGTCGTTGTTTATCTCGGTGGCGGGGTTGACGAACTTGCCCATGTAGTAGCCCGTGACGGTGACGGCCGCCGTCTCCGACGTGCCGTAGGGCTTGAGGTCGGCGCCGGGCACTTCCCTGCCGCCCTCGACCCTGTAGTGTATGTCCATGACGTGGCCCCGGTAGGTGCATCCGTCGTAGAGCACGTTGGCATAGAACCTGTAGTCGCGGTTGTCGTAGGGGCGTGCCGGGTCGGGCTGGCCCTGCCTCATGCCGTACTCGTCGACATGGTTCTGCGTGGGCACGTAGGCGCAGTCGGTGCCGCCGAAGTATGGCGACGCCGCGTCGCGGTCGAGCTTGTGGCCCCACCCTGCCGCATAGTTGCCGTCGTTGTTGTGCTGCACCTCGAATATCGACTCGGCCGAGTTCTTGGTGAGGAATATCTTGCGGTACGAGTCTTTTATCTCGTCTTGCGTGCTGCCCTCAAGCGGCACGAGCGAATACAGGCCCAGGGCCGTCACCTCGTCGTAGGCGGCCTTGGCCTTGGCCAGCATCTCGCGGCTGCGGTCGCCCTTGAAGCCCAGCCATGCGGTGTCGCGCTCCTGGAACATGGGCGAGGCGGCCCACAGGTAGGTCTTGGCCTTGAGCATGAGCGCGGCCCCCTTGGTGGCCCGGCCCGCGTCGGCGCTCTCGTGCTGCCGCGGCAGCAGGCGGGCGGCCTCGTCGGCGTCGGCCACGATGAAGTCTACCATTTCGTCGTAGCTTGCGCGCGGGAAGCGTGCCGGGTCGTTCAGGGTGTTGTACTCGCGGTCTACGAGCAGCACGCCACCGTAGCGCCTCAGCAGCAGGTAGTAATAGTATGCGCGCATGAAGTGGGCCTCGCCCAGCACGCGGTCGCGCGTCGGGGTGGTTATCTCGCCGGCGTGGTCAAGCAGCGTGTTGATGCTGCGCAGCTGGCCGTAGCATGCGTTCCAGTACTGGTAGGCCCGCTTGTATATCTCCTCGTCGCTGCTCTTGAGTATGTCGCCGTACGATGTGCTCGACCAAGTGGTCTTGCTCACCGTCATCTGGTCGGTGTACCACGCGGGGTAGTCGCGCCCCAGGCTCTTGACGAGCCCGTTGGTTGGCATGTATATCGAGAAGCCATTGCTCATGTTGCGGTACCAGGAGTTCTCGTATTCGTCGAGCAGCAGGCGGTCGCCCCATACGTTCACTCCCGAGAGCTTGTCGATGGGGGCGTCGCTGAACAGGCCGTCGCATGACGTCGCCCCGAAGAGGACGCCCGCTGCCATGGCGGCTAAACAGATGTATCTTTTCATGTTGGGTTGTCTGGTTGGTGTGTCAATTGGGTTGATTTCGGCTCAGAAGCCGATGTTAAGGCTCATGCCGTAAGAGCGCTGTATGGGGTAGCCCCGTTGCGACTCGGGGTCCATCTCCTCCAGGTCGGTCCATGTGTGCAGGTTGCTGGCGGTGAGCGATATGCTGGCCGAGGCCATGCCGATGCGCCTGATGAGCTTCTCTGGGAAGTTGTAGCCTACGTTGATGTACTTCAGCCTTACGAAGTTGCAGTCTTTTATCCAGAATGTAGACTCCTTGCGGTTGTTGTCGTTGGCCGTGGCGAACTTCACCCTGGGGTAGGTTGCGCCGGGGTTGTCGGGCGTCCAGCTGTCTCTCATGTGGTAGTCCTGGAACTTTGGCAGGCTGTTGCTGTAGAGCGTGTAGTAGTCGGTGATGTTTGCCCTGTAGCCGGCCACGCCCTGGAACATCACGGAGAAGAAGAAACCCTTGTATCCGGCCCCCAGGCGCAGGCTCCCGTTCATGTCGGGGTAGCTTGAGTTGTGCACGGCTATGCGGTCGAGGTCGGTTATCTTCTTGTCGCCGTTCTGGTCTTTGTACTTTATGTCACCGGGGGCCAGCGTGGCGTTGCCCTGGCCGTCCTGGTCTACGTCGTATGCCGCCAGCTCCTCCTCCGACCTGAAAAGGCCGTCGGCCTCGTACATGAACCACAGCAGGCTTCTCCTGCCCGTGCGCCTGCGGTTGGGCGCCACGGTGCTCTCGTCGCCGTAGTCGATCACCTTGTCGGTGGTGTGCGACAGCGTCAGGGCTACGTCATACTTGAAGTCGCCGTAGCTGTTGCGGTGTGTCAGGGTGAGGTCCCAGCCCCATGCCTTCACCTTTCCGAAGTTGACGCTCGGCGTGAGTCCCTCCACTCCGGTCGACGGGGGGAAGGTGTAGCTCGGCGCCGCCGTTATCAGGTTGGTGCGGTAGCGCCAGTAGTGCTCGAAGGTTAGCCCTATGCGGTTGCCCCAGAAGCCCAGGTCGACGCCGATGTTGTAGTCGCGCGTCTTGCCCCACTGCAGGTCGGGGTTGGGGAAGCTCGACGTGTCGAGCGTTATGCCCTGCCTGAAGTTGCCGCCGATGTTGTAGCCGGCCCCGTTGGCATAGACATACTTCAGCAGGTAGCTGAAGTCGCCCACGGCGCCGTCGTCGCCCAGCACGCCCGTCGATGCCCTCAGCTTGGCGTTGGAGATCACCGCCTGGCGCCAGTCTTTGAAGAAGGCCTCGTTGGAGAGCACCCACGATGCCGACACCGTGGGGAAGAAGCCCCAGCGGTGGTCGGGGGTGAACCTGGTAGAGCCGTCCAACCGGAAGCTGGCCTCGACGAAGTAGCGGTTGGCGTAGCCGTAGGTGGCCCTGCCTATGAGCGAGGCGCGCTCGCTGCGGCTCTCGGTGCCCACTATGCGTCCCGACGACGTGGTGCCGAGTATTTCGGGGTAGGCCCCCGACAGGTCTTGGTTCTCGGCCGTGAGGGCGTTGACCTCATAGCGCTGGTAGTTGGCCACGAGCGTCAGGCCCACGTCGTGCTTGCCGGCAAACGTGCCCTGGTAGCTGGCCCCCACCTCATACAGGTAGTTGTCGATGCCCCTGTCGGCCTGCTGCATCGATATCTTTGCCCTGGGGTACTCGGTGTTGGGGTCTACGGAGTACTCGCCGGCCTCGGCGTCGTAGAGGTAGAGCGCCGTGGGCTTGGCAAACGACTTGTCGCGGAAGTGGTTGTCGTCGAGCGTGAAGCGCACGTATGCCGACAGGCCCTTGAGGAACGGCGCCTCGTAGCGCAGCGTGGCCGAGAGCTGGTGGAAGCGCGCCGCGTCGTCGTAATAGCCCCCGATGCCGTAGATGGGTATGAGCGGGTTGGCGCCGTTGATGCTTGCCAGGTCGCCGTTGGTGAACCGCAGCGGCTGCAACGGCGAGAAGCTGTAGGCGTTGGTTATGGTCGCGGAGCTCGTGTTGTGGTTGTTCGATCGGTTGCCCGTCATGTCGAGGGCCACCTTGAAGCCCGCTCCGAGCTCGGCGTCGAGCTTTGCCGAGTAGTTGAAGCGCTTGCGCCTCACGCCGCTGTACAGTCCCTGGTTGAATGTGTAGCCAAACGAGATGTAGTAGCTCACGGCCTTGCCCCCTCCGCTTACCGAGGCGGTGTGCATGGTCGAGTATCCCGTCTTGTCGAGGTAGTCAAGCAGGTCGTCGTCGCCGTAGACGTTGGGCATGTCGTGGCGTCGTATGGCCTCGAGCTGCTCGTCGGTGTACTTCTTGTATGTTGTTGCCGGCGAGTTGTCTACGGCCCTGTTGTAGAGCTGCGCAAACTCGTATGCCGGCAGGAAGTGCGGCAGCTGCGTGGCCTGCTGCACGTTCACCTGCCCCGAGTAGTTCACGCGGAGCTTCTGCGAGCCCTTGCCGCGCTTGGTCTGCACGAGTATCACGCCGTTGGCGGCCCTGGCCCCGTAGACGGCCGCCGCGGCGGCGTCCTTGAGCACCGAGATGCTCTCGATGTCGTCGGGGTTGAGGTCTGACAGCCTCATCTCGCCCCCCGAAGTGTTGGTACCGAAGCGCGGTATGCCGTCGACCACGAGCAGCGGCGGGTCGTAGATGCCTCGTATGCGCACGGTGGCCTCGCGCGACGACGACGGGTCGCCCGTCGACGACATCACCGACAGGCCCGCCGTCTGCCCGGCCAGGGCCTGGTCGAGGTTGACGGCCGGCATCTGCTTTATCACGTCGGCCTTGATCACCTCGACAGAGCTTGTCAGCGCCGTCTTCTTCTGCGTGCCGTAGCCCACCACCACAACCTCGTTGAGCGCGGCGGCGTCTTCCTGCATCACTATGGTCAGCGGCCTTGCGCCGGCCGCCTTGGCGTCTTGTGCCACAAAGCCCATTGAGCTCACGGTTATCGTGCCGCCCTTGGGCATCTTTGACTGTGCTATTGAAAACTTGCCGTCGATGTCGGTCACGGCGAGCGTGGCCCCGGTGTCCTTGGCCCTTATGATGGCTCCTACGAGCGGTTCGCCCTGCTGGCTTACCACCGTTCCGGCCACAGTGCCCGCCGGGCGGCTTTGCGCGTGGGCTGCAGCCATGCCGATGACGGCCATGAGCAGTGATATGAGTGTCTTTCGCATATTGTTTTGTTGCTTTGGTTTTACTTGGTCAGTGCGTTCTGCATGAGCAGCAGCTCGTATTCGTAGAAGCTCCTGTCGGTGCCCGCGGCCGTGGCGGCCCTCTGGCGGAACAGGCTCATCACCTGCTTCATGGCCGAGTGCATGAGCACGGCATACTCGGTGTCGGATAGCGTGGGCAGCCCGAAGTTGATGCGCGCAAACCCGTCGGGGGTCCCGTCGGCGTCGGCGTCGGCGGCCAGGGCGGCTGCCGCGGCGGCCTTCTTCTTGTCTACGCTGCAGGCTTTGACCATCACGCCGATGGCCTCGGCCATGATTTTCCTGTCGGCCTCGGTGAGGCGGCCGCCCCTGTAGGCCGGCATGAACAGCTCGCGCCGCGCGTCGTCAAGGTAGGCCTCGGGACTGTAGTTGCCCGCGGGGTCGTATATTCCGCCCTCCTTCACGCGGTAGAGCACGCCGTTGCTGAGCATGGTGCGCACCACCGAGGCCATTATCTTGTCGTTGTCGCTGAGGTAGGCGTATTCAAAGTTGGCTATCAGCCCCTTCGGCGTGAGCCATGTGCCGTAGGTGCGCATCTGGCCCGCCAGCCACCTCATGGCCTGGCGCTGCCTGGCCCGCGGCACGTAGGTGCGCCCGGCCTTGCCGTCGCCCTGCCTCACCTCGTCGTAAACGATGCCGCCCAGGTATGGCAGCACGTGGTTGACGTGCCTCCTGTACTGTGCCACCACCTGCCCGTACATCTCTTCCATGTCGTCGTAGCGCGCTCCGGGCTCCCTTGTCCACTCGTCGAGGTGGGCCATTATTATCTTCAGGTTGCTTATGGCATAGTCGCCGGCCTTGATGTGGTCGTCGCCCAGGTCTTCGGTCTGGTCGGTGGGGTCGACGGTGCCCATGAGCTGCTGCGCCCCGAACCTGTACATCGGGTCGCCGGCCCTGCGGGCAATCCAAGCGTCGAGCGTGTCTTTCTCCTGCCGCGGCGCCAGGCCCCCGGGTATGATGCGGTAGCCCCAGTTGATGGCGTAGCTGTCGTATACGCCGAGCACCGGCGGGGTGAGCCTCACGCCCCTCTCCAGGTCGCCGGGCTGTGCTATGTAGTTGTTGCGGGCGTAGTCCATGATGCTGGGCGTGGTGCCGTAGCGCCGGGTGAAGGAAGGGCTGCGCAGCGAGTCTACCGGGAAGGCGAAGCTGGCGCCCATGTTGTGCATCAGTCCCAGCGTGTGGCCTATCTCGTGGGATGCCACGTAGCGCATGCTCTCCCACATCAGGCTGTCGGCAAACACCTTGGTGCGCACGCGGCTGTCTACGGCCGCCGTCTGCACGAAGCGCCAGTCGTGGAGCAGGCTCACCACGTTGTGGTACCATATCACCTCGGCGTTGAGTATCTCGCCCGTGCGCGGGTCGACGTGGCTCGGGCCCATGGCGTTGGCCGTGCGCGTGGCGGCATACTTCACGCAGTTGTAGCCCATGTTGTCGGGGTCGAAGTCGGGGTCTTCGGCGGGCGTGGGGTAGTCGCGGGCCACCATCACGTTCTTGAAGCCCGCGGCCTCGAACGCCGCGTTCCAGTCGAGTATGCCCTGCTTCACGGCGCTCCGCCACTTGGGCGGGAAGGCCGAGTCTACGTAGAACACTATCTTGCGCTTGGGCTCAACCAGCTCGCCCCTGAGGTAGCGCGCCATGTCGGCGCTGTCGGGCTCAATCCTCCATCGGTGTATCACCGGCTGCTTTGTCACGCGGTCTTCGTCCGACGAGTATACGTTGCGCTCGGTGTAGAAGTAGCCCACGCGGTTGTCTTGCAGGCGCAGCGGCATGGGGTTGTCGGGCAGCAGCGCCAGCGAGCGGTGCACAACCACGCTGTAGGGCTTGCCCAGCGGCTGGGTGGTGAACGACATCAGAGTCTCTATCTCTATGTTGCGGGCAAACGCCTTGACCGACTGTATGTTCGAGGCGTCGGCCACGAACGTGCCCTTCAGGTTGTCCTTGCCCCCGAGCAACTTGCCCAGCGGACTGCTGTCCTTGATGGGGCTTATCGACTTCTCGTTGGCCCCGAAAAACGCCGTGACGTCTATCACCACGCTGCCGCCGTTGGTGGCCTCTATCTTGAACCCCTTGAACACGGGGTTCACGAAGTTGTTGCCGAACGACGCGGCTATGGGGTCGGACGGACCGACCACGCTCCCGTCCTGCACCTCGGTGAGATACACCTTCTGGGCGTCCTTGGCCAGCATGAGCAGGAAGGGCCCGTTGATGGCCTGGCCGGCCACGAAGTCGTGGGTGTCGCTCGTGCGGGCCACGCGGTTGGTAAGCAGCAGGTGCTTGCCGAACAGCGAGTCGGGTATCTCGAAGTAAACCTTGTTTTGCTTTTTGTTGTGTATTACGGTGAAGAGCCCTGCGGTCTTCGTGGCGTTTTTCACCAGCTTGCCGTAGGCCGTGTCGGCCGTGTCTTTTTTCAGGGCCAGGGCCGCGGCGGCGGCCTTCTTCTTGCCACGTGCCTGGAGGCCCGTGCCGGCCGGCGCCGCCAGCAGGAGCGTGGCGGCCAACAGGGCCGGCAGCATTTCGTTTCGTGAAGCTCGGAGCATATCTGTTTTTATATAAATTTACAATTTTCGCAAATTTAAACCTTTTATCCCAAAATGAAAGCCGCAGGTCGGCAAAAACCAGCCCAACGTAACATGTCAACCAATAATACAGAATTATTGCACACTTCTGCCACCTTTTGTTTATCGACATGACACTCATGTGCACTGCACAGTGCCCCACCCCGCCCAACGCCGCCCCGTGCCCCGGCCCGGCCCTGCGGCCAACCGCAGACGGCACCATGCGGCCCGCCCCGCAGCCACCTGCCGTATTGCATCCCGACGGAGGCCGTCCGGCACCGCGAAACGGCCCGTACGGCGGCCCAGAACGGCACATGCTGCAAAAGGCCCTTGGCCGGGGCTCACAGAGCCGTTGGCAACGCCAGCGAAAAAAAAGCGGGTGCGCCACTTGCGACGCACCCGCCATGGTGAACAGGCTGCCTGACGCCCCGTCAGCGCCTGACAATCCTGACAGACTGCTTCAGTGCGCCGTCGGTGTACACCAGCACATAGGCACCGGCCGGCAACGAGGCGAGGCTCCAGCTGCCGCTCACGGTGTGGCGGCCGGCCACGAGGGCCCCGGCGAGCGTGTATACGCCCACGTTGCCGATTGTGGACGACGTGCGGAGCGTGGTGCCGTCGAACGACAGCGCGGCGTCGCTGCCGGCTGCGTCCACACCGTCGGCCGTGGCGGCCTTGAGCGTGAGCCGGCTCCAGTTGGCGTCGGCGGCAAACAGCGGATAGGCGTCGCCGCTCACCGTCAGCGTGACGGCCTTCAGGTCGGCTATGCCTGAGAACATGCCCACATAGAACACCGGGGCTGCCGTGCCGGCATATCTCGTCCAGTCGATGTCAGACAGCGATGTGCAGTCGGCAAACGTGCCCGACGAAAACGTCACCTCGGCCGGAAGCACCACCTTGCACAGCGACGCGCACCCCGAAAACGCCCCCTGCATGCTGCTCATGCCGGTAAGGGCCGTGGCGGCCGAGAGGTCGGCAAGCCGCAGCGACGCGCATCCCGAGAAGGCGCTCTTGAGGCTTGTAAGCCCAGTGCAGCCGGAAAGGTCGATGGTGGCCAGCTTCTCGCAGTTCATGAACGCGCTGCTGCAGTTGGCGAAGTTGGCCGCCCCGCCGCCTTCGGGCATCACCACGGCCTCGAGCGCCTTGCAGTTTACGAAGGCTCCGTTTTTCGACAGGCTTCCCTGCACATACAGGTCGGTGCCCGGCTCAATAGCGGCTTGGCTCATGTCTATGCGACGCAGCGCCTTGTTGGTGGCCATGAAGCCCGACGTGCCCAGGGCCACGGCCAGTTCGCCGAATGCCGCCGTGTTCCACGTGCCGGTGAGCCTCACCACCTCGGCGTCGCGCAGGTTTGACGGTATGGCGGCGGCGTCTACGGTTATCTCTGTCTGTGAGCCCCCGCCCGGCGTGGCCCCGCCCGGGCACGGTATCTCTATCGGTGACTTGTAGTAGCTGAGCTGCAGCCTGTCGTATTCGGTGCCGTCGCCCAGCTGGCCCCCTCGGTTGTTGCCCCAGCCATACATCTTGCCGTCGGCAGTGACCACCATCGAGTAGTTCTGCCCCGACGAGAGCACCGAGCAGACTATGCCCCCGGGCAGCAGCGGCTTCACCGGCACGAGCGAGAACGGCATGTCGGACGACGAGCCGCTGAGCAGCTTGCCCTTGCCGTCGCCCAGCCCTCCGTTGGCATTGCTGCCCAAGGCATACACCCGCGTTACTGTCCCGCCCTCGCCAATGGCGAATGTTGTTGTCTGCTCGCACCCCGACACCTGGGCCACCGGCCCGTCAAGCGTAGTGACGCGGGTGAGCACGCTGTATGCCGGCTCATACTCGCCGCCGGCGAGGGCCATACCGAGCAGGTTTGAGTGGTTGTCGCCCGTGGCCCATAGCGAGCCGTCGGCCTTGACGGCATAGGTGCGGTTGTCGATGGCCTTGACGTATGCCCAGTCGTTGTCGGCGCCTATGCGCACGGGCTTCGGCCTGCTTTCCGTGTCGCCCGTGCCCAGCTGCCCGTTGTAGTTCTGCCCCCAGCCCCATAGCGAGCCGTCGGCCTTGATGGCCATGGTGTGCGACACGCCCATGGTCACCATCTTCCAGTCGTTGTCGGTGCCTATGCGCTCGGGCGTCACCCTCGCCCCGGCCCCGTCGAGCCCCAGCTGGCTGCTCGAGTTTGAGCCCCATCCCCATATAGAGCCGTCGGTCTTGAGCCCTATGGCGCTGTAGCCCCAGAAGCGGCTCGCCGCCACGTCGGCCCAGTCGCTGTCGGTGCCCACGCGCACGGGCTGCCGGTGGTCAACGCCGTCGCCCGTGCCCTGCACGCCGTTCTCCTGTGTGCCCACGGCCCATAGCGAGCCGTCGGCCTTGATGAAGAAAGCGTATGCCTTTCCGCCCACGGCCTTCTTCCAGTCGGCATCCTGCCCCACCATCTGCCACTCGGCTGTGCGCTCGGCCACCCCGGGCACGCCCAGCTGGCCTTTCTCGTTCCATCCGCAGCTCCACAGCGTGCCGTCGTCACGGATGGCATAGGTGGTGGCGTCGCCTGCATCTACATACTTCCACACATGGTTCTGTGCGGCCCCCGCAGCCGACAGGGCCAACAGCCCCGCCGACAGCAATGTACGTGTAATCCTTTTCATATTAATGACTGTTTTGGGTTGATTGATATTGCTTGAAAAAACGGTGTCATGCCCACCGTGGGCACCACCGGGCCGAATTGTCCACAAGGGCCTCAGAGCACCACCTTGGCCACCGACGAGCCACCGCCGCGGCACACCACACGGAGCAGGTAGAGACCGCGGCGCGGGGCGTTGAGCGTGGCCCTACCGCCAACCATTGGCGCCACGGCCACCACGGCGCCCGAGAGGTCGGCCAGACGGGCCTCCACGCCGTCGGCGCGCTCTACGGCCAGCCTAAGCCCGGCGGCCTTGAAGCGTGTGGCCGGCGAGGCGGCGCCAACGGCATCGGCCATGCCGGCCGAGAAGCCGTCGCCGTTGTCAATCACTGGGCATATCATGAACGACGCGCCGAGTGGCGTGCCGAAATAGTTGACGGGTATGGTGTATCCGTAGCCCTTGTAGCTCACAAACGAGTTGTGGGCCAGCAGGCCCGACGCCTGCTCCTCGGCCATGGGCTGCCCGTCGACCTCGGTGAGCATGCGTATGTCGGCCTTCGACAGGTCGGAGCCAAACCCTTCGACGGTGACAAAGAACAGGGGCTTGTCCCATATCTGCAAAGGACTGTCGAAGCGGAACTCGCCCACGGCGGCGCCACGGGCCGAGCACTCGCCGGGCCGGGCCTCGCGTATGTCGGCAACGGGCAGGTAGGCCACCTCGAGGGGCAGGCCGTTGAGCACCATGTTGCCGTCGGAGCCCTCCGACGGGTACCACACCCGCAGCAGGAGTTGCTGCCCGGCCTCATACCTCGCGGGCTTGGCGACGAAGTAGACGTTGACGCCCGTGATGTGGGCCCCAGCCTGCGATGTCATGAACAGGTTGCCGTAGCCGTCCATGCCGGCGCTGTTGGTGCCGCCTATGCTGCCAGCCCCGCCACTGAGGGGATAGCTGCCCAGCCTGTAGGTCTCGCCCCACTTCCTGCAGTTGGCCGTGGTTATCTCTGCCACTCCGCCCACCAGCAGCTCGCCGTCGGCCCGGTACGACAACCGGCCACCGTCGGCGTCGTAGGCCACCAGCTCCGGGAACGGATAGACTCCGGGGGCGGTGTATGTCGCGGCGGCGGCGCGGCCTACGGCTGTTTTCTCGGCCGTGCCCGGAAGGGTCCAGCTGAACCCCACCGCAACAGAGGGGCCCGGGCATTCGTACTTCACCTTCTTGCCCTGCGGGGCCCAAAGGAAATGCTTGCCGTTGACAAGGCTGTTGGGAGAAAGGTAGTTGCACACCGGGCTCTCGTCACGCGGATGGGTGCCGAGGCAGCTCAGCCCTTCGGGGTAGTTGTATGAAAACACTACCGAGCCTTGGGCATGGCGGGGCGGGGCCAACTCTGACCGGGCTGACACTTCCGGGGCGGCAGCCTGCGGAAGGGCGCCACCCCGGCGCTGGGCCAACTGACCGAAAACGGAAACCGAAACGGACATGGCCGCAAAAATGAGAATGTTTTGTTTAATCATTGCCTACACTATTTTTTTATGAATTATGATAATGAAGTGAACACTAAACCCGACTGAACGCTCTGCAACGACATGGCTGAATGGGAACAACGGCTTTAGGGCAAACAACTCAGCATACCAAAGCAATGAATGAAGCGCAACCGAACGCCACCCGCCGGACGACAAGCCCAACACATCGTCAAAACATCTCGCCTTGACAAATTTATAGATTAATAAGGCATATTTACCCCCTCCCCTGTTAATATTTGTTAACCAAACAGACAATACAATCAAAGCAAACAAGACGGCTTACATATAGGAGAAGGAAGGGGGAAGAGTGAAGGGTGAAGGGTGAAGGGTGAAGGATTAAGGGTGAAGGGTGAAGGGTGAAGGGTGAAAGCCGTGCGGGCTGATAGTTACGGCCATAAGCCAAAAGCTAATGTTTGTACTCCGGTTAAGAGTTAAGAGTTTAGAAAGAGCTTAGCGGTGTCAACAGAATGTCGTAGTAAAAGCAAATGTCTGCACTCCTGTACTCCCGAATTCCGCATTCCGCACTCCTGCACTCCCGCATTCCGCATCCCGATATAATTCAAAATATTGGATGAACAATTTGTACAACAAGATTATTTTGCGTAATCTTACGGCCGCATCCGCAACGCGCAACGGCGGAACGGCCGCAAGCGCCTGCCGACGCCCAAAGGCATGGCAGGCGCGGTATCTACACGGCAAAAGAACTATTCATTACCTCAACCAAACATTCGACAACTATGTCCATACGCATAATGGAAGGACGCGACATCAACGAAAGGCATCGCACGTCCACCACCCTTGAACTACTCTTCGACCTCATCATCGTGGTGGCCGTGGCACAGGCCGCCGACGGGCTTCACCACATGCTTGCCGAAGGCATGTATGCCACAGGGGCGGTGTGCTACATGATGGCCTTATGGTGTGTGTTCATCGGATGGATGAACTTCAGCTGGTTTGCCTCGGCCTACGACACCGACGACGTGCCCTACCGCATCACCACCGCCATACAGATGCTTGGCGCCATGATCCTGGCTGCCGGCATAGGCGACATATTCCTCCATACCCCCGACCTCACCACGGCTTTCATCGGCTTCGTCATAATGAGGCTCGCCATGGTGACGCAATGGCTGCGCGCCGCCCGGCAACACGAGGCCGGCCGGGCCACTTGCCTAAGGTATGCCGTGGGCACCGCCCTGGCACAGGCGCTTTGGCCTGCCACTCTGTTTTCAGGGGGCGTGGCGCAGACGGCGGTGTTCGCCGTGGCCGCCATGGTGGAGCTGGCCGTGCCGTACATCGCCGAGCGCAAGGGTGGCACGCCGTGGCACCCGCACCACATAGAAGAGCGCTACGGCCTGCTGGTAATCATAGTGCTCGGCGAGTGCGTGGCCGGCATCATCAGCATGGCCGCGAAGACCGTACACGAAGACATGAGCCAATGGGCGGAGTCGTCCCTGCCGGTCATCGTGAGCTCGCTCGCCACGGTGTTCGCCATGTGGTGGACTTACTTCAAGCTGCCCACGGGCTCGCTGCTCGCCGGCAGGCGCGGCGTGGCCTTCCCGTTTGCCTACATACATTATTTCATATTCGCATCCCTGGCCTCGCTCGGCGCGGGGCTGGGACTGCAGGCCGACAGCCTGGCCGAGCCCGAAAACGGGCAACTGGTGCGTACGGCGGTAATAACCACAGCCAACGCCTGCGGTACGTTCCTCGTGCTCGTCAGCATTCTCAACATCGCGCTCTTCCGGCAATGCCGCAACGGGGCGGCGCTGCTGGCAATAGCCATACTGACGCCTGCCGTGCCCATGGCGATGCTGCTCGGCGGCATATCGCTGAAATGGGTGGTCATGGCCGCCGCGCTGGCCCCAGCCCTTTATGTGCGCACGCTGGACGCGGGCAAATGCTGACTTGCCGCAGACTTTGCAAAAGGCGTAGCAGACTACGCCGAGACAAAGCGGACGCAAGAGGATGAAGGCACATGGCAGGCAATGAAACACGACAATGCCAAACAATGCCTCATTATTTTTAAGCCATGCGTTGGGATTGTCACAAATAATCAGTAATTTTGCCACTGGCACAATGCAATGGCAAGCACAGCGGGCAAAGCATTGGCCGCAGCCCATACAAAAGGGAAAATGAAGCGGAAGCACATCCCCCGCCCTGACTTTACGCCACGCGGCGAAGCCCAGGCCGGAGGCCAACGCCTTGGGCGGCCGCCCGCAGCAGGCGCCAACCCCGACGCCACCGACGGAAGGCATGGCGGAGCCATTGGCTTGCTGCACCAACGGTTTCAATACGTAAAGAAGTATGTTTGCAAGGACATCAATCATATTTTGCATCATCGTCATGCAGGCATGCCTGTCGGTTGCGCGCGACCGGATGCACGTCAGGCGCATCACCAGCGCCGACGGCTTGACCCACAGCCACGTGAACAGCATCTGCGAGACGCCCGACGGGCAGGTGTGGATAGGCACCTGGAACGGGCTGATGCGCTGTGGCAACGGCAAGACGGAGGGCATACGCTCAGACCGCAACGGACTGCGCATAGGCAGGGTAAAAGACCTCAGGCCCACCCCCGACGGCAACGTGACCTACGTCAACGAGGACGGCAAGCGAATGACGCTCGACACCAAGAGCCTCACGGTGTCTGAATGCCGCTCTGCGCCCGACAGGCCTGCCGCCAGGGCAGAGACCTGCCGCTATACTGTCGACGACGACGGGCTTGCCATCGAACGCCGCGGTGCCTGCTACCGCATTCCCTTCGGCAAGACGTCGAACGAGGGCCATCGCCTAAGGGTGCATTACGAAGACTCGCGCGGCGGAGTCTGGATCAACTTCAACAATGCCGTATACCACCTCACGTTCACGCCATCGCCGTTCTGCTATGCGGGCTTCTGGGACGGCAAGGCCGCCATGCCGTTCCGGGCCACGGTGCGCGCCATTGCCACCGACAGCCGGGGACGGCTGGTGGCGGGCGGCAAGGACAGCATGCTCTACGGGCTCACCGAGGCGCCGCTCAGGCTCAACGACGACGTGTATGGCATAGCGGCCGACCCGCGGGGAGGCCTGTGGGCCGGCCTGCGCGCGTCGGGCCTGTGCCACGTGGCGCCCGACGGCCGCGTAACCTACCACACGGAGACAGGTATGGCCCCGCTGAGCCAGGTCTTCACACTGCTGCGGGTAGGCACCACGCTCTACGTGGGCACACGCGACAACGGGCTCTGGGCCCTGGACATTGCCGACAGGCAGAGGCCCCGGGTGAAGGCCCACGCGGCCGACAGCGCCATGGTGCACTCGCTCAGCCTGCTGCGCAACGGCAACATAGCCGTCTGCACGTCGCGCGGCTTCTGGATATGCACGCCCGGGCTGGGCGTTGTCAGCCGGCCGAGCGAGAGGCACAACGTGATCTGCGCCGCCGAGCTGCCCGACGGCACCATTCTCCTGTCGACAAACGGGCACGGGATGATGCGCCAAAGCCACGGCAAGAGCCTCGGGCTGCCAAAGGCCTTGCGCGCCATCGACAGCTATGCGCTGAACATGGCATGGGGCCCCGACAGCTCACTGTGGATGGTCACCGACGACAAGCTGATGCGCTACTCCTTCGGCGAAGACAGGCTCGATGTGTTTGGCGCGGCCGACTTCGGCGAGAATCTGACCTTCAGCGAGTCGCAATGCTGCATCTTCCAAGACAGCCTGCTGTATGTGGGCGCCATCCCCGGCATGATGGAGGTAGACGTCAAAGCCATCGACCGGTATGTCGAGGCAAGGGATGATGGCGGGGGAACCAAGCCATGGCATGGCGCCATAGCCGTGGCAGCGGCCGTGGCCACCGCCCTTGGCGCAGCCCTGGCCTGCAAGAGGCGCAAGAAGGCCAAGGCCGCCCCGCAGCGGTATGGCGTGGCCCCGGGCAAGCCCGAGGTCGTGGGTGCAGACACGGCGTTCGTGGCCCGGTTGAACAGCGTGCTCAACTCTGTCATCGCCGACGCCGATGCCGACATCGACAGCATAGCCTCGAGTATGAACATGACGCGCAACATGCTGTTCCAGCGCTGCAGCGAGACACTGGGCGCCACGCCTGCCGCCCTGCTGCAACGTATGAGGATGGAGCGCGCCTGCCAACTGTTTGACGCCGGCGAGAGAAGGGTCAAGGAGGTTGCGTGGCAAACGGGGTTCAACGACCCCAAATATTTTGCGAAGGTGTTCAAGAAGACTAAAGGCATGACACCTACGCAATATGTGGAAAATCAGCGCGAAAAGGGTGGAAAGTAATCATTTTCCACCTTTTCTGTTGCTATTTTCCACCTCTATGTGCCGGGGTTTGCCTAACATTGCACAAAAACCAAATCAAAATCAACTGCAATGGAAGCAACCTGCATCAGAAAGGTGGCCGTGGTGCTGGCCGTACTTTCTTCTTTCTTCAACATCAATTCATCGGCACAGGTGCCCGCATTCCCGGGAGCCGACGGCTACGGACGCTACACGCAGGGCGGCCGCGGCGGCACGGTGTACTACGTGACCACCCTCGACGACTCCGACGAGCAGGGCACCCTGCGCTATGGCGTAACCAGGCTCAGCAAGGCCGTGATAATGTTCAAGGTGTCGGGCACCATTCACCTCAACTCACCGCTCAACATCTCGGCGAGCAACATAACCATAGCAGGGCAGTCGGCCCCCGGCGACGGCATCTGCATAGCCGACTACCCCGTCAGCGTCTCCGGCAGCCAGGTGATAATACGGTACATGCGCTTCCGCATGGGCGACCGCAAGCTCAACGCCGACGAGGCCGACGGCGCCGATGCCCTCGGCGGGCGTTTCGTGACCGACGTCATCATAGACCATTGCTCCATAAGCTGGTCAACCGACGAGTGCTGCTCGTTCTACGCCAACACCAACTTCACCATGCAGTGGTGCCTCGTCACCGAGAGCCTGCGCGAGAGCCTGCACTCCAAGGGCACCCACGGCTATGGAGCCATTTGGGGCGGACTGGGCGCGTCGTTCTACCACAACATGCTGGCGCACCACGGCTCGCGCACGCCACGCTTTGGCACCGGCGACCACAACGACCGGCCCGACCTGCACATGGTTGACATGCGCAACTGCGTGAACTACAACTATGCTGGCAACGGGTGCTACGGCGCCGAAGGCATGCACATAAACCTCGTGAACAACTATTACAAGTGGGGGCCGGCCACCGAGACGGCATCGTGCCGCAACAAGCTCATCTCACCGGGATATGCCACCCACAGCAATGGCGTGACGGCCATCTGGGGCAAATACTACCTTGACGGCAACGTGGTGACTGGCAACGGCAACGTGACGGCCGACAACTGGCTTGGCGTTTCCTTCAAAGGCAACAGCAGCATGGAAAACGGCATGGTGACGGCCGCCGACCTGAAGAGCGACACCGCCATGGGGCAGATACCCGAGTTCCACCAGCACACGGCCGACATGGCCTACGACAAGGTGTTGCGGTATGTGGGGTGCAGCAAGAGCCGCGACTCGTACGACGCACGCATCATCGAGGAGGCTGCCACGGGCACGGCCCTCTTCAGGGGCTCGAAGGGAGGGCTGCCCGGACTGATAGACACGGTGGAAGACCTTAGGCCCGACGATGCCGCCGACGACTGGAATCCATGGCCCGAGCTGGCACAGGCCGAGGCGCCGCAAGACACCGATGGCGACGGAATGCCTGACGCGTGGGAGCAGGAGCACGGACTCGACCCCGACAACGCCGACGACGGCAACCGCCGCGGCAACGACGGCTACACCATGCTTGACGTATATCTGGCCAGCCTCGTGGCCGACATCACCGAGGGCCAATACGAGGGCGCCGGGCTTATGGGCGTGCCGGGCGAGCCATACACCACATACGACTACGCCACCACCGACTCCGTGGCATGGCCCATGGGCAGCAACAGCGACACGCAGGCAGCCAGCATATCGGGCAACGGCAACGTGGCAGAGGCCACCTACACCAAGGGCGAAGGCTTGGAATACAGCAGCAAGACAACTACATACAACAACATCACGTTCACCACATTCACACCCGCAGAAGAGAGCAAGACGCCCAGCGACGCGGCGTATGTAGACTATGCGGTGAGGCCACGCTACGGGACAAGCATAGTGCCGTCAAGCATCACGTTCGACGCCATACGCATCGGCACCGGTGGCACGGCCATCGACATTGCGTGGATTGACGGGAACGGCACCGAGACAACGCTTGCCGAAGGCATCAAGCCTGTGCGCAACGACAACTCGGAGGAATACAAGAAGCACACGATAGAACTGTCGGAAGTGAAACGCGAGCACACCGCCGGAGTGTCTACTCTGCGCTTCTACCTGTACAACTACGCCCCGGGCAAGGGCATAGGGCTTGCCAACGTGGCCTTAGGGCTTAATGCCGAGGGCGGCACCAACGCCATAATGCCGCCGGCACTCTCACAGCCAAACAGCGCCACGGAGCCTCAACACTACGACCTGGCGGGCCGGCGAGTGTCGCCCGACGCCAAGGGCATTGTAATTGTAAACGGCAAAAAGGTAATCAGATGAGAAAGACACTGGCTTTGACACTTTTGCTGCTACAGGCAGCGCTATTGGCCGCAGGCAACAGCGTGACGGGCCTCGGCAAGGCTTTCTACGACTTCGACGAACTGAAGGTGAACGGCAACCACTGGCACGCCGCTGGGCGGCTTCGGGGCCGGAGGCATAAAGTACAACGCCAACGACGGCACGTTTGCCGCCATGCTGAAGCCCCCGGCCGACGCCTATGACTTCAAGCCGGTGAAGGGCGCACGCATAGAGATGACGGTAGACGGCCGTACAACGGTGCTCAAGGGGGCCAAGACTGCCGACGGCCGTACCGACGACGACGCGCTGTGGCCTACCCACCGCGTCAACTTCGGATGCGTCGGCGGCATAGAGGCCACGATGACGGCCTTCTCGCCTTTCGACAACAAAGACTACGACAACATGAGCCTGCCCTATGCCTTCTACGAGATTTCCATGGCCAACAGCGGCGACCGCGACGCAAAGGTGTCGCTGCGGTTTGTGTTCCCGGAAGACGTGAAGACATGGGCCGTGGCCTCCGACTGCACCGGCGAGAAGACAATAAGGAAGGGCGGCACGGCTACGGCACGGTTTGTTGTTGCGTGGTATGACCACACCGACCCCGAGCTGGCCCACTACAAGAACCTTTACGCCTCGCCGCAGCCGATAGCCGAGCACGGGCTGGAGGTTTTCCCACAACTGAAGCATAACGCCGTCAGGCTGGCCAACGGCATGCGCCGCTCCTCGCTGCCCCACTGGCTGCAGAACCAGGTGGCGAACACGCTGTCGGCCATAGTCATCAACTCGATGTACAAGCGTGACGGGCGCGTGGCCTTTGCCGAAGGGCAGTGGACGTGCTTCGGCACCATGGACCAGATGTGGCTGTCGCGTCACATCATCTGCCAGGCCGTGCCTTTCTACGCCTGGCGCGAACTGGAGTATTGGGCGCGCACGCAGATGAAGAACGGGCAGATTCACCACGACATGAACCTCATGGACGTGGGCAGCGAAAGGGAGAAGCGGTCTGCGCTCGTGGCTTGGGACGACACCGAGCACCGCGACTACCGCGACATACAGAGTGGGTCGACCTGAACTGTGGCTTCATTATCTCTGTATACGAGGCTTACCGCACCACGGGCGACCGCGAGAGCTTCCTCAGGCTGTGGCCCAACATGAAGCGGGCCGCCGACAGGATAAAGGCTCAGGTGGAGCTGCTGGGCAATAAGGAGTATCCGCTGACCTTCGACAGGTCGGAAAACTCTTACGACGCCGGGGGCAACCCCGACCCGTACAACGCCAACATATCCGCCGTGGCCTACAGGATAATGGCGGAGCTGTCTGCCGAGACGGGCGAGGACGACAAGGCCGCCGTGCGCATAGCCGAGTGCGACGGCAGCGTGCGCCCCGGCGCCGGCGGCTTGGAAATAACGGGTGCCACCGAGGTGCTGCTCCTTGCGCGCGTGGAACCGACCCGCGATTTCTCAAAGCCGGCCTACACGGCCATGGTGGCATCGCTCGACTCGCTCGGCGGCTACGGCCTCCTGCTCGAAAGGCACGTGGCCAGGCACCAGCCTCTATACGACCGAGTCAAGATAGACCTTGGCGCGCCGGCCGCAGACCGCAGCCTCAGCAGCGAGCAACTGCTGGCCAAGGGAGGACGCAGCCTCGCCCTCATAGAGCGGCTGTTCAACGCGGCGCGCTACAACGTGATCTCTGCCACAGGGCTGCATGCCCCCTGCCTGCAAGGCATCTGGGGAGCAAAGATGACGCCCAACTGGGCGGGCGACTTCACCGCCAACGGCAACCTGCCCGTGGCCATATCCCACATGCTGCAGGCCAACACGCCGGAGCTGATGCTCTCACTCTTCAACCAGCTTGAGGCCCACATGGACGACTTCCGCACCAACGCCCGCGTGCTGTTCAACTGCCGAGGCATCCACATACCATCACACTTCTACACCCACGGCCTCGACTGCCAGTTCGACAAGACATGGCCCATGACCTTCTGGGTGGCAGGGGCACCGTGGTACTCGATGTTCTACTGGGACTATTACCTATACACCCGCGACCGTGAGTTCCTGCGGCGGCGCGCGCTGCCGTTCATGGAAGAGTCGGTGGCGTTCTTCGAAGACTTCCTCACGGAGGGGGCCGACGGCAAGTACATCGTCAACCCGTCGTACTCGCCGGAGAACCACCCTAAGAACTACAAGATGCAGGCATGCATCAATGCCACGATGGACATCGCTGCCATCAAGGCCCTGCTGAGGGCCGTCATAGAGGCCAGCCGGACGCTCGGCGCAAACAGCGACCGGATACCGGCATGGCAGGCCATGCTCGACAAGATGCCGGCCTACGGCAACAACGCCGACGGGGAGTTTCGTGAATGGCTGTGGGCCGACATGGAAGACAACCATGAGCACCGCCATGCCTCACACCTGATAGGGCTCTACGACCTGCACGACCCGGAGATCATGCAGTCGCGCGAGTTGAGGCAGGGCGCGCTCAAGGCCATCGACCGACGCATGGACTTCCGCCGCAAGGAGAACACCGGGGTCATGGCGTTCGGCATCTGCCAGCTGGCCTTCTCCGCCGCCGCCCTCGGGCAGGCCGACCGCTGCGAGGAGATGCTGGGATGGCTTGGAGACAACTATTTCCTCGACAACATGTTCTCAACCCACGACCCGCACAACATATTCAACTGCGACATATCGGGCGGCTACCCCTCTCTTGTGATGAAGATGCTGTGCTACAGCGAGCCGGGCCGCATCGACATCTTCCCGGCAAAGCCCTCGTCGTGGCGTCGGGGCAGCATAAAGGGCATGGCCCTGCGTGGCGGCATTATAATGGAGGAACTCAGATGGGACGGCAGCAAGACTACCGTCACGCTCCGGGCGGATGACACGCAGGAAGTGTCTGTCACCATCTACGGGAAGCACGTGAAAAACGTCAGGCTGAAGAAAGGCAAGCCAACCACGCTGGCCCTGTAGCCCGCTCGCAATGGAGCACGCCCGGCGGCCACGCCGCCGGCATCGGGCACGCCTGCCGAAGCACATGCAGGCTTGGCCGGTCTGCACGCAAGAGATCTTTTAAGGATGGGGGCGTTTGCCGTAAACTCACCCATCCATCATGTTCTATGCCAGGTCTCGCCAAAGCCCGGCGTCTGCCACATTACATAAGGGAATGGACGCCCCGTGGCATGCAACGAGGCAAGAGTGCTCCCGCCTTAGTAATATTCCATCGGCCAGCCCTATTCCAAGTTCCCCCCGGTCGGCCGTCAGGATTTCACTGTGCAGCATGGCAGCGGTGATACACCATTGCCCTGCCGCCGGAGCTCTGTATAGCGCCGAGCGTCAACCAACAGGCGGAACACAAAACAAAATTCAATCGGTATTTGCATGATGTTAACAGAAGGTATGAAAAAAGCAGTTACAACATCTGTAACTGCTTTTCCTTTTGGTGGGCCATCCAGGGCTTGAACCTGGGACCTCCAGATTATGAGTCTGTTGCTCTAACCAACTGAGCTAAAAGCCCGGTGAAACAGATTAGCTCTGATTTCGGATGCAAAGGTACACTTAATAAATCAAATAACCAAATGTTTTTTGCAAAAAGTTTTAAAATATGATGCCTTTATATTAGGTGTATGGCCTTTTTTAACTAACTTTGCCCATCATTTGGCCGTTTGCGGGCCGTCGACGGCCTTGTCGGCCGGGCCCGACAAAGCGCCGCGGCGGGCATGCAGGAACGTTGCGGCGGGCATGTACGATTGATGTACGTACCTGTCGGCGGCCGTTGCCGGCGGGTTGCGGCGCTGTCGGGCGCGGCCGTTGCAGGCGTGGCCGCCGCATGATAAGAAAAAAGAAACCAAACACTCAATATCAATAAATGGAAAAAGAAAGTATCACGGAAAACGTCAGGCGCGGGCTATCGTCGGCACAGGCCGAGGAGAGCCGCCGCGCGCATGGTGAGAACGTTCTCACGCCTCCCAAGCGCACACCGCTGTGGAAGCTCTACCTGGAGAAATACAACGACCCCATCATCAAGGTGCTGCTCGTGGCCGCGGCCGTGTCGCTGGCCCTGGCCATCATCGAGAACGAGTTTGTCGAGGTGATCGGCATCTTCCTGGCCATCTTCCTGGCCACCACCATCGGCTTTTACTTTGAGCGCGACGCCGCCAAGAAGTTCGACGTGCTCACGGCCATCGGCGAGGAGTCGCCGGTGAAGGTGGTGCGCGACGGCAAGGTGCAGGAGGTTGGCCGGCGCGAGGTTGTGGTGGGCGACGTGGTGTTGCTCGGCGTGGGCGACGAGGTGCCGGCCGACGGCACCCTGTTCGAGGCCACCGACCTTCAGATCGACGAGTCGGCGCTGACAGGCGAGCCCATCATCTCGAAGTTTACCGACGTGCGCAACGACGGCGCCACCTACCCTTCCAACATGGCCCTGCGCTCAACGATGGTGATGAACGGCAGCGGGCGCATGGTGGTCACGGCCGTTGGCGACGCCACGGAGATTGGCAAGGTGGCCCGCAAGTCGACTGAGATGACGTCGGTGAAGACGCCGCTTAACATGCAGCTCGACCGGCTGGCCAAGCTCATCAGCAAGGTGGGCACGGGCGTGGCCGTGGCTGCCTTTGTAATATTCCTGGGCCACGACATCATGACCAACAGCCTGTGGCACACCGACGACTACCTGCGCATGGCCGAGACCGTGCTGCGCTATTTCATGGTGTCTGTAACGCTCATTGTCATGGCCGTGCCCGAGGGACTGCCCATGGCCGTCACGCTGGCCCTGGCGCTAAACATGAGGCGCATGCTCAAGAGCAACAACCTGGTGCGCAAGCTGCATGCCTGCGAGACGATGGGGGCCGTGACCGTGATTTGCACCGACAAGACGGGCACGCTCACGCAGAACAAGATGCAGGTGCAGGAGATGTGGGCCGAGGGTGCCGACGCCGGCCTGCTGCGCGCTGCCATCGCCGCCAACTCGACGGCCGAGCTCGACGGCGACAAGCCCATAGGAAACCCCACGGAGGGCGCGCTGCTGCTGTGGATGCACCGCGAGGGCCACGACTACCGCCGGCTGCGCTCTGAAAACGGCGTGGTGTGGCAGCTGCCGTTCTCTACCGAGCGCAAGTATATGGCCACCATAGCCGAGGTGCAGGGCCGCCGCTACCTGTTCATGAAGGGTGCCCCCGAGATTGTGGCCCGCTACTGCGACATGGGCGAGGCCGACCGAGCCGCCCTCCGCGAGCGGCTGCTGGGCTACCAGAACAAGGCCATGCGCACGCTGGCCTTCGCCTGCAAGCCCCTTGACGCCTCTGTCGACAGGGTTGAGCTCTCGCCGGCCGATGCCCACCTGGCGCTGCAGGGCGTGGCTGCCATCAGCGACCCGCTGCGCACCGAGGTGCCCGACGCCGTGCGCCAGTGTCGCAAGGCCGGAATAGACGTGAAGATTGTCACCGGCGACACGTCGGCCACGGCCATCGAGATTGCGCGCCAGATTGGCGCGTGGGACGACGCCACGCCGGCCGAGGCGCAGATAACAGGCCCCGAGTTTGAGGCCCTGGGCGACGACGAGGCCTACGAGCGCGCCCATGTGCTGCGGGTGATGAGCCGGGCCAGGCCTACAGACAAGCAACGGCTGGTCAACCTGCTGCAGAAGCGCGGCGAGGTGGTGGCCGTCACGGGCGACGGCACCAACGACGCCCCGGCGCTCAACCACGCCCACGTGGGCCTGTCGCTCGGCTCGGGCACGAGCGTGGCCAAGAACGCCAGCGACATGACTCTCATCGACGACTCCTTCGGCAGCATCGTGCGCGCCGTCGAGTGGGGCCGCTCGCTGTACAAGAACATACAGCGGTTCATCTTCTTCCAGCTCGTGGTCAACGTCACAGCGCTGCTGCTCGTGCTCGGAGGCTCCATTGCCGGCACCGAGCTGCCGCTGACCATCACCCAGATACTGTGGGTCAACCTCATCATGGACACCTTCGCCGCCATGGCGCTGGCATCGCTGCCGCCGTCGCACGAGGTGATGGACGAGAAGCCCCGCAAGCAGTCCGACTTCATCATCAACCCCCACATGGCGTGGGCCATCTGCTCTGTGGGCATACTGTTCTTCGCCGCCCTGCTCGGCATGTTGGTATGGTTCAACGGCCGGGGCGAGGTCACCGTAGGCCAGCTCACGGTGTTCTTCACCGTGTTTGTCATGCTGCAGTGGTGGAACCTGTTCAACGCCAAGTCGCTCGGCTCGAGCCACTCGGCCTTCCACGGTTTCTTTGAAGACAAAGGGCTCATGATAGTGCTGCTCATCATACTCGTGGGCCAGTGGATCATTGTGACATACGGCGGCAGGATGTTCCGCACCGAGCCGCTCACGGCCGAGACATGGGGATGGATCATACTGTGCACCTCGCCCGTGATGATCATTGGCGAGCTGATGCGCGCCGTGTCACGACTGAAGCACAGGCCATGATGCAAACCACGTTTCTCACCCCCGGCACACCGCTGCCGCCCCCATGCGCCGCCACGATAGGGTTCTTCGACGGTGTGCACAGGGGCCACCGCTACCTCATATCCCACGTCATCGACGTGGCTGGGGCCAAGGGGCTTGAGCCTGCCGTGGTCACATTCGACAACCACCCGCGCCAGGTGCTGCACTCCGACTACCGCCCCGCCCTGCTCAGCACGCCGGCCGAGAAGCTGGCGCTGCTCGGGCAGACGGGCGCCGCGCGGTGCTTCGTGCTACATTTCGACTCGCGCATGGCCGCGCTGCCGGCCAGGCAGTTCATCGAAGACGTGCTGCTCGGGCAACTCAACGTGCGCCACCTGGTAATAGGCTACGACAACCGCTTCGGCCACGACCGCGCCGAAGGCTTCGACGACTACCGCCGCTACGGCCGCGCCGTGGGCATCGACGTTGAGCAGTGGCAGCCCCTCGAGGTGGGGGGCGTGCGCGTAAGCTCGTCGGTGGTGCGCTCGCTGCTGCTGGCCGGCGAGGTCGACATGGCCTCCCGCTGCCTGGGCTACCACTACACCGTGAGCGGCACCGTGGCCCACGGGCGGCATGTTGGCACGTCGCTTGGGTTCCCCACGGCCAACATAGTGCCCGACGACCCCCTCAAGCTGGTGCCAGCGGCGGGCGTCTATGCCGTAGAGGCCTCCATCGAGGGCGAGGAGCGCCCGTTGCCGGCAATGCTCAACATTGGCACCTGCCCAACGTTCGACGGCACCGCCACCACCATCGAAGCCCACGTGCTCGACTACTCGGCCGACCTCTACGGGCGCCGCATGGGCATAGCCTTCGTCAAAAGGCTGCGCGACGAGCGCAAGTTTCGCACACCGGCCGAGCTCGCATCACAGCTCCGCCATGACATAGGCCACACCCGCGAAGCCCTGGCAGCCTCCCAAAGCTCCCAGTCCTCCCAGAACTCCCAGCCCTCCCAGAACTCCCAGCCCTCCCAGAACTCCCAAAAATAAAAAAGAAGAAAAAAAAATGAAGAATGCTCTGATATACCTAATAGTTTTCATAGCCATACAGTGCGGCGTCAGCATAGGCGTGCGCGAAGTGTGGCGCATGGTCACCGGCTCACCCGACATAACCACTATGATGCTCGTTGTGTCGATGACCCTGTTCAGTGCCATCACCATAGCCATCTTCCTGCTCGCGCGGTGGTGCGAGGTAGCCCGCAGCTACGTGCGCTCCCGCCCCTGGACGGCACTGGCGTGGTGCGTGGTGGCCTCCGTCGGCGCCGTAATTCCGTCCACATGGCTCCAGGAGCAAATGCCCGAGCTGCCCAACTACCTGCTCGACGAGTTCTCCATGCTCATGGGCGACCGCTGGGGCTACCTGGCCATAGGCCTGCTCGCCCCAGTGGCCGAAGAGATAGTGTTCCGCGGTGCCATACTGCGCTCGCTGCTCCGCGCCATGCGCAACCACTGGGTGGCCATAGCCATCTCGGCCGTCATCTTCGCCATCATCCACGGCAACCCGGCCCAGATGCCCCATGCCATGCTCGTGGGCCTGCTGCTCGGCTGGATGTACTACCGCACCGACAGCCTCGTGCCGGGCGTGGCCTTCCACTGGGCCAACAACACCATAGCCTATGTGCTATACAATGTATTGCCCGCCCCCGACGCCACTCTAATACAGATCTTCGGCGGCAGCCAGACGCGGGTGCTCATGGCCGTGGGCTTCTCGCTCTGCATACTCGTGCCGGCCATCATCCAGCTCAACCTCAGGCTGAAGAAAGCCGGCGGCAACCCCACCCCGACATGGAAGCGCTGACGCGCGGCCACAGCAGCCTCATCGCTTAACAGGCTGCTGCCGCCGCCAATAAAATGCATGAGGGCCTGCGGGATTGTCCCGCAGGCCCTCATGCATTTTATTGGCCAGTTCTCCCAGTCCTCCCAGTCCTCCCAGCCATTCTCAAGTCACTCTCCCGTTCCTGGAGCTTCGTTATAGCTGAAAATTATCCTCCTGCCTATAGATATGTCCACCTGGGCAAGCACCTTCAACTCTTTGTTGTAATACCTCTGCTCCACAAAGATGCCGTCGGCACCGCCGATTGCCTCAAAGCCCTTTGATGCCATGAATTGCTCAAAGTCGCCCTTGCTGAAGTTGTCGGCGCTGCACCCTATAATCACCTCTCTGAGCATCGACTTGTCGTCGGTCAGCACGTATACTATGTCGACCAGCGGCCTCTTGGGCTCGGCCTTGTCAACAGTGAACATGTTGTCCATCCATTCCGACACCTTGTGGCCGGCCGACTCCTCGTAGGCGTTGATGGCGGTCATCGGGTCGTCAACGTTGAAGCACAACAGCGGCAGGAAGTAGCCGTTCTCGTCTTTTTCAAACACCTGGCCGCCGCCGGTGCCCGGGCCGTCGTCTTTGTTTTTCTTAAACTCCATCAGCCCGCTGTCGGTGAACACCGTCAGCGCAACCTTGCCTGCCTTGTCGCGGTAAACGGTGGCAAACATGTCGGAAGAAACTTGCTCAAAACCGGCATCGCGCAACATGGCCGCAAACTCGCCGGTGAGCAATATGTCCTTCGACGAGGCAAACTGCCTGACCACTGTGAGCCTGTCGCCCACAAACTCGTAGACGGCACGGGCAAACTCCGACTTGCCGGTGAAGGTGAATACGTAAGTGCCCAGCGAACTGCCCTCCTCGCGCTTGCTGCCGCGCCTGCCCTCGTATACGAGCACGTCTCTCACCGAGGCCTCGAAGTTGAGCAGCGGCATGGTGTAGCCCGACGTCGACAGGCGCGTCGAGGTGAAGGTCATGGTGGCATACCTGCCGTTGTTGTCGTCGGCAGACCTCACCTCAAGCCTTATCTCCCTGGCCTTGTTGTAGTAAACGTTGCTTTCGCTGTCAGAGTCTTCAAAGCCGTTGTCCGACAGGAACTTCCTGAACGACGTGTTGTCGGGGCTCAGTATGCCTTCCTTGTCTTTCTCAAACTCCTCCACTATCGACATCAGACTGTAGTCGCCTTTCGCCAGCTGGTACTTTCGCGACACATGGGTGCCGTCGCCAAACCTAACCACGAAGCTCTCGCCCAGGGCCGACGTCTCGCCGTAGGTCTCAACCGTGTTGCCGAGGCCCTCTTCGTAAGCCTTTATGTGGGCGGCGGGCTCTGCCACGCCAAAAGCATCCAGGTCGGGGCTCTGCAGGTCGTAGGCCACATCCTCGGCCTTGAGCAAAAACTTCATTTGCGCGTAAACGTTATAGTCGCTGTGCCTCCAGGCTGTCACCTCGAGCTGCACGGGCATGCCTTCCTTGTTGAACACAAACACGTCGCCATCGCTCTCGAGCGCCTTCCACCCGTTGGCGGCGGCCAGTTCCTCGAAGTTTTTGTTAAGCCCCCAGTCGTAGCTGTCGGCAATGGGGTAGATGGCATAGGTCAGCGGCCTGAACAGCAGCGAGGCCAGCTTCACCGCCTTTGTCTCTATGTCCACCAGGTAATACCTGTATGGGTTCTGCGGGTCGGTGGTCTCATAAAACATTATCGACGAGTTGTAGTAGCTCAGTATTCCCTCGTATATAGCCTCGATGTCCTGCATGCGCTTGCTGCCGAGCTGCTTCTCCCTCGAGTCTACCTCGCTCATAGGCATCTGACCAATGCCGCGGCAGATGGTCTCGGTGTCCGGCCACGAGGCAAACGTCGGGAACGCCGTGGCTTTGCCCGACGACACCACGGCCTGGCTTATGTTTATCCTCTCGAGGCTCTTGCCCGTGGCCAGAGCCCTGAGGTAGTCGATGTCTGAATAGTCTATCAGGCCCTCCACCGACAACGAGCTTATGCCGTCGGCCACGGCCCCCACCTTCTCCTCCAGCTCACCGGGCCGGTCGGTGGCCACCATCAATTCCTGTGCACTGACATGCAATGCCGCCATGGCCATTGCCACGGCCACGAGCACTCTGTAATATACCTTGCCCATCATTGTCCTCCTTTCATTGCTTTACGGTTATTTTATACGGCTTTCCACCCACTGTCACCACATACGTGCCAGCGTCCAGCCTCACTGCGTATGCGCCCATGGCCACGGCAGTGCCGCCGGCCACCAGCCGTCCCGACATGTCGTAGACCCTGACGTCGCTGCCCTCTCGGCCGCCGTTGCTTACAGTCAGCATGCCCCCGGGCCCTGCCGACAGGTCTATGTTGCCGGCGCCCGCCTGTGCCACTCCCGTGGGGTGCAGCACCACCACCTTGGTGTGGCTGAAGCCCCTGTCGCCCTCAACGCGGGCCTTCACCCCGTCCGTCTGCACGGTGATGGTAAGCCCGTCGCGGTCGGGGAAAGCCCCCTCGCCCACGTGGGCTATGTCAAGGCTGTAAATCACCACGCTCTCGAGCCTGTCGCATCCGCTGAAGGCCCCCGCCCCTATCGACGTGATGTTGTCGGGCAGGATGATTTCCCTCAGCAATGCGGCGCCAGCAAAGGCGTTGTCGGGAATGGCATTGTCCAGCATTCCTTCCGGCGAATACTCACGGGCCTGCACAACCCCAATCCCGCGGGTTGTCCTGACAGTGGCCTGGGCGTGCAGCTCTGCGGCTGCCATCGCCCCCAAGGCAACTAATAGTAACGTCTTTTTCATAAACTGTTTGTTTAATGTGGTTATTACTGTCTACGAAGGCTCCCAGGCCTCCTAAGAGGCCTAAGAGGCCTAGGCTTCCTAAGATTCCTAGGAGTCCTAAGAGGCCTAGGATTCCTAGGATTCCTAGGCCGCCTAGGCAACCTAGGACTCCCAAATCTTCATCTACAAAAATAGCAATTTCATCGTTACACTTTGTTAAACTATCCGATTTTAACTTTTAAAAAATCGCATCGCCCGCCCATCTTGTTTCTATGGCGAACTCCATTGTCCGCCATGCCCGGCCCGCCACGGCCGCCCGCTTAGCCCGGCGCGTCACTTTATGGCATACCCGCCCTTGTCTACATACATCATGGCCTTCTTGTCGTCGGCCACGGCACTGATGTAGCGCTCGTACTCTCGCAGCACGTCGGCAATTATCTCCTCCTGGCTCAGATACTGAATGTCGTTGCCCGAACGCCCGTCGCTGTAGTAAGTCACCGGGATATACTGCTTGTTGGTGCTCACGTCGGGCGTGTTCTCCTCGTCGATAAGGTACTCCGATATGCTGCGCCGCTCGGCTGCCACGCCATACCTGAAGTTCCATATCCTCTCGTGCCTTATCACAATCTCCACCGACAGGGCCCCGCGGCGCCCCTCGTTCACCTCCACGTCGATGCCCCGGCCGGCAAACTCGGCGGCGAGCTCGGCGAAGGCCGGCCTTACCTTCTGGCTGAAAAAGCGCTGTATGTCGGTTTTCTGCGAGAAGGTGAGTATCTGCGTCAGGCGCTCCCGCCAGTGGCTGCCGTCCCAGTTGCGGCTGCCGTAGGGCAGGTTTGAGCTGTGGTAGAGCATGTCGGTGTGCAGGGCCCTCACCAGGCAGAAGCACAGCACCAGCATTATCAGGCCGAAGGGCAGCGCCATCACGAGCGTCATCGTCTGCAGCGAGCGCAGCCCTCCGGCGTATAGCAGCGCCATGGATATCAGCGCCAGCAGCACTCCCCAGAAGGCGTTCTGCCACTTGGGCGAGTTGGGCGCGTTTCCCGACGATATGCTGTTCATCACGAGAATGCCCGAGTCGGCCGACGTGACGAAGAACACGGCTATCATGACTATGCCCAGCACACACAGCGCCCCGGCCATGGGAAACTGGCCGAAGAAGCTGAAGAGCAGTATGTCGGGCTGGTCGGCCAGGGCCGAGAGGGCCCCTCCGGCCACGTGGCTGTCTATGTGGATGGCCCCGGCGCCGAACACCGTCATCCACATGAACACAAAGAGCGACGGCACGAGCAGCACGGCCACTATGTACTCGCGTATGGTGCGACCCTTCGATATGCGGGCTATGAACAGCCCCACAAACGGGGCCCAGCTTATCCACCACGCCCAGAACATGACGGTCCAGCTGGTAAACCACCCCCGGCCGTCGGTCTCGAAGGCAAACGTGTTGAACGTCAGGCCGGCAAGGCGCTGCACATAGTAGCCCAGGCTCTCGCTGAAGGCGCTCAGCAGGAAGGTGGTGGGCCCGAGCAGCAGCACGAAGGCCATGAGCAGCACGGCCAGGCACAGGTTGGCCTCGCTGAGCCGCCTCACGCCACGGCTCACGCCCGCCACGGCCGAGAGTATGGCCACGGCGCTCACCGCGGCTATGATGGCGCACTGCAGGGCGAAGCTCGTGTGGCCCAGCAGGCCTATGTGCACCAGCCCGGCATTGAGCTGCACCACGCCGAAGCCCATCGACGTGGCTATGCCGAAAAAGGTGCTCACCAGGGCAAACGTGTCGGCGACGTTGCCTACCACACCTTTTATGCGCTCGCCCAGCAGGGGGTAGAGGCCGCTGCGTATCGACAGCGGCAGGCGGTAGCGGAAGGAGAAGTAGGCCAGTATGAGCCCCATGAGCGCGAAGATGGCCCAGGCGTGCAGCCCCCAGTGGAAAAACGTGGCCAGCATGGCTTCCTTGGCGGGGTTGGCCACGGTGGGCAGCGCCGGATGGACGTAGTGCGACATGGGCTCGGCCACGCCGAAGTACATGAGACCGATGCCCATGCCGGCGGCAAAGAGCATGGCTATCCATGAGAAGAAGCTGTACTGGGGCCTTGAGTTGTCGGGCCCGAGGCGTATGTTGCCGGCCTTGCCGAAGGCCAGCACCAGCAGGAAGATGAAGAAGAGCGATACGAGCATGGTGTACACCCAGCTGAACTTGCGGTATACGTACGACTGGACTGCGAGCAGGGCCTGCTCGGTGCGGTCGGGCCACAGGGCGCACAGCAGCGACAGGGCCAGCAGGACCAGCAGGCCGGGAATGGCCACGGTCCGTGTGAAGGTGGTTTTTTCTTTCAGTATGTTCATTTCATCGATAATGGGTTGACCCCCATGCCCCAAAGGGGCGCGGGCGCAAGCCGCAAGAGGGATGGCGCCGGGGGCGGCCTCGGGCCGCGGGCAGGGAACGGCGGCGGAAGGCTCTCGGTGAGAAAAATGCGCGGCAGCCATACAACACAGCCCCTGCCATGGTTGCCGCACGCTTTATGCAAAAATACAGAAAAAATGCGGAAAACAGGCCGTCACCATGCCATCTGCCGACAAACAGGCACAAAGCCACACCATAACGGCCACGCCCCACAGCCCCGCGGCTATAGCTTTATGAATATCCGCATGCTGCCAAATGTGAGGAGGAAGAAGACTTTTTCAGGAATTAGAAGATATTTTCAGGAGTTAGAAGGAGGAAGAAGGAGGTAGAGGACATTTGCTGGAGTTAAGACTTTTTCAGGAGGTAGAAGAAGGAAGAGGGAGGAAGAGGGAGTTAGAGGACATTTGCTGGAGGAAGAAGGAGTTAGAGGACATTACCCGCAAAAGCTGTGGCCTGCCGACTCCGGGCTACAGCAAGAGGAAGACTAACAACCGTCAGCTACCTATAATTACTTGGCTACTTGCATACACTAATATGTTTTTTTGGCCCGCCGGCTTGGCAATTTCGGCAAAAAAGGCTATATTTGTGGCACCCAAGCCTTTGGCTGGGGCAAAGACGAAAACCTAACAACCATACGCAATGATTATGAAACACACTTCGCTGATATGCTGCATGGCCATGGCGGCCATGCTTTGCTGCGCAACAGCCGGGGCACAGCAGCCGCAGGCAACCGCAACTACAGTGGCCGCAGGGCCGGGGGCCAAAGCCACCCTCGAGCGCTTTGTCGGCAACATCTCTACATTCAACCGCCTCTTCCCGCAAGAGAAGGTCTACCTACACCTCGACAACACGGCATACTTCAGGGGCGAGACGATGTGGTTCAGCGCCTATGTGGTCAGGGCCGACCGCCCTGCCCTCACAGACATGAGCCGGGTGCTCTACGTCGACCTGCTCGACCCAACGGGCGAGACGGTGGCCACGCGCAAGGTGAAGCTCGACCATGGCCGAGGCTCGGGCTCGTTCAAGCTCGACAAGTTGCTCACCTCGGGATTCTACGAAATCAGGGCCTACACGCGCTACATGCTCAACTGGGACGCCGCATGGGCCTTCTCGCGCGTGCTGCCGGTGTTCGAGGCGCCAAAGGCCGAGGGCGACTACTCGGAGCCCACCATGGCCGCCCACGACTACCGCAAGCGAATGCCATCGGCCAGGGCCAAGGCCGGCGACGGCAAGGCCCGGGTGCGCTTCTTCCCCGAGGGCGGGCGCCTTGTCATGGGACTGCCCTCGCGGGTGGCCTTCGACGTGACCGGGCCCGGCGGCGAACCGCTGCAGACCGGGGGCACGCTCACCATGGCCGACGGCAGGCGCGTGGCAGTGGAGACGCTGCGCGAGGGCCGAGGGGTGTTCGACTACACGCCCGCCGAGGGCAGCGCCACGCTAACGCTCACCGACTCGGCCGGGCGGTGGCACGAGTTTGAGCTGCCCGGGGCCGAGGCCGAGGGCTGCGTGCTCACGGTGGGGGCCATTGAGGGCGACTATGTCAACGTGGCCGTGACGCGCTCCAAGGGCTACGACGAACCGCTGGCCATGGTACTCGTCAACGGGGGCAACGTCGACGCGGCCGACATCCTGATGCCTGGCGAGCGAACGGCGCGCAGGCGATTCTTCCGCCCCGACATGGCGCCGGGGGTGAGCCAGGTGGCGCTGATAGACCGCAACGGAGACATAGTGGCCGAACGCATGGTGTTCGTGAGCCCGCAGGCGGGGGTCGACACCATCGCCTTCAGGGCCGAGGGCTCGCTCGCGCCATGCGGCAAGCTGGCGCTCGAGGCGCAGACGGAGCCGGGGGTGACGTTCTCGCTGGCCGTGCGCGACAGGGCCGCCGACGCCAACGGGGCCGACGCCGACGCCGCCACGTGGCTGCTGCTGTCGTCGGAGCTCAAGGGCTACATACGCAACCCGCAATACTATCTTGAGGCCGACGACGAGGAGCACCGCAGGGCCGCCGACCTGCTCATGATGGTGCAGGGGTGGCGCCGCTACGACGTGGCGCAGATGGCCGGCAGCAAGGAGTTTGTCAGGAGGCAGCCCATGGAAGACGGGCTCTACCTGTTCGGGCAGCTGCACCAGGCCAGCAGGCGCAACAAGACGGCCGGCGTGAAGCTCACGGCCACGCTCTACAACAGGCAGGGGGTGGCCATGGGCGGAAAGGCCACCACCGACTCGGCCGGCATGTATGCCTTCAGGCTGCCCGACTGCGAGGGCGAGTACACGCTGCTGCTCAACACCACCAACGCCGAGGGCAAGGCCAAGAACTACAGGGTGGGCATCGACCGCAACTTCGCCCCGGCACCGCGCCCGGTGTGGCCAGCCGAGACCGAGCCTGTGCCGATGGGCGAGGCCAGGCAGCTGGCGGTGCCCGAGGCGGGCTTCGACACGCTGGCCACGAAGCTGTCGATGGAAGACCGGGTGCACATGATAAGGGAGGTGAAGGTAAAGGGCAAGCGGCTCTTCGAGAAGGCGAGGGCCGGATGGGAAAACGAGCAGCGCGGAGCGTTCAAGGCTTACGTGAGGTATGACTGCGACCGGGCCGCCGACGAGATATACGACGCCGGCGATGACACGCCCACCATCTTCGAGTGGCTCGCACAGAAAAACCCGTTCTTCGGAGGCAACGAGGTAGACCAGGGCGACGAGGGCTACGGGCTGGCCGAGCCGCAGGAGCTGCCCGTGGAGCAGCAGCTCTCGATGGTCAACGAGGGCGGGAAGCTGCAGACGGAGGTGAGCCAGATGGAAGAAATGCAGACGGAGAGCGCCCAAGACCAGTACAGGGGCTTCCTCACGCGCGACGGCATGTCATACAAGAACAGGCCCATAGTGTGGGTGCTCAACAACACGTTCTACATGGGCACGTCGACGCGGGGGGTGAGCACGGCTGACATTGTGAACATCAGGGCCGAGACGTCCGAGGAGATGCCCCGCTGGCTCGACGAGTACAAGAGCGTCTACATATCTGAAGACGAGGAAATATGGCGCAACTATGTCGAGGCGCCCGAACTGGCGCGGTACAGCCCAGTCACCATCTTCCTCTACTCACACCATGAGTTCCCGGCCAAGAGCAAGGGGCTGCGCCACACCCACTTCGACGGCTACAGCCGCGTGGAGACGTTCCAGATGCCCGACTACAGCCTCATGCCGCCAATGGCCGACCACAGGCGCACGCTCTACTGGAACCCCGCCGTCAAGGCCGACAAGGACGGGCGGGCGCGGATAGAGCTCTACAACAACTCGTCGTGCAAGCAGATTGCCATCTCGGCCGAGGGCATCAGCTACGACGGGCGGGCCGTGGTCTACAGGCCGTGAGGCGTAAGTGAAAAGAATTAAGAATGAAAGGTTAAGATTAAGAATTAAAGAGCGAAAGGCAAAGGGGGCCGGCGCGCCATCGGCGTGCCGGCCCCCTTCCGTGTGCCCGTGTGTCACTTCTTGCGTGGCTTGCGGCGTGCCCACCCCTCCTCGGAGAAGTCGGGCTCGTCGCCCTTGAGCCTCACGCCGTCGTTCTGGAAAAACTGGCGCCAGTCGTCCTGGCGGCCGCCATCGGCCCCGCCGCCGCGCTCGGCGCGCCGCTTCTTGGGCTTGCGGTCAAAGCGGGCGAAGGCCCCGCCACGCTCCTGGCCGCGGCCGCCGCGACCGCCGCGCGACTGTGAGGCCTGGGTGTCGTCGGCGTCGTTGCAGCGCACGTCGCGCCCGCGGTAGCGGGTGCCGTCGAGGGCGCGCATCACGCGGGCGGCGTCGCGCTCGGGCACCTCTATGTACGAGAACTTGTCGTAAAGGTCTATGTGGCCCACCTCCTGGCGGCCGTCAACGTTGCGGTTTACAAACTGCATCACCTCGCCGGGGTAGAAGCCGTCGGCCTTGCCCAGGTTGATGAACAGGCGGCGGTAGCCCTGCTCGGCCTTGCGCCGCCCGCCGGCGCCGCGCTCGGCGCTGCGCCGCTCTTTCTTCTCGCCGCGGCCCGCCGACTGCTCTATCTCGGGGGCGTCGGCGTAGTAGGCCAGGAAGCGGCCGAACTCGCGGCTCACCATCTTCTTTATCACGTCTTCCTTGTCGATGAACTCGAAGTGGCGGTTTATCTCGTCCATGAACGGGGCTATCTCTTCCTCGTTGACGTCTACCTTCACTATCTCGTCCATCACCTTGTAGAGCTGCTTGGTGCATATCTCCTGGGGCGTGGGCAGCTTGCCCTCAACAAACTGCTTGCCTATCTGCTTCTCCACGGCGCGTATCTTGCTGCGCTCGCGCGAGTGGACTATGGCTATCGAGGTGCCCTTCTTGCCGGCGCGGCCCGTGCGGCCCGAGCGGTGGGTGTAGCTCTCTATGTCGTCGGGCATGCCGAAGTTGATGACGTGGGTCAGGTCGTCAACGTCGAGGCCGCGGGCGGCCACGTCGGTGGCCACGAGCAGCTGGGTGAGGTGCTGGCGGAACTTCTGCATCGTAAGGTCGCGCTGCTGCTGCGAGAGGTCGCCGTGCAGCGACTCGGCGTTGTAGCCGTCGCGTATGAGCTTGTCGGCCACCTCCTGCGTCTCGCGCTTCGTGCGGCAGAAGATGATGGCGAATATGCGGGGGTAGTAGTCTACCACGCGCTTCAGGGCCAGGTACTTGTCCTTGGCGCTCACCATGTAGTAGACGTGGTTCACGTTCTCGGCGCCTTCGTTGCGGCTGCCCACCACAATCTCCTTGTGGTCGCGCAGGTACGACTTGGCTATCTTCTCCACCTCGCGGCTCATAGTGGCCGAGAAGAGCAGCGTGTTGCGGTTTTCGGGCAGGCTCTCGAATATCTCGTTGATGCTGTCGGAGAAGCCCATGTTGAGCATCTCGTCGGCCTCGTCGAGCACCACGTTGCCCACGCCGCCGAGCTTGGCCACGCCGCGGTTCTTGAGGTCGATGAGGCGGCCGGGGGTGGCCACGATGACCTGGGCGCCGTGGCGCAGGGCGCGCACCTGATTCTCTATCGACGTGCCGCCGTAGACGGGCACGATGTTGATGCCTCCCATGTACTTGGAGAAGTCTTTCAGGTCGTCTGCAATCTGCAGGCAAAGCTCGCGCGTGGGGCTGAGCACCAGCGCCTGGGTGTCGCGGCACCGTGTGTCTATGCGCTGCAGCACGGGTATGCCGAAGGCGGCTGTCTTGCCCGTGCCGGTCTGTGCCAGCGCGATTACGTCGTTGCGGTTGCCGAGCAAATAGGGGATTACTTCTTCCTGTACGGGCATGGGGCTCTCGAAGCCCAGCTCCGTGATGGCGCGGCGAATCTCTTCGCTGACGCCCAATTCTTCAAATGTCTTCAATCTAAAAAAAATAAAATAATACGTATTATCGCCCCATGCCCCAGCCCAACTGCTGACGACGGCGTGCGGCGCTTGCGGCTGCAAAGGTAGTGAAAATAACCGAGCATTATACAAAAAAGCTGAATTATTTTGCAGCCATGACCAAAATTGTTACTTTTGCAGCACTATGGAGATTTGTGTTTTCTGCTCGGCAAACGCCGGGCTCGACCCCGACTTCTACCGTGCCGCCGAAGAGTTGGGGCGAATCATTGGCCAGAGGGGCCACTCGCTGGTGTTCGGCGGCACCGACATGGGGCTCATGGAGTGTGTGGCTGGGGCCGCGCGCAGCGCCGGCGCGAGGGTCACGGGAGTGGTGCCGGTGCGCGTCGAGGAGCGGGGCCACACGAGCGCCCACATGGATGTACACATACCATGCTCCGACCTCACCGACCGCAAGGAGCTGATGATGGCGCGCTCCGACGTGTTCATAGCCCTGCCGGGCGGCATTGGCACGCTCGACGAGGTGTTCACCGTGGTGGCCGCCGCCACCATCGGCTACCACTCGAAGACTGTATGCCTGTACAACCTGAAGGGCTACTGGGACAGCCTCATCGCCATGCTCGACGACCTTGAGGCCCGCGGGGCCGTCAGGGGCAGCTGGCGCAACCACATCACGGTGGCATCGTCGGCGTCGGAGCTGCCGCTATGAGCATCGAATGGGGGGATATTTGGGAGTTCTGGAGTTGTTTTAGGAGTTAAGGAGTTAGGAAGTAAAGGAGTTAAGACAATAGCTTTTGTGTACAATGGAGTTATAGGGAGGTAGAAGACAATAGCTTTGGGGGTTATTGGGGAGTTCTGGAGTTGTTTTAGGAGTTAAGGAGTTAGGAAGTAAAGGAGTTAAGACAATAGCTTTGGGGGATATTTGGGAGTTCAGGAGTTCAGACAATAGTTTTGGAAGCACGTCACCCTGGGGGCATGGGTAAAGTGGGAAGAGATAGTCAATGCCATTGTCCTCTAACTCCCTGTAACTCCTTCTACCTTCTTCTACCTCCCTGTACATCCTTCTACCTCCCTATAACTCCATTGTACACAAAAGCTATTGTCTTAACTCCTTTACTTCCTAACTCCTTAACTCCTAAAACAACCCCTAAAAACAACTCCTAAAAACCGCCCCTTATCCGAGCAGCCTCCGGGCCATGTCGCGGCCCAGCGCCTCGCAGGCGGCGTGGGTGGCGGCGTCGAGGCTCTGGCGTATCTCCACGGGCGTGCCCACGGCCTCGTAGTGCAGGCGCGTGTCGTTCCACTCCTTTATCTTGGCCACGGCCTTGCCGGCCCAGGCGTAGCTGCCAAACCAGCCCATGCAGTGGTTCTTTATGTCCTTGCCGGCCAGCTCGGAGAGCAGCACCTCCATCTCGTGGTACAGCCCGGCGTTGTATGTCGGGGCGCCCACTATGAGTCCGCGGTAGCGGAACACGTCGCGTATGATGTACGAGTGGTGGGTCTTCGACACGTTGTACATCACGATGTCCTTCAGCCCGGCGCGGCTGGCGGCGGCGGCCACCACCTCGGCGGCGCGCTCGGTGTTGCCGTACATCGTGCCGTAGCATATCACCAGGCCGGGGTCGGTCTCATAGCGGCTCATACGGTCGTAGAGCTTCACCACGCGGTCTATGTTCTCGTGCCACACGGGGCCGTGGGTCGAGCAGATGTAGTTTATCTGCAGCCCCGAGAGCTTCTTCAGGGCGTTCTGCACGGGGGTGCCATACTTGCCCACAATGTTCGAGTAGTAGCGCACCATCTCGAGCCAGAACTCGTCGCAGTTTATCTGCGAGTCGACCAGCCCGCCGTTCAGGGCGCCGAAGCATCCGAAGGCGTCGCCCGAGAAGAGGGCGCCCGCCGACGTGTCAAACGTCACCATGGTCTCCGGCCAGTGCACCATGGGTATCATGGCAAAGCGCAGCTCGCGGCTGCCCAGGCTCAGCGTGTCGCCCTCCTTCACCAGGTGTGTGCCGTCGGCTATGCCGTAGAAGCCTTTCATCATGTCGAACGTCTTGCTGTTGCCGACAATCTTCAGGCCGGGGTAGTATTTCTTTATGAGCCCTATCGACCCGCTGTGGTCGGGCTCCATGTGGTTGATTACGAGGTAGTCTATCTGCCGGTCGCCTATCACCTCGCGTATGCGCTCAATGAACGGCACGAAGAAGTCTACCTCGACGGTGTCTACAAGGCACACTTTCTCGTCCACTATGAGGTACGAGTTGTACGACACGCCGTTGGGCAGCGGCCACAGCCCCTCGAACAGGGCCTTGTTGCGGTCGTTCACGCCAACGTAGTAAATATTGTTTGTTATCTCTTGCATATATGTTTAAATGATGAATTATGGTTATCCTCTTGTCGTTTGCCTGTCGTTTGCATGCCGCCCTGCGGCCGCTATCAATCCATGCAGCTGACGGCTCAGGCCTGCCGCAGGGCGGCCTTCATCTGCCGCCCGAAGTCCTCGTCAACGTAGTTGCCTATGCTGCGGCAGCAGTTGGCGGCAAAGAGCTGGGCGCAGTGCATCACGCTGTCCCACTGGCCGTCGCTGAGGCCGGCATCGATGTCGGCGCGGGTGATGCCATACTTTATCAGCCCGTAGACGAAGCCGGCGTTGAAGTTGTCGCCAGCGCCTATGGTGCTCACCGTGTCGGTGTGCTCCACGGGGTAGTCGCGGCTCAGGCCGCCGGCACACCTCAGGGCCACCGGGCCCGCCCCCTGGGTGCAGATGAAGTGCTTGCAGTAGAAGGATATCTCGCTGCGGTAGACGGTGTCGGGGTCCGACTTGCGGAACATCACGCCGAAGTCTTCGGTGCTGCCGCGCACTATGTCGGCATACTCCAGGTTCTCGAGTATGTTGGGCGTCACCTTGATGAGGTCGGTGCGGTGCGAGGCGCGGAAGTTGACGTCGTAGTAGAGTATGGCGCCGCGGCTGCGGGCATACTCTATGAACGCAACCACCTGGGGGCGTATCACGGGGTTGACGGCATAGAACGAGCCGAACATCACCACGTCGTCGGGGCCCACGTCGGGGTAGGCGAAGTCGAGCTGGTCGTGGGGGTGGTCTTTGTAGAAAATGTACTCGGCGCTGTTGTCGTCGCCAAGGAAGGCCAGCGATATGGGCGACTTGCTGTCGGGATATACGCTCACGTTGTCGGCGTTCACGCCGTTGGCCTTGAGGAACGACACTATCTTGCGGCCAACGCGGTCGTTGCCCGCCTCGCTGATGAACGTGGCGTCGACGCCCGAGCGGCCGAGCGATATAACGCCGTTAAACACTGAACCGCCCGGAACGGCGCCTATGGGCTGGTCGTTCTTGAAGATTATGTCGAGCACAGTCTCCCCTATTCCAACTACTTTACGCATACTGAATCCTTTCCAATCTGCAAATATCTGAATTTTTTGGCAAAACGGCAAGCAACGCGCCACTTTTTCACAAAAGTTAATTTTCAGCGATGGCCACGGGCGGGCGACGCCACGGGCGGCCGCGCACAAAAAAACATGCCGCCAACTTCGCCCTGTCGGGATTTTGCTGTATCTTTGCCGCCATTATGGAATACAACACGCTCACGCTGCCCAACGGGCTGCGCATCATACACCTGCCATCGGCGTCGCCGGTGGTCTACTGCGGCTACTGCATCGCGGCCGGCACGCGCGACGAGGGCCCGGGCCAAGAGGGCATGGCCCACTTCTGCGAGCACACCACGTTCAAGGGCACCGCACGGCGCAGGTCGTGGCACATCATCAACTGCCTCGAAAGCGTGGGGGGCGACCTCAACGCCTTCACCACCAAGGAAGACACCGTCTACCACGCCGCAATCCTGCGCGACCACTTCCCAAGGGCCGTCGACCTGCTCACCGACATCGTCTTCCACAGCCGATACCCGCAGCAGGAGGTGGAGAAGGAAATCGAGGTGATATGCGACGAGATTGAGAGCTACAACGACTCGCCGGCCGAGCTCATATACGACGAGTTCGACAGCCGCCTCTTCGCAGGCCACCCGCTCGGCCACAACATACTGGGGCGGGCCGAGAGGCTGCGCACGTTCACACCGGCCGACGCGCTCGCTTTCACGGCAAGGCTGTACAGGCCCGACAACGCCGTGTTCTTCGCATATGGCGACATCGACTTCCGCCGGGTGGCATGGCTGCTCCAGAAGGCCACGGCCGACTTCCCCCCGGCGGCGCCACGGGGGCCAAGGTCGTCGGGGCCAATGCCTGCCTACACGCCCGGCGAGACCACGGCCGACAGGGCCACCCACCAGGCCCACGTCATGATTGGCACAAGGGCCTACAGCGCCCACGACGACAGGCGCATGGCCCTCTACCTGCTCAACAACATGCTTGGCGGACCGGGCATGAACGCAAGGCTCAACATAGCCCTGCGCGAGCGCAACGGACTGGTATACACCGTCGACAGCTCCATGGTGAGCTACTCCGACACCGGCTCGTGGTGCATCTACTTCGGGTGCGACACCCACGACGTGCAGCGTTGCCGCCGCCTGGTAAGGCGTGAGCTCGACCGAGTGATGCAGAAGCCACTCACCCCGACACAGCTCGCCGCCGCCAAGAAGCAGATAAAGGGGCAAATAGCCGTGGCATGCGACAGCCGCGAGAGCTTCGCCCTCGACTTCGCCAAGGGCTACCTCCACTACGGCCGCGAGAAAGACCCCGCCGAGCTCTTCGCCATGATCGACGCCATCACGCCAGCCGCCATACAGCAAGTGGCCCAAGAGCTCTTCGCCCCCGACAACCTCACCACCCTGATATACGGCAAGCCCTGACAGACACGCCGGCAGCCGGGAAGGCCCCAACAACCCTCCCGGCTGCCAACCGCCCATTCAGCCAAATCGAAAGTGTTCTCCCAGTTCTCCCAGCACTCCCTGCTCTCCCAGCACTCCCAGCTCTCCCAGTCCTCCCAGCCCTCCCAGCACTCCCAGTCCTCCCAGCACTCCCAGCACTTTCTCTCTCGATGCCTGTCCGTGGTAGTGCCAACTGCAATATATTTCTATAAATATATTGCAGTTGGCACTTACCTACAGGTATCTGGCTCGCCCACAGCATTGCCACCATGCTCCATCCATCCGTTAACCATCTTTAACCGCCGCCGCCACCATCGTGAACCATTTGTGCATAGCCGCCCCCTACCTTTGCACCACGACACCGGGGGCGCCGCAGCCCCCACTGTAATTAACCCAAAATCAACGCAAGAAATGGAAAAAATCTATTACCAGCCGCGGCCATGCCAGGCCGCCATTGAAAGACACATGGCCCAAGAGGCCCGACTGACCAGGGAGGCGCGCCGCATCATGGCCGCCGACCTGGCCATGCTGCTCACAGGGGCACACACCGGGGCGGCACGCTGCGAGGCCTCGGTGACCGACCTCATGGAGGCCGCCCACAACGCATACAGCGAGGGATGCCTGCGCCATGCCGACGGGCAGCCGCTCACCTTCAGGCAGATTGTCGAGCTGACATGCCGGCGCATGGGCATCGGCGTGCCGAGAAACCCCAGGAGCAGGGCCGCCAGGGCTGCCTTGCGCAAGGGCATGAGGGGCAACTCGCTGCTCGAGTGCTACAGGCTGTGGCTGGCGGCCGGCGCCGACGGCAAAACGGGCCTCAGGAGACTGCAATACAGCCTCTGACGCCATGCAATACTTACCTAACCGACAAGCAAAACAATGATTGTGGAAAAAGCCATGGAAGACAACAAAATGCTGAGCGAGCACTTCTCGCTCGAAGAGATGACACGCTCGGGAGTGGCCATCAGGATGAGGATAGACAACAACCCCGACGAAGAGCAGGTGGAAAACATGAGGCAACTGTGCCGCAACGTGCTCGAACCCGTCAGGCGCCGGTTCGGCGTGACCCGAATCACCAGCGGCTTCAGGAGCCAGGCCCTCAACGCCGCCGTGGGCGGGGCGCCCGACTCGCAGCACCTCCGTGGCGAGGCCGCCGACCTGCACATATCCAACATGGAGGTGGGGCGCAAGGTGTTCGACTTCATCAGGCTGCACACCGACTTCGACCAGCTGCTCTTCGAGCGCAGGATCAAGGGGGGCTACTGGTGGCTGCACGTGTCGTTCACCACCCGGCGGCCCAACCGCCACCAGGCGATGCTCGACTGGCGGTGAGAACGGGCCGGGGGCGTCAGCCCTCGGCCTTCACCACGTTGAGGTAGGGATAGGGTATCTCGATGCCCTCGCGGTCAAAGCGCTCCTTGACCGACTTGAGCAGGTCGCACTTCATCGTAAACGCGCCGCCGGGGGTGGCCGCCCAGGCCCAGGCCCTAAGCGTGATGGCCGAGTCGCCCAGGGCCATCACCCTGACCACCACCTGGGGCACGCCGGCCTTGCGGTCGGCCTCGCTGCGGTGGTCGGTTATCAGGGGGTGGCGCAGGGCCTCGTCGGCCATCAGGGCCATGGCGCGGTCAAGGTCGGTGCTGTAGGACACGCCCACCTCGACAAAGGCGCACGTGTCGGTCTCGCCATACGACGAGTTGACCACGGTGCTCGAGTTCATCTTGCTGTTGGGGATGAGTATCATGCGGTTCTCGGCGTTGCGTATCACTGTGTGGCGAAGCGTTATCTCGACCACCGTGCCGGTCACTATGTCGTCGACCATCACGAAGTCGCCTACCTTGAACGGGCGCGAGAAGATGATGAACAGGCCGCCAACGATGTTCGACAGGGCGTCCTGCGAGGCCAGGCCCACGGCCATGGCGCCGATGCCGGCACTGGCCAGTATCGAGTTGCTCACCTTCTCCATGCCCGGTATGAGCGACAGCACGGCAGCCGTGCCTATGATGTAGACCACGGCCACCACTATCTGCCTCACGAAACCGGCCTTGGTCTCGTCGATGGCCAGCTTGCCCTGGCGCCTGAGCGAGCGGCGGAAAAGGTACTTGATGAAGGCCGTCACGGCGCGCACAAACAGGTAGATGACGGCTGCCTTAAGGCAGAACATGGCCACCCAGCGCAGCGAGAGGCCGAAGACGGTGGTGTCGAGGATTTCGTTCAGGTTCATTTCTTTGCTATTTAGCGCAGGCGCAACATTGCGTGCGGATGCAAAGGTAATAAAACTTCTGCACAAGCGGGCATGGCGGGGGCGCCTTTTTTACGCGCTGTTCCGCTACGGGAGTGCCTGCGGGGAGCGCGGGGCAGGCCAAAAGGGGGATGTACCCCGAATTGTACCCCGCGGGGCTATTGACAGGGCGGTGCCCGCGACGTATCTTTGCAATGTCATCCGGCCGGTGGCAGCATAACTTTAATAATCAACAAAAAACAAAAGAAAGGAAACAAGACTATGGCAGTACAGTACAAACTTTACCAGAACAACAACTCCAGGAGCAAGCAGTTCGGGAAATGGTATGCCAGGGCGGTGATGGTCGACACGGTCGACACCAACAGGCTGGCCGAGCAGATAGAGGCCAACTGCACGGTGAAGCGGGCCGACGTGCTCGCGGTGCTCAGCGAACTGGTGGTGGTCATGAAGCAGGAACTGCAGAGCTCGAAGAGGGTGAAGCTCGACCACTTCGGAACGTTCAAGCTCGGGCTGGCCACGGGGCCGAGCCCCTCGGCCAAGGAGTTCACCGCGGCGCAGAACGTGAAGGACATACACGTGCTCTTCCAGCCCGAACTGCACATCGACAAGAACGGCAGGCGCACGAAGTCGTTCATCGACGGGTGCAAGGTGTCGGAGCTGCCGGGCGGCAACGCCAAGGACGGAGGCGACGCCAAGGCCGACGAGTGACGACGGGCGCACGCGGCACAGCATCTTCAACCAACTGTAACAACTAAAGGGGAAAGGAGGCATTATACATGAAAAACAGCACCTGGCAAACAGTCATCAAGGTGATCATCGCCGTGGCCTCGGCTCTGCTCGGAGCACTGGGAGCCACCGCCGCAAAGGCGGCATTCTGATACCGGGGCTGCCCGAGGCAGCCTGACCAACCGGAAAAAGCAGGCCCCCGCCGCGAAGCTACCGGTGCACTCTCGTGCACGGAGCGCCCGCGGCGGGGGCCGCCCGCTTGGGCCACGGGCATGCAAAAAACTCACTTTTGAAGCCGGCAAAGGCGCGTATCTCGGAAAATATTTGTAAGTTTGCACACCGATAAGCAAACCACTACATACAATGGACGCAGACTTTGACATAAGGCAGGAGCATGTCTCGGCAGCCGAGCGCGAGTTTGAGAACGCCCTGCGCCCGCTGCGCTTCGGCGACTTCAGCGGGCAGCAGAAGGTGGTCGAAAACCTCGAGGTGTTCGTAGAGGCAGCCAAGTACCGCGGCGAACCGCTCGACCACACGCTGCTGCACGGGCCGCCGGGACTCGGCAAGACCACACTGAGCAACATCATTGCCAACGAGCTCGGGGTGGGATTCAAGATTACCAGCGGGCCGGTGCTCGACAAACCAGGCGACCTGGCCGGCATACTCACCTCGCTCGAGCGCAACGACGTGCTCTTCATCGACGAGATACACCGGCTCTCGCCAGTGGTCGAAGAATACCTCTACTCGGCCATGGAAGACTACCGCATAGACATCATGATCGACAAGGGGCCATCGGCACGGTCGATACAGATAGACCTCAACCCGTTCACCCTCGTGGGGGCAACCACGCGCAGCGGACTGCTCACCGCGCCGCTCAGGGCACGCTTCGGCATCAACCTGCACCTGGAGTACTACGAGCCCGACACGCTCATGAAGATACTCAAGCGGTCGGCAGGCATACTCAACGTGCCCATCGACGACGAGGCCGCCATGGAGATAGCGCGACGCAGCCGCGGAACGCCACGAATAGCCAACGCCCTGCTCAGGAGGGTGCGCGACTTCGCGCAGGTGAAGGGCAACGGGCGCATAGACATCGACATAACCACGCTGTCGCTCTCGGCACTCAACATCGACAGCTTCGGCCTCGACGAGACCGACAACAAGATTCTGCTGGCCATCATCGACAAGTTCAAGGGAGGCCCCGTAGGGGTGTCAACCATAGCCACCGCCATAGGCGAAGACTCCGGCACGGTGGAAGAGGTATACGAGCCATTCCTCATCATGGAGGGATTCATCAAGCGGACGCCCCGGGGGCGCATGGCCACCGAACTGGCCTACCGCCACTTCGGGCGCAACCCCTACTCCGGCAACATCATGCAGCAATCGCTGTTCGACGACAAAATTTAAATTAAGGATGAAGGATTAAGTGTTAAGGATAAAGGATTAAGGATGAAAAATTAAAGGTAAGGGGCGAAATCCGCTCGGGCCAATAGTCGCAGCCACAGGCTGTGCTCCAGAGCTCCCAGCCCTCCCAGAGCTCCCAGCCCTCCCAGACCTCCCAGCTCTCCCAGTCCTCCCAGCTCTCCCAGTCCTCCCAGCTCTCCCAGACCTCCCAGCTCTCCCAGACCTCCCAGTCCTCCCAGTCCTCCCATCAAAAAACCATCCAACAATGAAAATAGGAATATTCGTAGGCAGCTTCGACCCATTCACCACCGGCCACCACGCCATCGTCCGCAGGGCCCTGCCCCTGTTCGACAAGATAGTCATCGGCGTCGGCATCAACGAGCGAAAGAAATACATGTACAGCACCCGGGTGAGGCTCCAGCATATAGAGGCCCTCTACGCCTCAGAGCCAAAGATAGAAGTAAAGTCATACAACGACCTCACCATCGACTTCGCCGGTCGCGAGGGAGCCCAGTTCATCATCAAGGGCGTGCGAAGCATCAAAGACTTCGAGTACGAGCGCGAGCAAGCCGACATCAACCGAAAGATAGGCGGTGTAGACACCATACTGCTCTACGCCGAGCCACAATACGAGAGCGTGTCGTCGAGCATGGTACGCGAACTGATACACTTCGGCAAAGACGCAAGCGAGTTCATACCCGTCCCGCCCCAGGAGCAGCACACCCCCAGGCAAGCAACATCAAAGTAACGATTATGATAACATACAACGCAGACGGCGTCAAGATGCCGTCAATAAAGAAACGAGAGACCACGGCATGGATAAAAGCCGTGGCCGGGCTATACGGCCGTCGCGTGGGCGAGATAGGCTACATGTTCGTCGGCGACGAGAAGATGCTCGAGGTCAACCGCGAGTACCTCGGCCACGACTACTACACCGACATCATCACATTCGACTACGACGAGGGCGACCGCATCAACGGCGACATCGTCATCAGCCTCGACACCGTAAGGTCAAACGCCGAGCTCTTCGGCAAGGAATACTCCGACGAGCTCCACCGCGTCATCATTCACGGCATCCTCCACCTCTGCGGCATCAACGACAAAGGCCCCGGCGAGCGCGAACAGATGGAGGCCGCCGAAAACCAAGCACTGGCCATGCTCAAATAGTCCACACCGGAAGCCCAGCCGGGCTTCCGGCCAACAGCCCAGCCCTCCCAGTCCTCTCAGTCCTCCCAGCACTCCCAGTCCTCCCAGCACTCCCAGCTCTCCCAGTCCTCCCAGCTCTCCCAGCTCTCCCAGAAAAAAATCCGCCCCGGCCGCCCTCGATAGAGTGGCGGCCGGGGCGAACCCCCGGGCTTGCTTCAGCCCATCACTTCACAATCACCTTCTTGGCAGAGCCGTCGGCATACTTCACAATGTTCAGGCCCTTCTGCGGCACATCCCTGCGGCGCCCGTCGAGCGAGTAGTAAGCCTCAACCTCCTGCTTACCAGCTGGGGCCACGCCAGAGATGCCGGCGTTAGTGCCGTCGTTGTGGAATATGATGTTCACCTTCGGGCCCATGGCCACAAGCTCATAGCCATAGATGGGGTAGCCGCCCACCTCGCCGGTCTGCACCTGGCGCATTGTCTTGAGTTGCACCGTGGCCTTGCATACGCCGGTAACCTCGGTATTGCCCTTCATTGGCCTTATCACCCACTCCGTCTGTAAATCATTTACGCTTCCGGCAGAAATAATCCCAGATTGGGTGCTCAGCACCTCCGTCACACTACTTGATGGAATACAATTGGTGGGGAAGCATATCTGGAAAGTGCCACCGTCTATCTGCGTCACCTGGTAGTCAACGGCACAATAGACATCTCCATCGGCCGTATTCTTCACCGACAAGCCGGACAGCACAGCTGTGCCCATATCAATAATACCACCCCCCATGTCGTGCTTCTCATACACCTCCCATGTTGTTCCGTCGGCCACCACAGCCCCGTCCTCGTCAACAAACTGGAAAACGTTTTCGGTCGGGGTGTAATCGCTCTGCGCAAAGGCCATCACACTGCCCATGATGGCTGCAGCACACAAAGTAAACAGTTTCTTCATAATGCTCTAACAAGTTTTGTTATTAATGTTTGATGTTCTCTCTTTTCTTATCTTACCCAATGGTTGTGTCCAAATATGAACCAAAACATTGCACTTTGTCACAAAAACAGGGCAAATTTATGAAAATAGCAGTAAAAGAGAATACACATAAGCGTTTTTTTATGTTTATTTAACCGCTGTGCCGCGCGCTGTGGCACAGCCCGCGCCAACCCGGGCGACAACGGCCGGGCCTGCGGCCCAATGCCCACAACAAAAAAACAGCCGGTCGACGTACGCGCGGTGAAAACACCTGTGCGTACGTCGACCGGCTGTGAAACCCGGCACGACAGCCGTCAGTCGTCCTCTTTTTCCAGCAGCCTGACGGCCTCGAGCACGATGGGGTTCTGCTCGTTCATCACTGCGAAATACTCGCTCATGGTCCACAGGTCGCGAGCCACGAGCGCCTTGAGCTGCAGCCTCAGGTATGGCAGCGTGCGCTCCAGTTCGGCCGTGTCCTTGGGCTCGATGCCCTGGCGGCGCCCCTGGCTGATGATGCTGTCGGTGAGGGCACCGGGCACGGCATACGACTTGTTGAAGGCGGCAAACGTCTTGTAGGCAGACTTCAGCGACTTGCGGTGGCGGTCAACATAGTGCAGGTATGCGTTGAGCACTATGCTCTTGGCCGAGAGCTCGCGGTGCAGGCGTGTGTAAACGGTGGTGTCGAGCGGCACGAAGAGGTCGGGCATGATGCCGCCCCCGCCATACACGGTGCGGTGGCGGCGGAGGGTGTAGCACTTGAGCGAGTCGGCAAAGTGTATGCTGTCGGCATTGGTCAGCTCGCCGTGCTTCAGGCGGTTGTAAACGTCCATGGCGTAGTCCTTGGCGTCGCCCTTCACGTAGGGCTTCTGTATGCACCGGCCGGCCGGCGTGTAGTAGTGGGCCACGGTGAGGCGTATCATCGAACCGTCGGGCAGGTCGATGGGGCGCTGCACGAGGCCCTTGCCGAAGGTGCGGCGGCCCACCACGGCGCCGCGGTCCTGGTCTTGCAGCGCTCCGGTGACAATCTCGGCCGCCGAGGCCGTGTACTCGTTGACCAGGGCCACCACGCGGCCGCTGGTGAAGCTGCCGTCGCCCTTGGCCTTGTAGTCTACGCGGGGGGCCGCGCGGCCGGAGGTGTAGACGATGAGGTCGCCCTTGGCCAGGAACTCGTTGGCCACGTCGACGGCTGCCTGCAGATAGCCGCCGCCGTTGTCCTGCAAGTCGAGCACGAGGCTCTCCATGCCTTCCTTGCGCAGCCGCTGCATGGCCGAGGTGAGCTCGGCGTGGGTGGTGGCGCCGAAGCTGCCTATGCGCACATACCCCACACCGGGACGTATGATGTAGGCGGCGTCGATGGTCTCGACGGGTATCTTGTCGCGGGTGACGGTGAACGACAGCAGGCCGGAGATGCCGCGCCTTGTCACGCCGAGGCGCACCTGTGTGCCCTTGGGGCCGCGCAGGCGCTTCATTATTTCCTCGCGGGGCATCTTAACGCCTGCTATGGCGGTGTCGTTGACGGTCACGATGCGGTCGCCGGCAACGATGCCCACGCGCTCCGAAGGCCCTCCGCTGACGGGCTGGATGACGAGCAGGGTGTCTCCTATCATGTTGAACTGAACGCCTATGCCCTCGAAGTTGCCGGCCAGCGGTTCGTTGAGTGCCTTCACTTCCTTGGCCGTGGAGTATGATGAGTGGGGGTCCAGCTTTTCTATCATGCCCCGTATGCCGTCTTCTACGAGCTTGTGCTCGTCGACGCTGTCTACGTATAGGCTGTTGATGGCTACCTCGGCTATCTGTAGCTTGCGCATAGGGCTGTCGGGCCCCATGTTTATCCGCAACTGGGCCGAGGCAAGAGATGGCAACAGCAGTGCGGCGGCTATTATCTTTGATGGTTTCATTGGTTTCGTTTTAAGGAGTCTGAAGGAGTTGTTTTGGAGTTAGAAGGAGTTAGAAGGAGTTAGAAGGAGTTATTTTGGAGTTAAGGAGTCAGGGAGTTAGGGAGTTAGGGAGTTAGGGAGTTAAGACAATAGTTTCGACTTATGGCCGCAACTATCCGCCCGCACGGCTTCCTCCCCTTTTTCCCCTTAATCATTAATACTTAATACTTCCCATTATCTTCCCCTTAATACTTAATCATTAATACTTAATACTTCCCATTATCCCCCCTTAATACTTAATCATTAATCACTTAATACTTAATCCTCTTCCTCCGGGCGGTCTTCCTCTATTACAAGGTTCTCTATGATAAAGTTCTGGCGCTCGGGCGTGTTCTTGCCCATGTAATATTCAAGCAGCTTCTGCACTTGGTCTGTCTTGTGCAGAGTAACCTGCTCGAGGCGCATGTCGGGCCCGATGAAGTGCTTGAACTCGTCGGGCGATATTTCGCCAAGACCCTTGAAGCGGGTTATCTCCGGGTCGGGGCCAAGGTCGGCAATGGCGCGCACCCGCTCGTCTTCAGTGTAGCAGTAGCGGGTGATGAAGTCTGTCTTCTTGCCCGCGTCGGCCCTGGCGTCGGCAGCGGCCACCACGGCGCGGTTCTTTATCTTGGTGCGCCTGTTGCGCACGCGGAACAGCGGTGTCTGGAGCACGTAGACATGGCCTTTCTTTATCAGGTCGGGGAAAAACTGCAGGAAGAAGGTGATGATGAGCAACCGTATGTGCATGCCGTCGACATCGGCGTCGGTGGCCACAATCACCTTGTTGTAGCGCAGCGTGTCAAGGCCGTCCTCGATGTCGAGCGCGGCCTGCAGCAGGTTGAACTCCTCGTTTTCGTAAACCACCTTCTTGGTGAGCCCGAACGAGTTGAGGGGCTTGCCGCGCAGCGAGAACACGGCCTGGGTGTTTACGTCGCGGCTCTTGGTGATGCTCCCGCTGGCCGAGTCGCCCTCGGTGATGAAGATGCAGCTCTCCTCCTTGCGGTCGTTCTTGGCGTCGCTGAAGTGTATGCGGCAGTCGCGCAGCTTGCGGTTGTGCAGGTTGGCCTTCTTGGCCCTCTCCCTGGCCAGCTTGGTCACCCCGGCCATGGCCTTGCGCTCCTTCTCGCTCTCCTGTATCTTCTGGAGCATGGCGTCGGCCACGTCGGCGTGCTTGTGCAGGTAGTTGTCTACCTCGGTCTTCACGAAGTCGCCCACATACTTGTTTATGCTCACCCCGCCGCCCGGCGCCATGGTGAGCGAACCGAGCTTTATCTTTGTCTGGCTCTCAAACATGGGCTCCTCCACGTTGATGGCTATGGCGGCCACGAGCCCGTTGCGTATGTCGGTGTACTCGAAGTTCTTGCCGTAGAACTCCTTGATGGTGCGGGCAATGTGTTCCTTGAACGCGCTCTGGTGGGTGCCTCCCTGCGTGGTGTGCTGTCCGTTGACAAACGAGTGGTACTCCTCGCCATACTGGTTGGTGTGGGTGAAGGCAATCTCGATGTCCTCGCCCGTCAGGTGTATGATGGGGTATATGCCGTCGGTGGTCATGGTGTCGTTGAGCAGGTCCTTGAGGCCGTGGCGGCTGAGAATGCGTCGGCCATTGTGCATTATTGCCAGCCCGGTGTTCAGGTAGGTGTAGTTGCGGAGCATCGTCTCCACGATGTCGGCGTGGAAGGAGTAGCCCGTGAACAGTGTGGCGTCAGGCTCGAAGAATATGTACGTGCCGTTCTCGTCGGTACTGTCCTCGGTGGAGTCTGAGGTGAGCACGCCACGCTCAAACGTGGCCCGGCGCACCTTTCCGTCGCGGTACGACCTCACCTCGAAGCGCGAGCTGAGCGCGTTGACGGCCTTGACGCCCACGCCGTTGAGCCCCACGCTCTTCTTGAAAGCCTTGGAGTCATACTTGCCGCCGGTGTTGAGCACGCTGACGGCCTCGATGAGCTTGCCCTGCGGTATGCCGCGGCCGTAGTCGCGCACGCTGACGCGGAGGTTGTCTTCGATGTCAACCTCTATGCGGTCGCCGGCGTGCATCTTGAACTCGTCGATGGAGTTGTCTATGACTTCCTTGAGAAGTACATAGATGCCGTCCTCGGGCAGCGAGCCGTCGCCAAGCCGCCCGATATACATGCCCGGCCTTGTCCGCACATGCTCCATGTCGGACAGGTGGCGTATGTTGTCGTCTGTGTATTCCACGGGCTGTTGCCCGCCATTTCCAATGATGTCTGTGTTTATGTCGTTTTCATTCATGCTTGCTGGTTATTTGATAGAGAAGGATAATTGATGGGAGGGCTGGGAGAGCTGGGAAGACTGGGAGCTTTGGGAGTTCTGGGAGCTCTGAGAGCTCTGAGAGTGCTGGGAGTGCTGTTTACGCCGCTCAATTTGTTTCAGAGCTCCCAGAGCTCTCAGAGCTCCCAGAGCTCCCAAAGCCCCCAAAACTCCCAGTCCTCCCAGTCCTCTCACAATCCCTTCCTATAGCACCTCCGGCGCTTGTGCTGCACCTTGTCCAGATACTGCCACTGACTCTGCACGTTCTCGTTGGTCTCCATCTCCACCTGGCTCTCGCCCCACTTGAAGCCGTACTTCCTGTACCAAGGTATCAGGTCGGCAAACATCAGGGCGTTGGCCCCTTTCATGCGGTACTCAGGCAGCACGCCCATGAGCAGCAGGTCGACACCTTCGGTCTTGTGGAACTTCAGGGCCCGCAGCACGTGCCACCAGCCAAATGGCCACAGCCTGCCGTCGCGGCACTTCTGGAATGCCCTCGACAGCGACGGGATGGTGATGCCCACACCCACCAGCTTGCGGTCGGCGTTCCAGTCTTCCACCAGGGTGATGAGGTTGAGGTCGGCCATGGGCAGGTACATGTCCACATACTGGTCTATCTGCCTCGGGGTGAGCTGCGAGTAACCGTAAAGGTCCTTGAATGTCTCGTTTATCACCTCGAATATCTTCTGGCCGTAGCCCTCGCGCAGCACCTCGCGGCGGGTGAGCTTCTTCACGCGCAGGTTGTAGCGCTGCTCAACCATACGGGCCACCTTGGTGTACTTGTCGGGTATCTCGTCGGGCACGAACATCTTGAACTCCACGTAGTCGTTGTCCTTCTCCCATCCGCCCATGGACTCGATGTGCTGCGGGTAGTAGGGGTAGTTGTATATGGTGGCCTGGGTGCCCAGCTGGTCGAAGCCTTCGGTCAGCATGCCCTCGGGGTCCATGTCGGTGAAGCCCAGCGGGCCCACTATCTCGGTCATGCCCCTCTCGCGGCCCCAGTCTTCGACAGCCTTCAACAGGGCCGACGACACCTCGCGGTCGTCGACAAAGTCAATCCAGCCGAAGCGCACGCTCTTGCGCTGCCAGCGCTCGTTGGCGCGGTTGTTGACGATGGCTGCCACGCGGCCCGCCACGCGACCGTCTTTGTAGGCCAGGAAATAGTCTGCCTCGCAGAAGTCGAAAGCGGCGTTCTTGTCCCTCGACAGGGTGCGCAGCTCATCGCTCCTAAGGTTGGGTACATCATAAGGGTCGCCCCGGTACAGGTCATAGTGAAACTGGATGAATTCCTCGAGGCCCTTGCGGTCGGCCACTTTTACAATTCTTACTGATGACATTTTGAAAGCAATGTTTACTTTTAAAACACGTGGCGCATGGGGAAGCTTGACGATTCCGCCGCGCCCACTGCAAAGGTAGGCATAAAAATCAAAAAGAGAAAGAAATATTTGGAAATTTCAACATTTTAGAGTATTTTTGTAGCCAAACAAGACGATTGCGAAACAACATCAAAATTTGGGACAATGAATAACAAGACTATGTTCGCGCTTGCTCTTGGCTTGCTCTTATCCGCACCGGCAATGGCGCAGGACAACGGCAACGAAGGGCTGAAATCCTACAATTTCGTGGAGGCGCAGGGCGGCATGCAGTTCACGCCCACCGATGCAAAGAACAGCAAGTTGATAACGCCGATGACATCGCTGTCGTTCGGAAGGTTTTTCGCCCCTGCCGTGGGAGCCAGGCTGCACGTGAGCGGATGGCAGGGCAAGAGCGGGTTCGAGAGGGCCGGGCTGAGCTCTTACTACAAGTGGAACTACATTACCACCGACATCGACCTGATGCTTAACCTCAACAAGCTTTTCAGCAAGAAAAACCACGCCGTCAACGCCATGCTCATCGGAGGTATCGGACTGAACACCTCGTGGGGCAACGACGAGGCCCTAAAGCTGGCCGACAACCCGGAGCTCAACATGCCATTCGCATGGGACGGCACCCGGCTGAGCCATAACATCAGGGCCGGAATAAGGCTTGAGACCGACGTGACGAAACCCGTGGGCGTGTCGCTCGAGGTGACGGCAAACAGCCTCGACGACAGGTTCAACTCGAAATACAACAACAGCGACGACTGGATGATTACGGCACAGCTCGGCGTAAGCTTCCGCTTCGGCCACAAGTACAACCAGCGCAAGGCTGCGCCCGAACCCGCCCCGGAGCCCAAGCCGCAGCCCACACCGGCGCCCAAGCCCCAGCCCACACCGGCACCGAAGCCTGAGCCAAAGCCAGAGCCCAAGCCCGAGACGCTGAAGGAGGAGGTGTTCTACCAGATACGCCAGTCCGACCCGGCAAAGGCTACCGAAGAGCTCAAGGCCGTGGCCGAGTTCATGAAGCGCAACCCCGAGGCCAAGGTGAGCATCACGGGATACGCCGACAAGGGAACCGGCAACGCCAGGATAAACAAGAAGTACTCGCAGGAGCGCGCCAACAAGTTCAAGGACGAACTGGTGAAGAACTATGGCATCAATGCCTCACGGATAATCACCGACGCCAAGGGCGACACCGTGCAGCCGTTTGCCGACAACGACAAGAACCGCTGCGTCATTATCATCGGCCCGGTAAAGTGACACCGGAAAGGCAACACACTGGGGTCAGCCCCTGACCGGGGTAGCCTTTGAACACACGAGCAGGACGTGGGTCCTGTCTGCGAGGGTGGTGGCGAAGACATAAACGCCGCCACCCTCGCCCAGTTTCAGGCGGCGGCGCAACTCGGCCACAGTCAAGGGGAAGTTCCTCACAGCCACGTTGGCACGGCCGATGCCCGACAACGCCTCGCGCAACAATCGCTTGTTCATCGTCGTGGCCCGCTCTATCACGAAGCCGCGCCCCGGAAAACCGTCAACGGGCCCGCCCGACACAAACAGGTGACTGTCGCGGCCCAGGGCTTTCACACCGAAGCGGCGCTCCAACAGCCCGAAGCAACCGGCTTTCATCACCGAGGCGTTGGGCTCGTAGACCATCATGCCCCGAAGCCCATCAAGACTTGCAACGCCGCAGGGCGTGGACGGCACGGGGCCAATCCCTGAGGCATCGAAAGCAAAGTCCGAGCCGTCGTTCACGCAGTGCACAGACAACCCGACGCCACAGCCCTTGCCCATCACAAGCAGCAGCTCCTTGCACTCGCCGCCCACCGAAACGATGTGCACCTCGCCCACCTCGCCACCCATGTCGGCCACGGCCTTGCGCCAGTCGAGCATGGGCGACAGCTTCACCATCACACTGTCGGCCTTGGCAAGCATCGTGCCGCGCAGCGCGGCCACGTCGGGCGTGCAGTCGCTCACGGCAAAAGTGCGCCCTCCAACCGCATCACGGCGGGCAGGGTCAACATATATCAGGCCCGCCGGGCCCATGCGCTCCAGATATTCAGCGGAATCGGCGCACACCACCTCCGCCCGGCCAAGGCCCAGCAGCCCGAAATTGGCCGAGGCAATGGCACACAGCCCAGGCTGCCGCTCCACATACGTCGCCGACGCAAAGGCAGGAGCCATGAAGGCAAAGTCGACGCCAAAGCCGCCGGTGAGGTCCACCAACCGCCCGCCGCCGGCCACCCTGCGTGCCACAGCAGCCTTGTATGCAGCAGCAGCCTCGCCCGAGCATTGCTCCATCGACAGGTGAGGCGGATATACAATGCCGTCAACGGCAGCCCACGACGGCAACTTGCGCCGCGCCATCTGCCGCCCGGCAATCTGGTCAAGGGCAAAAGGCATGTCCACCCCCGGATGCCGCCCGACCTGCAAAGCCAGCCGGCGCACATCGTCACCGGCATGTTCATTGATAAATGATAAAGTTTCTTGATTCATGACAGTAGTTTTTGGTTTCAGAGCTCAAAGCCCCACCATCCGGTCTCCCAGAGCTCCCTGCACTCCCAGCACTCCCAGTCCTCCCAGCACTCCCAGTCCTCCCAGTCCTCCCAGCTCTCCCAGCTCTCCTCACCCCCTATTTCCCTTCCTGTATTCCAGTCGGGCCCGTGTCATCTGTTCCCTTATCCCCCCTTCCTCCAGGAATCGTTTCTTGGCGGTATCAATAAGCCTGGCCAGCAGATAGTCAGCCTGGTGGATGAGCACAATGGCAATGTTAGCAATAGCCCCGGGCGAGCGCCCCTCCATACGCTCACGGTAGAAAGCCGAGTCAGGGTGCTCCCTGCACACCCTCCTCGTCTGCACAGCCTTTGGCGATTCCTTGTGCCACAGCTCAAGGTTGCGCACACGCAGATAGTCAGCATAGTCGGCCAGCAACTCCTGCAGACTGGCCTTGGCCACATTGTACAGCTTGATTTCAGTCTCTCGCGATGCCGTTGCCGCCGCACTGCCCTCCACAATGTTCTGTTTGCCGCTGCGTGCAGCCTGCAACATCTGGTCAACCGTCCGGTCTCCCCTGGAAAGATAGTGGTTTACAAAAAAGTAAGTGACATCATATATACACTCAGCCTTCTTGTAAGCTATCAGCTCCTCATAATGTCCCAACTGCGGTAAGAAAGCATTCGGCATAAGACATTGATTTCGTTAACATTAAGATTGTCAGACACAATATGCAAATATAGCCAAAATCAAGCAATAGCAAAGCTTTTTTCTTTAGAAAATACGCCCAAGCCGCAAAAACCATACAAATAAGCCAATAAAAGAAAAGCCAAGACGAATTTGCCTTGCGGCATAACGCCATAAAGCTGCATGTTGATGAGGTAGCAGCCTTCCCAGCTCTCCCAGCACTCCCAGCACTCCCAGCTCTCCCAGTCATCCCAGTCCTCCCAGCTCTCCCATCACTCTCACCCTTCCCTCAGCCTCCTCTCAAAAGCCATCCTATAAAGCACCCCGGCGCACGTCAGGCACACCGGGAAAGCCCACCACACCCCCACCAGGCCATACCCCAGCCTTATGCCAAGAAACCAGCCAAGCGGCAGCGACACAATGAAATAAGAGAAAAAGGCAATATACATCATAGGCTTTACGTGCGCCATGCCGCGCAAGGCGTTGGCAAACGTGCACTGCAACCCGTCGCCAAACTGATAAGCCATGAGCGGTATCACCGTCTGGGCCACCAGGGCACACACCTCACCACTGTCGGTGAACCAAAGGCTCAGCTGACCGCGCAACAGGAATATGGGCACAGCCACTACACAAGCAATGACAAGGATTATGCGGAAACCGGCCGACGCCGTGGCCCGCGCCGCCGACAGGTCGCCCTGCCCCCTGAAGTAACTCACGCGCACGGCCACGGCTGCCCCCATGCCGTAGTACACCATGTAGAACAGCTGCGACACCGTGAGCATCACCTGGTGGGCGGCGAGCGCCGTGGTACCTATCCAACCCACCAGTATCGCCGAGAGCGAGAATGCAGCCGACTCCATGCCCATCTGCAAGGCCAGAGGCCAACCCAGGGCGTTGACACGCCACAACAGATGCCTGTCGAGGCCGCCCGCACGGAACCCCTCGCTGTAGGCCGAACACCGCGGTGAGAAAAAGAACAGCAGGGCGAAGGCCGCGGCCATGCCCACGCGGGATACCAGCGTCGAGATGCCGGCACCAAGCAGCCCAAGCTCAGGGAACGGCCCTACACCGTATATGAGAAGCCAGTTGCCTGCAATGTTCACCACATTGCCGCCAACAAGCACGACCATGGGGGTCTTCGTGTCACCCACGGCATCGAAAAACTGCTTGAAAGTGTTCATCCAGCACACAAAAGGGAGCGAAACCATGTTAACCAACAGATAAGGGCGCATCAGCGGCAACAGTTCGTCGGGCTGGCCCAACAGGTGGAGCCCAAAGTAAAGGCCCGACAGCACAACAAGCAGCAGCACCGCCAGCAGCGTACTGCCCACAAGCCCGGCGCGCACCGTGGCCCCTATGGCCGCCGTCTCGCCACGCCCGTGACTGTAGCCCACCAAGGGCGTCAGACCGTACGAGAAGCCCATGGCAAAGATAACGAAAAGCATGAACATGGTGTTTACAAAACTGGCTGCCGCCAGCTCTTCCATGCTGTGGTGCCCCACCATGAGCGTGTCGGCAAAACCGAGCACGATGTTGCCTATCTGCCCTACAACAATTGGCACCCCAAGCGAAATCAAAGGCGAATAATGCCTCGAGAAAGCATATTTCATCATAGCGGGCGCAAAGTTAGCACAATGACACCAAACAGGCAAGCCACTGCGCGTTTTTTAGGCTGGAAGGACAATAAAGAGCCATGGGCCAACGCCGCCACACCCATGCTTCAAGACACAGGCCGGTCGACGGCAACAGGACGAACAGTGGTGGCCGAATGCCGTTTGCAATAAAAAATCCCCGCCGCGGAACGATGTCCGCAGCGGGGAAAGCACCATATATAACTTAAAAACCCAGTCAAGAAAGCCACGCCCTACCATCCAGGCTCAGGCCAAAAGGCCATGGCGTCAACCAATCTCAATCTTGCGGCAGGCCTTCTTGGCAGCCTCCTCGCATTTAGGCAGGTCAATGGTAAGCACGCCATTGTCGACATGCGCAGCCACCTTGTCCTTCACCACGTCGTCGGGCAACAGCAGCGTCTGCTCATACTTGCTGTAAGCGAACTCACGGCGCAGGTAGTGCTCCTTCTTGTCCTCATCCTTTTTCTCGGCCTTGCTCTCCATCTTGATGTGCAGGTTGCCGTCATCGTCGATGTTGACCTCAAAGTCTTCCTTCTTCAATCCCGGCGCAGCCACCTCAACCACGTAAGCCTTGTCGGTCTCCTTCACGTTGATGGCCGGTGCCATAGCCTTGGTGCGCGGCATGAAGTCGGTGTCAAAGAAATCACTGAACACATCAGGTATCCATGAGTTTCTGTTCAATACTGGTAACATAATCAATCCTCCTATTTTTTGTTTTGTCCTTTGTTGTTAATGTAGCGGCCCCGGCAGCCCAACCATACGGCCCGGCCCCTCGGCCTGCTGGAAGCCCTCGCTTTTGCTCGCAACTCCCGATAACGTAAGTGCAACTAACGTGCCACCCGACAAAAACACGCCAAACCACGACAAACAATGACAAATAGTCAGCAAAGATTAAAATAATTAAGCTTTGGTGACAAGAAAGCTGGGAGGGCTGGGAGTACTGGGAGTACTGGGAGTACTGCCACAACAATTCTGCAGTTCAGAGCTCCCAGCTCTCCCAGTCTTCCCAGCTCTCCCAGTCCTCCCAGCTCCCCCAGTCCTCCCAGCTCTCCCAGCCCTCTCAGCCCTCCCAGTTCTCCCAGTCCTCCCAGCCCTCCCAGCTCTCCCAGCTCCCCCAGCTCCCAGAGCTCCCAGTCCTCCCAGCTCTCCCAGTTCTCCCAGCTCTCCCAGCCCTCCCAGCTCTCCCAGCTCTCCCAGTCCTCCCAGCCCTCCCAGCCCTCTCAGCCAATCACCTTCTCCGGCAGCTTCGGCATAGCTCCGCTTTGAGTGCACACATATGCCGATACATCCACAGCCACCTTGTGGGCCTCTTCCACAGCCATGCCGCGCAGCATGGCGGCGCAGAACGCCCCCGTAAACGAGTCGCCGGCCCCCACAGTGTCAACCACCTCCACGCGCGGAGTGGCCTGAAACGACACATGCCCAGGCGTAAACACATAGCTGCCGTTGACGCCACAGGTAAGCACAAGCATGTCAAGATTGTACTTGCCGAGCATCAGCCTGCACTTGCCCTGCATGTCAAGGCCTGGGTATCCGAACAGCCTGCCAATGGCCACCAGCTCCTCGTCGTTTATCTTCAGCACGTTGCAGCGGCGAAAAGAGTCGCTCAGCACCTCGGCAGAATAGAAGTGCTGCCTCAGGTTGACATCGAATATCTTAAGCCGCCCGCCGCCGTCGGGCATGGCGTCGAGAAAACGGTTTATCGTCTCGCGCGACACCACGTTTCGCTGCGCAAGCGACCCCCAGCACACCGCACGGCAGTTGGCTGCCACGTCGGCCAGCTCGGGCGTAAACGGAATGTTGTCCCAAGCCACGTTCTCGCGTATGTCGTATGCCGGTATGCCGTTGGCGTCGAGCGTCACCGTCACCGTACCCGTGGGATAAGGCACGCGCGCCATGCTGTAGGCAAGCCCACGGCTGTCGAGGGCGGCCAGGGTCTCGTCGCCCAGCCTGTCGTCGCCAACGGCGCTCACGGCCATAGAGTTGAAGCCAAACTGGCTCGTGTGGTAAGCAAAGTTGGCCGGCGCCCCGCCGAGCTTCTTGCCGTCGGGAAGCACATCCCACAGTGCCTCGCCGAGCCCCACGATGAAATTGTCTGATCTATCCATTCCTTATATCATTTTTTAAAACATCCCAACCAAAGCCCGGACACGAAGGCGCAAACCACGAAAATACGGGGCACAACATCAGAAAAGAGGTCTTCATTCACGGCATATCTTGCCTAATTCCGCATCCGGTGCTGAAAGCGCATGCAAACTTATAAATATTTTTTCAAATACAACGCTCAATCAGAGGCAAACCGTTTTTAGGCGACAACAGGCGGAAGGGTGCAAAACGGGCCGCAGGGAGGCTTGAAACGGGCCATACGGCGGCGCGGAACGGGCCGCGTGGCGCATTGGCCGGGCGGCGGCAGAAAACGCCCCACGGGGCGCGGAAACGGCCTCTGCGGCCGTGCGGACGGACGGTTGCTGCAGCAGGCCGTGCGGCAGGCCGCCCCGGGCAACGGCCCCGGGCCCTGGCCTCAGAGACAGGACTGGCATAGGGTGGCTGCGCACGCTGCCGTCACCGCCCCTGGGTTGAGGGCACGGAAAAGCCCCGCTGGGCATCTCTGCTCGGCGGGGCCGTAAAAAGACATTATCAAAGTAAATTATTGATTGCCTGCATTATGGCTCGACACAGCCAATCAGTCGGCCAGCTTGGCCTTGATGAACTCGCGGTTCAGGCGGGCGATGTTGGCAATCGACTCGTTCTTCGGGCACTCGGCCTCGCATGCGCGGGTGTTGGTGCAGTTGCCGAAGCCCAGCTCCTCCATCTTCATTATCATGGCCTTTACGCGCTTTGCGGCCTCGGGGCGTCCCTGGGGCAGCAGTGCGAGCTGGCTCACCTTTGAGCTGACGAAGAGCATTGCCGAGCCGTTCTTGCATGCTGCCACGCATGCGCCGCAGCCGATGCACGTGGCGCAGTCCATGGCCTCGTCGGCGTCTTCCTTCGGTATGAGGATGGCGTTGGCGTCTTGCGGCTGCCCTGTGCGCACGGTGACGTATCCCCCGGCCTGTATTATCTTGTCGAACGCGGAGCGGTCAACCATGCAGTCCTTGATGACGGGGAACGCCGCCGAGCGCCACGGCTCTACGGTGATGACGTCGCCGTCGTGGAACTTGCGCATGTACAGCTGGCATGTCGTGGCGCCTGTGTTGGGGCCGTGCGGGTGGCCGTTGATGTACAGGGAGCACATGCCGCATATACCCTCGCGGCAGTCGTGGTCGAAGACGAACGGCTCCTTGCCCTCTTCGATGAGCTGCTCGTTGAGAATGTCGAGCATCTCGAGGAAGGAGGTGTCGTCGGGTATGTCCTTCATCTCGCGTGTGTCGAAGTGACCCTCGGCCTTGGGGCCGTTCTGGCGCCAGAATCTCAGGGTGAATGAAATGTTTGCCATATCTATTAGTCCTTATAATTTCTCGTTTGTACTTTTATTGCCTCATACTCCAGCGGCTCCTTGATGAGCTCGGGGGCCTTCTCGTCGCTGCCCTGGTACTCCCAGCAGCCCACGTAGAAGTAGTTCTCGTCGTCGCGCTTGGCCTCGCCCTCCTCGGTCTGGTACTCCTCGCGGAAGTGGCCTCCGCACGACTCGTTGCGCGACAGAGCGTCGTATGCGATGAGCTCGCCCATGGTGATGAAGTCGCGCAGGTGTATGGCCTTGTCGAGCTCGGTGTTGAGCCCTTCCTTGGTTCCGGGTATGAAGAGGTTGGTTTCGAACTCCTTGCGCAGCTTCTTTATCTTGTCGAGTCCGGTCTTCAGGCCCTCGGCCGTGCGGCCCATGCCCACGTACTCCCACATGATGTGGCCCAGCTCTTTGTGTATGGAGTCTACCGAGCGCTTGCCGTGGATGCCCATGAGGCGGTCTATCTCGGCGCCTACGGCCTTCTCGGCCTCTGCGAACTCGGGCAGGTCGGTGCTCAGGCGCGGCCATATCTTCTGGTCGGCCAGGTAGTTCTGTATGGTGTACGGCAGCACGAAGTAGCCGTCGGCCAGTCCCTGCATGAGGGCCGATGCACCGAGGCGGTTGGCGCCGTGGTCAGAGAAGTTGCACTCGCCGATGGCGAAGAGGCCCGGTATGGTGGTCATGAGCTCGTAGTCCACCCAGATGCCTCCCATGGTGTAGTGTATGGCGGGGTATATCATCATCGGGTTGTAGTACTTCACGCCGTTGATTTCGTTGGCCAGCTCTCCGGGGTTGACGTCGGTTATCTCCTCATACATGTCGAAGAGGTTGCCGTAGCGCTGCAGCACCACGTCGATGCCCAGGCGCTCGATGCTCTCGGAGAAGTCGAGGAACACGGCGCGTCCGGTGTTGTTCACGCCGAAGCCCTTGTCGCAGCGCTCCTTGGCTGCGCGGCTGGCCACGTCGCGGGGCACGAGGTTGCCGAATGCCGGGTAGCGGCGCTCGAGGTAGTAGTCGCGGTCTTCCTCAGGGATGTCGCTGCCCTTCTTGGTGCCTGCCTGCAGTGCCTTGGCGTCTTCAATCTTCTTGGGCACCCAGATGCGGCCGTCGTTGCGCAGCGACTCTGACATGAGCGTGAGCTTCGACTGCTTGTCGCCGTGCACGGGTATGCAGGTGGGGTGTATCTGCACGTATGACGGGTTGGCGAAGTATGCGCCCTTGCGGTAGCATGCCATGGCTGCCGAGCAGTTGCAGCCCATGGCGTTTGTCGACAGGAAGTAGGTGTTGCCGTATCCTCCGGTGGCTATCACCACGGCGTTGGCCGAGAAGCGCTCGAGCTTTCCGCTGACGAGGTTCTTGGCGATGATGCCGCGTGCGCGCCCGTCGACAACCACCACGTCTTCCATCTCATAGCGCGTGTAGAGCTTCACGCGGCCGGCGTGTATCTGGCAGCTCAGCGCCGAGTAGGCCCCGAGGAGCAGCTGCTGGCCCGTCTGGCCCTTGGCGTAGAACGTGCGCGACACCTGGGCTCCGCCGAACGAGCGGTTGGCGAGCATGCCGCCGTACTCGCGGGCGAAGGGCACGCCCTGGGCCACGCACTGGTCGATGATGTTGTTAGACACCTCGGCCAGGCGGTAAACGTTGGCCTCGCGGGCGCGGTAGTCGCCGCCCTTCACGGTGTCGTAGAACAGGCGGTAAACCGAGTCGCCGTCGTTCTGGTAGTTCTTGGCTGCGTTTATTCCTCCCTGTGCAGCTATGGAGTGCGCGCGGCGCGGCGAGTCTTGTATGCAGAAGTTCAGCACGTTGAAGCCCATCTCGCCGAGCGAGGCGGCTGCGCTGGCGCCGGCCAGGCCCGTGCCCACCACGATGACGTCGAGCTTCAGCTTGTTCTTGGGGTTCACCAGGCGCTGGTGAGCCTTATAGTTGGTCCATTTCTCGGCCACGGGGCCTTCAGGAATCCTTGAATCTAATTGTTTAGCCATAACCTTTGGAATTATGAATGTGATTTATGATTTAAGATTTTAATAACATACGCCACACAGGCTGGGGGCTATGCCGAAGGCGAACGCGAGCACCACGACGAGGAATCCCAGCATGAGCAGGGTGGAATAAACGAGGCCGATGACCTTCCAGCGGGTGAACCACACCTTGCCGTTCCATCCGAAGGTCTGCATGGCGCTCCAGAATCCGTGGGAGAGGTGGAACCATATGGCGACAATCCACACGATGTAGAGCACAACGTAAACAGGGTTGGCAAACGTGTCCACGATGTAGGCGAAGCCGTCGGCCGGGTCGTGTGCCACGCTGATGCCCGTGAGCTCGGCGAACATCATGTTGTACCAGAAGTTGAACAGGTGGAGCAGCAGGCCGAGCAGCACGATGATGCCCAGCACGAGCATGTTCTGCGAAGCCCACTCAACCTTGGCGGGGCGCGTGGTGACGGCGTAGCGCTCGCCTCCGCGGGCCTTGAGGTTCTGCATCGTCAGCATGAAGGCGTAGACGATGTGGATGATGGCCAGGGCTGCCAGAGCCACTGTGGCCACAAGAGCGTACCAGTTGGCGCCCAGGAACTCACAAACCATGTTGTAGCCTTCTCCCGAGAAGAGGGCCACGATGTTCATTGACATGTGGAATGTCAGGAATAGAATAAGCGCGACGCCGGTAACCGACATCACCACCTTTCTACCGATAGATGAATTGATTAACCACATAAATGATTGAAATTAAATTATTTAACTGTTAGAAATAAAAAATATTCCATCCTGCCGCATGACCGCAGCCAGCCGTCCATTCACTGTCGGCCCATGAGTACCGCTACTTGATAATAGGTAAACATCTACTTATTTTAGACCGCAAAATTACTATAAATTAATGATTAATCAAAGTATTTCTGGGCAAAAAATCAATTTTTATTCTTAATTTTGCGCCGTACTTTATCAGGCACGGGGGTTGGCAAGCCGGCCTCGCGACATACGGAGCGCCTGCCGGCAACGGCCGTTGGCGCCCACGCGACATGCCGTCGACGCTGCCGCAGACAGCCCGGGAGCACCCGGGACAGGCAGGCAGCCCCGCAAACGAAGCAAGCAAGAGATGACACTGAACTACGACGTTATTGTGATCGGTGGCGGCCACGCCGGATGCGAGGCCGCCTCGGCCGCCGCACGCATGGGCGCGAGCACCTGCCTCGTGACCATGGACATGAACAAGATTGCGCAGATGAGCTGCAACCCTGCCGTCGGCGGGATTGCCAAGGGGCAGATAGTGCGCGAGGTCGACGCGCTCGGCGGGCAGATGGGCATCATCACCGACGCCACGGCCATACAGTTCCGGATGCTCAACCGCAGCAAGGGGCCGGCCGTGTGGAGCCCCAGGGCGCAGTGCGACAGGGGGCGGTTCATCTGGCGGTGGAGGCAGGCCCTCGACTCTACGCCGGGCCTCGACATCTGGCAAGACCAGGCCACCGAGCTCATCGTCGAGGGCCGACGGGCCAGGGGCGTGCGCACGATATGGGGGGCCGAGCTGCTGGCAGGCAGCGTGGTCATCACCGCAGGCACCTTCCTCAACGGGCTCATGCACATCGGCCGAAGGCAGGTGGAGGGCGGAAGGATAGCCGAACCGGCGGCCCACCACCTCACAGAGAGCATCACGCGCCACGGCATACGCTCCGGCAGGATGAAGACGGGCACGCCAGTGAGGATCGACCGGCGCTCGGTGCACTTCGAGGACATGGAGGTGCAGGAAGGCGAGGCCGACTTCCACAGGTTCAGCTTCATGGACACGGGGCGCAGGCTGCCGCAGCTGCCGTGCTGGACATGCTACACCAACCCCGACGTGCACGAGGCCCTCAGGGCCGCCCTGCCCGACTCGCCGCTCTACAACGGCCAGATAAGGAGCATAGGGCCGCGCTACTGCCCGTCGATAGAGACCAAGCTCGTGACCTTTCCCGACAAGGGCCAGCACCCGCTCTTCCTCGAGCCCGAGGGCACCGACACCAACGAGATGTACCTCAACGGCTTCTCGTCGTCGCTGCCCATGGACGCGCAGATAGAGGCGCTGCGCCACATACCGGCGCTGCGCGACGTGAAGGTGTACCGGCCGGGCTACGCCATAGAATACGATTTCTTCGACCCGACGCAGCTCAAGCACACGCTCGAGTCGAAGGTGGTGGCCGGCCTGTTCATGGCCGGGCAGGTGAACGGCACCACGGGCTACGAGGAGGCCGCAGGCCAGGGCCTCGTGGCCGGGGTCAACGCCGCCCTGGCATGCAGCGGGGGCGAACCCTTCGTGATGCGGCGCGACGAAAGCTACATCGGCGTGCTCATCGACGACCTCGTGACCAAAGGCGTCGACGAGCCCTACCGCATGTTCACATCGAGGGCCGAATACCGCATACTGCTGCGGCAAGACGACGCCGACGCCCGCCTCACCGAGAGGGCCTATGCCATGGGACTGGCCACACGGCAGAGATACGACCGCTGGATGGCAAAGAAAGCGGGCATCGAAGGAATCGAGAAATTATGCAAGGAAACCTCGGTGAAACCACTCGAAATAAACCCGGCGCTCGAAAACCTGGGCACCACCCCGCTGCGCGAAGGCTGCAAGCTCATCGACCTGTTGGGCCGCCCGCAGCTCTCGATGGACGCCCTGGCAGCCATAGTGCCGCAGCTTAGAGAGAAGATTGATTCGCTGCCCGACCGGCGCGAGGAGACGGCCGAGGCCGCCGAGATTCGCATAAAATACAAAGGATACATAGAGCGCGAGCGGATGGTGGCCGAGAAGATGCACCGCCTTGAAGACATAAAGATAAAAGGGCGGTTCAACTACGCCGAGATGCAGCAGCTGTCTACCGAGGCCCGGCAGAAGCTGCAAAGCATCGACCCCGTCACGCTGGCACAGGCCAGCCGCATACCGGGCGTGTCGCCCAGCGACATCAATGTGATGCTGGTGCTCATGGGGCGCTGACGCCACAGTCCCGGAAGCCCCCTCGCCCGGCCGGAGACGGCACCCGGGCGAACAAAGTTCCACGTGAAACAATCAAGTAAAGCAAACATACGTAACTCATTGATTATGAACAACAAAACACTGATGGAGAACCTGAGGTGCATTCAGGACTTTCCGAAGGAAGGAATCATCTTCCGTGACGTAACAACGCTGTTCAGAAACCCCGACTGCCTGCGCATAATGGTTGATGAACTCTACGACATCTACAAAGACCACGGCATCACCAAGATAGTAGGAATAGAAAGCCGCGGATTCGTGCTGGCCTCTGCCCTCGCCATGAAGCTCGGAGCCGGAGTGGTGCTCTGCCGCAAACCGGGCAAGCTGCCGGGCGAGACGGTGCAGGAAAGCTATGAGAAGGAATACGGAACCGACACCATCGAGATAAGCAAAGACGCCATTTCGACCGACGACGTGGTGCTGCTCCACGACGACCTGCTGGCCACCGGCGGAACAATGCATGCCGCATTCAACCTCGTAGAGAAGTTCAGGCCGAAGAAAATCTACGTAAATTTCATCATCGAAATCAACGACCGCGGACTCGACGGGCGCAGCACCTTCCCGGCCGGAACGGAGATAAGCACGCTCATCAGGGTGTGACACGAAAACGACCGACAACGCAAAAACCGCCGGAAGAGGCTCGAAAGAACCTTTGTCCGGCGGCTTTTGGATAATAAGGTTGCCCAAATGGCGCGATGCCGCCGCCGGGCGCCACGCCCCACCCTGCTCCGCCACATACCGAAACGCGCAACGGCTACATGCCACACGGCGCGGGCAAATGGCAGGAAACACTCTACGAGCCGCGGGCAAAAGCGCTTATGCAAAAACAGGCCAAACAAAACCACCACCAGGCTAAGGGCAACAGGGCTTTATTTGGCACGAGGCAAAAGCCGCCACGCCGCCCTAACCAAAGCATCATGCAGACAAAACAAAAGCCCAATGATGTTTAAGCCAAAGCATGGTGCAGATTAAATAAAAGCATCGTGACGTTTAAGGCAAAACGCAATGATGTTTATCCCAAGGCGCCATGAGGCTTGGAACAAACCAGCAAAAGCCCCATCGCGAAGCCCCGCCGGAGCCGACAGGCAGTGCAGCAACAGCACAAAGCCGCATCCGCACTGCCTCGCCCCCCACACCGGGGCACGCCCACGACAAAGCGGCAAGGGGCTGGACAACCCTCGCATAGCCATCGGCACGTCACAGGCGGGAGCACAGGGCCGGGCCCAGCACGCCACGACAACGCCCGGGGGCAAAACGCAGCGCAGGCACCAAAGGCACCGGCAGCTGCAGAAAACGAGGCTACAGGCAAAAGCAAGCCTGCCACAGGCCGGGCCAAGCCCACGGGACGGGCCGCCAGCCACGGGCCACGCCTGGCGCCCGCCCGCCCACCGCGGCTGGAAGCGACCATAAGTTTCACGTGAAACAAAAGCCCGCTAAACATCTTAGAACAAAGCACTTACGACAGATGACGAAAGAAGAAAACGAGAAAAGACTGGCCTACTTGAAGAGCATAGTAAGCCGACTGCCGGAGAAGCCCGGCAGCTACCAGTATTACGACGAGCATGGAACGATAATCTATGTGGGCAAGGCCAAAAACCTGAAGAGCCGCGTGTCGTCGTATTTCCACACCGAAGTAGACCGCTACAAGACGAAGGTGCTGGTGAGCAAGATTCACGACATATCCTACACGGTGGTAAACACCGAGGAAGACGCGCTGCTGCTGGAAAACAGCCTTATCAAGAAATACAACCCGCGCTACAACGTTTTGCTGAAAGACGGCAAGACATACCCGAGCATTTGCGTCACCAACGAGATGTTTCCACGGGTGTTCAAGACGCGCACCATCAACAAAAAGTGGGGCACCTACTACGGGCCCTACTCGCACATCGGCTCGATGAACGCCATCCTGGAGCTGATAAAGAAGCTCTGCAAGCCGCGCACATGCCATTTCCCGATAACGAAAGACGGCATAGAACGCCACAAATACAGCGTTTGCCTGGAGTATCACATAAAGAACTGCGGGGCGCCATGCGTGGGCAAACAGTCGTATGAAGACTACCAGAGGGGCATTGCCGAGGCCCGCGAGATACTTAAGGGCAACACGCGCGGGCTGCTGCGCATGCTGCGCGACGAGATGGAGAGGCTGGCAGGCGAGCTGCGCTTTGAAGAGGCCGAGGAGGTGAAGCGCCGCTACATGCTCGTCACGGGCTTCGTGGCAAAGAGCGAGGTGGTGAGCCACACCATCGACAACGTTGACGTATTCTCGATAACAAGCGACGAAAAGACGGCTTTCATCAACTATATCCACGTCACGGGGGGCAGCATCAACCAGTCGTTCACGTTTGAATACAAGAAAAAGCTCAACGAGGGCGACGACGAGCTGCTGGCGCTGGGCATTGCCGAGATGCGCGAACGCTACCACAGTACGTCGAAAGAGATAATTCTGCCGTTTGAAATAGACCTTTCGCTCGAAGGCATAACGCTCACCGTGCCGCAGAGGGGCGACAAGAAGACGCTGCTTGACCTGTCGGTGATGAACTGCAAGCAGTACAGGTTTGACCGCCTGAAGCAGGCCGAGAAGCTCAACCCCGAGCAAAAGGCCGTGAGGCTGATGAAGGAGATACAGGAAGCCCTGCACCTGCCGAAGATGCCGTACCAGATTGAGTGCTTCGACAACTCAAACATATCGGGCACCGACGCCGTGGCCGCATGCGTGGTGTTCAAGAAGATGAAACCGAGCAAAAAAGACTACCGAAAGTACAACATCAAGACGGTGACGGGCCCCGACGACTATGCCTCGATGAAGGAGGTGGTGCGCCGGCGATACACGCGACTCGTCGAAGAGCAGCAACCCCTGCCCGACCTCATCATCACCGACGGCGGACGGGGCCAGATGGAGGTAGTGCGCGAGGTGGTGGAAGACGAGCTGCGGCTGGCCATACCCATAGCCGGACTGGCCAAGGACGACCGCCACCGCACCAACGAACTGCTCTACGGCTTCCCGCCGGTGGTGGTGGGCATGAAGACCGACAGCGAACTGTTCCGACTGCTCACGCAGATACAGGACGAGGTGCACCGCTTTGCCATCACCTTCCACCGCGACAAACGCTCAAAGCACGCCCTGCACTCCGAGCTCGACGACATTGCCGGCATAGGCCCGAAGACGCGCGACGCCCTGCTGGCGGGCCTGAAGAGCGTGAAACGCATCAGGGAAGCCGACATGGCAACGCTTTCGTCCATCATCGGCCCGGCCAAGGCGGCGGCCGTGCATGCCCATTTCCACCATGCCGGCGCGGCCGCCGACGCCGACACCACGACGCCAGGCACACCGAGGCAATAGGCCCGCCACGCGCTGCCGCAAGGCCGTTCACGCACAGCTGCAACTTCCATCATGCCCATAATATGGCTCACTGGATAAATCCAGGGGGGCTTTAGGAGTTAAGAAGTTAGGAAGTTAAGGAGTTAAGACAATAGTTTTTCTTGCTATATTTGGAGTTATATGAAGTTAGGGGAGTTATATGGAGTTAGAGGACAATAGCGCAGACTGCCTTCCTGCAACCATGCTCCCAAAGCACCCACGTTTCCATAACTATTGTCTTAACTCCTTTACTCCCCTAACTCCTTAACTCCTAAATATACACTAAACTATTGTCCTCTAACTCCATATAACTCCCCTAACTTCATATAACTCCAAATATAGCAAGAAAAACTATTGTCTTAACTCCTTTACTCCCCTAACTCCTTAACTCCTAAATATATCCAAACTATTGTCTGTACTCCTGAACTCCTGTACTCCTGAACTCCCAAGAATATGAAAACAATTGTCTTAACTACTTAACTCCCTGTACGCTTAAGCCCCCTATGTTTATCGGGCGCCACCATAACATCCTGGCGCACAACTAGTTGCACGTTAGTACACTCTTTATCCAATGCATCCCGCACAAAGAGGTGGCCCGCAACGCTCTCAGAACCGCATGATTGCTTCACGTGAAACATGCCGTTTTGCACTGTCAAACAGGCCATACCGCGCATCAGAACGGCCTTCGTTGCCGGGCCAAACGGCAAAGATGCCGCCACGCTTGCTTATCCTGCGCGCAATGATGGCAACGGACGCTCCACTCCACCGGGCCGGCCAGAGACCAAAAACAGTCGGCAATATTTTGTGATTCGACCGAAAAACATTATCTTTGCATAGCAAAAGCCACACAAACAAAATTATGAGGACAGTGATACAGCGCGTGAGCCGCGCATCGGTGACAATCGACGGCAAGGTGAAGTCGGCCATAGGATCGGGCTTCGTGGTGCTGCTCGGCGTATGCCACGACGACACCGAGGAAGACGCCGAGTGGCTGGTAAGGAAGATTGCGGCGCTGAGGGTGTTCGACGATGCCGACGGCGTGATGAACCTGCCCATAACCGAGACTGGCGGCGAGGTGATGGTGGTGAGCCAGTTTACGCTCATGGCGTCGTACAAAAAGGGCAACCGCCCCTCGTGGATACGCGCCGCCGGCCACGACATAGCCATACCGCTCTACCAACGCTTCTGCGCCCTCATGGCCGAGGCCACGGGGCGGCCGGTGGCCACGGGCGAGTTTGGCGCCGACATGAAGGTGGAGCTTGTAAACGACGGGCCAGTAACCATCTGCATGGACACCAAGAACAAGGAGTGACGGCAGCTCCGTCGACAACAGGCTAAAGCGAGACGACACATGGAAGAGATGACAATAAGACAGGCCCAACAGGCCGTCGACGAATGGATACGCACCTACGGCGTGCGCTATTTCTCGGAACTGACCAACATGGCCGTGCTCACCGAGGAAGTGGGCGAACTGGCCCGCGTCATTGCGCGCACCTACGGCGACCAGAGTTTCAAGGCCGGCGAGCCCCACAACTTGGGCGACGAGATGGCCGACGTGCTCTGGGTGTTGCTCTGCCTGGCCAACCAGACGGGCGTAGACCTTACCGAGGAGCTGCGCAAGAACATTGCAAAGAAGACAGAAAGAGACAAAGACAGGCATAAAAACAACGAAAAACTGACCAAGCAATGACTGATTCAATACACAACGAACACGGCCACAGCCACCACGGCGAGGCCCCGAAGAAAAGCAAATACGAAGAGGCACTCGACAAATACAACCTCGACATCGACGACAACGCGGTGAAAGAAGAGGTGAAAAAGCTCATCGCCGAGAAGGTTCACGAGAACGACACGCCCGAGGTGAAGCGCTTCCTGATGGGCAGCATCGAGCTGACCACGCTCAAGACCACCGACTCCGAGGAGAGCGTGCTGGCCTTCACCGAGCGCGTCAACCAGTTTGACGACGCCTACCCCGACCTGCCCCACGTGGCCACCATCTGCGTATATCCATGCTTTGCCGAGACCGTGAGCCAGTCGCTCGAGGTAGACGGCGTAGAGATAGCCTGCGTGTCGGGCAGCTTCCCGTCGTCGCAGACATTCCCCGAGGTGAAGGTTGCCGAGACGGCGCTGGCCATCAAGGACGGCGCAACCGAGATTGACATCGTGATGCCCGTGGGCAAGTTCCTCAGCGGCGACTACGAGGGAGTGAGCGACGAGATAGGCGAGCTCAAGGCAGTGTGCGGCGACAAGAAAATGAAAGTGATTCTCGAGACTGGCTGCCTGAAGACGGCGGCCAACATCAAGCGCGCCTCGCTGCTGGCAATGTATGCCGGAGCCGACTACATAAAGACGTCGACAGGCAAGCTCGAGCCCGCCGCCACGCCCGAAGCGGCCTACGTGATGTGCCAGGCCATCAGGGAATACTACGAAGAAACGGGCATACAGATAGGTTTTAAGCCCGCTGGCGGCATCAATTCGGTCATGGATGCACTTATATACTACACCATCGTAAAAGAGCTCCTGGGCGAAAAATGGCTCACCAACCAGTGGTTCCGCCTCGGCACGAGCCGCCTGGCCAACATGCTGCTGAGCGAGATAGTGGGCCAGGAAACAAAATTCTTCTAATCACGGGGTGGGCTGCAGCTGCCGGCAAGGGCACACTGCGGCCGCCGACACCCATGCCGCCCACATGCCCCGGTGCATGAAAACGGCCCGGGCAACGGGTTTGCGGCACGTGCCCCACCCCACAGGCATCCTACGATGAACGGCAAGATAGCTCTAAGGACTGAGCTCAGCAGCGACTACCGGGCCACGGAAAACACCGTGCGCGAGGCATTATGGAATGTCTACGCGCCCGGAGCGGCCGAGCATTACCTGCTGCACTGCCTGCGCAAAAGCCCCGACTACATGCCACGGCTGGCCACGGTGGCTGTATGCGGAGACACGGTGGTGGGCGCCATAGCCTGCGCGGCTGGAAGCATACGCACCGACGCGGGCCACACGCTTGGTGTGGTCACCGTAGGGCCCTTGGGCGTATTGCCCGACTGGCAGCGCCGCGGCATAGGCCGGATGCTGCTCGACCGCACGGCTGCCTTGGCTGCCATGCAGGGTCACTCGGCCCTGGTGTTGTGCGGCGACCCCGCCTACTACTCGCACCGGGGCTTCGCAAGCGCTGAGACCTACGGCATACGCACGGCCGACGACATGTTTTTCGACGCGCTGCAACTGCGCGAACTGTCGCCCGGCGCGCTGAAAGGCTGCGCCGGCACTTACCACGAGAGCCCGGGCTACGCCATCAATGAGGCCGACGTGGCGGCCTTCGACGCGTCTTTCACGCCCAAGTTGAAGGTTGAAGGCACCCCTACCCAACTGAGGTTCAGGCAGATGCTCACCACCATGAGGCCGCGCTGACAGGCTGCGGCAGCAGCAGCCATGCGCCTCGACGGGGCATCCGGCACTGCCGCACCGATGTCACGAAACTTGTGGATAAACAAAAAAGGCGCACTATTTTGTGCGCCTTATTACGAAGTCTACGTATGCCGTGAGTGCATCGCCTATCTCTCTGTCGCCCACCGAGCCGCGTATGAACGCATCACACTGCATGCGCAGCTCGTCCATACGCCTCTGGGCATACTCAATGCCGCCGTTTTTCTTGGTAAAATCCACTAAAACGGCGATTTCATCGGCAGTCACCGTGCCCTCCTTCACCTTGCGGGCCAAGGCAAACATGGCCTCGTCGCCCACGGTGTTCAGGGCATATATCACGGGCAGCGTCAGCTTGCCCTCGGCCATGTCGTTGCCGGTGGGCTTGCCAATGTCGGCCGACTCGAAGTAGTCGAAAATGTCATCGCGTATCTGGAATATCATGCCGAGGTTGCAACCAAACTCCTTGGCCGCCACGATGTCGGCCTCGGCGGCACCGGCCGAGAGCGCCCCAATGGCGCAGCAAGCCTCGAACAGGGCAGCCGTTTTCTGCCTAATCACCTGATAGTAAACGTCTTCCGAGATGCCTTGGCTGCGTATGTTCGACAGCTGCAGAATCTCGCCACTGGCCAGCGTGCGCCCCAGTTCGGCCAGATACTGCACTATTTGCTTGTTGCCGGTGTATGCCACGTGGAGCAGCGCCGTCGACAGCAGGTAGTCGCCCACAAGCACAGCCACCTTGTTGTTGTAGGTGGCATTGAGAGATGCCTGCCCCCTGCGCTCACCACTCTCGTCGACCACGTCGTCGTGCACGAGGCTGGCGGTGTGCAACAGCTCGAGGCCCACGGCGGCATTGAGCGTAGAGTCGGTCACGGCGCCGTAGTTGCGGGCCATGAGCAGTATGAGCATAGGGCGCATGCGCTTGCCGGTCTTCTGCCTTATATGGGCCAGAGCCTGCGAGAGCATGCCGTCTGTATGCGACAAAGAGTGGTCGAAAAGAGCGTTGAAATCGCCCAAATCACCCTCAATCGGCTTTCTAATCAGCGATAAATAGTCCATCCTCTGAAATTTGATACAAAATTAGTGAAATTATCGGGATATAGGAATTATTTTTGTAATTTTACGCTGAAAAAACCAAATAAAAATGGATAAACTCTTCCTTTTAGACGCATACGCGCTGATATACCGTTCATATTATGCCTTCATCAAGAGCCCCCGCATCAACTCGAAGGGCCTGAACACGTCGGCAATCATGGGATTTGTCAATACGCTCAACGAAGTTCTGGCCAAAGAGAAGCCCACGCACATAGGCGTGGCCTTCGACCCTGCCGGGCCAACCTTCCGCCATGAGGCCTTCCCCGAGTACAAGGCGCAGCGCGAGGCCACGCCCGAAGATATCAAGAAGGCCGTGCCCATAATAAAAGACATACTCCGGGCGATGAGGATACCCATACTCGAAGCCCCCGGCTATGAGGCCGACGACGTGATAGGCACGCTGGCCACCAAGGCCGCCGAGGCCGGGGTAGACACATACATGCTCACTCCCGACAAAGACTACGCCCAGCTTGTGGGCGACAGGGTGAGCATGTACCGGCCCAGGCACGGCGACGCGGGATACGAGGTGATGGGCCCCAAGGAGGTGGAGGCCAAATACGGACTGTCGGCACCGTCGGAGGTAATCGACCTGCTCGGCCTCATGGGCGACACGGCCGACAACATACCGGGCTGCCCCGGCGTCGGCGAGAAGACGGCGGCAAAGCTGATAGCCGAGTTCGGCACTGTGGAGAACCTGCTGGCCAACACCGACAGGCTGAAGGGCGCGCTGAAAAAGAAAGTGGAGGACAACGCCAAGCAAATTGAGTTTTCAAAGTTTCTGGCAACCATCAAGACCGACGTGCCGATAGAGCTCAACCTCGACGAACTGCGCACCGAGCAGCCCGACGAGGAAAAACTGCTGAAACTCTACGACGAACTGGAGTTTAAGACGCTCGCAAACCGCATCATTAAAAAAACTGAAAACAAGCAAAAAAACGACAATCAGCAGCTTTCTCTCTTTGAAGAATTTACGCCCGACGGTGAAGAAAGCCCAAAAAACGCCAGCTACGACAGCATTAAAACAGTGGCGCACGACTATAAACTTGTTGACAATCTGGATGATATGGTCGCCATTCGTGACTTTTTCATGACAAAAGAAGCCGTCAGCCTGGACACGGAAACCACTTCTACGCAAGCCATCGAGGCCGAACTGGTGGGTTTGAGCTTCGCAGTAGAGGAACACAAGGCCTATTATGTGCCCGTGCCGGCCGAACGTGAACAAGCCCAAACAATTGTTAACATATTCAAACCGCTATACGAGCACCCGAAAATACTGAAGATAGGGCAAAACATTAAGTACGACCTGGAGGTGCTGGCAGCCTACGGGGTGAAGCTGGCCGGCCCCATGTTCGACACCATGATAGCCCACTACCTCATCCAGCCCGAGCTCAGGCACAACATGGACTTCATGGCCGAGGTCTACCTGCACTACCGCACCATACACATCGACGAACTGATTGGCCCGAAGGGAAAGAAGCAACTGTCGATGCGCGACCTCGCCCCGGAGCAGGTGTATGAGTATGCAGCCGAAGACGCCGACGTGACCCTGATGCTGAAAAACAAGCTCGAGCCCGAGCTGGAACGCATCGGGGCATCGTCGCTTTTTGCCGACATAGAGATGCCGCTGATGCCGGTGCTGGCCTCGATGGAGCTCGGCGGCGTGAGGATAGACACGGAATCGCTGGCCGAAACGTCAAACATTCTTACCAAACGAATGAACGACCTCGAGCTGCGCATACACAGCCTGGCGGGCCGCGAGTTCAACGTGTCGTCGCCAAAGCAGGTGGGCGAGGTGCTCTTCGACGAGATGAAGATAACCGACAAGCCCAAGAAGACCAAGACAGGCCAGTATGTGACGAGCGAAGAGGTGCTGCAGACGCTGCGCGGCAAGCACGAGATTGTGGCCGACATATTGGAACACAGGGGTTTGAAAAAACTGCTCGGTACCTACGTCGATGCCCTGCCCAAGCTCATCAACCCCCGCACGGGCCACATACACACGTCGTTCAACCAGACCGTCACGGCCACCGGCCGCCTGTCGTCGAGCGATCCCAACCTGCAGAACATACCCGTCAGGGGCGAAGACGGCAAGGAGATACGCCGCGCCTTTGTGCCGGAGCCAGGCTGTCTGTTTTTTTCAGCAGACTACAGTCAGATAGAACTGCGCGTGATGGCCCACCTGAGCGGCGACGAAAACATGATCGAGGCCTTCCGCGAGGGCCACGACATACATGCAGCCACGGCGGCCAAGATATACAAGGTGGGCATGGACGAGGTGACGCGCGACCAGCGCACGAAGGCCAAGCGGGCCAACTTCGGCATCATCTACGGCATCACCGTGTTCGGACTGGCCGAGCGACTCGACATCAGCCGCGACGAGGCGCGCCAGCTCATCGACGGATACTTCGAGACATTCCCGCGCGTGCGCGACTACATGGAGCAGGCCAAGGAGCAGGCACGCACGCAGGGCTACGTGGAGACGCTGTTCCACCGCCGCCGCTATCTGCCCGACATCAACTCGCGCAACGCCACGGTGCGGGGCTTCGCCGAGCGCAACGCCATCAACGCCCCGATACAGGGCACGGCTGCCGACATAATCAAGGTGGCAATGATACGCATTGCCGAACGCTTTGCCCGCGAGGGGGTGCGCTCGAAGATGATGCTCCAGGTGCACGACGAACTAAACTTCAGCGTGCTGCCCGAAGAGAAAGAGATTGTGGAGCGCATAGTCATAGAGGAGATGCAGGGCGCCTTCGACATGAAAGTGCCACTCGTGGCCGACTGCGGGTGGGGCGCCAACTGGCTCGAGGCCCACTGACCCTGCACGCCGACCGTCGGCAAGCCTGCCGCCCCACCCTGCCGCACGGCATGGCCAAACGGGGCAGACGACATTGCGAAACGTGCCGTATCACACTCTGATACGGCACGTTTTGCATTGCAAAACGACCTGTACGCCAAGATGTCACGCGTAGCCCAAACGCCACCACGACACCCAACGCCACCCCGTCACACCCACATCAGCCATGCCTGGCGACGCACGCCAGACGACAACCCGGACTGCACCACCAGCACCATCGGAAGCCATGGCAGCCTACACACAACCATTTTGCAAAACCACACGACGACAGCGGTGGTTTATATGAAGACACCCGATAAACATAGGGGGCTTAAGCCTACAGGGAGTTAAGGAGCTAAGACAATAGTTTTTCTTGCTATATTTATGGAGTTAAATGAAGTTAGGGGAGTTATGGAGTTAGAGGACAATAGCACAGACTGCCTTACTGCAACACGTTCCCCATGCTCCCAGGGCACCCATGTTTCCAAAACTATTGTCTTAACCCCTTAACTTCCTAACTCCTTGACACCAAAATATATCCTAAACTATTGTCTGTACTCCTGAACTCCTGTACTCCTGAACTCCTAAAAAAAACTCCTTAAAAGCCCCTGGATCTATCCGGTGAGCAGTTTATATCTAAAAAAAACATACACCAAACGCACTCGCCCTACAAGCCTGAAGCGCAACAACGCAGCCTGATGGCGAAGCCTACATAAAGCAGGAAAGGCATTTTCACAATAGCGCCACGCAAAGGCAAAAACAACGGAAACGCATTGCTACAGATGCCAACCGGATGTAAAACACATTGAAAACAATGTGTTTCAAAAACAACAGTTAAGATTGCGAAACAACACCAACCGTCCCTGTATCCATAAAGAAACCAAAGCCTTACAGACATTAGAGCATCAAAGCGACAGCATGCCGCTGCTGTGGCAACTTACCTGCGACCTGCCGTAACCCGCATGGGGCCACGGCGAAACAAAGCACCGGCAAGATGCCGCAGTGAGAGCACTGCTGTTTTGGGGGCATGGCATAAAAAACAAAACAAAGTTTACACCTGCCAACGACCTTTACACTATGAATTTATATTACAACAATGACTTCAATCCATGGTAAAAAAGCAAGCCCCGCCCCACCCCGCTGCCGCGCCGACGCCCAGACAGCATCAGCCCCGGCCCACAGCAAGCCTACCGCTGCCCGCAGTCAGTGGGCAGGCGGAGCACATACCAGCAACTGGTGCTGAAAAAATTGCGCACCCACGGCAGGGACGCCAGCGGGGCGCAGAGGCGGCGCGGGCGCAAGCCGAACTTGGTTTCGTAATGCGGGTTGACCAGCCACAGGCAGCGGTCGGCCACGACAAGGCCCGCCCGGGCTGCACAGCGCTCAAACGCCTCGACGGTGCAGCGCGTGGACTTGATGGCCATCAGCTCGGCCTCGGTGGCCCGGCTCTCGCCGAAGGCCCGCAGAAGGGCGCGGTAGAGAGCCGCCGGCAGCAGATGGACAAAAGGCAGGTGCGACAACACCGCGCTGCGGACTATCTGCTGGTGGCCGCCGAAAGGCATCTGCCAGGCCGGGAAGGCCACAAAGGCCACGCCCCCGGGGGCCAGCAGCCGGGCCACGGCGAGCATCAGCCCGTGGCGGTCGGCCACGTGCTCCACCACGTCGTGGGCTATTATCAGGTCGTAGCCCCGGCCCTGCGGCTGCAGCCCCGTGGCGTCGGCACACACGAACGAGGCACTAAGCCCTGTGCCGGCAAAGAAGCGGCGCGCGTCGGCAATGCGCCCGGGGCAGATGTCAACCCCCGTCACGCTGCATCCGCGGCGCGCCCACGGCAGCAGGTTGCCGCCGTCGCCACACCCAATCTCGAGCACCCTCACTCCGGGCCCCGCCCCACTCCACTTGTCGGTATACGGCATGAAATGCCGCCCGGCCGTCAGCGCCAGCTCGTCGAAGTAGAGCCGGCGGTCGTTGTGTCTTGCCTGCATATCTGTCAGAAAAATGTTTGTACACTTACATAGATATGCCATCGGCCGCATTACTGCGCCGCCCGGGCCGCCATTTTCGGCCGCCGTCAGTATTTCAGCCTTATGCCCACAGGCCACGACAGTTGCAGCCTCTGATGCTGCCACAGCGTGGGCGTGCCCCCCGAAGGCAGGTAGTAGGTGGCCCGTGGGGCGAAGAACAGTTCTACGCGGGGCGCAATCTCGTAGCCCACGCCCACTCCGGCGCCCACCGACAGTTGCACCGCGGGTCGGCCCGGCGCGTCGTGGCGGGTGAAGAAGAGACGGTTGTCGATGTTGTAGTCTACAGCCGACGTGTGCCACACCGGCACGTCCACAGCCACCCCGGCGGTGGCATAGAAACGCAGCGGGCCGCTGCCGGCTATGGTATAGGTGGCGTTGAGCGGAAGGCCTACGTAGAGGGCCTTGTCGCGCCGGGTGATGTTGGTGGTGTCTGAAGAGCCCGTGACGGCCTCAGAGCGCATCAGCGTGAGCCTCAGGCCTGTCTCCAAGGCCCACCGCCCCGACAGCTGCCAACTGGCGGTCAGGCCCACGGCGACAGGCCGGGAATATGTGCGGCGGGTGATGATGGTGCCGCTGTTCATCATGCTTATGCGCATCAGGGCCTCGCGCTCGAGCGGGTCCATGCCCTCGGGCGGTGTGTAGGTGACGAAGTGGTTGAGCCCCTCCCAAGTGGAAAGGGCATCCCTGGTGGCCGAACCTATGCCTGTCTCGGTACCCATGCCGGCGGCCGAGGCCAGCAGCCGTGTGGCCATGGCGGCGGCCGACCCGCCCAGCGACAGGGCCGTGCGCCTCGGGGCGGCATGCCCCACCGCCTGCTGTGGGGGCTGCACAGGGCGCGGATCAAGCGGCCGGGGGGCATCGATGGGCGACCCGGCGGCGGCTATCGGGGCGGGGGCCAACGGCCGCAGCCCCACAGCCACGACCTGGGCGGAGGGCTGTGGCGACCGGGAATGGCGGCCAACGGCGCCACGGCAGGGCGCTCCCTGCCCCACCCTCGCCCCGCAGCCGCCCGGAGGCTGACTGGCAACGGCCCCGGAATGGCGAGCCACCCGGACACCGGCAAAACCCGCCGGGCGCCTGGCTGTATCGCGATGGAGCAAAGCCGACACCACAGCCAGCAAGGCCACGACGGCCAACCCGGCCTCGCGCCGCCACCTGTCGACCATCAGACGGAGCATGGCCCGGGCCCGGGCGAGGTTTGAGGCCGACGACTTGGGCTTGATGCCCACCAGCCGCGATATCTCGTCGTGGCCCAGGCCGTCGAGCATGGCAAGGCGGAACACAAGGCCGTAGGCCCGCGGCAGACGGTCGACCATGGCCAGGAGCACATCGAGCGGCACGTCGGCGGCAGTGCTGTCGCCGCCCTGCCCCACGGCCACGGCGGCCTCGGCCCGGCGCCGTCGGCCGGCGTCGGCCACCTGCTTCAGGGCGAGGTTTGCCATGATGCGGGCCATCCACCCGTACAGGCGGTCGGTGCGGCGCAGGCTGTCGAGGCGCGAGAACACGATGATGAAGCCGTCGTGCACCACGTCGCGCGCCGACTCGCTGTCGCCGGTGATGCGCCTGCACACCTCGAACATGGCTCCGCTGTAGCGTCGGTATAGCTCGCCCATGGCTCCACGGCGACCGTCGAGGCACGCACCCACCAACTCGGCATCGGTAAGCCGGCACAGTTCTTCCGTGTAATCTGTTTGCTTTTCCATCATTAGTTATGATATATTACCAATGAAAATACTGCGGACAAATTGCATTTTTCTTGATTTTTTTGTTGCAAAACGGCCATGGAGATGCAAGCTGACGCCTGCAGCCAACCCACCGGGCGGACGCCGCCTTTGCCCAAGACGCGGATGGATGGGCCGCGACAAAACGGAAGGAGGCATGCAGGAAAGGTAGGCGGAATGGCTTAGTTGGAATGACGGAAATGCCGCAACAGGCCTTCGCGGCACGACACTCCGCCTGGGCTTGCCGCCCCGACCCTACCTACGCACGGTGAGCCGGGCCGGTACGGCCAATTGATAAACAAAGCATAAACCTGCTAAAAGAACACAAATAAAACATGTGTAACATCATTTTAAACCGCAAATGGGCATAACGTACAAATATTTTCAGTATCTTTGCATAAGATTAGCTGCGCTCGGGCAACTGTGAGCAAGCTCACTTGCCGCTCTCTTGCGCAATCTTTAGATAAGATTTGCTGCGCTCGGGCGACGGCAGGAAATCCGAATCGCAGTAAGGCTGCGGTTATGACATAACATCAAACAAACATCAACAACATTTTAAAACTTACTTATTATGGTAAAAACTTTACGCTTTTCATTATTCGGGCTGCTCATGCTCCTGTGCGGAAGCATCAACGCAGCTGTAGAGAACGTGGACTTCACCACACTGGAAATCACCAAGACGGATGACGGATTCACACTCGAATCAGGCAACTACGCCTTCACGGCAGTGAAAAACAACGGCCAGACGGCACCCACACAGAACGGCTCGTCGAAGGACATACGCCTTTATGCCAAGAACACCATCACCGTAAACAGCACCAATGCAATGCAGAAGATGGTCTTCGCCATATCAAAGCAGGGATTGAAGCGCCAGGCCGAAATCACCCCAAGCGTGGGCACGATGACCTACGACATGGACAACAGCCAGGTGACTTGGACTGCCGACGCCCCCGTGGCCGTGGTTGACTTCACCGTTGGCGACAAGGCCGTATACGGAAGCGACGGCGCAGGCAAGGCCGGACAGTTTGACTTCAACTCCGTGGAGATTACCACCGACGAGGGCGGAGCCGTGGTAGAGGCACCGGCATTCTCGGTTCCGGGCGGCATCTACACCACCCCGCAGACCGTAACGCTCACCGCAGCAGCCGGTTGCACCATCCACTACACCATCGACGGCACAACCCCGACCGCAGAGAGCACCGTTTACACCGAGCCCCTCAACATCAGCGAGAACACAACGGTGAAGGCCGTGGCAGCCGACGCCAAGGGAACACTGAGCGGCGTGGCAACAGAGACATACACCTTCCCGGTGGTTTGCGCTGACATCGCAGCCGTGAAGCAGCAGGAGACCGGCACGCTGGTGGCCCTGACGCTGACCGACGCCCAGGTGGTTTACTACAACTCTTACGAGAACAACGGCAACACCAACAGCGACATCTTCGTGCGCGACGCATCGGGAGCCATCGACATCTACAACATCAAGATTGACGCCAAGGCCGGAAGCATGCTCAACGGCACGCTCGTTTGCACCTACTCACCGTACAATGGCATGCCAGAGTTGATTAGCAACGAGGGCACCGACGCCGCAACAGTGGCCGTTACAGAGGGCAGCGAGCCCGTGGCCAAGAAGGTGACCGTGGCCGACCTCAACGGCGAGACCTACATGTGCGACCTCGTTGAGATAAGCAACGTGAAGCTCTCAGAGGAGGTTTCGGGCAAGTATACCAACTACTACGCCACCGACGAGGACGGCGTGAACAAGATGATGCTGTACGACAAGTTCAAGCTCGGCATCGAGTTCCCGACAGCAGACAACACCAAGACGTACACCATCACCGGCATACTCGGCTCTGCCAAGCTGAGCGGCAGCGAGGTGAAGGAGCTCTTCCCGACCAAGGCCGTGGAGGAGACAGTGAGCGGCATCAGCAGCATCGAGGCCGAGAACGCCCAGGAAGCCGTTTACAACCTCAACGGACAGCGCCTGGCCAAGCCCCAGAAGGGCCTGAACATCATCGGAGGCAAGAAGGTGATCGTGAAGTGACACGACACCCCGCAGGCCGCAGGCAGTGCCCGCCATAGCCGGCAACGCCACACAGGCGTTGCGGGGCGGGTCATGCCCGAAAACGAAACAGACAACAAAGACAAGGGTGCGCAGCCGAAAGGTTGCGCACCTTTCGTATGCGGGCACACCAGATAAATGCAGGGCTTTTTAGGAGTTAAGACAATAGATTTCATATTTTGGGGAGCTCAGGAGTGCAGGAGTTCAGGAGTACAGACAATAGTTTAGGATTTATTTTGGTGTCAAGGAGTTAGGAAGTTAAGGGGTTAAGACAATAGATTTCATATTCGTGGGTGTTCAGGAGTACAGGAGTTCAGGGGTACAGACAATAGTTTAGGGTATATTTTGGTATCAAGGAGTTAGGAAGTAAAGGGGTTAAGACAATAGATTTCATATTCGTGGGTGTTCAGGAGTACAGGAGTTCAGGAGTACAGACAATAGTTTAGGATATATTTGGGGGTCAAGGAGTTAGGAAGTTAAGGGGGTAAGACAATAGATTTCATATTCTTGGGAGTTCAGGAGTACAGGAGTTCAGGAGTACAGACAATTGTTTAGGATTTATTTTGGGGTCAAGGAGTTAGGGGGAGTAAAGGGGTTAAGACAATAGATTTCATATTCGTGGGAGTTCAGGAGTGCAGGAGTTCAGGAGTACAGACAATTGTTTAGGATTTATTTTGGGGTCAAGGAGTTAGGAAGTAAAGGGGTTAAGACAATAGATTTCATATTCGTGGGAGTTCAGGAGTACAGGAGTTCAGGAGTACAGACAATAGTTTAGGATTTATTTTGGGGTCAAGGAGTTAGGGGGAGTAAAGGAGTTAAGACAATAGTTTTGGAAACATGGGTGTCCTGGGAGCATGGGGAACGCGTTGCAGGAAGGCAGTCTGTGCTATTGTCATCTAACTCCATATAACTCCCCTAACTTCATTTAACTCCATAAGTATAGCAAGAAAAACTATTGTCTTAACTCCTTTACTCCCCCTAACTCCTTAACTCCTAAAAACAACTCCTTAACTCCCTAAAACAACTTCTTAACTCCCAAAGAGCCCCCTGGATTTATCTGGTGAACCACCCCGATGCGCTTGCCACAAGCCCCGACGCCATGATTGCAACTACCTGAAGCACAGGCAGATGGAAAGACGTGCCGTCCGGGTGTGCCAAACGGCCCGTTTTGCCCCGCAAAACGGCACATACGGCACTCCCAAACAGCCCCCGGCGCACGCCAGGCCCGCCGCCGAACCAACAGAGACACCGCCGACAAGGGCACGCCACAGCCCGGGCAAACAACAAAAAAACACCGACGCCCTTTGTTTTTCAATCCTTTTGGCGTAACTTTGCAGTGAAAGTAAAGGCAAAGAGCCACCACGGCCGCAGAGGCCAAAGGGTGGGGCGGGCTGATTATGAAAAGAAAAAAACATATCGACAATGGCTAAGAAAAACAACGAGCTCACGCCGATGATGAAACAATTCTTCGACCTCAAGGCGAAGCATCCCGACGCAGTGCTGCTCTTCCGCTGCGGCGACTTCTACGAGACCTACTGCGAAGACGCCGTGACGGCATCGCGCATACTCGGCATAACGCTCACCAGGAGGGGCAACGGGGCAGGGGGAAGAACCGAGACAGAGATGGCCGGATTTCCGCACCACGCCCTCGACACCTACCTGCCCAAGCTGGTAAGGGCCGGCAAGCGCGTGGCCATATGCGACCAGCTGGAAGACCCGAAGCTCACAAAGAAGCTCGTGAAGCGTGGCATCACCGAACTGGTGACGCCCGGGGTGGCCATGACCGACAACGTGCTGAACTACAAGGAAAACAACTTCCTGGCCGCCGTGCACTTCGGCAGGGCCGCCTGCGGAGTGGCTTTCCTCGACATATCGACAGGCGAATTCCTAACGGGAGAGGGCACCGCCGACTATGTGGAGAAGCTGCTGGGCAACTTCTCGCCAAAGGAGGTGCTGCACGAGCGGGGCCGCAAGCCAGACTTCGAGCGCCACTTCGGCACAAAGTACTTCACCTTCGAGCTCGACGACTGGGTGTTCACCGAGCAGACGGCACGGCAAAAACTGCTGCGCCACTTCGGCGTGAAAAACCTGAAGGGATTCGGCGTAGACCACATGCACAACGGGGTGGTGGCCAGCGGCGCCATACTGCAATACCTCGAGATGACGCAGCACACACACATAGGCCACATAACGTCGCTGGCGCGCATAGAGGAAGAGCGCTACGTGAGGCTCGACAAGTTTACCGTGCGCAGCCTCGAACTGCTCAGCCCCATGCAGGAAGACGGCTCATCGCTGCTCGACGTGATAGACCGCACCGTGTCGCCCATGGGCGGGCGAATGCTCAGGCGGTGGGTGGTGTTCCCCCTGAAAAACGAGAAACCCATACAGGAGCGGCTCGACGTGGTGGAGTATTTCTTCCGGCGGCCCGACTTCCGCGGCTGCGTCGACGAGCAGCTGCACCGCGTGGGCGACCTGGAGCGCATCATATCGAAGGTGGCCGTGGGCCGCGTGTCGCCACGCGAGGTGGCCCAGCTCAAGGTGGCGCTGCAGGCCGTGGCGCCCATCAAGGCCGCCTGCGCAACGGCAGACAACGAGGCGCTGAAGCGGGTGGGCGAGCAACTCAACCTGTGCGAGTCGATACGGCAGCGCATAGAGCGCGAGATAACGGCCGACCCGCCACAGCTCGTGGCCAAGGGAGGGGTGATAAACGCAGGCGTGAACGCCGAGCTCGACGAGCTGCGCAACATAGCCTACAGCGGCAAGGACTACCTGATGCGCATACAGGAGCGCGAGACAGAGCTCACGGGAATAGCCAGCCTGAAGATAGGATACAACAACGTGTTCGGCTATTACCTCGAAGTGCGCAACACATACAAGGACAAGGTGCCGGCCGACTGGGTGAGAAAGCAGACGCTGGCCAACGCCGAGAGGTACATAACGCAGGAGCTCAAGGAGTATGAAGACAAGATTCTCGGGGCCGAAGACAAGATACTGGCACTCGAGGCCAGGCTCTTCGGCGAACTGGTGATGGCCATGCAGGAGTTCATACCGCAGATACAAATCAACGCCAACCTGCTGGCCAGGCTCGACTGCCTGCTCTCCTTCGCCAAGACGGCCGAGGAACACCGCTACGTGCGCCCGCAGGTAGACTCGTCGGACGTGATAGACATCAGGCAGGGGCGACACCCCGTGATAGAGACACAGCTGCCGCCGGGCGAGAGCTACGTGCCCAACGACATAAGGCTCGACGCCGAGCAGCAGCAGATAATGATAATAACAGGCCCCAACATGGCCGGAAAGTCGGCCCTGCTGCGCCAAACCGCCCTCATAGTGCTGCTGGCCCAGACGGGCTGCTTCGTGCCCGCAGAGAGCGCGAAAATAGGTCTGGTGGACAAGATATTCACCCGCGTGGGGGCCAGCGACAACATATCGCTCGGCGAATCCACCTTCATGGTCGAGATGACCGAGGCCTCAAACATACTCAACAACGTGTCGCCGCGCTCGCTCGTGCTCTTCGACGAACTGGGACGGGGCACGAGCACCTACGACGGCATATCCATAGCGTGGGCCATAGTGGAATACCTGCACGAGCAGCCAAGGGCAAGGGCACGCACGCTCTTTGCCACACACTACCACGAGCTGAACGAGATGGAGAAGAACTTCAAGCGCATCAAGAACTACAACGTGAGCGTGAAGGAACAAGACGGCAAGGTGATATTCCTTAGGAAACTGCAGCGCGGCGGCTCGGAGCACTCGTTCGGCATACACGTGGCCGAGATAGCGGGCATGCCCCGCAGCATAGTGAAACGCGCAAACGTGATACTCAAGCAGCTCGAAGCCGACAACGCACAGGTAGGCTCGGCCGGCAAGCCCATAGCCAACCTGGCCGGCAGCCGCGAGGGCATGCAGCTGAGCTTCTTCCAACTAGACGACCCCGTGCTCTGCCAGGTGCGCGACGAGATACTGGGCCTCGACATCAACAACCTCACCCCGGTAGAGGCACTCAACAAACTCAACGAGATAAAGAAGATTGTAGGGGGAAAGTAGGGTGGAGCAACATTCGGTTTAAATGCCATGGAAAGGTGATTGATGAGCATCATTAACCAAACATTGATTCATGAAACAATACGAGGCAGTAATAGAGACTATCGAAAGACTCGGAGGAGTTGCCACCTTAGGCGAACTGAACAGAGAGGTCTTCAAGATAAAAGATTGCAAATGGAATACCAAGACGCCATTTGCAAGCATACGCCGCATAGTTCAAACAACAAATGGAATATACAAGATTAGGCCCGGGTTGTACGGGCTTGAGAAATACAGAAAGCAGATAGAAGAAAGGGGAATGGTGGCGGAGACAGAAAAAGAACAATGGCATGGGGTTCAAAAACAGCAATATATAAACCACACAACCCTACAGACAAACATACCATGCCGTTGCTTTAACAGCAACACCAGATGTGTGATATAGGCAAGGAAACATAAAATGACAACCCGGACTTGCGTGCTAAGTATTGCCGAAAGATAAAAGACATGGCCTTTATCAATTCATGTAAATATGCCGGAGAAGAAGTGCCAGACTATGGTGGCTTGCCTTTTTAAAGGCTTTATTTACTTTATAATCCGCCGGAGTGAGCCGGGCCTTGGGGCAGGACGGCTTTATGAACACAGAATGACACACTTTATGAACAGGCGCAATGGGTAGCGTTGAGTTTCAACGCTACCCATTGCGCCTGTGATTGCAACGTTTTTCAAACGTCACGCCCGCTCACTCCAGCTCAATCTTGCAGTCGTCGAGGCTTGTGACGGTGGCCAGGGCGGTGTAGTCTACGCCTGCCGAGCGCAGGTAGTCGCCGCCGTGCTGGAAAGCCTTCTCGATGAGGAAGGCCATTGCCTCAATCTTTGCGCCGGCCTGGGAACACAGGTCGATTACGCCCTTGGCGGCGTTGCCGTTGGCCAGGAAGTCGTCGATGAAGAGCACGCGGTCGGCCGGTGTGAGGAAGTCGGCGCTGATGCAGACGGTGTAGTCGCGGTCTTTGGTAAACGAGTGCACCACGGCCGAGAGCATCCTGTCCATCGTCTTGGGCTGCTTTTTCTTTATGAACACCACCGGGAGCTGCATCAGGTAGCCCGTGAGTATGGCCGGGGCTATGCCGCTGGCCTCAATGGTAACAATCTTGTTGATGGGCCTCCGGCCGAATATCCTGACCATCTCTCGGGCCAGTTCCATCATGAGGTTAGGGTCCATCTGGTGGTTTATGAAGCTGTCAACCTTGAGTATGCCCCCCGGGTAGCATTTTCCATCCTGCAAAATGCGCTGCTTTAGAAGTTCCATTTCTTTACTGTCGTTGTTTGGTTTACGCCTTTCCAGGCTGCCTTGCGAATGGCAAAGGTAAGCAAAATAACCGAGACAGAGCCATGCTCCGGCAGATAAAGTGGCCCCGTGCCGGTCTTTTTCGGCCGTCCGCCGGCGCACATGGGCTACCCATGCCCGTCACGCCGCTCTGCCGGGCCTGACGTCGGGCAGGAAGAAAGCTATCACGCCCATCAGCGGCAGCCACGTGCTCACCTTGAATATGTAGTCGATGCTCGTGGCGTCGGCCAGCCATCCGAAGAACGCCGAGCCTATGCCTCCGAGGCCGAACATAAGCCCGAAGAATATGCCGGCCACCATTCCCACCTTGTCGGGCATCAGGTCGGTGGCGTAGACCACAATGGCCGAGAAGGCCGAAGCAATGACAAGGCCCGACATCACGGCCATGAATATGGTCCAGCCGAGGCCGGTGTAGGGCATGGCCAGGGTGAAGGGGGCGGCCCCGAGAATGGAGAACAGTATGACATACTTGCGCCCGTAGCGGTCGCCCATGAAGCCCCCGAGAAGCGTTCCGGCCGCAAACGCCGCGAGATATGCAAACAGGCAGTACTGCGACTGCTGCACGCTGACCCCGAACTTGTCGATGAGATAGAACGTGAAATAGCTCGTCATGCAGGCGTTGAAGAAGTATTTCGAGAATATCATCAGCACGAGTATGCCCATGGCCGCGCGCACCGTGGCCTTAGGCAGCGTGCCCGCGGCTGCCGCCCTCTGCGCCCGCCGGCTCCTGATGGCGGCAATCATGCCCGCATACCAGCGGCCTATGCGCACCAGCAACGCCACGGCCACCAGGGCGGCCAGCGCAAACCAGCCCACGGCATGTTGCCCGAAGGGTATCACTATCAGCGCCGTGAGCAGCGGGCCTACGGCGCTGCCGCCGTTGCCACCCACCTGGAAGATTGACTGCGCCAGGCTCTTGCGGCCGCCGGAGGCCATCTGCGCCACGCGCGACGCCTCGGGATGGAACACCGACGAGCCGCATCCTATGAGCGACACCGACAGCAGTATGGGCGCAAAACCCGGCGCGAAGGCCAGCGCCACGAGCCCCAAGAGGGTGAAGCACATGCCCGCCGCGAGCGAATAGGGTTGCGGGTGGCGGTCGGCATACTGCCCGACGAAGGGCTGGAGCACCGACGAGGTTGTCTGGAACACCAGCGTTATGATGCCTATCTGGGCGAAAGTGAATCCATACTTGTCTTTGAGCAACGGGTAGAGGGCCGGTATGACCGACTGTATCATGTCGTTCAGCAGGTGGCACGTGCCTATGGTGAACAGTATTGCATAGGCCGTTTCCTCAGCAGAGCGCTGCCGGCCATTCATTGTTTTTACCAGTCTGTTTGTCATCATTCACTCTTTTCTTGCTTTATCCTGTGCCCGCAGGCGCATTGCTTGCGCGGCCACGCCACCATGCCGCGGGCCTTTGCCGGTCGGCTCTGGGCCGGGCCGCGGGCCGATGGCTGTGGCAAAGTTACTAATAATAATCCATACAAGGACAATGCCACTGCCAAAATGAAGGCCGTGGCAGCGCCAGGCATAAAGTCACGCCGCCGCCGTCAACGCTGCCCGGCGGGCCCGCCGCCATCACCGGCACCGCCGCCCGCTGCGGGCGAGGCATACAGCCGCCTCCTGTATTCCATCGGGGTGAGCCCCGTGGCCCGCTTGAAGGTGTGCGTCAGGTGGCTGTCGTCGGTGAAACCCGTCTTGAGCGTTATCTCACCCACGCGAAGGTCGGTGTGGGCGAGCAGCTCCTCGACAGCCCTCACGCGGCATTGGGCCACATACCGGCTCAGGCTCTCGCCCGTGTGGGCCTTGAAGAACTTGCCGATATAGCTCGCGGCCAGGTTGAACCTGCTGCCAAGACTGGCGGCCCTGAGCATGTCGGGATTGTCGAGATGAAGCCTTATGAACTGCAGCATGGCCATCATCTTGCTCTCCGAGTCGTCCTGACGCAGCGCCTCGCCGGCCACCTGCCTCGCGCTGCGGGCACAGATGGCCAGCACGCTGTCTATCAGGCACGAGGCTATGCGCTGCGTGCCATACGACGGCGCTGTGCATTCGCTGCCCAGACATTCCATCACCAGGGCCAGGCGGTGGGCGTCGGCAGGGCTCACAAGCGCCGACATGTCGGGCGACGGGCAGGCCTCCAGGCTCTCTTTCTCGGCCGCGCTGAGGGCGCGGACTATGTATTGGTCGGACAGCTGCACGTAGATAATGTCGCACATGCCGTCAAGACGGTATGTGTGGTTGGTGTAAGGCCTAACGAAGAACACCGACCCGCGGCCGAAGTTGCATCGCCGCCTGCCCGACACAAACTCGCCGCTGCCCGACGCTATGTAGCAAAGCTCGAAGAAAGAGTGCTGGTGCTCGGCAGTGGGAAACCTGTCGTAATGGCGCACCCTCACCTCGAACGGCATAAAAAGGTTTTCTTGTTTCATGGCGCAAAGATACAAAACATAGTCTGATTTATACAACAACAGGCTTTGCATTATGCGTAATTTTGCGCCGTTTTAACTCCAACCGGCTATCAGAGGCCTAAGTGACTCAGTGCTGTTGCGGCGCATACAGGCCTCCGCCTTTGACAGTGGAAGAGCCCGCCACGCCGAGGCAAAGCTCACGTAAAGCTGTCCACAACATGACGCAAGCGCTTGTAAAGCCGCCAAAAGCAACAAAAGCACGGCCACGTCGGGGTAATGAGCGATTTGTGCTTAACAAAGACTAAGTAGTTGTTCAAAATCAATTGCCATCAAATTGTGCGCTATTTCGGAGATGCATGCCAAAGTCCGAAGAGAGAGCGTAGCGGGCTACGCGACCGATGAGACTTTGGTATGCGGCCCGAAAGAGAACACAAGATGATGGCAAAGACATAGAGGACACCTGCAAGGTCTATTGTATCGGTTAATTTTGAACAACTACTTACAATATGGAAAGAAACGAACTGAAGGGTCACGGCGCCATGTTCGCCGCCAATTTCATGTGGGGCCTGATGTCGCCCGTCACCAAATTTGTGTTCCTGGGCAGCGCCATCACTCCGGTGCTGCTTGTCAACATCCGCATCATAGGGGCCGCTGCGCTGTTCTGGGCGGCCTCGCTCTTTGCCAAGCCCGAGCACGTAGACCACCACGACCTGCTCCGGCTGTTCTTCGCCGCGCTGCTCGGCATAGTGTTCAACCAGGGCGTCTACACCGTTGGGCTGGGCCTCACGTCGCCCGTCGACGCCTCCATCATATCCACGAGCACGCCCATCTTCACCATGGTCATAGCCGCCTTCTACCTCAGGGAGCCCGTCACGGCCAAGAAGGTTACGGGCATCTTCATGGGCGCCGTGGGCGCGCTGATGCTCATCGTGAGCAACGGCGGCTCGGCGACGGCGCAAGACGGCAACGTTTGGGGCGACATTATATGCATAACGGCCGAGGTGTGCTTCGCGTCATACCTGGTGGTATTCAAGGGCCTCATAAGCCGTTACTCGCCCATAACGCTCATGAAGTGGATGTTCACATACTCGTCGATATGCATCATCCCCTTCTCATACACCGACCTGGCTGCGCTCGAGTGGGGCGGCATGGGCGCCGGCCTGCTGGCAGCCCTGGCCTTCATAGTTGTCGGGGCAACGTTTGTATGCTACCTGCTCTCGCCCGTGGGGCAGAAGCACCTGCGCCCCACGGTGGCCAGCATGTACTGCTATGTGCAGCCCATTGTGGCCACGGGCATAGTGGTGTTCTACTGGGGCACCTCGTCGTTCAACATAGTCAAGGTGATGGCCATAGCCCTCGTGTTTCTCGGGGTGTACGTGGTGACGCAGAGCAAGAGCCGGGCCGAGCTCGAGGCACACGCCGAAAGGATGGCCCAAGGCACAGGTGAAAGCTGACGGCCGCAGGCCCGGCCCGCCCAGCCTGGCATGAAAATAGGTGGCCGCAAAATGGCCGCTGTCGCGGAATATTATTAATTTTGCAGCCCGAAACAAGGCAACAGTCGTTTTATGGAATCAAAGAAAGACATGCGCCAGGCTTTTGCCTGGCTGCACCTTAGCGTGGTGCTGGCCGGATTCACGGGCCTGTTCGGCAAGCTGATAACGCTCAACGAGGTCGACATAGTATGGTACCGAATGCTCTTCTCGTCGCTCATACTGATGGTGTTTGTGGGCTTTCCGCGGGTGGGGTGGCGCAAGTTTCTGCAGATAGCCGGCTGCGGCACGCTGCTGGGGCTGCACTGGATGCTGTTCTACGGCTCGATAAAGGCCAGCAACATATCCATCGGCGTGGTGTGCATAGCGCTCATGAGCTTCTTCACGGCCATCTTTGAGCCGGCCATCTTCCGCCGCCGCGTGTCGTGGGCCGAGCTGGCCCTGTCGCTCATCACGGTGGGAGGGCTGCTTTGCATCTTCTCGTTCGACACGCGCTACCGCTACGGCATCATGATTGGGGTGGCCTCGGCGGCCATGTGCTCGCTCTATGCCATACTCAACAAGAAAGTGGGCGAGGGGGTGAAGTCGCGCACCATGCTCATGTATCAGATGTGCGGCGGACTGGCGGGAACCACGGCCATCATACCCGTTTACCTCATGGCATTCCCCGCCGAGGGCCCTGTGGCGGTAGTGCCCGAGGGCGGCAACCTGTGGTGGATGCTCTGCCACGCGCTGTTCTGCACCGTGGGGCTTTACCTTCTGCAGATAATGGCCCTCAAACGGCTGTCGGCCTTCACCGTCAACCTTACCTACAACCTTGAGCCTTGCTACACCATCATCATTGCCTTTGTGTTTTTCGGCGAGTCCAAGGAGCTCAACGCATCGTTCTACGCGGGCATTGCCATGGTGGTGCTCAGCGTGGTGCTGCAGACCATGCGCGCCGCCAGGCGCCGCGGCCAGACGGCGGGGTAGGGGCGCAACGGGCCCCAAGGCGGCCTGCACGCCGCTGCCGGGGCGTGCCGCACTGCGCCGAGGGCCGGCCCGGCGGGGCGGCCGGGGCAAGGCTGCCCACTGCTCACAAACCGGCACCGCCCTCCTGGCGGCTGTAAAGGCGCGAGCGGAGCCACCGCCTCACGGGCTGGTCGTAGAGCCGGCTCGTGGCGTATGCCGTCATCAGGGCCATCGCAAACACGCACACCGAGACAAAGGCATGTGTGGAGGCCGGCGCGTCGGGATGGTTGGCTATCCACTGCTTGTGGAGCATGGCGTAGGGATAGTGGGTGAGATAGAGAGGGTAAGACAGTTCGCCGATAATGCGGCAGACAGCCGTCGACCTACTGCCGTCGACGCTGCTGCCTGCCCCGGCGGCCACGATGAGCGGGAATACAACCAGAATGGCGGCAGCATCAAACAGCCCGTTGAGCCACGGGGCACCGCCGCCGCCCAGCCGCGGCACCGCCGTGAGGACAGCCAGGGCGAGCGAGCACCACCAGAAACCGCCACGCAGGCGCACCCTGCAGCCGAGGCGCGAGAGCAGCAGCCCGCACAGGAAGGGCGTGAGCAGCCGGGTGAGCCCCACCTGCAGATGCTCGGCACTGAGCCCCCAGCCGCCAATGACGGTGTGGCGCATCACCTCGGCGCGCGTGGCAAGAAACCCGAACACGTCGACCTGCAGGCAGAGAAGCACGGTGAAAACGCCGCAAACGGCCGCCAGCAGCGCCAAGACGGACTTTGGCAACTTGCGCAACACCAGCGCATAGAGTATGTTGGCCACATATTCCCACTGCAACGACCATATAGGGTTGTTCATTGGGTTGGTCTCTCCCCAGCCGCGCACGTCGAGCGACTTCGGTATGGGTATCATGGTAAACGACCAAAGCATGGCCAGCAGCACCACCCACCACTCTGCCGTGGCCACATTGGGAAACTCGGGGCACTCTTGGAAATAGAGCATCAGGGTGCCGAAGAACGTGCCGAACACCACCATGGGGTGCAGCCTGACAAGCCTGCGCTTGAAGAAGGCCCACACGGACATGCGGTCCCAGCGGTCGTCGTAGGCGTAGCCGATGACGAACCCGGAGAGTATGAAGAAGAAATCAACCGTCAGGTAACCGTGGTTCAGCGGGTGGGCGGCGCCCAGACCGAAGTAATTTTCCAATATATGGTAGGCCACCACAAGCACGGCGGCCACCCCGCGCAGCCCGTCGAGAATCTCGTAGCGGGGCTTCGATGACAGATATACGCTCTTGTTCATTGCTTTTGACGTTTAGTAAGATTGGCGCTGCAAAGTTAACGGGCGCAGTTGTAAGTAGGTGTTCAAAATTAATTGCCATCAAATTGTGCGCTATTTCGGAGATGCATGCCAAAGTCCGAAGAGAGAGCGTAGCGGGCTACGCGACCGATGAGACTTTGGTATGCGGCCCGAAAGAGAACACAAGATGGTGGCAAAGATATGGAGGACACCAGCAAGGTCTATTGTATCGGTTAATTTTGAACAGCTACTTACTGTATTTGCCCTATCGTTTTTAATTATTGCCATATATTTGCTTGCCTTTCACGCTATAATACTTATCTTTGCACATCACATGAAAGAGTTCGGCTTCATACACATGGCTGTGCGCCCCGACGAGCAGATAGGGCTGCACGAACACCCCGAGTGGGAAATATCCTACGTGGTGCGCGGCAGCGGCATGCGCACCATGGGCACGGTGTGCGAACCGTTCGGCCCCGGCGAGGTGGTGATGGTGCAACCCGACATGCCGCACACGCGGGCATGAACCGCTCGGCCGTGTGCACCTTCTTCCGCCGCCACACCGTAAAGACGCTCATCGAGGCTGTCAACGCACGGCGCATCAGCGTGGCAAAAAACCTGCTCAGGCGCAAAGACCTGCCCATACAGCAGGTGTGCTTCCTCAGCGGATTCAACGATGTGCCTTACTTTTCCAGGCTCTTCAAGCGCACCGAGGGCATCACGCCGAAAGAATACCGCAGGCGCGAGCTCTGCCACTGAGGCCGCCGGCGGCAGCGCAGCGGCCGGCGTCGGCCGGCAGCCATCTGCAAGAGCTATCGTCTTGCATTGCGAAACGGCCTGTTCCAGCGCCCGATACGGCCCGTATGGGATTGCCATACGGGCCGTATTGCAAACGCCCCGCAGCACAGCCTGTACGGCATGTTGACCTGAACGGCAGTCAGGGAGAGCCATGCGCACAATCAGTCAAAATGTTCATAATCGCAGTAACTTGGGTACAAGCACCAAGGCCGGATTGTTATAACTTTGCAACCGTAAAGCAACCTACTAAAAAACAATACGGATATGAAGAAAGACTTGGGACCGCTGCTGGCGCTATACCCCATGCCGGCAACTGTGGTGGGGGCCGAATCGAATGGCAAGGTCAACTGGCTCATGGTGGCCCACGTGGGCATCATTGGCCACGACAGGCTGATGGTGAGCATGCACAAGGCCCACCACACCAACCAAATGGTGAAAGACAGCCGAAGGCTGTCGGTAAACATGGTCGACGAGGGCATGCTCCGCAGGGCCGACTACGTGGGGTGTGTGAGCGGGGCGAAGACCGACAAGCAGGGGGTGTTTGCCCACCACACCGGGCCGGGGGGCACGCCCGTGATCGACGAGAGCCCGCTGGTGATGGAGTGCGAGGTGACCGACAATTATGAAACCGACACGTTCGACAACTTCATCTGCAGGGTGACGCACACCATTGCCGACGAAAATGTGACCGACGACAAGGAGAAACCCGACTACAACAGGCTGAAACCGGTGCTCTTCAACATGCCAGGATACTCTTACCTGCGCACGGGCGACGTGATATGCAGGTGTACGCTTCCGGGCAGGGAGTATGCCCGCGAAACAGATGGCGACAACTGAAACATAACACAACGTAAACGCATACAACATGAAAAGGATTGCAATGACTCTTGCCGCCATGCTCTTGCTGATGGCGGCAGCCGAAGCCAAGACGCTCATAGTTTACTACAGCTTCACCAACAACACACATGCCATAGCCACCGACATGCAGTCGCAGCTGCCTGACGCCGACCTGCTGAGGATTGAACCGGCCGAGAAGGGGCTCGACTACGCCGCCGACGGATATGCCATAGGCAGCGCCCTGATATCTGCCATCAGGGCCAATCCCGACGACCCTGACTCGTATCCGGCCATCGACCCGGTCAGCGTAGACTTCAGCGCCTACGACGACATTGTGGTGGCCACGCCGCTGTGGTGGAGCAACATGGCCGCGCCGATGCAGACTTTCCTCTTCGCCAACGGCAGCCGGATGGCAGGCAAGCGAATGGCGCTGGTGGTGTCGAGCGCCAGCAGCGGCATAAGCGGGGTAGAGGCCGACGCCCGAAGGCTTGTGCCCGACGGTGTGTTCGTAAGCCCCAGCCTGTGGATAAGGTCGTCGCAGACGGCCAACTGCCACGCCCTCAACGCCGAATGGATAGCGCAGACGGGCATAGGCAGCACCTCGGGCATATCTGTGGCCGGGGCAGCGGCAGAGCCCTCGCTGACGGTCGACGGCACCACCATGAGCGTTGGCGGCCCTGTCGACAGGCTGAGCATCTACGACGCCGACGGAAGGCTTGTGCTGTCAACCGACGGAACGACGGCCGACATAAGCCGGCTGGCACCGGGGGTGTATGCCGTGAGGATGGTGCTGGGCGACAACGCCACCACGGTGAAGGTGGCCGTCGACTGACGCCGGCCTTGGACGAGGCTACAGGAAGACTTCACGACAATGAAACGACTGATTGACATGGAACGACGCGATTTCTTGAAAAAGGCGCTCATGGCGGCCGGAAGCGTGGCCCTGGGCGGAGGGCTGGCCGGGGCGATAGGCAACGGCGAGAGCAACGAAAACACAAAAAACAACAAAGCTATGGACATTGTAGTACTTACAGGTAGCCCCAGGCGCAACGGCAACTCGGCCTACCTGGCCGAACAGTTTATCAAGGGGGCAAGGGAGAAGGGGCACAACGTGTTCCGCTTTGACTGCGCCATGCACAACGTGCAGCCGTGCAGGGCCTGCAACGCATGCGGCATGGACGGCCCATGCGTGATTGACGACGACTTTGAGACGGTGAGGCAGCGCATCGTCGACGCCGACATGGTGGTGTTTGCCACGCCGATGTATTACTTCGGCATGTCGGCACAGATAAAACGGGTGGTCGACCGCTTCTATGCCATCAACGGAAAGATAAAGGGCCACCCCAAGAAAACGGCTTTCATGATGACCTACGCCGACACTTCGGAAAAGGAGGCCGAGCTTATGCTCACCCACTTCCGCACGCTGGCCGACTACCTCGGATGGCAAAACGTGGGCGAAGTGGTGGCTGCCGGCGTCTGGACGGCAGGCTCGGTGAAGAACACCAAGTATGCCGCCCAGGCCTATGAACTGGGAAAGAGGGTGTGAATGAAATTAAAACTATATTTTAAAACAAAGGAGTTAAGTTTTAGGAGTTAAGGAGTTAAAGGGAGTTATCGCTTCACTTCGTTCCGCTAAGGAGTTAAGACAAATGTCTTGCAATGTGCTAAAAACAATGAAAAGGAATAGAGAACAATGGATAAAGATGCTCTAACGGAAATGAAAAGAGATGAAGAACAATAAATTAAAATGCTATAAAGGAAATGATATGGAATAAAAACAAATGCATTGAAACATGCTAAGCTGCCATACACAAAAGCTATTGTCTTAACTCCTTGACTCCCTTTAACTCCTTAACTCCTAAAAAATGAACTCCAAAAAAACAACCATTTTAATTATGAAAAAAACGATATTTTCCATCACCATCGCGCTCGCGGCAGGCGCGAATGGCCATGCGCAGGCAACAAACGACCATGTGGATGAAAACAAAACCGACCGCACCGAACTGTGCCGCCACAACTACCGCATGCTGTTCGGTGGCGAAGCGCTGACCGGCAAGGGCACCGACCCGGAGATGATGGACATTCTTCAGAAGTTCATCTTCGGCGATGTGTTTGCCACCGGCAACCTTACCATGAAGCAGCGCGAACTGATAACATGCGTCACGCTGGCCTCAATGCAAACCCTGCCGCAGCTCACGGCCCACGCGGGAGCGGCGCTCAACGTCGGGGCAACGCCCGAGGAGCTGCGCGAAGCCATCTACCTGACGGCACCGTTCATCGGCTTCCCAAAGACGCTCAACGCCGTGGCCACGGTCAACGAGGTGTTCGCAAAGAGAGGCATAAGCCTGCCGCTGAAAAACCTGGCCAGCGTGACCGAAGGCACACGCCACGCTCGCGGAGCGGCCATACAAGACAGTCTGTACAGCGGAGGCATATCGGCCGTGATGGAGGGAGTGCCGGCCGGCTTGGGCGATGACGTGGCACGGATGCTCACCGACTATTTCTTCGGCGACATCTACACCCGTGGGGCGCTCGACATAGGCACCCGCGAACTGCTCGGCTACTGCATACTCGCTGCCATTGGGGCCGACAGCCAGCTGCAATCACACTACCACGGAAACATAAAGGCCGGCAACTCGCCCGAAACAGTAGCCGCGGCCATAGTGCAATGCCTGCCCTACATAGGGTTTCCGGCGGCCATCAAGGCACTGAAAACCATAAGGCAGGAATACACAAAGACTGCCGCAGCAGGGGCCAAACTGGTGAGACTGTCGAAGATTGTGGTCGACCCGGCACGCATAGACGAGTACAACGCCATGCTGAAAGAGGAAATAGAGACGTCGGTGGCCGTCGAACCGGGCGTGCTCACGCTCTATGCCATGGCCGAAAAGGATGCCCCCAACAAGATTGCCATACTTGAGATATATGCCGACCGCGACGCTTACGAGAGCCACCTGAAGACCCCTCACTTCATAAAATACAAGCAGGGAACGCTCGACATGGTGAAAGACCTGCAGCTGATTGACACAAACCCGCTCATACCGGAGATGAAAATAAAATGAAACGGTGGCCCGGGCCACATGCCAATGAAACCATGGCATGCAGGCAAACGGCCCGTTCCGCAATGCGGAACGGGCCGTTTGGCATGATGGCGGCACCGCTTCAATACGGCGGGGCCGCCCGTTGTAAACAACAGTTGCAGCCACTGGCGCCCGCCATGCCACCGGCATGGCAGGGCCACGGGCCGTGGCCGTCACTGCGCCGAGGCCCGGCGGTCGGCCTCGATGAGGGCGAGCAGCCTCTCGACAGCCTCCTCCTCGGGTATGTTCTTGGCCACGCACTCCTTGCGGCGGTATAGCGATATCTTGCCGCGCCCGGCGCCAACGTAACCATAGTCGGCATCGGCCATCTCGCCGGGACCGTTGACTATGCACCCCATGATGCCTATCTTAAGCCCCGTCATCGACGCCGTGGCCTCCTTGATGCGCGCTATCGTAGAGCGCAGGTCGTAGAGCGTGCGGCCACATCCGGGGCAGCTGATGTACTCGGTCTTGGTCATCCGCAGGCGCGCGGCCTGCAGTATGCCGAACGCCGTGGCCTCGATGTCGGCCTGGGGCAGGCTGCCGTCATTCATCAGCCAGATGCCGTCGCACAGCCCATCCATCATGAGTGCACCCATGTCGGCGGCAGCCTCTATCTGGAAGTCGCCCTTCTGCCCGGCTGAATGGCGGTACATCTGGCAGAATACCACGGGGTTTTCCACCCCGGCAGCCATCATCTCGTGCACCAGCGCACGCTGCGAACCGAGCCTGTTGGCGTTGTTTGCCACGCAAACCACCACCGCCTCGGGGTGGGCTTTGAGGCAAGCCAGGTATTCGTCGGCCGCAACGCCATACTGCAACACGATGAACTTCACCGCAGCATCGGCCATGCCCACAAACGGCAGGGCCGTATGCGGGAACACGGGGTATATCTCTGCCTCGGGATGGGCGGCGCTGAGGTCGGCCCAAACGTTGAAGTCGGCAAGCAGGGCCGGGCCCTTACGCCTTGCGGCCACTGCGGGGGCAGCGCCCGGCAATGGGTCAACTGCACCGCCGCCGGTGCGCCCGTCCACAGTCCAGTCGGCCTCGCCGGCCCATGCCGAGCCGTCGCCTATGTAAACAAAGTCGGCGTCCGACGGTGCCTTGCCGCCGATAAGGCTGCCGACAACCACAGGGACGGCGTCGCCGCCCACGCGCCCCACGCGCCGCGTATGCCGTCGGGCGGGGCTCACCCAGTTGAAGCCGGGGGCCTCTTCGGCCGGTATGGGAGCGTGGCCGGCGCGGGCCGTCACATAGTCAACAAGGTGGCGGGCCACAGGTATCTCGGCTTCGGGCTCCTCGCTGAGCGACACGCGCACGGTGTCGCCAATGCCGTCGGCCAGCAGCGCGCCTATTCCCACGGCGCTCTTTATGCGGCCGTCTTCGCCCTCGCCGGCCTCGGTGACGCCCAGGTGCAGCGGATAGGCCATGCCCTCGGCCTCCATCGCGCCCACGAGCAGGCGCACCGAGCGCACCATCACCACCGTGTTGCTGGCCTTGATGGATATTACAACGTCGTCGAAGCGCTCGCGCCGGCAGATGCGCAGAAACTCCATGCAGCTCTCAACTATGCCTTCGGGCGTGTCGCCGTAGCGCGACATGATGCGGTCGGACAGCGAACCGTGGTTCACCCCTATGCGCAGGGCGGTGTGGTTCTGCCTGCATATATCGAGAAGGGGCACAAACCGCTCTTCAATCTTGCGCAACTCGGCGGCATACTCGGCGTCGGTGTACTCCAGTTTCTTGAACGTGCGGGCCGGGTCTACGTAGTTTCCGGGGTTGATGCGCACCTTCTCGGCATACAGCGCGGCCACCTCGGCCACCTTGGGGTTGAAGTGCACGTCGGCCACGAGGGGCACGGCGTATCCTTCGGCCCTCAGCGCGGCGTTGATGTTGCGCAGGTTCTCGGCCTCCTTCACGCCCTGTGTGGTCAGCCTGACGTACTCGCCCCCGGCGTCGGCTATGCGCTTGGCCTGTGCCACCGAGGCCTCGGTGTCTGTCGTCGGTGTGGTGGTCATCGACTGAATGCGTATGGGCCATTCGCCGCCCAGGGGCGTGTTGCCTATGCTCACGGCGGTGGTCTGCCGCCTGCGGTAGTTGAACAAGTCTGTCATTGTGTGCATTTTAAAATGAGGTTTGCCCCGCGACAAAGCCAAGCGAGCCCCTTGCCACGGCAGCAGGGCTTGCTTGGCCCACGGTGCTTCAGTTCACCTTGTATTGGTATTTCACCTCGGCCAGTTCCTTGTTGGCCTTCTCAATCTTGGCCTTCAGGCCGCTCTTGTATGCCTTGAGGCGCCCGGCGAGTGCGGCATCGGCCAGCGACAGCATCTCGACGGCCAGTATTGCGGCGTTCTGCGCGCCGTTTACGCCTACGGTGGCAACGGGTATTCCCGGTGGCATCTGGATGATGCTGAGCATTGCGTCGAGCCCGTCGAGCATGCCCTTGATGGGCACCCCGATGACCGGCAGCGTGGTCGAGGCGGCTATTACGCCCGGCAGCGCGGCGGCCATGCCTGCCCCTGCTATTATCACTTTGATGCCGCGGCCTTTCGCTCCGCGCGCAAATGCCTCCACGGCGTCGGGAGTGCGGTGGGCCGAAAGGGCGTTGACCTCAAACGGCACCTGCATCTCGTCGAGCAGCTTGCAGGCTTTCTCCATTACGGGCAGGTCGCTCGTGCTGCCCATGATGATGCTTACTAATGGTTCCATGCTATGTTGTTTAAGTTCGTTATACAAAGAGTATGCCCACCACGGCGCAGGCAAAGCCCACCCAGAAGCCCGCCACCACCTGTGCGAGCGTGTGCTGCCTGAGTATCATCCGGCTCGTGCCGAGCAGCCCGGCGAGCATGAACACGCCGCAGAGCCAGCCCACGGGGTTGAAGCCGAATATGTCGGCAAAGGCGAAGAGCGCCCCCGCCACGCCCCCTATGGCCGCCGTGTGGGTGCTTATCTTCCACCATGCGTTGATGACGGCGCACGTTATCTGTATCAGCAGGGCCGCTATGAGTATGCCGCCCATGAACCTTGGTATGTGCATCCGCTCCATCAGGTAGACGCAGGCGAAGTAACAGGCTATCGAAATGACGTATGGCACCATGCGGCGCTCCTTGCGCCCGAGCTCCACGGGCGTCCAGCCGTTGTACCGCCTGTATGCGTGGATGAGCAGGGTAGGGGCGAGCACGGTGAAGAGATAGGCCAGCCCCACCACCGCCGCCTTGTATCTGAATGGCAGCAGGCTCAGGTAGCTGAACACGAAGAGGGCCGTGAGGCCCACCACCGGCAGGTAGAAAGGTGTGAAGACAAGGCTTATCACCCTTGCGGCAATAATCAGGTTGCGGTGTTTCATTTGCGTAGTCGTGCTATGGGTATGCCGAGCTGCTCGCGGTATTTGGCCACTGTGCGGCGCGCTATGGGATATCCGCGGCTTGCCAGCTCGTCTTTCAGGGCGTCGTCGCTGAGCGGGCGGCGCTTGTCTTCGGCATCGACGATGTCGCGCAGGGCGGCCTTTATGCGCCTCGTCGACAGTTCCTCGCCGCTCTCGGTGACAAAGCTGTCGCTGAAGAAATGGCGCAGCGGGAACGTTCCCCAGCGCGTCTGGGCATACTTGCTGCCCGTGACGCGCGACACGGTGGATATGTCCAGCCCTGTCTTCTCGGCAATGTCCTTGAGTATCATGGGCCGGAGCGATGCCTCGTCGCCGTCTTCAAAGAAGCGGTGCTGCCAGTTGATGATGGCCTGCATGGTCAGCGTGAGCGTGCGCCGGCGCACCTTCACGGCCTCGATGAATCCCTGTGCGGCGTCTACCTTCTTCTTTGTGTACAGCAGCGCCTCCTTCATCTGCCGGCTCATCGAGCCCTTGTTGTCTTGGTATTGGCGCATGGTGTCGACAAACGACTGCGACACGCGCAGCTCGGGCACGTCGCCCGTGTTGAGCGTGAATGTCACTGTGCCGTCGTCTTGCGTGTCGACGATGAAGTCGGGGGTAATCTGCTGCACACTGCGGCCAATGGTCTCGCCCATCGACGCCCCCGGCTTGGGGTTGAGCTTGCGCAGCTCGCGGATGAGCGTCTCGGCCTGCAGGTCGGTCAGCGAGAGCGACGACTGTATCTTGTCCCAGTGTTTCTTGGTGAACTCGTCGAAGTGGCGGCTCACCACTTCGCGCATGAGGCTCTTGAGCCGCGAGTCGTCGCGCCGCTCTATCTGCAGCATGAGGCACTCCTGCAGGTTGCGGGCGCCTATGCCGGGGGGGTCGAACTCCTGCAGCCGGGCCAGCACGCTGTCCACCTCGGCGGGCGTGGTCTCGGTGCCGTGGTATATGGCCAGCTCGTCGACGATGCTGTCTGTCGACTTCCGCAGCAGCCCGTCGTCGTCGAGCGAGCCTATCAGGTACTCCATGATTGTGCGCTGACGGTCGGTGAGGTCTGTCTCGCCCATCTGCTCCTTCAGCTCGTCGTAGAACGACACGGTGTCGCCGTATACCATCTCCTCGCGCTCTTCGGCCGTCGACGCCCCGCCGTGGTACACGGGCAGGTCTTCGTCGTCGCGGCCTATCCCGGCCAGCGCCTCGTCGAGGGCCGACTGCCTTTCCTCTCTCTCGTGCTGCGCTGCGTAGTCGTCGTCGGCAGCGTCGGTGTCACCCCCGTCGTCGGCGCGCCCGTCGATGGCAGCGTCGGCGTCGGGCTGCGGCTCGGCTTCGAGCGCAGGGTTGTCATCCATTTCGGTGTTGATGCGCTCCAGCAGCTGGTTTATCGGCAGCTCGACGAGGTGCGACTGCAGCATCTGCTGCTGCGTGATGGCCTGCGTCTGCTTTAGCGCCTGTTCCTGTTTCTGAACCTGAACCTGACCTTGAGCCATAATCTTGTCTGTAGTATGAGTATGTGTAGTCGTATGCAAAGATTGCGCAAGCGGCGGCAATTTTAACCTGCTGTCATATTTCCGGCCGTGCCTAATCTCGTGCAAAGTTAGTGCAATTAGCTTAAAGAGCAAAAGAAAACGTGATATTTATTTGATTGGCGCGGGGCCCGTGGCGGGCCGGCCGTGCCCATGGCGGGGGCCGCCACCTGTGGCGCGCCATTGCCAAACGGCCCATACGGGGATGCCGCATGGGCCGTTTTGTGGTTCAATACTGGCCGTTTTGCAAAGCCAAACGGCACGTTCTGCAAAGCCCTGCCTTACAGAGCGTTATGCCACCATGCAACATCGGCCTCCACTTGCGTGCGTCAGCCCAGCACAGAGGCTATGCGGCCGAGGCCCTCCATCATTCGGCTGCGCGGGCAGGCTATGTTGATGCGTATGAAGCCTTCGCCCGGCGAGCCGTACATGGTGCCGCTGTTCACCATCACGCGGGCCTCGGCCGCCAGCCTGTCGGTCAGTTCGTCGGACGTCATGCCAAGGCTGCGGCAGTCTACCCACACCAGGTATGTGCCCTCGAGCGGGGTCACGCGCAGCCGCGGCAGCCTGTCGGCGAAAAACCGGCACAGCTCGGTGTAGTTGCCCCAAAGGTAGTCGCACAGGGCGTCGAGCCACCCCTCGCCCTCGTTGTAGGCCGCCATGAGGCCCTCGACACCGAAGGGGTTGACGTCGCAAACCTCGTTGATGTTGATGGCCCGGTCTATCCTGGCCCGCGTCTCGGCATCGTTGGATATTATGTTGGCTATCTGCAGCCCGGCCGTGTTGAACGACTTCGACGGCGAGTTGGCCACGATGGCATTGCCGAGGCAGGCGTCGGATACGGCTGCAAACGGCGTGTAGCGATGGCCTTGGTACACCAGCTCACAGTGAATCTCGTCCGACAGCACCCTCACCCCGTGGCGCAGGCAGATGTCGTTCAGGCGTTCCAGCTCTTCGGCCGTCCACACCCGGCCCACGGGGTTGTGGGGGTTGCAGAGCACCAGCAGCCGGGCCTTCGGGTCGGCAGCCTTGCGCTCCAGGTCGTCGTAGTCCATGGTGTACCGCCCTCCGTTGTTCATGAGCGGGTTTTCCAGCACCTCGCACCCGTTGTTGCGCACCGAAGAGAAGAAGCAGTTGTACACCGGCGTCTGCAATATCACCTTGTCGCCCGGCTCGCACAGGGCCTTGACCACCACCGACACGGCAGGCACCACACCCGAGGTGTACAGTATCCAGTCGCGCTCAATGCGCCAGCCATGGCGCCGCCCGAACCATCCGGCAACGGCGTCGTAGTAAGCCTCGGGCACTTTCACGTAGCCAAACACACCGTGCTCCACCCTGCGCCGCAGCGCGTCGACCACGGGCGGAGCCGTGCGGAAGTCCATGTCGGCCACCCACATCGGTATCACGTCGTCGCCGGGTGCCGAGTCCCACTTGTAAGAATTGGTTCCCCTGCGGGGGATAAGCTCGTCAAAATTGTAGTCCATATATGCTGTCTGTTGGTTAAGTTATGCCTTGCCGCCGTGCGGAGGGAGCCTCTCCGCACGCCACCGAGCGCGCCCGTCGCCCACTGCCGGGCCCGGGGCGACAGCCGCGGGGGCCGTCGGCCATGCCCCGCCATCGCGCCGCTTGGCCTTTGCAAAGTTAGTCATTTTCTGCCAAACAGCGCGTATCGCATTTACGGATGGTGCAACCCGCATCGTTTTTTTTATGCGCCTTTTATTTTGATAGCTACTTATTTTACTGTAACTTTGCCGCCGTAACGATAAAGAAACGATGAAAAAACTGTTTATAGAGACCTACGGTTGCCAGATGAACGTGGCCGACTCGGAGGTGGTGGCCGCCGTCATGCAGATGGCCGGCTACGAAGTCTGCGAGCGGATTGACGACGCCGACGCCGTGTTCCTCAACACTTGCTCCGTACGCGACAACGCCGAGCAGAAGATATACGGCCGCCTCGACACGCTCAACGCCGAGCGGCGCAAGGGCCACAAGATGATAATAGGCGTGCTGGGCTGCATGGCCGAGCGCGTCAGGGAAGACCTGCTGCAAAACCACCACGCCGACCTCGTGGCCGGCCCCGACGCCTACATGTCGCTGCCCGACCTCATAGCACAGGCCGAGACAGGCCACAAGGCCATCAACATAGACCTCTCCACCACCGAGACTTACCGCGACGTGGTGCCCCAAAGGCTGCACACGGCGCGCGTGGGGGGCTTCGTGAGCATCATGAGGGGCTGCAACAACTTCTGCCACTACTGCATAGTGCCATACACCAGGGGCCGCGAGAGAAGCCGAGACCTGAGGAGCATCATAGGCGAGGTGCACGACCTGCAGGCCCGAGGATACAAAGAGGTGACGCTGCTCGGCCAGAACGTCAACTCGTACAGGTATGAAACACCTGCCGACGGCAGCCCCGAGGGAGGCAAGGCCGTGAGCTTCCCCGACCTGCTCAGGGCCGTGGCCGAGGCCGCCCCGGGCATGAGGGTGCGCTTCACCACGTCGCATCCCAAGGACATGAGCGACGAGACGCTGCGCGTGATAGCCGAGATGCCCAACGTGTGCCGCCACATCCACCTGCCCGTGCAGAGCGGAAGCAACCGCATACTGAAGCTGATGAACCGCAAGTACACCCGCGAATGGTACCTCGACCGGGTGGAGGCGATACGCCGCATAGTCCCCGACTGCGGCCTCTCGACCGATATCTTCGTGGGATACCACAGCGAGACCGAAGAAGACCACCGCATGTCGCTCGACCTGATGCGCCTGGTGGGCTACGACTCGGCCTTCATGTTCAAGTACAGCGAGCGCCCCGGCACCTACGCATCGAAGCACCTGCCCGACGACGTGTCCGAAGAGGTGAAGATACGGCGCCTCAACGAGCTCATCGAACTGCAGACCGAGATGTCGGCCGAGGCCAACCGGCGCGACGAGGGGCGCGAGTTCGACGTGCTCATCGAGGGCTTCAGCAAGCGCTCGCGCGAGCAACTGTTCGGCCGTACGGAGCAAAACAAGGTGGTGGTGCTGCCAAAGGGCAACCACCACGTGGGCCAGACGGTGCGCGTGCGCATCACCGGCAGCACCAGCGCCACGCTCTTCGGCGAAGAGGCCGAGGGCTGAACAACACTTGCGGCGGCCCGACCCGACGGGCCGCCGCCTGCAAAAGCAACTACAAGACATAACCCCGGACACGTCCGGACAACCCCAACCATAAGCAAATCATGAAGGAATTCCTGCTGATAATGCGCCGCTTCATACCGCCATACAAGAAGTACCTGGTGCAGTCGATAGTGTTCAACATTCTCTCGGCGGTGCTCAACATCTTCTCGTTTGCGGCACTCATACCCATATTGCAGATTCTGTTCAAGACCGGCGAGGCCAAGAGCGCAACGTCGCTCATGGCATTCGGCGACGCCAACGTGAAGGATGTGCTGATGAACAACATGAACTTCTACGTCAACCGGATGATTGCCGACATCGGGCCGAGCACCACCCTGCTATGCATAGGGCTGTTCCTGGCCTTCGCCACCTTCCTCAAGACGGGGTGCTACTTCCTCTCGTCGGCCGCCATCATACCCATGCGCACGGGCGTTGTGCGCGACATACGCAACCTGCTCTACAGAAAGATAACGTCGCTGCCGCTCGGATTCTTCTCAGGCGAGCGCAAGGGCGACATCATAGCCCGCATGACCGGCGACGTCAACGAGGTGGAAAGCTCCATCATGTCGTCGCTCGACATGCTCTTCAAAAACCCAATCCTCATCATAGCATACTTCTCGACGCTCATCTTCATAAGCTGGCAGCTGACGCTGTTCACGCTCGCCATCGTGCCGCTCATGGGCTGGGTGATGGGCAACGTGGGCCGCAAGCTGAAGCAGAACTCCAAGGAGGCGCAGGCACTATGGAGCGACACGATGAGCCAGGTGGAGGAAACACTGGGCGGACTGCGCATCATCAAGGCCTTCTGCGCGGAGGAAAAGATGAACGAGCGCTTTGCCGACGTCAACGACCGGCAGCGCAACAGCGTGATGAGAGTGAACAAACGGCAGCAGCTGGCCCACCCCATGAGCGAGTTTCTGGGCACGGTCATGATTGTGATAGTGCTGTGGTTCGGGGGCATTCTCGTGCTCAACAACTCAACGCTGTCGGGCCCGACGTTCATCTATTACCTCGTTATACTGTACAGCATCATCAACCCTTTGAAGGAGTTCTCAAAGGCGGGATACAACATTCCGAAGGGCCTGGCATCGATGGAGCGCATCAACAAGATACTCAAGGCCGAGAACCCGATACGCGAAAGCGACCACCCGGTGCGCATCAGCGAGTTCCGCCACAAGATTGAATTCCGCGATGTGTCGTTCAAATACGACACCAAGTGGGTGCTGCGACACATCAACCTCACCATAGAGAAGGGCAAGACGATAGCCCTGGTGGGCCAGAGCGGCGGCGGGAAGTCTACTCTTGTCGACCTCATACCGCGCTACTACGACGTGCAGGAGGGCGAGGTGCTCATCGACGGGGTCAATGTCAAAGACCTGGGCATACACGACCTGAGGCAGCTCATAGGCAACGTGAACCAGGAGGCCATACTCTTCAACGACACGTTCCGCAACAACATAGCCTTCGGGGTGGCCGGGGCAACGCAGCAGCAGATTGACGAGGCGGCCCGGATAGCCAATGCCTACGACTTCATAATGGAATCGGAGCATGGCTTCGACACCAACATCGGCGACCGTGGCAACCGGCTGTCGGGCGGGCAGCGGCAGCGCGTGAGCATAGCGAGGGCCATACTGAAGAACCCGCCCATACTGATACTCGACGAGGCCACGTCGGCCCTCGACACCGAAAGCGAGCGGCTGGTGCAGGATGCGCTCGAGAAGCTCATGAAGACGCGCACAACCGTGGCCATTGCCCACCGCCTGTCGACCATCAAGAGCGCCGACGAGATATACGTGATTCACGAGGGCGAGATTGTGGAACGGGGCACCCACGAAGAGCTTCTCGCCGCCGGAGGATACTACAAGAAGCTCAACGACATGCAGAGCCTGTAGAGGCACGGCCCACACGTGGGCCCGGACTATATGTTGAATCGTGGCTGTGCCGTATTCCAACGGCACAGCCACGATTGCATTTACTGCCGTCAAACGGCCTCGTTTTTGTAAAGATATGCTACCGCGGTTGCCATTTCCGCCAATCATTTGGCTGACAGCACGTTGCGCCAACGGCCATTTCGCCGTGCCAAACGGGCCGAACGGCAATGCCGAACGGGCCATACGGCCGCATGAAACGGCCCGCATTGCCGGGCGAAACGTGACGATGGTAAATTCATCCACCATTTTGTAATAAAAAGAAACGGCACGAGCCACAACGCTCAGAAGCTCCACCGGGCCTGCAGGTCGATGTCTACCATCGTGCTGCCGTCCACCTGCCTGTAGCCGCTGCCTATGGTGTCGCGGTCGAAATAGGCCGTCATGCCCACCTTGGCCGCCACCATCAGCCTCTTGCCCACGTCGGCACGGGCCATCAGCGAGCCGCGCATGCCGTGGCCATGGTAGGCCGGCATGTAGAAGCTGTAAGCCATGCCGCGCTCGTAGACATACAGCCGGCTGTCGTAACTGTCGGTGTTGAAGTAGGCCACAAAGGCGTCGGCCTGCAGCCACCCGTGCCTCAAGCCCACGCCCTGGCTCACCATCAGTCCGCGGTCAAGGCTGCCATGGCCCGCCAGCGACATGTCGGCCTGCGTGCGCCCCGACCACTTGCCGTCAACGCCAATGTCCAGGGCCACGCGCGCCGTGTGCACCGTCCGGCTCTCAAGGCCCGTCTTTTGGCTGTTGTCTTGCTTGCGCAGGCGCAGCCGGTAGCGCGCGCCGAGGGCCCAGCTGCCGGCGTCGTATGCAGCCGACAGCATGGCGTCGGTGGCGGCCGACGGCCACGACACGCGGTAGCGGGGCCACGCAAAGCGGGCATGGTCGGCGTATGCCGCGAGCCTGAGCCGCGCTACCGGCCGCCATTCAGCCCCGGCGTATATGCCACTCTCGTTCTGCACGCGCCCCCCTTCGCTGAAGCTGTTGGCATAGACCGACGTGTATCGATATGAATAAAACCTGTGGACTGCCACCAGGCTCACTGCCTCCGACAGCCGGGCGCCAATCCGGTGGATGGCGGCCACGCGCCCACGCCGGTCGACAGCCGTCTCGCCGCCCACGCTGAACGAGCGAGACTCATAGCCGTAGTTGGCCCCGATGTTGGCAAAGTCGTTGCCCGAGGCATAGTGGCGGCGGTAGAGCGTGGACGTGTCGGGGCGCAGGTCGCGGTCGTAGCGGGTGTAAACGGCAGTCAGCCCGGCGTGGAAACCGGCCTTGGCAAAGCGCGCGTCTATGCCCGCCGCTGCCGAGTGGGTGTTGTTTTTCTTCTCCATCTCTGCCTTGGTGCGGTGGTATCCCGACGTAACGATGGTGGCCACGGTGCCGTCGTCGGCGTTGAGCGTGGCGTCGTGGGCGCGGTATGAGGCAAACACACTCATGCTCACGGCGTCCGACAGCCTCAGCGTAACGGCCGCCCCCTGCAGGTATGAGGCCTCCGAACGCGACGCCGTGGCCCGTATTCCGGCCGGGGCGCGCCCCATGGTGGCCAGCGCCGAGAGCTTGCCGAGGCTGAAACCGGTGTTGGCCACCAGTCCCATGCCGAACGAAACCGTATAGCGGCCCACCACGATACGCTCAACGGGCCCCAGCCGACGGGCCTCTATGAAAAATGAATAGAAGTCGTAGCCCATGCTGTTGCTGCCCGAGAAGAAGGGCTCGCCCGCATCCTGCGACGCCGCAAAGCCGGCCCTCAGCCTGCCTGCCGAACTGACGCCGAAGCGCAGCCAGTGCCTGTACTTATAGCCGAGGTAGCCGTTGCGGTCGCCGCGGCGGTCGTACATGGGCACGCTCACCATGGCCGTCACGTCGCCGTGGGCGCCCCTGAGCAGCGACTCGGCCGTGGGCCGGGGCGGCTGCAGGGGCTCGCCAGCGTAGGCAAAGCACTGCAGCAGTCGCCGGCGGGCATAGTCCAGACTCTCTATGAGCTGCAGCTCGCCCATCGTCCTGATGGCTCCGTGGCGGTAGATGTGCTCCTGAATGTCGCTCACCTGGGCCTCGGTGAGAAACGGCAAGCGCCCCAGCTCGTCGCGGGTGGCGGCGTTGATGTTAAGGGGATGGGCCTCAAGGTCGCACAGCATGTCGTAGGCCTGCTCCCTGTCGCCGGCCGACCAGTCGTCAAACGCCGCTATGTCGTCGAGCCACTCTTCCCAACCGCCACCGCCGCCGGCCTGCGACGGCTGGGCCAAAAGCAGCGCAACCATCGCCGCCGCCACTCGGCTTGCCAATCCACCCATGATAAAAACATTGTTATATACCATCGGCAAAGTTACGAAAAATATGCTGTATGTATCCGCCGCAAACACGTCGCTTTCACCTTAAAACTAAACTGCAACGGAACCATCGGCCAATGGACGTTGGCCCGCATGGGAGCGATAGTGCAACGAATCTCCCGGGTTAACTCCTTTTAACCACCCGTCTCCCCGCACTAACGGCAACAATACTTACCTTTGCGCAGCCGGAAAAGCGGCCTTGAATGGATGAATGGACCGGCCTAACGACGCCCCGCGCCACAGCCGGAGGGGACGTGGCGGCGGCAGACGAATACCGATGCCTGCTGCCGACGTGCAAGCACGGCCATGCCCTGCCACCGACGACAAAACTTAAAACAAACCATAAATGACAACAAAAACCATCACAGCGGCGGCACTTGCCTTGCTTGCCGCCATGCCAAGCGCTGCCGGCGGCAGCGTGGCAACCTACACAATACAAACCGACAAGCCCCGGCAGACGGTGCTGCACTTCGGCGCTTCCGACGCATGGAGCATGAAGTATGTGGGCCGGTGGCCCGAGGCGGAGCAGAGGAAGGTAGCCGACTGGCTCTTCTCGACCGACTGCGACGATGCCGGAAAGCCCAAGGGCATAGGGCTGAGCCTGTGGAGATTCAACATAGGGGCGGGCAGCGAAGAGCAGGGCGAGGCCTCGATGATACAGCCGTCGACGCGCACCGAGTGCATGGTAGGGCCCGACGGCAAGTTCAACCCGGCCAAGCAACAGGCCGAACGCCACTTCCTGAGGCTGGCACGCGAGCGCGGCGTGCCGCATATTCTGGCCTTCCTCAACTCGCCGCCGGTGTATCTCACGCAGAACAAGCTGGCCACCAACACCGGAAGGGGCGGCACACTGAACCTCGGCAGCGACCGTTACGACGACTTTGCCGCGTTCGTCACCACGGCCATCGAGGGCCTTGAGCGATACGACAGCGTGACCGTCGACTACATATCGCCGCTGAACGAGCCCGACGGACACTGGAACTGGCTCGGCCCCAAGCAGGAAGGCACGCCGGCAACCAACCGCGAGGTGGCCCGCGTGGTGCGCTGCCTTGACAACCGCCTGGGAAAGGCCGGGCTGCAGACCAAGATACTTGTCAACGAAAGCAGCGACCTGCGGTGCCTGCTGGGCACCCACATGACCGACTGGCAGAGGTCCAATGAGCTGCGGGCGCTGTTCTCCAAGGACAGCACCGACACTTACGTGGGCCGCTGCCGCAGCGTGCTGCCGGTGATAGCAGGCCACAGCTATTGGACAAACACGCCCACAGACACCATGCGAAACATAAGGATGCGGCTGCGCGACGCCGCCCGCAGGCTCGGGGTTGACTACTGGCAGACGGAGCTGTGCATCATGTCGAACGACGTTGAGATAGGCGGCGGGGGCGGATATGACTTCAGCATGAAGACGGCCCTTTACGTGGCGCGCGTCATCCACCACGACATGGTTTACGGCAACGCCTGCAGCTGGTCGTGGTGGAGGGCCGCCGGAGGCGACTACCGCGACGGACTGATACGCCTGTACGGCAGCGACGGCATGGACACGGGATGGGCGGCCGATTCCAAGCTGATGTGGGCCATCGGCAACTTCAGCCGCTTTGTGCGCCCCGGGGCTGTGCGCCACGACATCTGCGCCACGGCTGCCGACGGCTCGGTGGTGGCCGGGGGCAACACTGACGCCTACGGGGTGATGTGCTCGGCATACCGCAACACCGACGGCAGCTGGGTGGTGGTGGCCATCAACTACGCCGACACCGCCAGGCCGTTCGGCATAGCCCTGGGCGGCCGGAAGGCTGCATCGTGGGCCATGTACCGCACGTCGGACATCTCGGCCGAGAGCCTCGCGCCCATAGGCACCACCCAGGGCAGCACGGAACTTGCGCCGCGGTCGGTTACCACGTTTGTATGCCAACCCGGCAGCAGCCCCCAACAATGAGGCCCGGGGCAGGCCCGCCACGCAACCAGGGCAACCACCCCAGCCGGAGGCCTTGGCGCGGCAAAGGTCCCGCACAGGTGTGTTAACTCCTTTTAACCGGACTTGTGGCCCACCTGAAACCAACATTGCTTACCTTTGCAGGCATGACAACAACAGTGCACACCATAGAGATAGCCGACCTGAGCATAGGATACAAGACCCGCAACGGGGCAAAGACCATAGGCCACAGGATGAGCGCCACCGTGCGCGGAGGCGAACTGACATGCCTGCTGGGCCGCAACGGGGCCGGCAAGTCGACGCTGCTGCGCACCATGGCGGGGTTTCTGCCCAAGCTGTCGGGGGCGGTGAGCATCGACGGCAAGGACATGTCTGAATACTCTGCGGCCAAGATGGCGCGCACGGTAAGCATAGTCCTCACCGAAAAACCCGACACGGGAAACATGACCGTGGCCGAGCTCGTGGCACTGGGACGCTCGCCTTACACCGGCTTCTGGGGGCGGTGCTCCGACGACGACCGCCGCGTGGCCTACCGGGCCATGGCCACCGTGGGCATAGGGGAGCTGGCGCGGCGCAGGGTGGCCAGCCTGAGCGACGGCGAAAGGCAGAAGGCCATGATTGCCAAGGCGCTGGCGCAACAGACTCCGGTGATGCTGCTCGACGAGCCAACGGCCTTCCTCGACTTCACGAGCAAGGCCGAGGTGATGCGGCTGCTGCGCCAAATAAGCCACGAGACGGGCAAGATTGTGTTTATGTCGACGCACGACCTCGACCTCGCCCTGCAGGCGGCCGACACGCTGTGGCTCATGGACAACGGCGGCAAACTGGCCACGGGGGCACCCGAAGACCTGGCCCTCGACGGACGGCTGGAGGCTTTCTTCGGCCATGGCGACACAGTGTTTGACACGGCCACGGGCCTGTTTGTGATGAACCACGCCACTACCACGGCCACCACCGTGGGCGGACTGCGCGACAGGCGCTACGACATGCTGTGCAAGGCCCTGCGGCGCAACGGCATCGAACCGGCCGACCCCTGCGGCGCAACGCCTGAGGTCGAGGTGGCCGAGGGGGGATATGCAATAACCACGGGCAACGGATTGCAACATGCCGCCACCATTGCCGAGGTGATGAGGGCGCTGTGCCGGAACAGGCAACAGCAGTGACGCCGGGCTAATACAATAGATATTTGTGTAAAATGATTTCGCTATTGCGACACCATCGTCGGCAAACGGCCAACCCACTGACACACAGCAACTTGGCAACAAGGGCAAAACGGCCGTGCAAAATGGGCCGCATTGCCATGCAAAACAGGCCGTCCGGGAATGCCGGACGGCCTGTTTTGAATCATGAAATGGCCTCTGCGGCCATGAAAGGCATGCAGGTGTAAAACATATTTCCAGCCTCGCAGGCGCAAGCCTACGGCCGCACACAGGGCCCGCGGCCTTGATGCCGCCTGCCTACAGGCGTCAAACAATCTGCCCGTCGGCAAAGGGCTCGGCAGCGATGCACTTCAGGTTTTTCTGCAACTGCTCCTCGCTGCTTGCACCGACAAGCACCGACGTCACGCCCTTCTGGTGCAATATCCACGCCAGGGCCATCTCGGCCAGCGTCTCGCCGCGGCTCTCGGCCACGGCGTTGAGGTGACGAAGGCGCTCAAGAAGCTCGGGTGTGAGCACGTCGCGCTTCAGGAAGTGGTCGCGCATCATGCGGCTGTCGTCGGGTATTCCGTTGAGATACCTGTCGGTGAGCAGGCCCTGTGCCAGCGGCGAAAAGGAGATGAAGCCCACGCCTTCCTTCTCGCACAGGTCGGTGATGCCCTCATCCTGCGGCGCACGGTCGAGCAGGTTGAGCCGCCCCTGGTATATGAGCAGAGGCGTGTCGCGCTCGCGCAGGTACTTCACGGCCACCTTGAGCGCCTCCAGCGGCCAGCGCGATATGCCCACGTAGAGCGCCTTGCCGGCCCGCACAATGTCGACAAGGGCCTGCAGGGTCTCCTCGAGCGGCGTCTCAGGGTCGTAGCGGTGACTGTAGAAAAGGTCAACATAGTCTATCTTCATGCGCCTGAGGCTCTGGTCGAGGCTTGCCATCAGATACTTGCGCGAGCCCCAGTTGCCATACGGCCCGGGCCACATGTCGTAGCCGGCCTTGGTGCTTATGAACAGCTCATCGCGGTAAGGACGGAAGTCTTCGTCCATCATCCGGCCCATGGTAAGCTCTGCCGAGCCGTAGGGAGGGCCATAGTTGTTGGCCAGGTCGAAGTGTGTTATTCCGTGGTCGAAAGCGTATCGGGCAATTGCGCGGCTGCGCCCGTAATAGTCGATGCCCCCGAAATTATGCCAGAAGCCAAGGCTCACCTTGGGCAGCAGCACCCCGCTGCGTCCGCAACGGTTGTATTCCATGCCGCCGGCATATCTCTTTTCGTCTGCAATATACTTTTCCATTGTCTTTATGTCTTTGCGTTAAGCACGGCAAACTTACTAAAAAACTTCGGAATATCCGCCGAATTGCAGCAGATTAACGCAACAGGATTTGATAATTAGGGAG
>ERZ838516.33-NODE-33-length-189832-cov-8.171127_pt1 | contig 189832 bp, 161 predicted proteins | sample MGYA00519910_ERZ838516 | MGnify/ENA primary metagenome ERZ838516 (study PRJEB31850, sample SAMEA3708837) | human gut metagenome | biome: human gut; feature: human-associated habitat; material: faeces | place: China | collected 2014 ... | reverse complement strand
CTATATGAAGGAAAACAAGAAAGCTGGAAAACTGAATCTGGTCTACGAGAGCGACGCAAAGATCCTTCAGGTTCTAAATAACGTCATGCAAACTCGCTTTAACCACGGCTACTACTTCGACGAAGTTGCCGGTAAAAAGATTAAATACTTTGAAGCGTTAGGTGTTGGTGTTCCGGGAGCCGGGCCCGAGACACCGGAAGATGTTCAGGAAGAACCAGAAGCCGAAACGTTATTAGGTACGGATATTGAAATTTAACGAGGATGCCGGAGTCGAACTCCGGCTAGATCACTGAAAAACGCAAAATCTCAGCGCAAAACCTCAGTTATTCAGAAAATTATCGGGAGAGAAAAAAAGGAAAAGCCTCAGATCCGAAAACCTGAGGCTTGGAATTTTGGCGGAGTGGACGGGACTCGAACCCGCGACCCCCGGCGTGACAGGCCGGTATTCTAACCAACTGAACTACCACTCCATTTGTCTCTCCGTTCGCTCGCGCTGTCGAAGAGATCAAAATTCTACCTAAATTTCGAAAAGGTGCAACTCAGAATCAATTTCACTTGTAAAAGTTTATTGCCGGGTGTACTTACCAATCGACTTAGTTCATGGAAACAAGAAAACGAAGACGAAAAAACGCACAAAGAAAGCTGTCGTAAAAGAGGCTCATCGGTAAGCAAATAACCTTCCTCAGCGTTGGTGGTTTCACTTAGAGAAAAGTTCCTGGGGGAGAAATCCAACGTGATAAAGCCTAGAATCAAGAGTGTTTCTAATTGTTAATTCGAGTTAGAAACGCAATAAAAGGAAACTTCGAAAAGAAGTTACATCAACAACCTCAGGGGATTCTTATGAGTAAAAGTCTAAGGAACTGGATCATAGTTCTGGCGATAGGCTTTGTGATTTGGGTTTGCCCAACACCGCAAGGTTTGACGCCTAATGCCTGGCACTTGTTTGCCGTTTTTGCGGCAACCATTGCCGGCTTCATTCTTCAGCCGATTTCAATGGGTGCGGTTGCCTTCATTGCACTCACATTCTGCGCCATCACCGGTGTTTTAAAGACCGGTCAGGCTCTGATGGGTTTCGGCAACGGCACAATCTGGCTGATTGTCTGCGCATTCTTCCTTTCCCGCGCATTTATCAAAACCGGTTTCGGCCGCCGTATTGCTTTCCTTATTATTAAGTACATCGGTCGTTCTTCACTGACCCTTGGTTATTCCATCGCGTTATCCGAATTGATCGTTTCTCCGGCGATGCCTTCAGCAACCGCTCGAGGAGGCGGCGTTTTCTATCCGATCGTTCAGTCCTTGGCAAATGCCTTCGGTTCTCAGCCCGGACCCACTGCCGGCAAAATCGGTAAGTACCTGATGCAGGTCGGTTATCACACTGACGCTGTGACCTGCACGATGTTCCTGACATCTATGGCCGGCAATCCGCTGTGCGTCGGTTTGGCTGCTACTGCCGTCGGCGTTGAAATCACATGGATGAACTGGGCAGTTGCCGCTATCGTTCCGGGTTTGATCAGCTTGTTCCTGGTGCCGGTTCTGATGCTCAAACTTTCTCCTCCTGAAATCAGAGACATTCCCGACGCCCGCGATCTGGCTGTCAACGAACTCGAAAAGATGGGTCCGATGAGCCTTCAGGAAAAAGTCCTCGCATTCGTGTTTGTCATGTGCTTGGCTCTGTGGGCAACAGGTTCTTGGACAAAACTTGGTGCAACACCGGTTGCTATGCTTGCCGTCGCCATCATGCTGATTGCTAAAGTTTTAGACTGGAAAGACATCCTTTCCGAAAAAGGCGCTTGGGACGCAATGTTCTGGATGGGCGGCTTGGTTGCCTTGGCTACCGCGCTGGCTAAGTCCGGCTTTATTGCTTGGATCGCCAAACTTATCGGTACCGCAGTTGCTGCCGCTAATATGGGCTGGATTGCATCCTTCGTCCTTATCTCCCTCATTTATATCTATTCTCACTATTGCTTCGCTTCGGTTACAGCCCGTATTTCTGCGATGTACGCAGCATTCGTGGCAGTTGCCGCCGCCTGCGGTGTTCCGGCTATGCTGGTTGCCATCACATTCGGCTGCTTCGCTAACCTGCCGATTTCGCTGACTCATTACGGTAACGGCTGCGGTCCTGTTTATTTCGGTGCCGGCTATGTTTCTCAAGGTGAATGGTGGAGAAACGGCTTTATCATCACAACGATCAATGTGGTGATTTGGCTCACCATCGGTATGGCCTGGTGGAAGTTCATCGGCTTGTACTAATCAAAAGCAAGTTTTGAGTGCTAAATGCTGAAGCCGATTAAAAGGTTTTAACCAAAACAAAGTCCCGTGATTTCGCTCCGGGACTTTTCTTTACCTGTCAGGTATAAGGAAGAGTTTTCTTTGCCATTGCTTCAGAAGTCTTGTCGTTCTTGAGTTCGGGAAAATCCTCAGGCCGTAAAAAGAAAAAACTTTTTCTAAAGGACCGAAATTCTGTTTTTTTCTTGATAATATTTTTCTTACGGATATAACTCAATTTATTTTCTAGCCATGTACTTCAGTGTTGTTTCTCACAGTTGGTGGTGGCCCATCGATTTCACTCGATGGTGCTGGAGTAATGCTTAAAAATCTTCGGCCTAGAAGCTAAAGAACCGATCTAACCATCGAGCGAACAACTCGGTGGTTTTTTTATTTTCCCGTTTTTCAATTAAGTAGGTACCTCAAATGAATCTCTATAAATCTATTCTTCCGGTTGATGAAAGGGGCTTTTACGGTGAATTCGGCGGCAGTTTTGTTCCTCCCGAGCTTCAAAAAAACATTGATGAGCTGCAGGAAGCCTACCTTCGCTATGTCGATGATCCCGAGTTCCAAAAAGAATTCAATGATCTCCTAAGAGATTACGTCGGTCGTCCGTCTCCTCTTTATTTCGCTCCGCGTCTTTCTGAAAAGTACGGCACCAATGTTTATCTCAAGAGAGAAGATCTGAATCACACCGGTGCACACAAAATCAACAACGCCATCGGGCAGGCACTTTTAGCCAAGCGCATGGGCAAAAAGCGAATCATTGCCGAGACCGGCGCCGGCCAGCACGGCGTGGCAACAGCCACAGTCTGCGCCTTGATGGGCTTGGAATGCTCCGTTTATATGGGCGAACTGGATATTCAGCGTCAAAGACCGAACGTTGAAAGAATGAAAATGCTGGGCGCAAAGGTGATTCCGGCGATCAGCGGATCAAAAACACTTAACGACGCCGTCAACGAAGCCCTCGAAGCCTGGATGAAAGACCCCGAAAACTTCTATTTGATCGGATCTGCAGTCGGTCCTCAGCCATATCCAGAAATGGTGGCCCGTTTTCAATCTGTGATCAGCGAAGAAATTAAGAAGCAGCTCAAAGAGGGAACCGGCAAAGAAAATCCTGATTACGTCGTTGCCTGTCTGGGCGGCGGAAGCAATGCGGCCGGCGCTTTCTACCACTTCATTAACGAACCGGCTGTTCGTCTGATTGCTGCGGAAGCAGCAGGAAAGGGCGTTGACAGCGGAGAAACTGCAGCTACGCTGACTATCGGTGAAAAAGGCGTTCTCCATGGTTCTCAGACTCTTCTGATGAAAGACGAACAAGGAAAAGTCAAAGAAGCTTATTCTTTGTCTGCGGGCTTGGATTATCCCGGCATCGGACCGCTGCATGCTCATTTGGCAAAGACTGGAAGAATGGAAGTTGAAGCAGTGACAGATGATGAGGCATTAAAGGCCGCATTCATGCTGACGCGCGAAGAGGGCATCATTCCCGCTCTTGAATCTTCCCACGCGCTTGCCGTCTTGGAAAAGAGAAAGTTTGGAAAAGACGACGTCGTTGTGATCAATATTTCCGGAAGAGGCGATAAAGACTTGGATAACTATCTGAACAGCCCTTTCGCTCAAGGTAATCAGGAATAGTATTTTGGAGTGGCCGAAGGGCCGCTGAAAATAAAAAGCCTCGGAACTCAAACCGAGGCTTTAAGAATTTTGGCGGAGTGGACGGGACTCGAACCCGCGACCCCCGGCGTGACAGGCCGGTATTCTAACCAACTGAACTACCACTCCTTCTTTTCAAACGCTCGCGCGTCATCGAAGTGAAACGAATTCTACATAGATTAAAAATTCGTGCAACTCGAAATCGGAATTTTTTGCGTTCTGTTACATCGAAAATTATCAGTAGACTGATTTTGCGGGAAAAAATATTTTTGAGGTCCAACTCAAATCAGTTTTTCTTAACTTGGAGCATGACGGAGACAGGAAACTTTGTGCGTACGTGCTGCAAATTTCCAAAAGTTAACCAAGATTCAAGGTTTTTGACGTGAACTTTCACTCAAAATTTGCCGCGGAAGGTAAAATTAGATCTTTGTTTTGTATTCCAATAAGAATCGCTCGCTAAGAGCTTGAGGATCATAATGTTCCAATCTTTTAGAAACCAGAAACGTTGGCTGATGCTTATCGCCATGATTCTGATTATTCCTGCATTCGTCTTTATCGGTATCAATGGCTACAGCCGTTTGAATCCGGATGCAAATGCAATCGCCAAAGTTGACGGTAAAGGTATTCAGCCTGAAGAATTCGATTACCAGAAACGCGAATATATTGAACGCATGCGCCAGCAGGAAGGAGGTGCCGTTGATCCGAGCATCTTCGAAACACAGGAAGCTAATGCAGCAATCCTGCAGAACATTGCAACGAGACGCGCTCTCCAGGCACAGATGGCTCACCACTATATGAATGTGAGCGAAGCTGATGCCATCAATGTGATTAAGAACGCAGACGCTTTCAAGAAAGACGGCCAGTTCTCTCCTGAGCTGTATGAAAACTATCTTGCCGCCCGCGGCAAGAGCGACCAGCAGTTTGTTTATGAACTGAGAAGAGACCTCGTTCAGGACATGCTGGTGAATTCCGTCGCTCAGACAACCTTTGTTCCTAAGAAGACGGTTGCTCTGTTAAACGACATTCTTCGCGAAACCCGCGTCGTTCGCACGATGAGCTTTGATCCCTCCTCCTATATGAAAGACGTCAAGGTTTCTGAAGAACAGATCAAGAAATACTACGACGAACACAAGGACGACTATCGCGCTCCTGAATCCTTGAATATTCAGTTCGTTGTGATGTCTCCTGAAACCGTCAAGATGACTGCTGAACCTTCTGAGCAGGAACTGAAAGATTTCTACGAACAGAACCGTAAGAAATATGAAGTTGAAGAATCCAGACGCGCAGCTCACATCTTGATCGCTCCGGATGCCAACGAAGCTGATAAAGCCAAGGCTGACCAGGATGCCAAAGCTAAAGCAGAAAAGATTCTTGCCGAAGTCAAAGCCGATCCTTCCAAGTTTGCTCAGTTAGCCAAAGAAAACTCTGCCGACCCCGGAACAGCGGAAAGCGGCGGCGATCTCGATTTCTTCACTCAGGGCCAGATGGTTCCTGAATTCGACAAAGCCGTTTTCGGGGCTAAGAAAGACGAAATCGTCGGACCGGTTAAAACCGAATTCGGTTATCACATCATCCATGTGACCGACATCAATCCAGCTCACGTTCGTCCGTTCGAAGAAGTCCGCAGTGAAATTCTCAAATTCTGGCAGGATCAGCACCGTCAGTCCATGTTTGCTGAAAATGCCGATGGCTTTACCAACATGGTCTACGAACAGAGCGACAGCTTAGACCCTGCAGTTGAAAAATACGGTCTGACACTTCATACGCTCGACGGTCTGACTCAGTCCGGTCTGCCGAAGACATCTCCGGATGCTCAGTACATCACGAAGCGCGTCATTGAAGACCTGTTCTCTCCGGACTGTCTCCAGGAAAAGAGAAATACACAGGCTGTTGAAGTTGCTGCCAACACACTGGTTTCTGCCCGTATCGTTAAACACACTCCGGCTCACATTAAGTCCTTTGACGAAGTGAAGGGCGAGATCAAGGACCAGCTCGAACTGGAACAGGCTTCTGCCTTGGCTAAGAAAGCCGGTGAAGCTAAGCTGGCTGAGCTTAAGGCTAAGAAGGATTTGGAAGGTTTCGGCCATGAACTGACTGTTTCCCGTATCAATCCTCAGTCTCAGTCCATGCCTTTGATCCAGGCTGAAATGGCAGTTCCTGCTAAGAGTCTTCCTGCTTTCACCGGCACGACGGTTCCTGATGGTGCTTACGTTATCAGCTATGTGGAATCCAGCAAGATGCCCGCAGCTGATGACAGCCAAGTCGATGAAATTCGCGGAGAAGCCCTTACATCTCAGTCCAGAGCTGATGAAGCTTCCTTCTATGAAGGCTTGAAGAAGCTCTACAAGATGGAAATCCTGAAGAAGGAATATGAATATCAGGCTCCGACAGTTATGAAATAAGGAAAAGAGCGGTGAAAGAAAACACCGCTTTTACTACTTCGGCCGCAGATACAATTGAGCGTACTGCGGTTTTTTCTATTTCAAAATCATGGAAATTTTTGACGTTCCCGGACTTACATTGAGGCATGAACTAAAAGCCGGTGACCTCGGCAGGCTGATTGAGTTTTCCGGAATCTACGGGCATTCGGATTTCGATTATCCGATCGCCTTTGAAGGCTACGTTGCAGAAACTTTTGCAGAGTTCGTCATTAATCCGAAACCGTTGAATCGACTGTGGATGGTTGAAGACGAACAGGGACTTGTCGGTACCATCGGCGTTGTAGATCGAGGAGACACTGCGCAGCTCAGATGGTTTTCCGTCAGACCGGATTGGAGAGAAAACAATCTCGGAAAGTTTTTGTTTGGTGCCGCAATGGAATACATCCAAGAAAACGATTTTCAAAAAGCGTGGCTATCGACATTTTCTGAAAGCGAGATTGCCATTGCGTTCTACAAACGGAGAGGCTTCCGGATTATGGTTGAGACCGATGTTGAGATTGGCGGGAAGAACTACCATGAAATAGTCATGGAAAAGTCATTCCTTACCTAGGTCGGTAAAACCAAACTGTATCGCTAAATCTTTAGTTTGTTTCTGAGTGCTTATTTCGGAGAGATTTTGCGCATTCCGCAACAGTGCGTGGATACATTAACTGACCGGAGGATCCGGTCATGGTTGATTTCATCACCTATTTGTGGGTGGCTTTTAGCCTAGTCATTTTTTGCTGGCTGATATACCTATTTGCGAGGAAGAGAATAGGGAAGGTCACTTTTGTTTGCTTTTTGATCTTTGTGGTTGCCGGAGCAGCCGGTCTCACCGGCTGGCTGCAAGTGGCTTTTCAGGCCACTGTTTAAGCCTCTAAAAGCCTTGTAAGCCAAGCGGATTAAGCCTTTCGGACGAGGCTTTTTCGTAAACTTTTTGCCATCTTTCAGGCGGTATCGTTACAATGTATTTGTAGTTTTTGATACCGACAATTATTCTATGCAAAAGAAAATTTGGCACAAGGTTGCAGAAGAAATCTCGCTCCAAGTTTCTTTAGGTAAATGGCCAGTTGGCTCGATCATCCCCGGAGAAATTGAACTTGCTAAACAATTTAATGTGAGCAGGGATACCATGCGCAAAGCGCTGGCGTACCTTTCTCAGCAAGGATTGTTTGAGCGCAAAGCACACGTCGGAACCCGCGTAAAAGCTAGAACGCGCATAGGTCGGTTCTTAAATGAATACAACGATATTCGAGGAATCGACCATTACGGCAATCTCTATCCACGACACATCCAAAACGTCGAACGTTTGGTTCTCAATGAAGAAACCGCGGATCGTTTGGGTTTGATCCCTGGTGAAGAAGTCATTCGATTTAAGAATATTCGAGTGGCCTCCGAACGCCATCCGGAAGCGGTGGTCGTCACCTACGTTTATATCTATCCGAATGCTTTGGAAGTACTGGATTTGATTAAAAAACGATCCGATGACCTCATCATTACCTTGGCCGAAGAAGTGACAGGGCAGGAATGCGTGGAAGTGAAGCAGGCATTTTCTGCGACAACGATGCCGAAGGAAGTGTCAGACATTTTCCATGTGCCGGCGAACAGCCCGTCGCTCAGAATCATTCGAAACTATTACGACTCAAGAGGCCTCTCAATCGTCGCCTCGGAATCTTTCCACATGGCTGAAAGATTCTCTTTCTCGGTTCGAAGCGTTAAACGATCCTAAAAGGAAAGGAGGCCGAAGCCTCCTTCCGAATCTTATCTGTTGGCTGAATTAGCCGACAACATTAAGAATCAGTTTTTCCAAAACCTTGACACCGTTTCTGAGAGATTCGGGGTTCATGGTCATGCGCGGATCGTGCAGACCCGGTGTAACGCCGGTACCGACACCGATGTAAGCGGCATGAAGTTCAGGTTTCTTCTGTTTGAAGTAGTGGAAGTCTTCTCCGCCGCCACCGCAGTCTTTAGCGACTTTTTCTTCACCGAGTACTTCGCCGATGGTCTTGCGAACCTGGTCAACCAAGTCTTCGTCGTAAACGGCAGCAGGAATAACGCCGCCCGGGAATGTGATTTCGCAGGTAACGTTGACGCATGCGCAGGCGTTGGTGATCGCTGTCTTGAGTTTTTCAAGCAGTTCGGTCATTGTTTCATTGTCCTGGGCGCGGATATCAAGAATCATCTTGCCTTTGTCCGGGATGATGTTGGTGGCTGTAGAAGCGCAGTCAATGGATGTGACTTTGGCGGACCAAGCCTTGTTCGGGTTGACCCAGAGAGAGTTCACGGCATTGGTTGCGAGAACGGCTGCTTCAACAACGCTGGCTCCGAGGTGCGGGCGAGAGCCGTGCGCGACTTTGCCCTTGAGTTCGACGATGCAGAATGTGCTGGAAGTATGACGAACAGCAGCGCAGACAGTGCCGTCAGGAATGTCCTGGATCGGACGAACATGAGCACCGAAAGCGTAGTCGACGTCATCCAAGACGCCGTCGTCATAAGACTTCAGAGCACCGAAGAGGGTTTCTTCAGCAGGCTGGAAGAAGAGTTTTACGCGGCCTTTTTTGACGTGGCCGATGAGCTTGGCGGCTGTGGCAAGAACCATAGCGGTGTGAGAGTCATGGCCGCAGGCGTGGATGCAGGCATCTTTTCCGTCGATAACAAAAGGAAGGGCGTCCATATCGGCGCGGAGCATGACTGTGGGTCCGGGTTCTGTACCGTCAATGTAGGCAACAACACCGGTTCCGCCGATGCCGCGGATCGGTTCAAGCCCCATTTCCTTCAGTTTGGCAGCGACGTAGTCACTGGTCTTGTGTTCGTTGAAGCCGAGTTCCGGGATCTGGTGAAGATCGGTTCTCATGGCTACTACATCAAAATCTTTAGTGTCCATTTTATTTTCCTTGTTGAGGTTATCCTCGACGATTTATTAATCAGAAGAAGTTTCCTTTTGAGAGACATCTTCCTTTCGGTTGGATCCCGCTGTCATGGCGAAGCGGAAGAAACGGCACTCGAGGGGGCCGTTGAAGAAAACGATTTTTTTAGACTCTTTGAGCCGCATCTGACGAGGCAGCTCACGATCGCTTGTGAGCATCCAAACTGCCCAGCCCGCGAAATTGCGTTTCAGGTTATCAGCCACGTTCTTCATCATGGAAGCCACGCTGGCGGATTTCGGATTGGATTGTTCACCGTACGGCGGGTTCGTCACGATTAAACCCGGCGTCTCAGAGGAGGGCTGAACTTCACGGGCATCGCAAGCCGTGAAGCGAACCTTCCCTTCGTTAACCCACTGAGAAATACCGGCCAAGACGGCATTTTTCTGAGCGCGGTCGACGATTAATGTCGAAATATCGCTTCCGGCCAAATTAACCGGAACATCAAAATTCACCGCCATACGAGCTTCTTTCTTGATGCGCTGCCAAGCCGTGGAATCAAATCCGCGGAAGCGCTCAAAGCCGAAGCGGCGATTAAGCCCGGGAGCCATATTGCAGGCGATCGTGGCAGCTTCAATGATGATGGTGCCCGAGCCGCAGAAAGGATCCTGCAGCGGTTTGTCCGGTGTCCAGCCGGCAAGTCCGAGAAGACCGGCAGCAAGATTTTCTTTCAGCGGGGCTTCGCCTTTAGCTTCGCGCCAGCCGCGCTTAAAGAGAGATTCACCAGAGGTGTCTAAATAAATAATGCAGCTCTTGTCCGTTAAGTGGACATAGATTCGAATGTCCGGGTCGTGCTTTTCTACGTCCGGTCGCTGACCGTCGGTCTCACGAAAATAATCGCAGACGGCGTCTTTGACGCGAAGGGCCGTAAAAGCGACGCTTTTGAGCGGGGAGCGGCGGGAAGAAAGTTCGATTTTGAAGGTGTTTTTAGGCGTGAAATACTGTTCCCAGCGGAAGGATTTAGCTAATTTATAGATATCTTCTTCCGTGCGATAGGGACCTTCGGCTACTTTCAAGAGAATTCTCGAGGCGTAACGAGTCCAAAGGTTAACCTGCATCATTTGGCTCATTTCTGCGCCGAACCAGCAGCCACCTTTCTCTAAACGGAATTTTTCAATACCGAGCTTTTTAAGTTCCTCAGCGAAGAGCTCTTCTAAAGAGAGAGGGACGACTGCGTAAAAAGGTTTAAGCAAAGTATTCACAAGAATTCCTTCTTCATTTGAATTGAATTGTAGGCCTTTCGGCTTGCGGCCGTAAGATGGTTTACCACAAGGAAAATCTTACTTGCGAAGTTCACCGTGGCCGAAAACAACATATTTTTGACTGGTTAAGCCTTCTAGTCCCACCGGTCCGCGAGCATGGATTTTGTCTGTCGAGATGCCGATTTCGGCACCCAAACCGTATTCAAATCCGTCTGCAAAACGTGTGGAGGTATTGAGCATGACAGAAGAAGAATCGACTTCGCGCAGGAATCTTTCGGAATGCTCAAGATTGTTGGTAATGATGGCATCCGTGTGGTGAGAACCATACGTGTTGATATGGTCAATGGCTTCTTCCAGGGCGTCAACGACCTTAATCGAAAGTACCGGAGCGTTGTATTCTTCGGACCAGTCGGTTTCTGTTACGTCTTTAACCGGACCGAAATTTTCCAGGATGGCTTTAGAAGCCTGATCGCAGCGAAGCTCCACGCCTTTCTTGAAATAGATCGCGCCGATCTTCGGCAGGAACGTTCCGGCAATTTTTCGGTTGACCAGCAGCGTTTCCATGGCGTTGCAGGGAGAATAGCGCTGCGTTTTGGCATTGTCGCAGACGGCGACTGCCATATCGATATCGGCGCTTTCATCCACGTAGGTATGGCAGATGCCATCGAGATGCTTGATCATCGGAACGGTTGCTTCCTGCATCAAGCGGGAGATCAAGCCCTTGCCGCCGCGGGGAATCAACACATCGATGTATTCGCGGGCGGTAATCAATTCGCCTACCAAATCGCGGTCCGGGTCCGTGATGATCTGAACTGCGTCGGAGGTAATGCTGTTTTCCGAGAGTGCCTGCTGAATAAGGCCTGCTAAGAAAGCGTTGGAATGTTTGGCATCGGAGCCTCCGCGGAGCACGGCAGCGTTGCCGCTCTTCAAACAAAGGGCAGCTGCATCAATTGTGACGTTCGGGCGGGACTCGTAAATAATGGCAACCACGCCGAGGGGCACGCGCATTTTGCCGACTTCAATGCCGCTCGGCTGCGGACGAACATCGGTGATTTCGCCGATCGGGTCTCTCAAAGAGGCGATCTGACGAAGTCCGGCAGCCATCTGGGCAACGGTGTCTACAGAAATGGTCAGACGATCAATAAAGGCTTTAGAAAGACCATTCTTTTCTGCCTCGACGATGTCCAGGTTATTTGCCTTTAAAAGATCTTCTAGATTCTTGCCGAGCAAATCCGTCAAAGTCAGAAGAACATTGTTTTTCTGTTTGGAGGAGGCTTTAGCCATGATCAAAGAAGCAGCGCGTGCCTTTTTGCCGATGACGGCGATTTTGTCGTGAGCCGTTTGGCTGACGTTCGTAGATACCATAGATTATTACTTCCTTTTTAGTGAGAGCATGAGACAGACAGCCTTTAATTCCTGCCAGGCGTCTCCGTCACTGCTTTCGACAAAGAGTCCCTTACTCATACGATCTACATCGCTTAGGCGATGAAGCATCAATTCAAGGAGTTTAGGATTGGCACGGCGAGATGCGCGGTTGAGCGCACTGCGATGGGCCTCTGAGAGTCCGAATGTTCTGACGGCAAATCCTCGATTAAGCAAAAGCAGATTGCGAACGACATCCGTCAGCATCCAGAGAAAAGAAGGAATTTGAACGTTTTCCCCTTGCAGGGAATCGATAATTTTGGACACCTGTCCGGCATCGCCTTCAAGCATCGCAAGAAATAGCGATTCCTGATCAAAACGAGAAACGTCGGAAACGGCGTCGAGCACATCGCTGACATCAATTTCCGGCTTGTTGACGAGCAGGGCGAGTTTCTGAATTTCCTGAGACGTCGCCAAAAGATTCCCTTCGGTTCTTTCAGCGATGAGATTTGCGGCTTCAGGCGTGAGCGTTTGGCCGTTTTTCTCTTTGGCACGCTCCGTAATCCAGCGCGGCAGGGCGTTACGGTCAATCGGATCCGTGCGGATACAAACCGACGATTTCATGAGGTGATTGAACCAGTCTTTTTTCGTTGCGGTCCAATCGTAATCAAAAAGCGAGACAACGACCATCTTGTCTTCGTCGGCGTGCTCAATAACAGCTTCTACAGCCGCAGGACCGTTTTTACCGATCGTTGCTCTGGGGAAAACAACCTCAATCAGATTTTTTTCGCCGAAAAGGCTCTGGTCGCCGAGTGCTTCGTAAAGAGGCGAGTAATCGGCGTTGCCTTCAAAAACAAAAGATTTGCGTTCGGAATAACCTGCTTTAAAAGCAGCGTCTCGGATAGCATCCTGAGCCTCGATGGCCAGCAGGGGTTCCGAGCCCAATAAAAACCAAAGCCGAGGAAGATTACCGTTTTCGTCGGGCCTTAATTTTTGTGCAAGAAGACTACTCCAGCTCATGCATACCTTTTTGGACAGCTTCTTCGGAGATGTGAGTCATACGGTTGACCATTTGATGGATACAGGACTGCTCCATTTCTTCATAAAGCAGTCTTTCCTGATTTGCGCGGCCGTTTTCGTCACTTTCGTCGCGAATCAATTCGCGGGTAGCGCTGACCGTGGTCGTGGGCAGAAGTTCTACACCGTTTTGCAGAACGACTCTGAATGTATTCGTTAAACGCAGACTGTAGATACGGGCTCGACCGTCTGAGTTGTAAGCCAAGACATTGGAGCCGCGGGACTGCCCGAGCAACTCAAAAATCGCCTCGGCTTCTTTGCGGTCATTGACAACTTTGACTTCCGTTTGGGCTTCAAGGTTGCGGCGGATGGTTGCCCGAACCGCAGAGTTCTCGCCAAGAGCAATATAGATCGTCTTGAAAGGAACGTTTTGCTTGCCGCGCAGATGCCATCCGCAGCCACTCAGGCCGAGGGCCGAAAGACCGAGAATGAAACTGCGGCGAGTCAGTCCTATGTAATTCATAAGCACCCAGTAAAACAAAAAGAATGAAACCTCAGGCCCTAAGAGGGCCTGAGGAATTAAGCCTTATCAGACCACAATGTTGACCAATTTCTTTGGCACAACAATGATCTTACGGACAGGTTTGCCGTCAATAAATCGCTGTGCGTCAGGGTTGGCCAGGGCAGCTGCTTCGATTTCAGATTTCGGTGTTTCGGCCGGAACGTTGATTTCTCCGCGCAGTTTGCCGTTAATCTGAATCACATACTTCACTTCATCGGCAACCATAGCCTGAGCGTCAATCTTCGGCCAGGGAGCGTCGACGATGGAAGTGCCGAAACGCTGATCGTAGCCCAGGTCTTCGAAAAGCTGAGCCGTGATGTGCGGAGCGATCGGGTAGAGCGTGCGAAGCAGGATGGACATGCCTTCGTTGATCACGGCGCGTGTGCCTTCGGATGTGTTGTCCTTGAGGGTATCAAGGGAATTGAGCATCTTCATGGCAGCCGAGACAACGGTGTTGTACTGCATGCGGTCTAAGTCGAATTCAGCCTGTTTGAGCGCCGTGTAAATATCGCGGCGAACAGCCTTTTCTTCATGATTCAGTTTGGCGACATCCAGTTTGACATTTTCTTTAATGACATCCTGATGTGTGAATCCGAAGTTCCAGAGTCTTCTCATGAAGCGGAACGTACCTTCGGCTCCAGAATTGCTCCAGGCTGCGCTCTGGTCGGGAGGTCCTGCAAACATCACGAACGCGCGGGCAGTGTCGGCACCGAACTTGCCGATGATGGCAGACGGTTCCACAACATTGTTCTTCGACTTGGACATCTTTTCGATGCCGCCAGATTTGACGGGCAGACCGTCTTCCTTGGCAGTGATCTTCTCGATTCTGCCCTTGGCGTCATAAACGATATCGAGTTCGCTCGGGTAGAACCAACGTTTTCTTCCGTCGGGGAGTTCGCGGTAGAAGCATTCAGCCGTGAGCATGCCCTGAGTGAAGAGGCGCTTGAAGGGTTCGTCAAATTTGACGAGGCCCAAGTCGCGCATGACTTTGGTCCAGAAGCGGGCGTAGAGCAGGTGAAGCACGGCGTGTTCGATACCGCCGATATACTGGTCCATAGCCATCCAGTAGTCATTGCGTTCGTCGACCATGGAAGTTTCACAGTCGGGCGAGCAATAGCGCATGTAATACCAGCTGGAATCGACGAAGGTATCCATCGTGTCGGTTTCGCGTTTAGCGTCTCCGCCGCACTTCGGACACTTGCAGTTAAGGAAGGCTTCGTCCTGATTCAAGGGGTTGCCAGAGCCGTCCGGGATTAAGTCTTCAGGCAGGATGACAGGCAGGTCTTTTTCAGGAACGGGAACCGGGCCGCAGTGCGGGCAGTTGATCATCGGGATCGGTGTGCCCCAGTAACGCTGACGGGAAATACTCCAGTCACGCAGACGATACTGAACCTGAAGTTTGCCTAAGCCGAGAGCTTCCAGGTCTTTAGCGACGGCGTCGCGAGCCTGTTCGAAATCCATTCCGTCATATTTGCCGGAATTGACGCAGAAGGTGCCTTCTTTTTCGCCGTACCATTCGTGCCAAACTTTGTCATCGAAGACTTCGCCTTTTTTGCCGATGACTTGTTTGATAGGCAGGCCATACTTGAGGGCGAAAGCGAAATCGCGTTCGTCATGAGCCGGAACGCCCATCACAGCGCCTTCACCATAGGTCATTAATACATAGTTGCCGATCCAAACGGGAACGTCGGCGCCGGTGAGTGGATGCTTGACGCAGAAGCCTGTCGGAACGCCTTTCTTCTCCATTGTGGCCATATCGGCTTCGGAAACGGAGCCTTTGCGGCATTCATCGATGAAGGCCTGAAGTTCGGGTTTGTCTTTTGCCAAACGGAGCGCAAGCGGATGCTCGGCAGCGATGGCAGCGAACGTGACGCCCATGATCGTGTCAGGACGTGTCGTGTAAACACGAAGTTGTTTCTTTTCACCGTCGAGTTCGTACGGGAAGGCAAGGTTGACACCGTATGACTTGCCGATCCAGTGTTCCTGCATACGGCGGACCTGTTCGGGCCAGCCCTGAAGCTGGTCGAGGTCTTTCAGAAGTTCTTCTGCGTACTGAGTAATTCCGAGGTAGTAACCGGGAATCTCACGTTTTTCAACGATGGCGCCGCTTCGCCAGCCGCGTCCTTCAATCACCTGTTCGTTGGCCAAAACGGTGTGGTCGACCGGGTCCCAGTTCACTGTCTGGGTCTTGCGGTAGGCAACGCCTTTTTCGAGCATTTTCAGGAACATCCACTGATTCCAGCGGTAGTAGTCGGGCTTGCAGGTCGTGACTTCGCGAGACCAGTCGAAGGCGAGGCCGAGCGGCTCCATCTGAGCCTTCATGTCGGCGATGTTGGCGTACGTCCATTTGGCCGGTGCCACTTTTTTAGCGATGGCAGCGTTTTCAGCTGGCAGGCCGAAGGAGTCCCAGCCCATCGGGGTCATGACGTTCATGCCGCGCATACGCAAATAGCGGTAGAGGACGTCATTTAAGGTGTAGTTGCGAACGTGACCCATATGCAGTTTTCCGCTTGGGTACGGAAGCATCGGGCAAACATAGAATTTCGGTTTTTCGTTACCGTTAGCGTCGAGTGCGTGTTCGACGGCACGGTAGATATCTTTAGCACGCCAGTGGGCCTGCTGGACGGATTCAACCTCCGCCGGATCGTATGTTTCTCTCATGAGAGTTCTTTAAGTTAAAGAAGCTGGAAAATGTGTCAATTATAGGTGATGGAGCGAGAGGTTTCGGTTTTGCAGTAAGCATTGGCCGTTGTTTTGTATGTGGACTGTCATACCTTTGCGCGCAGTTTCACTTTTTGGGCTTTGCCATCTAGACGATCAGAGTAAACCCAAGGAAGGATTTCCAGAATTAAAAAATTTCAATCATTGAATGGGAAGGATTAACTTGAATTGCAATCTTCAATCCCCTTGTGTCTAAAGACAAACCTAGAGTTTCTCAATAGCCCACTTTAAGAGTAAGGAGGATGTCCTAGAAAAGGTCAGAGCTTCACATCTATTATGGAAATGCCTTAGTTGATAATGGAATCATTAAATTTCTACTTGAAAGCTCAGATCGAATAGTCCTCATCATTTCCTTCTGGTTTTCTCAATTCAGAGATTGGTTCAGTCCCATTTAACACAAATTCGAAGATTTCTTTCAGCTCTTCCAGTGTTGTGTAGTACCACTCGTTACCGGGCGCCGATTCAACTTTTCTTTTTCTGAAAGATAGTACAGAGTGAAAGGCATTCTCCAGTCCCTTTGCGTCATTGCACTTAAACTCAATGGCGATGTGCGGGCTTTCTGGGTAGGCAGTCCCAGTTTGAGAGAAAATACGAGAAATAGTTTGTTGGGAAGTCATTCCTACTTTGCAAGGCCAATGCTTCTGACCTCTGGTTTCCGCTAACTGTCTATATGCATCGTAGTAATAGACATAAACCGTTTCGTTCCCAGTTCCTAATGTTTCGTCAATTGGAATCTGACTGTCTTCTTCTTTTGTGACGTACGAATCAAGCTCTAAGCTTGTTTCATTCGCTTCAGATTTAAAGAGCCATTGTCCGTACCCAAGATTCTTTAACAACCCTTTATTACGAAGAATTTTGGTTGCCTTTTTAAAAGTAGAAATGTATTCGTTCCCAGCGGTTATTCCACCATGGGTTTGGTGATATACAACTACCCCCGTAATTACGTCACCTCTTGAACGTTGAGTGCCACGACACAAGGACATGGCAATGTGAGCAAATACATTTGGCGTTAATTCTAAGTTTGAGTATAAATAGTTCTTATTTTCGTCAAATAGAGGGGAGGTAACGTTAACTTGGGCGCCTGCATTTAAAGGGTTCCTCATAACTAATCCTTTAAGTTATATAGGTTAGATAGAAATTGTTTATGCATAACAACACTGATTAATTTGGTTTTTGTTACACGACAGCACAGAATGACCGTCTAATGAACTGACCCCATAAGGTGCAACACTTATTTAAATGAATTGGGGTTGGACTCGATCAAGTCTTTAGATTCTTTTAATTTTAATAAGAGTTGTCGTTTGACGATACAAGCTTTTGGAAGGATGCTGTCACCAGAAGCAATGACAATTGATACTAGCGAGGATAGCAGTGAGCTCCAAACCAAAATGGAGATCCAAGTGATAGATCAAAAACTCACGTTTTCAAGGATAGAGGCAAAGATCTAATTAAGCAAAAGGTTTATTTTTAAACCGTTTGCAAGGTTTAAGTGCAATGAAAGTATTGAGGTTCACTAAGTCGTAAGTGTTCGTCACTGCGCCTGCAACGTGCAGATGCGTTTGCTAGACTTCTCACTCCTTTGGATGAGAAGAAAAGAATGCAATCCATTACTGAATCGCTTAATAAGCAACAAGCCCAGGCAGTGACTGCCGAACCCAAGTCCGCATTGATTCTTGCAGGCGCCGGTTCGGGGAAAACGCGCGTCTTAACAAGCCGCATTGCCTACCTGCTTCAACAGAATATGGCTCATCCGAGCGAGATTCTTGCGGTGACCTTCACCAATAAGGCCGCTAAAGAAATGCTGGCTCGCCTGCAGAACATGATTCCGATCAACCCGCGTGCTATGTGGGTCGGCACCTTCCATGGTTTATGCAATCGTTTACTGCGTCTGCATCATCAGGAAGCCGGCCTTCCTGCGACGTTTGCCATTTTGGATATGAGCGATCAGCTCGGCGTGATCAAACGCGTGATGAAGGCAAACGGTATTGATACGGAAGAGTTCAAGCCTCGTGAAGTTCAAAACTTCATCAACCGCTGCAAAGAAGAAGGCAAGCGCGCGTCTGAGGTTTATTCAAAGTTCTCGAAGGATAAGGCATATATTCAGATTTATGCCATGTACGAAGCTGTTCTTCAGAGAGAAGGCGCCTGCGACTTCGCAGAACTGCTCTTAAGAGCCTATGAGCTTTTGAGCCGCAACGAAATGATCCGTCATCATTACCAGGAACGTTTTCGTTTTATCTTGGTAGACGAGTTTCAGGACACCAACGTTCTCCAGTATGAATGGCTGAAGCTTTTGGCCGGTTTAGGTGAAAAAAATCCGCCGAACGCGGTCTTTGCGGTCGGCGATGATGACCAGTCGATTTATGCTTTCCGCGGCGCCAACGTCGGCAACATGATGTCATTTGTCCAAGAGTTCAGAATCAGAGAACCGATTCGACTTGAACAAAACTATCGTTCTCAAGGCAACATTCTTGATGCTGCTAATGCTTTGATTTCCAATAATTCCGAGCGTATGGGCAAAAACCTTTGGACGGACGCCGGTAAAGGAGAAAAGATCCGAGCCAACCGTTCGGATAACGACTTTGATGAAGCCCGCTTTGTCTGTTCCACGATCCAGGAGTACATCGATAAAGGTGTTTCTCCTAAAGATATTGCCATCCTTTACCGTTCAAATGCTCAGTCTCGATTATTCGAAACAGAGTTGACGAGACGAGGGATTCCGTTCATGGTTTACGGCGGATTGCGATTCTTTGATCGAGCTGAAATTAAAAATGCCATGGCATACATGCGCTTGGCCGAGAACCCTTCCGACGATTCCGCATTTTTGAGAGTCGTTAATGTGCCTGCACGAGGAATAGGCGCTAAATCTATTGAAAATCTGGTGGATTTTGCAACTACCAACGGAATCTCGTTATTTGAGTCTATGCAGTACATCCGCGGAGCGGCAGCTGCTAAATTTGCAGCTTTCAAGGAGATTATCGATACCTTGCGTGTTGCCAAGGATGAGATGCCGCTTCCGGCCTTCGTTGACTTCACTGTTGAGAAGAGCGGATTGAAGAACATGTACGAAATGGATCCGAACGGCAGTGAGCGTATTGAGAACTTACAGGAATTAACTTCTGCAGCTCAAGGCTTTATTAAAGAAGAAGCTATCGACACCGAAAACTCTGACGGAACGGCAGTTGAGAATCTTTCCGCGTTAGCCGGATTCGTCTCTCACGCCAGTTTGGAAGCCGGAGAAAACCAGGCCCAGGTAGGACAAGACGCTGTTCAGCTGATGACCGTACATGCTTCCAAAGGTTTGGAATTCGACATTGTCTTTATTACCGGTTTGGAAGAGGATATGTTCCCGCACTTCCGAAGCAAAAATGACAAAAAGGCTCTTCAGGAAGAACGCCGTTTGATGTATGTGGCAATCACACGTGCAAGAAAGGAACTTTATTTGACGCTTGCTGAGGAACGTATGCTGCAGGGCAGAACGTTCTCAAGTTATCCAAGTTCTTTCCTCACAGAAATTCCGGGCGAGACACTCAAGTGGCTGAGCAGAAATCCGTTCGAGTCTCGTTACGAAGTCGAGGACGAGGACTCTTGGGGAAGCCGCTCAGGGTCGAGCAAAAATTATTCAAGTCCTTATCGCAATTCTTCTTACGGCGGATCTACAAAACCGTCCAGTCATAGATTCGCTTCAAATGTTCCTGAATGGGCGAAGGGAATTATTGAAACGAAGAAAGAAAAACTTCAGACTCAGAAAATACGTGCTAAACAGAATTCTAATTCTCCCTATAAAGCAGGCATTAATATTAATCATGAAAAATTTGGTCCCGGCGTCATCCTTGACACTCAGGGAGCAGGGGATGATATGGTCTTGATCGTAAAATTCAAGATCGGTGGAATTAAGAATCTTTTAGCTAGAATCGCCGGAAAGAAAATTACAATCCTGTAACCTAATACAAAACTTTTAGTAAGGTTCTGTCTTTAAAACAGAACCTTATTTTTTAACTAAAAATTCTATTCTTCTTGGTATTTGATATATCTAGGAATTTTATCTAGGTTAGATAGATAAAATGAATTTTCAGAATAGAAAGTGTATATCTAGTGTATTTAAAGATCGTTTATCTAGATATATAAATCTAGTCGCTCCCGATAGATATACGATCTTGAATTTTTCTTAGTTAAAGTGATATTTCAACTTCTGTATAACATGATTAACTATTTGAATAATAATTAAATATTACATATAAAATAGTTAAACTATAGTACTAAGACACGCGAAAAATAGGTTTAAAAATCGTTAAAAATAAATTATTAATGACTTCTTTTAAATAAGAAATATGAGGTCTAACTAATAAATTTATTTCTTGTTGATATACATAGATATATTATTTATATCTTTAAATCTTATTTACGTATATGAGAAAAATAATTTAAGTGTTTATTTATAAAATTATATGTAATCAAATGTGTTCTACGTATTAATTATTATTAATACCTAATATGTAGATCTAGCGAACAATATCCTATCATCTTTTCTGATGGATATTTTTTATTGATAATGATGTTTCTGACCATGCCTAAGGACTATAATTTATTTATTTTTTAAAAGATTTAGGGATTTAATAGATGCTATTAACGATACTCAAGAGCAAGATTCATCGTGCAAAAGTAATTCAGGCAGATTTAAATTACGTTGGTTCTATCACGATTGATGAAGAACTTTTAAGGCAATCAGGTATTAATGAATACGAACAAGTTGATGTCGTTGATATTAATAACGGAAATAGATTAACCACTTATGCTATCTCGGGAAAACCGGGCTCTGGTATTATTTGTTTAAACGGAGCGGCTGCTCGTTTAGTTTCTGAAGGCGATTTGGTCATTATCATGAGCTACGCTCAAATGACTCGAGACGAATTGAAAGTACATAAACCGACCGTGGTTTTTGTCGATCCAGAGACGAACGCAGTAACCTCCGTGGAGCATCAGGAAGTCCACGGAGAAATTCGCTAAAAATTTCGAATTGAATTAATCGCCGGTAACGGAGAATTTTGGGAGCGTTTCCTCGCGTGTCGGAAGCGGCTCTCGTTTTGTTCGGCCCGGCGTTCCTTTTTGATATAAAGGAACGAAGGGATCAATAGAGGCAGGAAGAGGCGAGAAACTATAGTTTTCGCTTTCGAGCAGTTCTATTAATCTCGTGTGGTAGAACACGCGGTCTCTTCCGTCTTCAACTCTTTCTAAGATTCCGGCGCGGGCCAAGTCATTCAGAATGTGGCTCGCAACCTGGCGCCTTGTTGTAAAGATGCTGGAAAACTCACCCGTACGGCAAGCCGGATGCTTGAAAATCACCGGCAGGAATGCAGCATGAGAGGCTAAACCGATCATCTTCAGGTAGGCCTCTGCCTGAGCGTATAAACGCTGTAACGAAGACAAAAGATCACCGGAAAGCAGAATTGCTTTGGATAATGTCTTCAGCATGTACTGAAGATACGGAGACCATTGGCGGGTTCTCAAACCGTATAAACGTTCTTCGATGCCGAAGTGCGCATTGGTCATCAAGGCGCGACCGAGCATCAGGCAGGGAGCAGGCGAATTGATGTTCTGCCCCATTAAGGAGAGCTGCAGAAGGATCTGAGTCACTCTTCCGTTATGACGATTCAAAGGAGAGATCGCCATAAAGTAAAGATTCGTCAGAAGGGCATGAACCAAAGGATCCAAGTCCCTTAGTTCTTTGGAATATTTCTCCCATCTGGCCAATTCAATCTGGACAGCTTTGCTGTCCGGGAAGGTATCCGGCTGAAGAAGGATCTGTTCCTCATCGGTTTGAGGATTTTGCCGCCAGTTAATGCCGTCCTGTGGGAAGCTGTTGGCAACGTTTACAACGGTTTGAACTGTTATTGGGCCGTTGGCTGCAGCATCGGCACTATTGAACAGAGCATTGATGTAGTTATCGATGATGACAATGTCCGGATTTTCTAAATCTTTAAGGATCAAAGACAAGAAATAATCCTTCAAAGAGACTTTTAAACCCTGTCGTTCTAATTCGTTTTTGGCTTCTACAGAAGCCATTAAAGGCGCAAAAGTCTCAGCCATTGCATCTTTAGCAAAGGCATAGCGGAACTCTGAGAGTTCTCTAATGACTTTCAAACATGACTTCAAAACAGCCAAGTCTTCCAGTCCTTCGGAATCCATGGGAGGAGGCAGGCTGATAGTACCTTGAGCGGCGGCACGCCTTATCTCTTGAAAATGCATTTCGGTCGATCAGTCCTTTTTTGTTTTTGTCAGGGTTAACAACGATAATATTTTCGCTATTCTAACGAAGAGCATTCACAGCGTCTACAAGCGGAAAAGGCAAAAAATTGCCCAAAAGCCTTAAGTTCTTGGAGTTATTCGGAATATTTAGCGTGAGCTTTTTTAAACAGGCTGTATTTCGCTCATTGACGCAACTTGTTCTCGTTAATCCTGAAGCAAAATTATCGACTTTCTCTTCTTGTCAGATAAGACAACTAAAGTTTGTTATTCCATAAAAATTTGGTTGCAATTCTTAAGGATTTTCCTAACTGATTGATTAATTTTGAAGTGTCATAGAAGTGACATAATTAGAAAAGATTTCTGCTTCAAGCGGTCGTATTTTCAAATTTGAAGTGTTTATGATTTGCACGCGATTTAGGAGATCATTGTGAACAGAATCGGAGCCAAGCATCGTTGCCCCAAGTTTACGCCCCATCAGACATCTGTCTCTTTGAGCTGCAGCCGCAGACGCTGCCTCTTTATGTTGGGCTTTCAGCGCTATCAGACACGCGGAAAATTGGATTTAAAAGATCATCCGGAGTTGAATGATCTTTTCCATCAAACAACGCACTGATTAGCTGTTTGAAAACTTCGTGACGGTTACCGCAGACGGGCTCTGCGGTTCTTGTGCAGGCGCTTCTTCAGCGCCTTTCTGTCTTTCTGTATATTGCGTCTTAGCGGTTTCTAACAAAGAAAACGGCTCTGCATCTTTCAATGCAGAGCCGTCAGATTTGGTTTTGAAGCCCGGCTATTCTTCGCTTAATGCTTTCAAGCGGGCCTGGGCAATTTTCACAAATAAAGTACTTGCCAGCGGAAGCACTTCATCATTGAAATCAAACTTCGGATTATGAAGCGGAACCGTGTGGTTTTCGTCGGCAATACCAATTCTGCAAATGGTTGCAGGCACTTTTTCCTGATAGACGGAGAAGTCTTCGCTGGACATGAAGGGCTTAAAGTCGGGGAAAATTTTGTCTTTACCCAACAGATCCTGAGCGATGCGGACGCCTTCTTTGGTCAGACGTTCGTCGTTATTCACTGAAGAGATAAGACGTTCGTAGCTGACTTCAGCTTTCAGGCCGTGGGCCATGGCGATGCCTTCTGCCATACGCTTGATCGTGTTTTCGACCAAATCCCGAACTTCCGGAAGGAAAGTACGAACGGTGCCGCCCATGACAGCTTCGCCGGGAAGCACATTAAATGTTCCGAAAGTTCCGGCATTCATAAAGCAGACGGAAACGACGGCACTTTCCAGAGGATCAACCTTTCTGGAAACAATTGTCTGCATTGCCAGGTACATTTCGGAGAGGGCAGGAATCGGATCGGCACCTTGATGAGGACGGCCGCCGTGTGTGCCGGCACCAATGAACTTAACCGCAAAAGTATCGGATGCCGCCTGCAGGTGGCCGACTTTGAAGCCGATCTGACCTTTCTTTAAGAAGGGCTCATCGTGCGCACCGTACATTTCCTTAACTTTGTACTTGTCGAGGAAACCGGACTGCACGACGCTTTCGGCTCCTTTACCGATTTCTTCGGCGCCCTGGAAAACACAGACGAGCGTACCGGGGAAATCTCTATGTTCAGCCATGTATGCAGCCGCACCCATGAGCCAGGTCTGGTGACCGTCGTGGCCGCAGGCGTGAGCCTGACCGTCAATCTGGGAGCTCCATTCTTTTCCGCTAAGATCTTTCATCTTGAGTGCGTCGATGTCAGCGCGGAAACCGATGGTCTTGCCGGGCAGATTGCCTTTAATTTCGACGAACAAAGAGCCGGGGCAAGTGGTGTCATCCATGTCTTTGGGAGAAACATTGTGTTTTTCAAGGAATTCCTTGATTTTTCCGATGGTTCTTTGAGTTTCGAAGCCGCAGTCAGGATGCTGATGGATATCGTGACGGTGAGCGACTAATTCCGGGAAAAGAGCTACGAGCTCCGGAAGGCACTTGTCTTTTGCTACGGGTTCAATCATTTTTAATCATCCTCCTTTAGGAATGGCTCGAGCTTAGACGTTAATAGTCAGTTGGGCAATAGTATTACCACCAATTACATTTGCAAGATCTGCAAGCCGATATCGGTTATGTTCCTGGCGGATTTAGGAGTGTGAGAGATTGGAAACTGTTTATGTTTTTGATCCTCTAATGCTGAATCTAGAAGAATGATTGAACGGTATTAACAATTATCTCTCGTGATTAAATGGTCAGACAAATTATTATTCTTTAACTTCTGAGAGATTTGCTACTTTTTGAATTAAATGAAGTAAAAAATAAGGATCGAATAACTTACGCATATCAGAAGTCTAATTAAAACCAAACTGATAATGACCCTTCGATCATAGATTCAAATATAAAAGAACAGGTAAAGCAGAGAGAAGGAGTCTGACTCGGATACTCTTTTTAAAGAGGCTGATTAGATAATGGTATCTTTTATCGGAAATATTTGTTTGTTGGTCCGATGATAAGTGTCTCCGGAGAAACGAAAGAAATTTTAAGTGTTCAAAAATCTTTAAACCAAGATCTCAACGACTAATTAATTTCAAAGACTTAAAAAGTCGTGTTTAATAGTAGTAAGAAAAAACCGCAGAGAAAATTTTCACTGCGGTTTTGATGATAAAGCAATGCGATTAGGCTTTAACGTTGTCGGGTCGAGTCAGTTCTTCTAAGCGAGCTTCTTCATCTTCTTCCATTGCAACGGGGGAAGTAATACGGAAATCCTCAAGGCTCTTGCCTTCAAGCTCAGCCTGCTGGAGCCAAATAGGTTTGCGGCCGCGGCCCGTCCAAGTTTCGCCTTTGGGTCCCATGAATTTCGGGATCATTGCGCCTTTGCGCATAAGTTTTTTAAGCCCGATTTCTGCAGGCTGAAGGTCGAATTTTTGAATCAATTCTCGGCAAGTATTAATGGCGTTAATACGTTCGCGGCGAGTAACTTCTTCAATTTCTTTTTCTAATTCTTGTTTTTGACGAATCAGATCTTCTAAAGTTGCCATTTGGACACCGATTGATAAAAAGAAATAACAAAATAAAATTAGATAATAAGATTATCTGTTGATGATTATAAGCGATATAGAGATATTTATTTAATTCAAATTTATTTTTAAAGAATAATGTGACCGAATTAAGTTTGTCTCTCTCCTAAACTGGTTTATTTAAAATCGAATGAAAACGATCGGCTATTGGAATTTACCGAGATAATCGCTTCCTCATGATAGTTCTGCAGTTCATCTGGGCAAAATTTCAACTCTGATTTCTTTTAAAGCAATAAATCAAATTGACCAGTTTCCGGTTTCTATATCCTGCTTTTGGTAGGCAAGTTTAGATACTGAGGCTCAAAGGAATACTTTTTCAAATGAGCCTCTCTAGACAATTATTTTCCTTATCGTTGATGTCTTTAGTGGCTTAAGATCTCGGTTCACACAAACTGAATAACTGTCCATAATTGGCAGAATTTCGTACCGAGTGGGCCATCCTTTGGTACTCTTTCAACTTATGTTCGGTGCACCCGTTGTAGTTAGGGAAAAGGACCTTATCTTGAAAAAAACGCTTCTTCTTATTGACGGTTCAAACTTTATTTTTCGTGCTTACCACGCGCTGCCTCCTTTATCGACATCGACCGGCACGCCCACGAATGCGATTCGCGGCTTCCTCTCGATGCTCAGAGTATTGATGAAGGATGTACCTACGGACTATGTTGCGTGTGTGGTTGATCCGAAAGGAAAAACTTTCCGTTCGGATATCTATCCTGACTACAAGGCCAATCGTCCTCCGATGCCGGAAGACCTTTCCGTGCAAATACCGCTGATTTTTGAGGGTGTTCAAAAAGAAGGCATTCCTTTCCTTCAGATTCCCGGAATAGAAGCCGATGACACCATTGGAACATTGACGAAAAAAGCCGTAGAAGAGGGCTTCAATGTCGTTATCGCCACCGGCGACAAAGACTTTGCTCAGCTCGTCAATGACAATGTTCTCCTTGTGAATACGATGGGCAAGGACAACAGCTGGCTAAACAGTGAGGGCGTTGAGAAGAAGTTCGGAGTACCTCCGGAAAAGATCATCGATTTCCTCGCCCTTATGGGCGATAAGATCGATAACGTTCCGGGCGTTCCCAAGTGCGGAGAAAAGACCGCTGCTAAATGGATCACTGAATTCGGCTCAGTGGACGGCGTGATCGAAAACGCAGAAAAAGTGAAAGGCAAGATCGGTGAAAATCTTCGTTCGACTTTGGGCTTTCTTCCGATTGCCCGTCAGCTAGTCACGATCAAGACTGATGCTGACTTATCGGCAGAAGTTCCTTCCTTAGAGTCTTTGAAGTTAAAGACGCCGAACCGCACCGAACTTTTGGATTACTACAACAAGCTGGAATTCAGAAGCTGGGCTAAAGAACTAAAGAAAACGGATGTACCCGGTGAAGTCAAACCTTTAGAAACTTCAACAACGGCTCAAAAGAGAGCTGCGATCGGAGCTGCTCCTGTTGAAGGCGATACTTTGGATTTGTTCTCACAGGAACAAGAATCCGAAACCGAAAGAACGCTTGAAATCATTACTGATAAGGCAAAAGCTAAAGAGCTGGCCGCACATCTTGAAGATTTGGTCACCAAGGACGGCTTTGAATTTTATGTCTTAGCGGACGGATCATCTCAGCAGGAATATATGCCGGTCGGCGTTGCTTTCGGAACTACGGACGGCAAGACGAGTTACGTTCCGATCGACAACGATGTCCTTTTAGCTCAAGGTCTTACTCTAGGTACTTTTAAAGAGATCTTCGGAAGGGTGCTTGAACATAAGAAACCGATTAAATGCGGTTATGACACCAAGTACATGAAACACGTTTTCGCCAATGTCGGTATTAATCTCGCCGGTGTCTCCGATGACGTAATGCTGGAAAGCTATGTTTTAGAGGCCCATCGTTCTCACACTATAGAAAAACTTGCAGCCAATTGGCTTAAATATGAATTAAGAGGGGAAGAAGAACTCTTAGGAAAAGGCGCCAAAAAACTGTCTTTTTCCCAAGTTTCTGTCGAAAAGGCAGCTGAATTTGCTTCGGAAAGAGTCTTTATCGTCAGCCGGTTAAATCGTCTCTTTAAGAAAGCATTGTCTGACGACGCGAAACTTGAGAAAATTTACCGTGATATTGAAATGCCTTTGTCAGATGTTCTTTTCAAAATGGAACAAAATGGCGTGCTTATCGATACGAAACTCTTGGATCAGCAGACAGCCCAGCTAAATACGAAAGCCAGAGAATTGGAAGAGCAGGCCTTTGAAGTTGCCGGGGAAAATTTCAAGCTGTCCAGCCCGAAACAGCTTGGCGAGATTTTGTTCGACAAGATGGGTGTTGTTCTCGAGGGTGCGAAACCGAAAAAGACGATCTCTGGGAATTATTCCACCAGCGAAGAAGTTCTTTCTGAACTGGCTGAAAATTATCCCTTGGCAAAGATCGCCTTGGAGTACCGCACGATCACAAAACTCGTGACGACTTATACGGAAAAACTTCCGAAGATGGTCGATCCCAAAGACGGAAGAGTCCACACGACCTTCGAACAAGCGGTCGCTGTGACAGGACGTTTGTCTTCCACGAATCCGAATCTTCAAAATATTCCGATTCGAACAGAAGAAGGCCGTAAAGTTCGTGAAGCCTTCATAGCCGCGCCCGGCTGCAAATTGATCAGCGCTGACTATTCTCAGATCGAATTACGAATCATGGCGCATTTGTCCGCAGACAAGCGTTTGGTCGAAGCGTTCAAAAACAATGAAGATATTCACCGAGCAACGGCTGCGGAAGTATTCGGTAAGGAAAAAGACAAAGTCACACCGAATGACCGTCGGATTGCCAAAGTCATTAACTTCGGTTTGATGTACGGCATGAGCCCGTTCGGTTTAGCAAAGAATCTCGGCATCGGGAGAGACGAGGCGAAGAATTACATCAATAAATTCTTTGCTCGATTCCCGGGCGTTCATGAATACATGGACAGCACGAGAGCTTTAGCCGATCGCCAGGGTTATGTTGAGACGACTTTCGGCAGAAGATTGTGGCTTCCGGAGATTCATGCGGGCGGCGCTCGTCGTGCCGCCGCCGAAAGAGCTGCGATTAACGCGCCGATGCAGGGCACGGCGGCTGACTTGATCAAGCTCTCCATGATTGCCGTTCAAAAATGGATTGAAGAGAAGGGACTCAAGAGTAAATTGGTTCTTCAAATTCATGACGAACTGATCATGGAAGTGCCGGAAGACGAAGTTGACTTGGTGAAGGAAAACCTTCCGAAGATAATGGACTCGGTGACCGAACTCCATGTTCCGCTGATCGCGGAAGTCGGCGTCGGAGACAATTGGGAAGCCGCTCATTAACAAAAAACGCTCGGGATCAACCGAGCGTTTTTTGATGAAGGCGCCAAAAGCGCCGAAATCTCAATTAGTTGCAGGCTTTGGCTTTTTCGGGAACCAGACGACCGACTTCTTTCTTGTCTCCGTCAAGAAGGATCAGCTGCTTGTCATCTTTCTTGATGTAGTGTGTTGCATTCAGCATGGTGGTGAAACGCATTTCCTGGTCCATGTACTCCTTAGCGCACATTCTCTGGGTCATGGCCATTTCGGAGAAATCAATCTTTCCGTCTTCACCGATTTTGTAGCGGCCGGACATGTTGTTGCATCCGGGCTCGGAGGAAAGCGTACCGTCTTTATGAAAATCAATCATGGCCGGAAGTTCGCAGGAAGACTCAGTTTGTTCTTCGAGCGGCATCCAAGTATTGGCAGCCAAATCTTCATTAGTCAGCGCAAAAGCGGAAGAGGCGACAGCGCCGAGAGCAAGACAAAGAATTAAGTTACGCATTTCAACTCCAAAAGATTTCTTGTTTTCGATAGCTTAATCGAGAAGCAAAAGGGCCTGCAGATGCAGGCCCGGGAATGTGCAACGAATCATTAACGAAGCGGCGGAACTTCAGACTCGAATATCGAACGCCACATCGGATAAAGAGAGCTGTAAGAAAGTCCTGTGACAAAGAGTGCCCACAGGATGACCAGGATCTGTCCTAGATCGCCCAAGGCGCCGAATGCAACTGCGCCGCCGGAAGCCAGCAGGAAGAGCAGCAGGCCGAGGCAGACAATCGCACCGATGTTTCTGAAACAGACCACAAGGCTGAAGAAGAAGGCTTTGCCGATAGGCTGTTTTTTCCAGGCAATCAACATCGGAGAGAAGCATGTGATGCCCAACAGCATGGCGTATAGGACGGCCCCCACGATGAAGCCCAGCCAAGGAATATGGCTCAGGACGCTCTGAGGATCAATTTGGCCCTGAGCATTCTTCCACTGTGCGATGTCACCGGAGGTCAGGAGGCTCACGATCAAGCCGATGACGATAACGCAGAGACCGTAAATCAAGCCTAACAAAATCAGCTTGTTGCGAGTGTCCATGTCATTCCAGCCTTCGCCGAAGCAGGAGAAGAGGGTCGGGCGGGAATTACGGGCAAGCTCTCTGCCGCAAGCGGCAAAAGCCAAGGCCCCGAAAGGCGTTACCAGAGAACTTAAGATCGCGCCGAGCCAGGAAAGTCCGAGAAGCTCGGAAGGCAGGTTGGCAACGAACAAAGCAAGCACGTAACAGCCGAGAATGCCGAAAACAGTTGCGGGCGCACGTTTGACAACAACACATGCGCCTCGCAGCCAGTCCATTCCCGTTTTAAAAGGAAGGTGATAATTTTCCATAAAAACGAAGTTTCAAATCAAATCCAAGGTAAATCTTCAGGCGCGGATTCGCGGCGAAGTTTAAGAATACGTTCGAAATGCGCCGGATCATGCGGGGTGAGAAGCGACGCAGGTCTCGGCATATAGTAATCGTAAAGTCGGGAAACCCAAAACCGAAGAGCTGCTGCAGACAGGATATCCTGCCAGAGCTTGTGATCTTCTTCGGTTAAAGGACGAACACTGTTGTAACCCTCAAGCATGGCTTGAGCGCGTTCGGGTTCGAATTCTCCGGTCTCTAAGTCAATCGTCCAGTCATTTAACGTGACAGCGAGGTCATAGAGAAACGGTGCGTTGCACGCAAAATAAAAGTCAATGACGCCCGCCAAAGATTCGTCATCGCCGTTCTTGTTGATCAAAGCATTATTGCGGAACAAGTCGGCGTGGACGGCGCCGGCCGGAAGGGCTTGATATTCCGGGGATTTTTGAAGCTCCAGCTGATGTGTGACTTCTTCTTCGAGCATCTGGTACAGACGATCGGGAATGTAAGGTTTAAGCAGCGGCATGGAGGAGAGCCAAAATGCCGAGCCTTTGGTGTTTTCCTGCGAAAGCGGAAAGTCCTCAACGGCGTTATGCATCTTGGCAAGCATCTCTCCCATTTCACGGCAAGCCTTGGCAGAAGGTTTTTCTACGTAAGTTCCGCTGAGGCAGGGAGCTATGGAGCATGGCTTGCCGTTGATTTCGGAAAGCAAGCCGCCGTCTTTGCGCGGAATGGGATAACTTACTGCAAGGCATTTTTTACCGAGATGACTGGTCAGTTCAAGATAGTACGGAAGCTGATCTTTGTTCAGACGTTCGAAAATGGTAAGGACGTACTTACCTTTGTCGGTGTCCAAGTAAAAATTACTGTTTTCAATACCGCTGGCTATACCTTTTAGGGAACGAGCCTGACCGATGTCGTAATGAGACAAAAGCTCATCGAGCTGGGTATTAGAAACCTCAGTAAATACTGCCATTTTGTGCTTTGATCCTCTGCTTAGAAGCCGAAATTAATGAATTTTGGAATGCTCATCGTATTGTCGCTTCCTGTACCGGGACCGCTTCCGCCGGTTTTATTGCTCGGAGCCTCACGCGTCATGACATAAGGAACCTGAGTGGACATTGGAGTGACTTTCACTTCAGTGACCTGATTGTGATTGTCAACGGTCTCTTCAATTTTAGTCTTTGGCCACAAGGAAGGATCTTTAGAACGCTTTTGAGCAGCTTTTAAGTCTTTCTTAGATTGAGCTTCCTCAGCCTTGGTGTCTTTCTTACCAGCTTTGGAATTAACAATATCCGGGTTTTTCTGGTTTAAATCAGTGACTTTTTCCTCAATCGTTTCACCGCTCTTGGACGGTCTTTGAATATTGTCGGGAGCATCGTTGAAAGAAGGGGGAACCGGTGCGTCGAGACCAGCCGCGTAAGCTGATCCGAGCATCAGGCCGGCAGCAGCAATGAAGGCAGCCAATTGAATTTTTTTCATAATTATTTTCTTAATGAAACATACTTGGTATAAGTGTACGGGAATTTAGAGGAAAGCACCGACTAAAGGTCTCTTTTTAGTCATTCGGCTTTTTCAAAAAGGCGAAAATTTTCACTTAGAATTTCGCTCAATTTCCGACCTCTTTTTTCCATAGATTATGGCTACACTTACTTCACAAGAAATCCTGAATGCCACTGTGAGCATGGGTCTCTCCAAAGCCAATCAATGCTGGATTGCCCGTGCCGCGAACACACTTCTCGCCGGTATGTATATTGCGATCGGCGGTTTTCTCGCAATTCGTATCGGACTCGCGCTTCCTTGGGAGCAGTGGGGTGGAATGTCAAAGCTGATTTTCGGAGCAGTGTTCCCGCTTGGGCTTATGCTGGTTGTTCTTTGCGGTGCTGATTTGTTTACCGGCAGCTGTATGACGCTGACCACCGCCCAAGCTAAGCAAAAGATTACTTTCGGCCAGACCGCCTTTACGTTGGCGACTTCCTGGATCGGTAATTTTGCCGGTGCGATTTTTGTTGCTTTCTTCATCGCTTATCTTTCAGGACTGATTTTTGAGAGTGCCGGCGGGACGATGCCTTGGGCAGCCGCTGTCGTGAATTTAGCCAATGCCAAATGTTCGTTAGGTTTTACAGAGGCGCTTCTTCGCGGAATCGGGTGCAACTGGCTGGTTTGCTTAGCTGTATTTGCTGCAGCCGCCTCAACGGAAACGATCGGTAAGATCGCAGCCCTTTGGTTCCCGACGATGGCTTTCGTTGCTTTAGGCATGGAGCACTGCATTGCCAATATGTTCTTTATCCCGCTCGGAATCCTGACAGGAACCGATCCTCGCTACATCGCGTTAGCGGAAGCTGGGAAGGCTGCGGCACTTAAAGCTGATTTTTATTCATTTGTTGCGGGCAATCTGGTTCCGGTGACGATAGGAAATATTATCGGCGGCTCGGTTTTGGTGGGTATGCTTTACCTCGCCGCCAATATCAAAAAGGCTTAAGACGTATCGTTTTAGTGACCGATAGCGTCTTTGATTGCAGCGATATTCGCTTCGCAGCATTTATACCCGGCTCGAATAGCCTCTTCGGCACGGTAAGTTTCTAATAAGCCTATGTCGGTGACTTTCGGACAAAGGATGATCTCGGGAGGATCACCGGCGAGACGGGTTTTAGTAATACGGTCCTGAGCAATATTAATAGAGCGGGAAATCGTCTCAAAGAAATCCGGAGGTTTAGGTTTATCGGACTCAGCCTCCTTTTTGATCGACGGAATCAGATTTTTGGCCTTGGCAAAAATTTTTGCGACTTCGCTCGTTTTTTTTCTGTTGGAGCCTTTTGACTGTTTTTCAATTTCAACCCGCCTCAGGAGGTCGTTATTAAGGTTTACCGCGATCACAACATCGGCTCCCAGAGCCCGGCATAAAGAGACAGGAACTGGGTTAACGATGCCGCCGTCGATATACCACCGGCCTTCAGGTCCCTCAACAGGCGGAAAGACGCCCGGCATGGCCATTGAAGGCCAAACGGAGTCAAAAACCGGACCTTTTGTAATCCAGATTTCTTTGCCGCTCATAAGATCACAGGTCACGGTTCCAAAAGGGGTTTTTAAATCTTCAATGCATTTTTGTTTCCGTTCTACGCCGCTCTTTACGAGGAACATCTGCATTTGATGCAAATTGATCCACCCGTCAATAGAAAAGCTCGGATTAAAAAACGTCGTCCAATTTAAGCGGTTAATAGCAAGGGCTTGTTTACGCAGTCGTTCTAAATGTCCGCTGACATAACAGGCGCCCACTATCGCTCCGATTGATGTACCTGCAACAACATCTGGAACAATTCCCTGGTCCAGCAAACAATCAATAATGCCAATGTGGGAAAAACCGCGGGCTGAACCGCTTCCAAGTGCTAATCCGACTTTCATAAAACTCCTCACTTCAAATAGATTCTAATGATCAATTCTGAAAATCTTTGCAGTGATCTTCTCAAAGTAGTACATCTATTCGTAGTCAATAAATAAGAAATGGACGAAGGAGGAACTTCGACAGCTCACAACATGTAAAAAATGTTGAAATGTAAAAATGAGGGCGTGGCTCGCCTAAAATGGAATTCATTACGATAAAACAATTGCTCTCAAAACAAGGAAAAGAATATGCGGCTTCATTATGGCGTGTGGGACGGTGTCGTCTATGACAACCGCGGCACTGCTGATTACAAAGAACCTGAGGGTCTGGATCTTAAAAATCTTCTGCAGTTCAATAACGGCAACCCCGTTATGACATTTATCTCGCATCGGGGATTCTTAGTTTTCCACCCGCATGCAAACCTGCTTTTTGCCATGAATAAATATTATTCAACGGTAAAAGACAATTCCTGCGGTAAATGTACTCCTTGCCGAAGCGGCTCAATCATCATTTCTCAGGCGCTGGAAAAAGCATTGAGAGGAGACCCGATTAATTGGGAAAATCTTCTCGATATCGCCCGCATGATGAGAAATACGAGTTTCTGTGGGGTGGGTCAGACTTCGCCGGTAGCTTTAATTGAAGCGATCAAAGCTTTTCCCGGAGATCTAAAACTCGTTCCGCTTCCTGATATGCCATGGGGCGGCTATGAAGTAATGACGGCTCCCTGCATTGAAGCCTGCCCGGCGCACGTCAACGTGCCTCGTTATATTGATTACATAAAGGCAGGACGTACGGATTACGCCACGGGTGTAGTTCTTCGTCACTACCCGTTAGTCGGCTCCTGCGGACGAGTCTGCGTCCGTCTTTGCGAAAAGGCTTGCAGACGAAATCGTCTGGAGGGAGCTGTCGACATCAAGAATCTGAAGCGTTATTGCGCTGACTCATTGGGGTACACCGTTGACAAAATGTTCGAAGGTGCCGCTGCAGAACCGAGCGAATTCTCTCCCAGAATCGCAATTATCGGCGCCGGTCCCTCCGGACTCACATGCGCATATCATTTGCTGCTGAAAGGCTACAAAGTTGAAGTGTTTGAGGCACAGCGAAAGGCCGGGGGGATGGCTTTAGTCGGTATTCCTCAGTATCGTCTGCCGAAAGATATTCTATTGGCTGAAGCCAATACGATTGAGCAGCTGGGCGGTAAATTTCATTACGGCAGGCGTTTAGGGAAAGACTTCACATTGGATGACCTTTTTAACGAGGGATTTAATGCTGTGTTTATAGGGGTCGGCTGTGCCAAGGGTATGAAACTTGGATTCCCCGAGGACAATGAACAAATTGAAGGCTATTACAACGGCTTGGATTTTCTTCTTCAGGTTGAACGCGGCGTCGTAGAAGGTGAGGCTCCTTCCTTCTCCGGAGACTTTGTGGTTGTCGGCGGCGGCAACGTTGCAATGGACTGTTCTCGCTCTGCTGTGCGTATGACCGACGGCAAAGTTCATGTCATATATCGAAGAACTGAAGCTCAAGCTCCGGCAGATCCTTTGGAAATCAAGGCGGCTAAAGAAGAGGGCATCGAATTCCATTTCCTGACAGCTCAAAAAGAACTGGTGCTCGAAAACGGTAAAGTTACCGGACTTCGCTGCATCAAACTTCGCGAAGGCGCGCCTGAAGCCAACGGCAGAAGAAAGCTTATCGAGATTCCGGGTACGGAATTTGTCATTCCTTGCTCCAATGTCATCAGTGCTATCGGACAGCGAATTGATCAAAGTATTTTTGAACAGAAAGACAATATTCTGTTTGATAAGCGCGGCAACATTTCCGTGACGGAATCATTGGCTACAAGCCGTCCCGGCGTATTTGCGGGCGGAGACTGTGCCACCGGACCGACCACGCTGATCGGAGGTATGGCTCAGGGTCAAACAGCTGCCGAATCTATTCATGAATATCTAACCCGAGGTTCCGTCGGTTTTGAACCGCGATCACGCATGACTCAGATGATTAAGAAATGCAATCTTCTTGAGGAGACTGAACCCGTTCTTCCGACCATTCATCAGGATCGTCAGCAGATGCCGGAACTGGCGCCCGAAATTCGCGCCCATAACTTTGAAGAAGTCGAACTCGGATTAACTCCGGAAGAAGCTAAGAAAGAAGCGGAACGATGCATGCGCTGCTACCGGCTCTTCGGCGTTGTTACCCAGCTGCCGATTCCCGGTTTTAACCAAAAGGCTCAATAAGAAAAAGGAGAATAGAAATGAGAGCCTATATCAACAACAAACCTTTTGATTTTGATCAAGAAATTACAATTTTAGAAGCGGCCAGACAAATGGGGTTCTTTATCCCGACGCTTTGTGCTTTTAAGCCGCTCTGTCACACACCGGGGACGTGTGCAGTTTGTATCGTCCGTGTAAAAAGGGCCGACGGTCAGGAACTTACGCTCACCAGCTGCAAGACACCTTTGGAAGACGGAATGGAAGTTGACACTATTTCCTCTCAGGTCAAAAAAATGCAGCGAACTCAGGTGGCTTTGATCTTCGCAGACCACGACATGGATTGTGTGACCTGCGGTCGTTACGGTAATTGTGAACTTCTTCAGCTGGCTCGCAACTTAGGAGTCCAGAAGGCGCCTTTCACGGGCAAATTTATTGCTGAACGAAAGGTTGACCATACCGATCCGGCGATCGAGCTCGATGTTAATAAGTGCGTCCGCTGTATGCGCTGTGTGGAGGTGTGCAATAAGATCCAAGGCATCGGAGCGCTTCGTATTGATGAAATCGGAACGAAAGCCGGTGTATGCCTGAACGGCACCAAAGATTGGGTGGATTCCACTAAATGTGTTCGCTGCGGACAGTGCATTATGGTCTGTCCTACGGGGGCTTTAATGTCAACGGATAATGTGGATAAGGCCCGCGAAATTCTTGAAGACGAAAGTGTTATTTCCGTAGTTCAGTTTGCGCCCTCTGTCCGCGCAACATTGGGCGATGCATTCGGAACGCTTTCCGGAACTAATGTTGAAAAACGCATCATTGCCGGGCTGAAGATGATGGGTGCCAACTATGTTCTTGATACCAACTTCTCAGCTGATGTTGTGATCATGGAAGAAGGTACCGAGCTGCTTAATCGAATCAAAGATAAGCACTCAGTGATGCCGATGTTTACTTCCTGCTGCCCCGGCTGGGTTAGTTTTGTTGAACAGCATCGTCCTGAAATGCTGGACCATCTTTCCACCACTCGCTCTCCGCAGGCTGTGCTCAGTTCTCTTGCCAAGACGTGGCTGCCGGAAAAAATCGGCGCCGAGCCTTCAAAGATCCGTGTGATTTCCATCATGCCGTGCACAGCAAAGAAGATCGAGGCAGGACGCCCACAGTTGGCCAAAGACGGCGTGCCGGACACGGATCTGGTTTTAACCGTCCGCGAATTGGCAAGACTCTTTAAGAGCCGTGGGATAGATCTGAAAGAGATCGAAGACGGTGAATTTGATACACCCTTTATGAGCCGAGGTTCGGGCGCTGGTGTGATTTTCGGGAAGAGTGGCGGTGTGGCAGAAGCGGCCTCAAGAACGCTTTACCATGTCCTCACAGGAAAAGAGGTGAACAACGTTCCCTTTAAGCCCTCCAACCACCCGCATGTTTATAAAGAAGCGGATATGGACGAAGGCGGCGTGAAGCTGAAAATCGCAGTCGTTTACGGTCTAGCCAACGCCAACAAGATTTGTGATGAAGTGGCCGCGGGAACCTGCGACTATAACTTTATCGAAGTGATGACTTGTCCGGGCGGATGCGTCAACGGCGGCGGCACGATTCGTTTCAGAGGAAACTATTTGAACGCTACTTCGAAGCGCTTCGAAGTTCTGGAACGCGCCGACGAAAACAGTCCGGTTCGTCAGTCTCACAACAATCCGATGGTCAAAGAGCTTTATGACGAGTTCTTGGGAGAGCCGAATTCTCACAAAGCTCATCAGCTGCTCCATACTTCTTACGACGATCGAAGCAAGACGCCTGCCGTTCCTTCCATCCGTCATGTGTGGAAGAAGATCCAGTTAGGCTAATCAAAATTAAAGCTCTTCGAAGAAATTCCTGAAGGGCCTCCAAAAGTAAAAACCGGATTCCGTTTAGGCTCCGGTTTTCTTATTACTCGTTCCGGATTTGTCTTGTAACAGCTCTGAACTGTTCTTTGAATCCGACATCATAAAGGGCGGAAAGAGCAGGCGGCTCGAAAGCAAAGATCTTGGAGATATCTTTTTCTGCATTCGAGATGCAGTCGGCTAAATCTGCGCCGATCTTCATCGTCATGAAGGTATTCAAAGAAATTTCGAAATTCAAAGCGGCTTTTTCACGGATCTCTAAGAGTTCTTTTGTGCGCTTGTTTAAATGACGTGTGTAGAACTTAACGACTTCAAGAATCTCATGGTTGATCTTGACGTTGTTTTTAAGCGTGGCGCGCGCAGCTTCAGAAAGATTAGGAGAAGTGAGTTTTTCTTCTGCTGTGTTGATTTGCTTAAAGGCTTCTTTTTCGATTCCTGCAACGCGCTTCATGTAAACCTTGCCGATTTGATACAAAGCTCGATTTACCGCTTCTAAATAGAGGCGGTTGCACATCATGTAAAAACCTGCGTAAGTTTTAGAGAGTTCCGGAGTCGGGTTCGACTCAGCAAGCTGAGACTCCAAACGCTTTAACACCTGACCCACGCAGTCAGCTACAGAAAGAATGGCCGCAAGGTCCTCGCCTTCGGCCGATTCAATCAGGCTTTCCAGCTGCTCGCGATCGATGCGAACGCCGCGTGCCTTCAAAGAATCCAGCGCTTTATCCAAAAGCACAACGATTTGTTTTTCGTCGTATTCGATCTTGCTTTTGTAGCGACTGATCTTGTCCTTTAAATTGCTTTGTGTACTGTTAAGAATGTTCCAGGTCTTTTTCGGAGCCGCGATTAAATCTTTTTCCCATTCGAGGATTTGCTTTTGGCGGCCGCGAATGTCTTTACGGACATTTTTGACTAAGCCGAGAAGAGACATGACTTCATTATTGAACATCTCTTCGAAGCATTCGGAACAAATTCTGCGGGTCGCGGGTTCCTGATAGACATAACGGCGGATGAAGTTGCGGCCCTGAGGGTGAACTTCCTGCGCGATGAGTTCAACGCCTTTTTCAAGTTTCGGACGAAGGCCTGACCAGGTTTTCTCAAAAGTCTGAGAATGAAAAATAGCTCTTTCCATTGCCATGTAAAGAGGGTAAGTCACAATCATACGAACCGGTGCAAGCATTCTTAATATTCTTCCGTTAAAGCCTTAATTAGTCCTTCAGGATTAATTTTCTTTATCTTAACTGATCACGGTCTTAAATTTCGGAGGCTAGCTATAAATCCTGAGGCGATGCATCCAAATGGTTTTCACAAACCATTGAGAAAAAACACACCAAGTACCGATTGTCATTTTCCGCCTGAGACGACGAAGGCTCCGTAGATCGGAGCCCTCATACAGCATTGAAGGAAATTAGTCGATTTCGATCAATTCGTACTGGGTGTTGCCCATCTTATGCTCTGCCATTGCGGTCAGCTGGCGCAGGCCGTGACGGGATTCCATTCTTTCAACTAGATCACGATTGTCTCCATGGTGAGAGTAAACCAAGTCGACACAAGCCTGATCAATAGCGAGGAGGTCGGTAGAAGCCAAAATACCGATATCGGCAATCGTCGGTTTGGCCGCTGCAACTCCGGCGCAGTCACAGTCTACGGACATGTTGCGCATGACGTTGATATAAGTGATTCTCTTGCCGAAGTGGTCAATAGTGGCTTTAGCCGAGTCAGCCATCAATTCCATTAGCTTTTCCTTGGCCGGCCATGCATTCCAATCGGCAGGAGGTTCGCCTTCGATGCCATGGACCTGGCGTTTACCAACCTGGCCGGAAGCGCAGCCAATGGCGATATTCTTCATCGAGCCTCCGAAACCACCCATAGCATGACCCTTAAAGTGAGTCAGAACCAGCATGGAGTTATAGTTGACAATGTTCTTGCCCATAGCAACTTCTTTCAGGTGGAAGCCGCCGTTAACGGGCAGGTTGACAAAGCCGTCCTCGTCCATGATGTCGACCGGGCAGAACGTCCAGCCGTTAACCTTGATGGTCTCTCGGTGACTTTCCGTTGTGTAGCGGTCGCCTTCGTAAAGTGTATTTGTTTCGACGATGTTGCTGTTCGGAATCGTCGCCTGAAGGGCTTGGACTAAATCACGAGGAAGGATATTCGGACCGTGTTTTTCACCGGTGTGCAGTTTGATCGCAACTTTGCCGTAAATTTCGCTGTTCACTAAGTTATAGAGTTTGATGAGGTGCTCAGCGTCAATGATCGGCGAGAAGAAAACTTTCGCCGCAGATCCTTTGTATTTTCCGGGTTCAACCCGTTTGGACCCAATAACGGGTGTAACAACAGGCGCATTAATCACTTTGCCGCAGCCGCAGGAATCAGTACAACAATCGCTCACTTCTTTCTCCTTATTCGCTAAAAAGTTTTGCGGATATAACTTATTAATACTAGAACGATTCAAAAGAAGCGGTTTGTCTATTTTTGCGGCTTGTCTGGAAGGCAAGAACTTCATGTGCGGATACTGTTTGCGCTGAAAGAAAAAACGCAAAGCAAAACTTAGAGAAAACTCAAGAATCTCAAGTAAAGTAAAGAAAAATTGAACACCAGGAAAACTCTGAGGGGTAAAATGAAAGAAAAACTAAAAACCAAACTGAGGAGAAATATGCGCATTCGAACACTCTCTTTACTCACCGTCATGTCGGCCGTTTCCTTGTCAGCTATAGCTGCGGCTCCGACAGTCAGTACTGAAGCAAAAAAAGCTGCTGACATGATTAACGCCGATGCTCCGATGCAGAAAATGTTGGCAGAGCTCACGAGTCCTCAAGGACAAAAGTGGCGATTCAATACTCAAATGGAAATCGTCCGAATTGCATCTCCGTCCCGATCAGAAATGCGCCGTCAGCAGGAACTGATGCGTCGTTTCACCGAAGAATGGGGCTTCTCTCCCGCGCAGGTAATGACGCGTACCGACGGCATCATCAAGGGTGCTGGACTTCAGAAGGTTGACGGTCTGCCTGTATATAACGCCTGCGTCAGAATTCCCGGCACTTATTCCCAGCAAAAAGATGCTCAGTCTTACAAAGGCCAGTTTCCTAAGGTCCTCTTAGAAGGTCACATTGACACAGTGAATCCTGCGGAACTGCCGCCGGCTTCAGCTCCCTTCGTGCCGGTTAAGCTTCAGAAAGCTTCTGACGCATTGGTTAAGACAAAGGCAGAACTTGCCGCTTTGCCAGATGAACTCCACTTCGATAAAGACGGAAAGATTATTGAAGACGCCAATTACAAAAAAGCCTATCAGCGTTATAACGACTATGAAGACGCTTTGGGTCGCGGCGCTCTGAGAATTTATGTTCCTGGTTATAACGACGCGATGATTAACACGGCAGCTGTCATGCAAGCCGCTTACATGCTCAACAAATATAAGATCAAGCCGGTTTATGACATCTGGATTTGCGGTACGACCGGTGAAGAGGGCAAAGGCAACCTTTGCGGCATGAAGCAGCTTTACGGTTATAACCAAGACACCGGCAAAGGCAACAATGCTCTGAACTTCGTTGCTAACTTCGGCGCTGACAGTACATCTCCCGGTTCCGGAACGGTTAACTACTTGGGTTCTTACCGTTTCGAAATTAAATACTCGGAACCTGCCGGAGTGAAGGTCGGCGCAAACCAGCCTTCCGCTTTAATGGCTATGAACCGTGCCATTGAAATGATTTCCAATCTGAAAACTCCCTACGATCTGGATAAAAAAGCAGAAAGAACGACTTACACCGTAGGTGTTGGTTCCTGCACACCGGCGCCGGAAGGTGAACGAAGCAAAGAGTGCACACTTCTCGTCGATATGAGAAGTCCGACACCCGGACCGCTGAAAGATATTCGCAGCAAGATTGAACCTGCTTTCGCAAAGGCACTCCAGCAGGAAAACGCCAAATATGGTCTGAAAGACGGAGACGCCAAAGCCGTGAAGATGGAATTGGTTTGGTTCGGCGATCGTCCCGCCCATAAACGCAAGAATTACGACGATCCTGCTATGCAGGCATTCTGGCAGTCTGCCCGCACAGCCGGCATTGATATTCGTGAAAAACTGAACGAGCGAGCGGTATCGCTCAACGACAACGTTCCTGCAGCGGTTGGCGTTCCGACGGTTAACTTCAACGTTGGTACGAATGCAGGCGGTGGCGGCGGACATGCTTGGTATGAATGGGGCATTCCCGGAAACGGCCAGGACGAAGGCAAACGCGTTTATCGAATGATTCTGATGGGACTTATGGCTGCCGGATACCATACTTCCGACGGAAAGGTTGTTCCGCCGTTGGTTTCTCCCAAAGGCAATCGCACGACTGAAGAGCTGTACAAATAAGGGGGCAGACATGAATAAATTATTAGCAGCGTTAGTTTGCGCCTTTGCAGCATCAGCGGTTTCTGCCGCAACTTATGAAGTTTTCATTACCGGCCCCGGCGGCCATTCCAACGGAAGTTACGGCAACACGAATGCCGTTCACGCCGGAAGCCGAGCAGTTCTTGAACTTGAAAAAGCGCTTCCATGTGCCGTCATTACCGACTTTAAGGGCGGTGCTACGGTGAATGCGATTGCCGGGGACGCGGCTTTTAAGGTCAACACGGCAATGTGCAAGACACCGGAAGTTGATAATAAGGCTTTGATCGAAAAGGCGGTCAAAGCCGGAGTCGATAAAGAAAACGCTTTCAGAGGTGTAAAGGCTGGCGACTTGGTTAAAGGATTCCCTGCTGAAATCCAATTCAAAATCAAGTAGTTCAAAATAAGAAGAGGTCAATTCAGTCCGTCCGAGAGGCGGACTGAGTTGTTTTAGCGGCGAGAATTCTGCTGGCCCGCTGATTAAAATACCAAACACTCATTAATAGTTAGTCGAGGAAAAACGGTGAAAGCCATTGTTCTCAGCAGCGGCGGCGTTGACAGCACCACATGTCTTGCCATGGCCGTCCATGAATTAGGCAAAGAAAACGTCGTTACTCTGTCCTTTGAATATGGACAGAGACATTCCAAAGAATTAGAAAGCGCTCAAAAAGTCGCAGATTATTACGGTGTCAGACATGTTGTTTTTAATCTGACTCAGATCTTTTCTTTCAGCAATTGCTCCCTTTTATCGACCAGCACGGAAAAACCTGTCCATGAAAGCTATGCCGATCAGATCGCCAAAAACGGAGAGGGTAAGGTTTCGACATACGTTCCGTTTAGAAACGGCTTAATGCTTTCAGCCGGCGCCGCACTGGCTCAATCCTTGTTCCCGGAAGAAAAATGCGAAATCTGGATCGGTGCTCATGCCGATGATGCAGCAGGCAACGCTTATGCGGATTGTTCCGTCGGTTTTAATAATGCGATGGATCAAGCGATCAATATAGGAACTTACGGTTTGGTTTCGCTTCGTGCGCCCTTGAATCGCTGGAACAAAGCACAAGTCGTGGCCAAAGGACTGGAATTAAAAGTGCCCTATGAATTAACCTGGTCCTGCTATGACGGCGGCGAGAAGGCCTGCGGTGAATGCGGTACTTGCATTGACCGTAAAGCCGCTTTTAAAGCGAACGGTGTTAAAGATCCGATTGAATATCTCAAATGAATGCTATAGCACTTGCGCTCGTTCTCTTTGCAGCTGTGCTGCACGCCTCTTGGAACTTCGTTTCCAAGAAGAGCGGGGGTGGCTCGTCTTTCGTTCTGCTCTATGAGACATTTGCCTTCCTCATTTATATGCCTTTGCTGTACTTGGTGGATTTCAAAAGGCTTTTGTCTCTGCCGCTTGAACTTTGGCTGCTGATTATTCTCAGCGCAGTGCTTCATGTGATCTACACGATCGTTCTTCAGACGGGTTATCGGAAGGCGGACTATTCCGTCGTTTATCCGACCGCCAGAGGTACCGGCCCCGCGTTTACGGTTTTAGTGGCCGTGTTTCTTTTCGGAGAAAAGCTTGCACCGCTCGGATTGGCCGGAATTGCCTGCGTGTTGTTGGGTATTGTGCTTCTCGCCATGCCGGGTAAAGACAAGCAGCTTAAAAGTTCTTTATCTGAAGGATTGTTCTGGGGCGTTTTAACCGGCATTTTTATCGCTTCTTATTCGAGCTTGGACGGATTTGCGATTCAGCTCATCGGACTGACGCCTCTCATGTATTACGTCCCAGGCATGGCGGTTCGCCTTCTGCTTCTCGGGCCCGGAATTCTTTCTAAGAAATCGGGACGGGAAAGTTTTAAAGAAGACATCAAGAAGCGCTGGAAGTACGCACTTTATATCGGCATTGCGCACCCGGCAGCCTACCTCTTGGTTTTGTTCGCACTGCTCTATGCACCGCTCGCATATGTCGCACCAACCCGAGAGGTTTCCATGATGCTGGCCTTATTTATAGGGGCAAAAGCCCTTCATGAAAAGGTGACGCCTTTAAAGACGGCGGGTGTTCTTGCTATGATGACGGGAGTCATCTTGATTTCGCTGGCGCGCTGAGCCTGAATGCTTTGGAAAGAATTGACCGCCGCGCTGACGGACTTATTTAGAAAACGAAATTAATAAGAAGGAGTCTGTAATGTCCAAACTTTACTTAGGCTTTGATGCGGGAACTCAGAGCGTTAAGGTATCTGTCTATGACGAGAATCTCAAGAGCATCACTTCTCAGAGTCTGCCCACGATTCTCCGTTATCCGCATGCCGGTTGGGTCGAAATGGACCTGGATGAGTTTTTGGACATTACGGTTCGATGCATCAAGCGCTGTGTCGATGACATTAAAGCACTCGGTTACGATCCCAAAGACGTCCGAGCAGTGATGGGCGACGGCATTATCTGCGGCATCGCCGGTGTGAATGAAGAGGGCGACGCGATCACGCCTTATATTAATTACCTCGACACACGTACCGATGATGACGTTCGTTTCATTAACGACATGAACCTGGACATCTGGGTCAAAGAAACCGGAAATCCGGAAGCCTGCACGATGTTCCCGGCGATGTTTGCTCGCTGGTTCCTGAAGAACAACACTAAATTCCAGCAGCAGGGCGTTAAGTTCATGCACAACGCTCCGTACATTCTTTCTCACTTGGCCGGTTTAAAGGGCAAAGATGCCTTCATCGACTGGGGCGCCATGTCCGGCTGGGGTTTGGGCTACAACGTCATGAAAAAAGAATGGTCCAAGGAACAGCTCGAAATTCTCGGCATCAGCGAAAAATACATGCCGCGCATCCTGAAGCCTTGGGACATTATCGGCGGACTTACTAAAGCCATGGCTGAAAAAACCGGCTTGCCTGAAGGCACACCGATTTGTGCCGGCGCTGGCGACACCATGCAGTCCATGATCGGCTGCGGCAACTATGAGGCAGGCAAGGGCGTGGATGTTGCAGGTACCTGCGCGATGTTCTGCGTTTCGACTAAGGGCATCATTCCGGAGTTAAGTAAGAAAGGCAACAACCTTATCTTTAATTCCGGATCGCTTCCTGATACTTATTTCTACTGGGGCACGATCCGTACCGGCGGCTTGGCTCTGCGCTGGTTTAAAGACAATGTTTGCCACAAGGCCAATGACGCGGTTTATTACAATGACTTGAATGATCGTGCCGCTCAGATTCCTGTCGGCTCCAACGGCGTTTTGTTCCTTCCGTACCTCACCGGCGGTCAGGATATCAACAACAAGAAGTGCGGCTGCTTCCTGGGTTTGACACTTGATGACGATCAGTCTGTGATGTGGCGTTCGGTTTTGGAATCCATCGGCTTTGACTACATGGAAATTTGCGATCTTTACCGTTCTGCCGGTGTTGATCTTCAGCGTCTGACAGTGGCTGAAGGCGGAAGCCGCAGTTCGCTTTGGAATCAAATCAAGTCCGACATGCTCGACGCCGAAGTCGTTCGTTATAAGAACGCTGGCGGTGCCGTTGTGACGAACTGCATCTTTGCGGCTTATGCCGTCAAAGACGTTCCGGAAATCATTCCTGAACTCTCGAAGATTCTTCAGATCGATCAGTCTTACCAGCCGCGTGCCGAAAACACTAAGCTGTATCGTGATCTCTTAAATCTCCAGCGCAAGCTGATTGACGTCGATATGGCGCCGGCATTTGCCACTCTGTGGAATATGAAGAAGATCTTGCCGCAGAAACAAAACTAAGCTGAAGAATCATTTCAGCAATTAATGATGATTAACGAGGACGACTAAAGACCGTCCTCTTTTTTCTGCCGTATATTTTTTATGACAGTTATAGTGTCATAAATAGGTGTAAAATAAATTCCGAAGTTTGAGGATACGAATATGTCAGATTTAATGGAAACCAAGAAAAAGTTCAGTTTGGAGGAATTGTCCGAACTTACTGGAATTTCCAGAAGAACCATCCGTTTTTATATCCAGAGGGGTCTGATGAACGGACCGGAAGGAGAAAAGCGGGGCGCTTACTACACGACGGAGCATTTGGAGGACTTGCTTCGTATTAAGCGAATGACGGAAAAACATATTCCTTTAAACGATATCCGGAAGGCAGACGCAGAAGAAGAGAGGCCGGTTCCTCATGTCGGAAGCTTCACTGTGTGCTCTCACATCTGTTTAGGCGCGGGTTTGACACTGGTTGTTGACCACAAGTCTTCTGAATTATCCGGAGAAAAATTCAAAGAATTCGCAGCGGCGCTTTGTGAATTCATCGAGGAATTCAAGAGTAAGGAGCAGAAAAATGTCTAGAGAAAAATTATCTAATTCTCCTTTGAAGAAAGTCGTTTGGAAGGCGGTCATTGATGGTCCGCTGATGAGCTACACGTCCACTCAGCAATATCACAATGACAGGCAAGACCCTGTAGAGATCAACTATAGTTTTCCGCTCCCTTACGGAAAAAGTGTGATCTCAAAGTTCAAAGCCAATATCAACAGTGTGGTTCGTGAGGGCAAAGCCTATCCCAAGAAGGAAGCCGAACAAAAATATGAAGATGCCATCGAGTCAGGTGATTCTCCGATCATGCTGGAGATTACTGACAAAGATTTTTGCACAGCATCATTAGGCAACATTCTGCCCGGCGAGGATGCTTCTATTGAACTCGAATACTTCCAGCTATTAAATTACTGCGATCACAAACTTCGACTGACCATTCCAACCGTAATAGGAGAAAGATATGCCTCTGACATAGAAGAGCAGCCTTTCGGAAGGTTTGAAATCACTCATAATTTTTTTGCAGATTACGATTTGGACGGGAGCGTATTGCTCAAAGGAGCTTTTGCTAAAGGAAAAATTTCCTCACCCACTCACTCTATTGAAGTCCAGAAACAAGGAGAAGATATTGTTGTCAGGCTCCTTGGTGCAAAACTAGATAAGGACTTAGTCCTGGACATCGAGGCGCCTATTGAAAGTGCCGTCTACGTCGCAAAAGATGATTCAGGATGGGCGGCGGCTGCCAATTTCATTCTGTCAAATGAGCCTGCACAACTTCCTTTGGACTTGAGCATCCTGGCAGATTGTTCCGGCTCAATGGGAGGTTCAAGAATTAATTGGATGAAGCAGGCTCTGAAAAAATTAAATTCCAAATTTGAATCCGCCGACCAAGTAAGTTTGACAGCTTTCGGCAGTTCTGTTGAGTTGAAGCTTCTTACTAACCGAATGAAATTCGAAGAATTTCAAGGAAATTTTGCTGAAGCGGTTTCTTACCTTGATGCTGATCTCGGTGGAACAGAGTTAGAACAGGCGATTGTCAGCTGTATGAATCTTTTTCCGGGCCGCAACAAACAAAGGGCCATGCTCTTACTTACTGACGGCGAGGTATGGGATTCTTGTAAGCCGATGATCAGGGCTGCTTTGGAGGCCAAAAGAAGAATCTTCATTCTAGGCATAGGAATGGCGCCGTATAGCAATCTCCTGGTCGAACTGGCGGAGAAGACCGGCGGTGCCTATGAAGCAGTCTATAACTGGTATGACATAGAAGGAGCAGTAGAAAGAATGCTTAAACGCATTCGGTCAGAAGTTGCAGTACAGCCTGAGATTCATTGGCGTGCTCCTAAATTATGGTCTTCGAAGAAAAGGAAATCTTTCTTCACTGAGGATAATTACACTGGCTTCGCTCTTTTGAAGGAACTTCCGGAGTCTGTAAAACTCTCCTGGAAAGAAGACGGAAAAATTAAAGAGATCGGAGCGAAGGTCATATCGCATGATTATGGCTACCAACTGTGCCAGCTCGTCGCTGCGCAGCGCATGCTTTCTACCGATATCAAAGAAGAAAAAAGAGATATCGGCGTCAAATACAATATCGCCGGGCCGGAAACCAACTTTTTCTTGTCTTTCGTTAGAGAGGAAAATGAGAAGGGGACGACTAATCCTGAATTAATGGTTGTGCCGCAGATGGTCCCCGAAGATAATTGGGTTTTGAGTCAGGCTGATCCAGATTCCAATAACATCCGTTTCAATAAAAGTTCAAGAAGATGCGCTTCTAGATCCGCACCGAGTCTATATGATGCATCAGGCGCGATGCCTTTAAGTGAGATTCCTGTCGATGAAACTGATACCCCAACAATAAGGCTTTTGCTTGATTTAGCTAACAAGTTGGATTGGAGCTTCCGGGCTTCCGATGTAGATTTGTATGTGACTCATGCCTATGATTTCCTCTCGAAGTTTGAGGTGGTCAAGAGAGAGTTCGTAGAGTTTGTAAGGCGCGTTGACCAGAAATTAGTAAATGATTCTATCGAAGAAGCACTGCCTAAGGGGTATTACCTGGAAGGAGCGATCGAGGAAGTAGAAGAAAAGGCCGGATCTTTATTGCCCACTTTTGATGAAACAGAGGATGTTTCCAAACTCGATCCTGAAGCGTTTGCTGCTTTGTGTGTTTTCATTTTCTTTGCAGCGAGAGGAAATTATGAAGAAATAAACGCTTCCTTCCATTCCTCTCTTTTAAATTTAATTAGAACGACAATTAGAAGATAAATGGATGGATTGGGGTAAATAAGAAGTGTTGGCCGGTATTTTTTTACCGGCCTCACTTTTACAGTATCCTCGAAGTTCTTAAGGCAAAGGCTAAATGGGTGCCGAATCCTCTTATGCTCGGTAAAATTAGGAAAGAATAGGAGGAGCTAGGTATGACGAGAACCTTGCTTGAAAAGTGCGAGTTTCTAATAAGTTGCGCAGATAAAACCCTTCTTCAATTAGCCGCATCTATGGCTGGACTTTCTCTGTCTGCCTTCATACGAAAAGCGGCCATCTCTGCGGCAAAAGATACCATAGACAAAAATAACCACTATCTTCTTTCGGGCCAGGACCCACGAGAGTTATTTTTTGTTATTGATAACGGTTTTATTCCAAATAAAAGACTTGAAGAAGCCATGAGGCAAGCAGGGAAGATTGAGAAAAACGGTGCTTCCAATAGTTATTGAAAATCTTAGTTCTCACGTTCAAAACGGACAGGATATTTCTTGTGGGGATGATTTTTCAGAGAATCTTTTGAAAAACATAGCGATTCAAGTCAAATCTTCCAATTTCAGAAAAGGGAAAAACTGGAAGGCAGTGATGGGCGGCCTTCCGATTCTCATCTCCATTGATGATGAAGTTTTCCTGCGCGGCGTTCTTTCCGGAGAAGAAAAATTAAATAAAGACGATGTTGTGATTGCGGATGTGAAGCTGATTCAAACAATTGAGCAGAACAAGATTGTCAATAATTATCGTGTAGTAAATGTAATTGAGCACAAGAAGTCTTCGCAGATTTGTACTTTTTAATTTGGAAGAGAACCTTTCTAGATCTCCTCGTTAGAACCAGAATCCGGCGGCGCAGAAAACCAACGAGATTGCCAAAATTGTGTTTATCAGCTTCGTGTGATTGGCAAATAATCTCGAAGCGACAGAACCAAAACCTGACCAAACCAAATTACAGCTCGTACCGGCGATCGCGATGAAGATTGCGAAAGCCGCGAGTGCTTCTGTACTTTGATAGTAGGGGAGCACAAACATTTGGATAGAGACGATTGCAGATACCATTACCTTTACGTTTACAAACTGCAGAAACAATCCTGAGAGATAGGCTTGTCCTTTTTTCGGCTCGACGGCTTTTGTGTCGTAGGTGCTTCTCAAAATCTTTACGGCAAGCCAGATTAGATAAAGCGTTCCCAGCACCAACATGGGTAAACGGATTTCAGGAATCCATTCGTTTAACTTTGCGCAGAAGAAGGCGCAGAGAAGGGTAATGATGCAAAATCCTGTGAGGACACCCGCATTGAAATAAAGCGTTTTTCTGAAGCCTACCTTGAGTCCCAAAGACATCGACATGATGTTGTTGGGTCCGGGTGTGATGGACGTTACGAATGTATAAAGCAAAAAGGATGTCAAGGGAAACATGGCTGAGGTCTGTATTTTTGTGTGCCCACTTATGCTCAAAATTATACTGAGGCAATTTATCGAACTCCTATACTCGGAACATCTTTGATATGGGAGGAACCATGAGCGACAGATTAAGTTATGCAGAAAAAGAAGAGCTTCCGACATCTGTATACGGATTACCGGAAAGACGCGAATACCCGATGCCTGATGCTGCACACGTCAGAGCAGCTGAAGCTTATTTTAGATATTGCCCTGAAGAATTGAAGCCTGAACTCGCCCGCGCCATTTTGAAGAGAGCAAAGGAATTCGGCGTTGATGTCGAAAGCCCGACAGTTCTTCAGTACGCAGCGGAATAGTTACCATTCCTTTTCTGTCAGGGCAATCGATAGCGCAGACCAGGGACGCGAAAGGTTAAAAGCCTTCGTTTAAGTAAATCCGCTCTGATTGCAGAAATTTACCCCTCAGTCCGGGCTGATTAAGTCAGAGGCTGGGGGTTTTGCATACACTTTTAAATCTGGAAAAGGCGGCGGTGGTTTTTGTGCCTCTGAACTTCTGGATTACCAGAAATGCATAACCTTTAGCCTTAAAGCCATAATATTTTCTTGTTCGACCTTCTCCGAAAAATGGAAAAAGTAAATGTTAATGCGCAGACGTTCAAATACTGAAAAGAAGTAGTTTTAGGGGGCTTTCGGCGTTTTTAGAACTTAAATGCTATTAAGGCTAGTTTTTCCGTTTTGCGAGTTAGTCGTGGAATTTTGTCTCAAGTGATATTGAATGCTTCGTTTGGCGAAGTTGGATTTAATTGATACCGTTATGGAGGGTTTCGTTGTGGGTTGGGGAGGCCCTTCTTTACAGGAATAATATTCTTTTCCGCGCGCCTACTTTTACAAATCTTCGGGGGAAGCGAGTTGATGTTGAAAATGCCGCCCTTCGTCTCACTACACCTACAATGTGAAATTAAAAAAGATACAGATGCGCACTAATCAAACTAAAAGGAGAGGTCGATGTCTATCTTTTACAATCTTTGTTTCTACAAGTTCAGCTTGGTCATGAGAAATCCAATAATACCACCAGCAATACCATAGATAATTCCAATTACCCAACTGCTAGCCTTTGCAGTCAATTTGACCCCTTCGAAGAAACCGTCCTGTTTGTCCCGCTTCGTAGTAAGAACTTTAAGCTGAGAAAGGATTTCAGCATTGTCCTGTTTCAAATGCTCAAGGTCGGTTTCTATTGACGATAATCTTCCTTCAGTTTTAATTATTGCGTCCTCAATTTTTTTAACTCTCTCAGTTAGGTCTTGGACTTTTTCGCGTGCGATTGAAGCATCCTTTGATGCGCTTCCAAGTACCCCATCGATGACTCCGTACGCATCATTGTTCGCCATGGTTTTCTCCGTCAGAATGTGACTTGAACCATTTGTTTAAATTCATGGGCCCATATCCCGAGATGGAAGAAATATTTGAAATCAAAACCCCACCTAAAGCTCCACCTTGAACCCCGAGAAAAAGGGATAATTCACGGGGTGTTCCTTCGAACTTAACCATCCAACTTTCATTATTAACTTTAAATCTGTCGTTTTCTGAGATTTTACTTTCAATAGCCTTAGCTAACGCATCTGATTTGTTCTCTTTTTGTGGGGATGAGATAGCTGTAATCTGTAATGTTGCCATTTTTCTGTCTCCAATCTCGTTATTTATTCCAGCTTTCTCTAAGTTTCATAAAGCCTCCATATATGCCGAATTCTAAGATAACAAAGGTTCATTAAGAATAAGTGAAAGCTCTCTTCCAAGTTTGCCTTAGGCACTAGATTGAGAAGGTGATAAACCTACGAGAAAGGAGGGTTGGCGCCAGAGGAAAATTCAATTTTGTACAATTATTTCTGAAGGGTATCAGGTGAAACCTCTTCTTCTAAAGTATTGCTATGGGTACTTGTTCTTGTCAATTTACTGTCGCATTCATGTACGATTTTGATGGCACCTTGTCGCCGGGAAACATGCAGGAATACGGATTCTTGGACAAATTAGGCGAGAGCAGCACGGAATTCTGGAGAAAATCCAACGAGGAAGCCCAAAAGTTTGAGATGGATCCAATTTCCGCGTACATGCACCTTATGATTAAGGAAACAGAAAGCAGAGCTCTCAACATTAGTAAGGAAAATCTCATCAAGCTCGGGCAAACCGTGGAGTTATTCCCCGGTGTTGAAACTTGGTTCAAGAGAATTAATGAATACGCCTACGCCAAAGGCTTAAAAGTTGAGCACTTCATTATCTCTTCTGGCCTTAAAGAAATCATCGAAGGGACACCGATCGCTAAAGAATTCAGAAAAATTTTTGCATCTGCATTTATTTTTGATGCTTACGGCAAGCCGATTTGGCCGGCGCAGATCGTGAATTTCACGACTAAGACGCAATATATTTTTCGGATCAACAAAGATTCTTTAGACCTAGCAGACGTCAAGAAAGTAAATCAATACATTCCGCAAGATGAAAGGCGTGTCCCGTTCCGAAGAATGGTTTATTTTGGCGACGGGGATACAGATGTTCCGTGCATGAAGCTTGTAAAGGCAGAAGGCGGATTTTCTATCGCTGTTTATCCGGAGAAGAAGGATGAGAAAGCCCGGCGACTTTTTGACGATAATCGATGCTCTTATATCGCCCCCACGGATTACTCTCCGAATGAGAAACTTGAAAAACTTGCCTTCGGCATCATCGATTTAATCGCGGCTCAGGAAAATCTCAACAAACTCGCTGAAAAGTGATTCTTGGCTAAGCAAAGACAAGGCTTTCCTCCCTTGAGCAATGAATGTGACTTTGCCATCAGAGGCTGACATAAGCCAATGTCAATCCTCTATAGTTCGTTTTTTTCTTTCAGATGGATTTTGAGCTTTTCGACGACTTCCACATCAGCCGGAAGCCAAGCAACGGAATCCAGTTCATCGGGCCTTAACCATTTTGCGTCTTCGTGCTCAATCAGTTCAATGGTTCCTTTAGTAATGACCGAGATGAAGCAGTGCATTGTTAAGTGGAAGTTGGGATAGTCGTATTCAACGGTATGAAGAAGCTTTTCGGGCCGGATTTCGACATTCAGCTCCTCTTCAATCTCGCGAATGATGGCATACTCGGCTGTTTCTCCGATTTCCATCTTTCCACCGGGGAACTCCCATCCGTCTTTAAAGTCACCATATCCGCGCTGTGTAGCAAGGATCTTTCCATCGTGATGAATAATGGCAGCAACAACTTCAATAGTTTTCATGTTCTTTAATAAAAGCCCATCTTCAGTGATTAGGTTTTGTCTTTATAAAACTACTCCAAGATTTATACATATTTCTAAAATAATTCTCAAAGAATTTGATCCGCTTACTTATTTAACTTATTTGACCCTCATATAACTTTCACTTTGGTATATAATCAGTTTCGTCAACGAACTAAAATACATACCAAAAATGTCTCTTTTAGATGTTCAACAAGTTGCTAGCGAATTGATGATTTCTCCTCAATGGGTGAGAAAACTTATCAAGAATGGAGAAATTAGAGCTGAAAAAATAGGTCGTCAATGGGTAATTGATAGCGAATCTCTGAACGAGTATAAATCGAAGATTCCTGTATTTCAGAACATTTGTTCGGATTTCGATTTGGAAAAGCCAGTTTTCTTGTCTTTTTTCTCAGGTGCCATGGGGTTAGATCAAGGCTTGGAAAAAGCTGGATTTAGTCCACGGCTTTTTTGTGAATCAGACTTAACTTGTCAAAGAACGATAAAAAAAAATCGTCCTAATGTGCCTTTGATCGGAGATATTTGGAAATACACTGCCGAAGAAATAAGAAAAATCAGCGGTCTTCATGGAAAAATTGATTTAATTGCGGGGGGGCCTCCCTGTCAGGCATTCTCAACTGCGGGAGCTCGTAAGGGATTTGCCGATATTCGAGGTAACGTCTTTTTACATTACGTTGATCTTTTAATAGAGTTGAGCCCAAATTTCATAGTCATAGAAAATGTCAGAGGACTTCTTTCCGCCTCACTCGATAGGTTTTACCCTCAGGATTCAACAAGGTTGTCTAAACTTTTGAGGGGCCGGGGGGGAGCACTACTATACATTTTGGAGAAATTGAGAAGGGCTGGCTACAACATCTCCTTTAATTTATATAATGCTGCTAATTTTGGGGTTCCTCAAATCCGGGAAAGAGTTGTGTTGTTGGGTTGCAAAGAAGGTTCAAAGATGCCGTATTTGTGTCCGACTCATTCTGAAGATGAGAAATTCGGTTTGCCAAAGTGGAATACTTTAAAAAAAGCTATTTCGGATTTGACCCAATGCCACCATTTAAGTTTTCCGGAAAAACGGCTTAAGTTTTATCGAATGTTAAAGGAGGGACAATATTGGAAAGATCTTCCTCAAGAAGTTCGGAAAGAGGCTATGGGGAAGAATTTGGATCTTGGTGGAGGAAAAACTGGATTTTATCGGCGCCTCTCCTGGAACAAACCTTCTTGTACTCTAGTAACTTCTCCAATAATGCCAGCAACGGATATTTGTCATCCAACGGAAGATAGACCACTGTCGATTGAGGAATATAAAAGAATTCAAATGTTTCCAGATGATTGGTCGATAGAAGGCACCCTTACACAACAATACAGGCAGATCGGCAACGCCGTACCTATCGGGTTAGGAGAGTCCATCGGCAGAACAATCCTTTCAAGAATGGCTCGGAAGGATGACATTCCTCCTGCAAATTTCTCTTTCTCTCGTTATAGGAACACTGACGATGCTAGTTGGGAGGCCGAGACACGCAGGCTCTTGGGATTGGAACCTAACGAAAGTCTCCTTGATCTCGTATCACTCAACTTTCGAAAAGCAGAGCTTTTAAATTAAAAAGTAATTGCGCACATACTCTCTGAAATTCTCTTCAGAGAGTTCTTTTTTTGCATCCTCATCCGGAAAATTTCCCCAATTAAACTGGGAGGGGTTCTTTTTCCTCTTGGTTGAGTACATTCGAAACCATTTTTCTATATCCGTGCCTTCTCTAACTTTTGAACTGGATGAGTTTTCTGTATTGCTTTTATTTTTAATTTGTAGTTTTCTCCATGTCCCATCCTTTTCTAATTTTAAAAAGTCAATTGCTTTGACAGTCTCTCCCGCACACCAAACCCAACCGTAATTTTTTAATACACTATCAAGGTATTGTTCAAGAATCTTACCTATAAAATTTTCGGACGCCATACAAGCTTTGTGAAGTTTCTCATACTGTTCTTCACTCTCTCTTTTGCTGTCATACCCAAAATATGATCTGAGAATTTCGAAAATAACCGGATCAGTCTCTGTCTTTGGGGAAGAGGGAACCCCAATATCTTTCCCGTTCTCGTAGTGAGCTTCGATTTCTTTTATGGCAGCGTCATCAAGAGAAGCCCATTTTTCTTTAGGAATAAAAGTAGGATTCTCTTTCAGAAAGTTAAGGATAACTTTGAAGGGTCTATTAATCATAACTGCTCACGGGTTCGTTTTATTTTTTCATTATAAAACTCAGTCTGTAGCCAACTGATTGAATAAATACTTGGCACAGCCTCAACTGTCTGTTGACTTGCAACGTACGATAACAAAAGAATTAGAAAATCCTGAGAGAGTGATTGGGAACCCTGTATAACAGTAATTGTGTTCAATTATTCAGGACATCCCATGAAAATTAGAAATATCGCCTTTATTTTTGCTTTGATCGGCTGGATAGCGCTTGCGGTTTACTACGTCACACCATCGGAAATAGCAGCGGCTAAAGAAGTACAAACCGCACCAAAAACTGTTGGCGAAACGTTAAGCGCAATCGCTCAGGGCTTTAAACATGAAGGCGAAGAAAAAAGAAGGCAATTGAGAATAGACGAGGGCAAACAGGTTCAAAATCCTGCTCCTTCAGCTCAAGAAAATCCAAAAGAAACAAAGAAGGCTCCTTCAAGCCAGAAATAACTCAAAAATTAGGCCGGTGCTCCCGACCTTAAGTTTGTCAGGAATTTTGTTACCCAAATTCAGAAATAAATGAGAACGAATCTTATTCATTTCTTCAATTGAAGTGATTATAATTCTCAACAAACCGTACGAGGAGTCTCGAAATGTACAAAACGACAGTTGTTGTGGACGGAATGCATTGCGCAATGTGTGAGTCTCGGGTTAAGTCTCTAGTTATGAAGATTCTGCCGGATGCAAAACTCTCCGCTTCACATCGAAAGGGAACGCTGATAGTTGAAGGCAGCTTCATTCCCAGCGGAAATCTTCTTAGGAAGGCGCTGAAAGACGGCGGTTATGAAGTCAAAGACATTTCGACAGAAAAAGTAGAGAAAAAACCTGGTCTGTTCTCGTCTTTGTTCCACGCCTTGAAGTCAGCCTAAACGGAAGAATTCTTTTGAGCCGCGAAAGCGGCTCTTTTATTCATTTTACGTTTTATCCAAGGCCCCTCTTGGAACTTAGCTTCTAGAATGTTAATAGTAACTTCCTAGGAGAAAGCGATGACAGCAACTAAAAATTGGTCTCGTGATGAGGTTATCCTTGCTCTGGGAGTTTACGCTATCACACCTGCCACTAAAATTAACCAGAAAAATAAGACTATTCAAGAATTAGCCGAATTATTGGGGAGAACACCGGGTGCCGTTTCTTTCAAATTGTCCAATCTTCTAGAGTTGGATAAGCATAGGCGAGGGGGTCCAAAAGGTTTTAGCAATTTCAGTAAGACCGATAGAGAGGTTATGTGTCGATATAGCGTAGAAGGAGATCCCGGGAACCTCAAGCTAGATCTTCTACACGATACCTTAGCCGAGCTTTGCAACGAAAGATCTTCTCCTTTTTACATTCCTGCCAAGCTTCGAGCGCTCCGTGAATCTTTAGTAATTGAAGCTCCTCCTATAGGAAAAGAGGTTTTGATAATCACGAAAGCGAGGCTCAACCAGTCCTATTTTCGTTCTTCCGTTTTAGCCAACTGTGAGGACAGATGTGTCATAACGGAGTGCAGTATTCCTTCTCTTTTAGAGGCAGCTCATATCCTTCCTTGGGCTGTTTCTAGTGAAGCAAGGATGGAAATTTCAAACGGCATTTCTTTAATTCCCCTCTTTCATAAAGCTTATGATCAGAACCTGCTTGGAATTACAGCTGACGGTGAAGTCAAGATATCAAAAAAGCTATTACAAAGTGGGGACGAACTCTTTCGGTCGTTTATGGTTGAAGTTGAAGGCAAAAAACTTCGCTTGGAAAACTATAGGACTCCCATAAATCGTGATTATCTTTCTCAAAAATATCGAGACTTCCTAAGTCAGAGTTAAGGTCGTCTATCCCCTTTTGAAAAAGTGAGATAGATAGTTCAACTTTCATGGAATTCAAATAGTGGATAAGAAGCGATAAATTCGGGTTTTCTCTTTGCTTAAGGCCGAAGGTTGCTTTAATTCTTTGACTAATCAAAGATCATTAAATTATTAATTTCAAGTGGTGAAAACCAGAATGACTGATACCGGGAGCTCGTTTACTATCCTTTAAGAAGTAATCGATAAGAACCATAGGAGAAATCATGAGAATCCGACTCGCAGTAATCACAACTTCAGTTTTGTTGGCTGTCAGTTCATTAGCATCAGTAGTGCAGGCCGCGCCTGAACGTGATAGATTCTTCTGGCTTACGGAAATGAACAAAGCTTCCGTAGTTATCAATGCACAAGAAAAATTATTAGACCAAGATCTCGCTCGCAGAGTAGCCAGAGGCATTACAGAAGTAAATGCCGATGCTCAAAAGCCAGGAGCTAAGCGCCCAAATAAAGTGATTGCATATGAGCCCGAGTTAATTAAAAAAGTTGGTATCGATGCAACGATGTTGCATATTGGACGTTCAAGTCAAGATATGCATGCCACTGCTAATACTATGATTCTTCGGGACTATATCTTGAATATTTCTTCTGCACTTTCTCATACGATGCAATTGATTCAGGATATCGCTGATAAAAACGTGAATACGATTGTTCCGAATTACACCAATGGAGTGGCCGCTCAGCCGAATAGTTACGCGCATTATTTATATGGTTACTTGGCTTCATTTGAACGAGATCAGCAGAAGTTAAGAGAATGCTACGAGCGCATCAATTATTCGGCCATGGGTACAACCGTTCTGAACGGTACAAGTTGGCCACTAAACCGTCAGAGGATGTCGGACTACCTCGGCTTTAAAGCTCCTGTTTTGAATGCTTATGATGCGGCACAGACCAAGCCGATTGATGAAATTGTTGAAATTTCTGGCATTCTTTCTGGTATTTCTCTCCATATCGGCACATTTATCCAAGATGTCGTGACGCAATATGCACAACCTCGTCCTTGGATCATTCTCCAGGAAGGTGGAGACAACACTTACGTTTCTTCTGCTATGCCTCAAAAGAGAAATCCCGGTCTGCTGATTAATACGCGTAGGGATGCGAGCACTGTATTTGGGGATGCCCAGACGATGCTTATTCGCGCCCACAATATCACTCCGGGATTTGCGGATCCGAAGGCCGATGCCTATTGGCCTACTCTAGATAAGACCCTCCAACTTCTCAAGAGATTCGATAAGTGTCTGACTGCTTTGAGAATCAACCCGAAGAGATCCTTGGAAGAACTCAATCTCGATTGGACTGCATCCCAGGAAGTTGCCGATGTTTTGATGAGAAAATACAACTTACCGTTCAGAGTTGGTCATCATTTCGCGAGCCAAGTCGTTGGGTATGCACGAGCTCACGACATTAAACCTCTTGATTTCCCGTATTCAGAAGCACAAAAGATTTATGCGCATGTAATCAAAACGGAATATCCAAAAGGAAATACTGAATTTCCAATGTCAGAGTCAGAATTTAAGTCAACCTTGAATCCGGTTGAGATCATAAAAAATCGTAAAACAAGCGGAGGCCCTCAGCCAGCTGAAATGAAGAGGCAGCTAGAGGTAATGCAGAGTTCTATTAAAGACCAAGAAAAATGGACGGCAGATCAAAAACAAAAGATCCAGTCTTCTTTAGAAAAGTTGGACAAAGATTTTTCTGCTTATTTGCAATAAGAACATAGTTTAGGGCTCCGGGATTATTTGTTCCGAGGCCTTATTTTCGTAACTACAGGGAGAGAAGGCTGAGTAGGATGTAAAAATCGATTTTTTTAAAAACTGATGTTATTTTCAACTTCTGCTTCGTCTCTATTTTGCTCTTGAACCATGGTCCAGAGCCCCCATAGCGTTGAGAGGCAGAAACAAGCCTCAAGGCAAATTCCGCCCCAACTCTGGACATAGATGTTGTGAATCAGCCAGAGAACGGATCCCCCCAATAATCCGAGTCGTAACTTGATTCCGTCGAATCGAAACAACGACAGCGTCAGCACGACGCTTGCTGCCAAAGGAAGAATTTCTACTGTGGAACGCGAAACTGCCAACGCTGTCGCAACGCTGAAGATGATGAGAACGGCGGCGCAGAGCAGGGATCGCGTATAGATCGACAACGAGATTCGGGCGAGCGCGATCACACAAGATATGACTGCCGTCGGGAGTCCGAGCAACGCAAAATGAATCCCATAAAGCACGGTGTGGATGATTAAACCCTGCTTTAACCGTAAATCAGACTTCTGCAGCATGGCTATGATGGCTGCAGCTGCCGCCAGCCATCCCGCCATCTGAGCGAGATCCATGTCACGCCTCTTCTAAGATCGGAGAGATTTTGTCTCTCAGCTTCTCTAATTTTTCTGCGATTTCTTCAATACTGTACTTCTTAAGAACTCGGTCTTTGACCGCGACAATGCCGACCGCCATCACGGGCATTTTTCTGCCCAAGAAGACGGGAACCGCAATGGCAAGAACGCCTTGATCCCATTCCTCATCGTGAATGCCGTAGCCTTTTTCGAGAGAATCCTTCAGAGCAACTCTTACCTCGTCAGGATTCACTTTGGTTTTGTCCTGGAACTTGATGTGAGAGCGCTTTAGTTCTGTTTCTAAAAGATCTTCATCTTGGTATGCCCAAAGGATTTTTCCGGCCGCAGAAGCGTGAATCGGAAAGGCAAAACCCGGGTGTAGGCCGGTTGTTTCAATCGGTTGGGAGAAACCGACAAGGGAGATGAGTCGGCCTCTTAATTGAACCAAATAAACCGTCTCAGCTAATTCGTCAGCCAGCTGATCGAAATACTTTTCAACGGAAGCAAATTTTTGGGCATTCCTGTCTGCAATGGTTCCGAGCTCGGTCATGCGTTTGGTCAAACGCTGTCTGCCTCGGCCGTTTGTGGCTTCGATCATCCCGACTCTTCGCATTTCTGCAAGCAGTTTGTAGGCAGTTGAGGTGGGAATGCCGAGCGCCGCTACGATATCCATCAGCAAAACGCCTTCTTTGGAAGTAGAAAGCAGCTCGAGCACTTCAACAATTCGATCCAGTCTGAATTGTCGGTTTTCTTGGGATGGAACTTCAGACATTTCAATTAATGGTCAGGAAACGATTAATTATAACGGTCGACCTGGTTTACTCGATACAGGGTTTGATCCAATAAAAATTTCCGTTAAAGAATTTTAACATTCGTTTTCAGATGTTAAATTCTCTCTAAGAGAGAAAATAAAACTCGACAAAGAGAATGTAGTGAACTTAAAGGAGAAATCATGCAATCTCACCTCATCTCAAGAAGAAGTCTCATCAAAAGTTCTCTGTTCGGCCTGGCATGCAGTGCAGCTCCGGCTATCCGCGCGGCAGAGAAGGACGAATGGTCCGAAACCTATGACGTGGCCATCATCGGCAGCGGCTTTGCCGGTTTGGCGGCTGCTTACAGTGCTTTAGAAAACGGCGTCAAATCCGTTCTAGTGCTGGAAAAGATGAATGTTTTTGGGGGCAATTCCTGCATTAACGGCGGACAGATTTCCTTGGCTGGAAGCGGTCTTCAAAAGAGTAAGGGCATTAAGGACAGCCCGAAGCTTATGGAAGAGGATATGCTGCGAGTAGGGCAGCGCCTAAATCATCCGGCTTTGGTTAAAGCAGTGGTTAAAGAGTCTCCCTCCTGCTACGACATGATGGTCAAATGCGGCGTGAAGTTCGCTGACCAGGTGATCCGACTTGGCGGCCACAGTGCTCCGAGAACCATCTTCGCAGAAAATTATTCCGGCGGCGGCATCTGCGTTCCGATGCACAACTGGCTGAAGGAACGCGGCGTTGAATTCAGAAATAAGAGTTTCTGCAGTGCAGTTCTTACGGATAAAGACGGCGTTGTCCGAGGTGTCGAAGTCGAAGGTCAATATGACTTCGACAAGAAGACGCACAAGAACACCTACAAAGTTCAGGCAGTCAAAGGCGTGATTTTTGCGACAGGCGGATGGGGCGCAGACAATGAATTTATTTCTGCTTCTACACCTCAGTACTCCACACTCGAAAGTACAAGCCAGAAGGGCGCCACTTCAGAATCCGTTCGTATGCTTCTCGGTCTCGGTGCAATGCCGGTTCTTTTAGATATTTATCAGGTCGGTCCCTGGGCAACTCCCGATGAATTTGGCGCCGGCGCAGCTTCGATTTTTGCCGACTATATCTTCGCTGAAGGCATCATGGTAGATGCAAGAAACGGCAAGCGCTTTGTTAATGAATTAGCTTCACGTAGAGAACGCTCGGAAGCTGAAATGAAATGCGTCGACCAGCAGGGTAAACCGGTTATGCCGTTCGGATTCTGTTCCGAAAAAACGACGGTCAATCGTCCGGGATTCAAGGCAAGCTTCAGAGAAGGCACGGTTAAGAAGTTTGACACCGTCGAAGCGCTCGCCAAATTCTACGGCGCTCCGCTTGAGCCGCTGAAACAGCAGATCGCCGAATGGAACAAGATGGTGGCAGCAGGTAAAGACGAGCTCTTCGGCCGTCCCCTGGATAAGAGAGTTGAACTCAAGGCTCCGTTCTATGCGATGAGATTCTGGCCGAAACTTCACTACTGCATGGGCGGCATCGGCATTAACGATCAGGCTCAAGTGATCAGCACGAAGACCTGCAAACCCATTCCTCGTCTCTATGCAGCCGGCGAAATTACCGGTGGTGTCCACGGCTTGGACCGTTTAGGCAGCTGTTCTTCTACTGACTGCCTGGCTATGGGCCGCATCGCCGGAAGATCTGTCGCAGCTAACCTTTAAGAGAGAAAAAATCATGAAATACATCGTGTTATCTATGGCGGCCGCTTTCTCAATCCTCCTCAACCCCGCCTTCGCACAAAACCAAGCCATGTCCGGATCAATGGCTCGTCTCCACGCTAATATTCAATGCGCTCAATGCCATAACAACATACAGCCAATGCAGGCTCCTCAGGACACTACTTGTATCCAGTGCCACGGAAAATCTTCTTCCATCCAGCTTCCTGCTAACGTCAATGAGAAGAACTATCACAACTCTCCGCATTACGGAGACACCGTAAGTTGCCTTGAATGCCATAGAGAGCATCAGCCTCAGCAGAATCTTTGCAAGAACTGCCATGTCATTAAGTAATCGGAGCCAGTAAATGAAAAAACTTCATCTTTTAGTGTTATCTATTGGTATGGCTACCGGTTTCGCGGCTATGGCCGAACCGGCGGTGACAATGTACGGCATTCTTGACGGAGGCCTCACCGTCAGCAAACTGCAGCATCAATCTGCCAAAGTCCAAATGACGAACGGTAACTGGCTGAGCAATCGCTGGGGCTTGATGGGCCAGGAAGAACTCGGCGGCGGAAACAGTGTGTTTTTCAAACTTGAGCAGGGCTTCAATCTCAGCAACGGTTCCGAGGCTACTGCTGGAAAGGCATTTAATCGAGAAACGGCTTTAGGTCTGAGCGGTGACTGGGGCAAATTAGGCTTCGGTCGCTTCGGCGGACTTTCCTCTGACTGTGGAACTTTCAGCATATTGGGTGGTGCGGCATATTCCACTTCGTTCTCAACGATCGGCAATATGTACGGAGCTTTCTATTTAACCGAGCGTTACAACAATTCAATAGCTTATGTCACACCGGCTTTCGGAGGTCTGCAAGGACATTTGATGTACTCAAACGGAACAGATGCCGATGAAGAAAAGTGGTCGCACAATTCTCATTACTACGGAGCCGGACTGACCTACAACAAAGACAAACTTTCCATTGATGTTATCTATGAACTGCTGGATCATAAGGGCGCGGCAGACCAGAACAAGACTCGTCTTCTGAATCTCGGTGCTTCATACGATTTCGCAGCCTTCAAATTATTCGGTGCGTATGAATTTGCACAGCATGCTGCTTTGCCCGGAATTGAATTTGCTGAAGAAAAGATGGCAGAAGCCTACAACGCTGGCAAAGCGAATAATTACCACGCATTTTCTCTGTCAACTTCGGTGAAAGCCTTTGGCGCAGAATTTATGGTTCAAGGCCAGTATGTTTTCGGAAAGAACAAGAATTCCGGAAAACTTGAAGAAGGCTGGGATAAAAAATTCAATGCCTACAGCATCGGCGCTGGATATTTGTATAACTTCTCGAAGAGAACACTCGTTTACGTCCAGGGGGCATGGGGTAAGGCTCATAAAGCTTTAAATCAAGCGCCCGGGTTGAGTGGATGGAATACTTCGGTGGGTTTAATGCATAAGTTCTGATTTTTTCTTAAGAAACATCTTTTCAGTCTGAATTCCCGCTTCTCGATAACAGAAATCGGGGCGGGAATTTTTGTTTCCAACAGTTCGGAACCTTAGATTTCAGCCTCATGCTCACACCAATCAATCTGCATTTCATCAAGTAAACTGAGATCAGAGCGAATTCTCAAATAGTATTTATCTAAATCCAGGGGGGCGTCTGTATGCGCAAAAATCAGCTCGGAATCACTCGAATGAATCTAGAGCACCTCAAAACGTTTCACGTAGTTGCCAGTCTCGGCAGTTTTACGGGAGCGGCTAAGGCGCTTTATATGACGCAGCCCGCTGTATCTCAGCAGATTCAAGGCATTGAGCATGCACTTCGCAATCCTCTTTTCGATCGAAGTAAACGTCAGATTCGCCTGACTGCTAAGGGCAAAATCTTATTTAGTTATACCCAGAAACTCTTTGGAATTTTTCGCGAAATCGAAAATGTTTTCAGTGACTTAAACCACCTATTGACGGGAGAGCTCACTATCGCTGCCAGCGCGGTCATGGGTAACTATTTTCTCTCTTCCTTTATTGCTGAGTTTTATAAAAAATACCCTCTGATTTCCATTCGTCTGGAAATGGGAGATTCTGCCTACGTTACGCACCTTGTAGAAGAGGGGCTTGCGGACGTGGCTTTAAGTCGCCACGTAAGAAATCTCAAACACTGCAAGCAGAAGCTGCTTATCAAAGAGCCGTACATTTGTGTCTGTGGACCATCCTCGCCCCTAGCCGCATTGAAAAGGCCGCTTTCTGCAAAAGAATTTGCGGAAAATTATCTTGTCATGCGTCAAAAAGGAAGTCGTATGCGTTCCAAGCTCGAGGAGTGGTTTAAAAGTGTCGGAGTTTATGAATTCCTCTCGACGCCTGTTATTGAAGTTAATAGTCTTGAAAGCTCTAAACAACTAATTGCGCGGGGTTTCGGTGCAGCGGCTTTTCCATCAATAGCGGTCAGACAGGAATTAAAACGAGAATCGCTGATTATGCTTTCGGTAGAAAATTTTTCTGTTACAGCGGATTATTTTCTTGGCTACAACGATAAACGTGAACTTTCTCCGGCAGCTTTCGAATTTATCTCCCTCCTTACTGAGAGCATGAAGCCAAAAGATCAAATTTGAGTTGTACTTATAAGAATTTCTTATGGGAAGCATATGATTTGATAATTTTTAATTTTGCCGCCTAAAGCTCAGAATTTACTCGTAGCTTTTAATCGCTGAGTTTAAAAATCAAGGAGTTTTAAAGTGGCAAAAGAAATAGAAAGAAAATTTCTCGTCATGGGCGACGGATGGCGTGAAAACGCAGTCGGCACTCATTACCGCCAAGGTTATCTGAACAGCGTTAAGGAACGCACAGTTCGCATCAGAACAATCAATGACAAGGCTTTCCTTACGGTTAAAGGATTGACGGTCGGCTGCACACGCCTTGAGTTTGAATATTCAATTCCATATGACGATTGCGTCAAGATGCTCGATGAGCTTGCAGAAAAACCGATTATCGAAAAAACCCGCTACAAGATTCCGGCCGGGAACGGCCTTACATGGGAAATAGACGAATTCCACGGGGTTAATGAAGGTTTGATCGTAGCTGAAATAGAAGTTCCCTCCGAAGATACATCCTTCGAGAAACCTGACTGGCTTGGCGAAGAGGTCTCTTCAGATCCTCGTTATTTCAATTCCAACCTCGTCTCTCATCCTTACACCACATGGAATAAGTAGGTAATCAAATGACAAATCCATACGACAAAAATAAAGCAATTAGTGCTGATGAAGCTGCCAAAATCATTCCCCGCGCTGAATTCCGCGTCTTTGGAAAGAACATTATTGCCGGCGTTCAGGAGCATATGTGGAAATGTAAAGCGACCCTTTACGCAGCTCGCGTAATGCCGGAAGAGATCTATTTCCTCTCTCGACGTACCAACGAAGCCAATGTCAAAGTTCGCGACGGTCTGCTTGACATTAAGACTAAAGTCGGAGAAACACCGGAGGGCTATGAAATCTTTCAGCCTCGCGGCAAATTTAAATTCCCAGTTAAACGGGAAGAGTTGGGCGAAATCCTCAAGCATCTCGAAGTTGCGCTTGAACTGACAAAAGACGTTTACAGCCTTGAGGAGTTCATAGAGATGGCCAAAGAGAATTCAGAACTAGCCGTCGTTCGTGTGGAAAAGAAACGCTATGGTTTCTCAGTTGAAGGGATTATTTGCGAATATGCTCAGGTTTGGTTCAATGGCGCAATGGTAGAGACAGCCTGCTGCGAAAGCGAGAATTATGAAGGCATGAAAAAGGCGACGCAGGCTCTGGGAATTTCAGAGCTTCCCAACACAAACTATCTGAAAGCGGCTAAACAAGTTCTTGGTATGAACTAAAGCTTTATTGGAATTAACCGGAACGGCGGTTTTAAGCAGCCGCCGTAAAAACTATGACAACAAGCACCGTCCAAACCAATTACGACCCTCTGGATTTAAACAGCTACTCTCTAAATCGGCTTCCAAAGAAAAAGCTCACTAAAACCGGGGCATTTTTTAAGAAATGGGGACTACCGATTGCTGCAATTCTGTTCTTTGTCCTTGCGTATGTCGTACAAATTCCCATTCTGAATCAGAAACAAGAGATAATGTTTGCCCTTTTTGCAACAGCTCTTTTTCTTTGGATCAGCGAGGCGCTGCCGAACTACGTTACCTCAATGCTTTTAATCTGCGGCCTTGTGCTGACAGGAATTTTAAAAGCGAAACCGGCAATGGCAACCTTGGGGGATCCGGTTATCTGGCTAAACGTTTCAGCATTTGTTCTTGCAAGCGCTTTAGTGAAGACACAACTAGTTAAGCGAGTAGCGCTTTGGCTGATTCTTCGTTTTGGACGAAATGCCTCAGCAATCTTTCTGACTTTTCTTGGTATTAACGTTCTTTTGGCTGCGTTTGTAAACGCCACAGCAGCGAAAGCTGCGCTTATGATGCCGCTTTTCATGGTCATCTCTGCTGTTTACGGTGCTCCGGGGACTGATACAACGAATAACTTCTCTCGAAATTTGGTACTTTACAACTTAGTCATGATCAACGCCAGCTGCAACGCGTTTATGACTGGTTCCGGTGCCAACCTTCTTGCAATCGCTTTGCTCGCGGGAGCCGGATGCACGATTTACTATTTTGATTGGCTAATGGCCGGCCTTCCGCTTGTTATTGGATTTGGAATTATCGGGTACGGACTCGGCATGCGATTTATCTTTCCCGTATCCGAAGAAGACAAACAGCCGAAGCTGCAGGGCGGCATGGAATCCCTTCAAAAGGCATATGAGGAGCTCGGGCCGTTCAAGATGGACGAGCTAAAGGCAATCGCTATCTTCGGTTTGGTACTTTTAGTTTGGGCCACGGATAAAATTCACGGCATCAATGCAACAGTTGTGGCTATGACTGGCGCCGTCATTATGCTTGCACCACAGTTCAAATTGCTAAATTGGAACGATGTTGATATCCCTTGGCATCTAATGATCTTCTCCGCGGGAGCTTATGCGCTTGGGGCAGGACTCACAGCTACTAAATTGATGGACACTCTCACCAAAGCTATGATGGACGGGTTAGGACTGGCTTCTATGAGCTATTTCAGTCTGTATGCTCTTCTGACCGGCATCTTTATCGCAAGTCACTTCATTTTCCAAAGCAAGAACATGAGGACGATTATTTTCATGCCGATAGTTATTGGTATTGCGCAGGAATTAAAGATCGATATTCTTTCGTTAGCGATTCCTGTGGCACTCTGCATTAACGTTTGCTGGAGCCTCCCGTTTAATGCTAAACCGAACGCAATGCTTTACGGTACAAATAAATATACGATGGGCGAATCTTTCTACTATGGCTTCGTTATGTCTTTTCTCTACTGGCTGGGTTTGATGCTTGCCGGAGCAACTTATTTTAAATGGCTCGGCATCACTCCCGGATTCTTCTAACGAAATAGTGATACGCTGTGCCGCAAAGTTTCCCAAGACTTTGCGGCACGATGTTTTTCCATCCTCTTTAGTCGGTTTATTTTGCAGGAGAACTCATGCTCATAGACGCGATTAAGCAGCACGGCAAAAAACAAATCGAAGTTAAGCAAAAAATCCGCATCACAGATAAAACTAAAAAACTCAAGTACCGGGTTGACACATTCTTTATTTTTCCCGGCGCGCTTCAAATCACGGAAAATAATTTCAAAAAAGAAGAGTTCAAACATAATCTGAAGTGCTACCTTAGTCTGAGTGAGCAAAGCCCTAGTCTGGATGGTCTCCTCAAGGAACTTGTTGCTCGGAGAATATCTTCAGGCAAAGAGGAGAAATTTGATGATTTCTTCAAACGCTTCTGTCTCAAATATAAAACTGCACTTCAAGAGAGCAGCCGCTCTTTGATGGAGAAACAAGAACTGTCCGCGGAAGAAACTGAAACTTTTCTGCAGACTGTCTATAAGCTGCTTGATGAGTTTAGAAACATAAAGTTCTCACAAGAAAATTCAGAACGAGAGGTTCGGCAGCTCGATAAACTTGACGAATATCTCACTGTGGTGACCGCATTCTGCCTTAAAGATCTCAATGAAGTCTGCATCGGTGAGCCGAGAAACAAAATATTGTCTTTTTGGCAGGAAGTTGAGAAATACCGCGCAAGCCGCTTTCCGGTTAAATCAATCGAAGGAGAGAGTAAGGAATCGGCATTCTTGATGCGATGGTCCTTTCTGAAAAAATTTGTTCAGAGTTCTCTTTTTCTTGACATTCGTTATAAGCAAGGTGCTCCCTTACTTACGCATTCTATTTACGGATCAGCGGCGGCACTATCGATGCTTTTTGCGACGGTGGTGGCATTCTTCTATCAAGACAGATATGGGTCTTTGAGCCGGAATTTATTCTTCGCTCTCGTGATTGCCTACATATTCAAAGACCGCTTTAAGGAAATTGTTAGGGATTGGCTCTCCAATGTGATATTTAGAAGATGGATTCCAGATAGAAGGCTATTTATTTTTATGGGTAAGAAGAAAGTTGGGTGCGCAAAGGAAAATTTCGGCTTTGTGTCTCTTAAAGAGCTTCCCATTGGCAGCAAGGATATTTTCCAAGGGGATAACTGTTTGTTATCGGAAAACTTCCAGCATTCTGAGCTGACGCCATATGCTTGTGATTCCATTTTTCGCTATAGCCGAGAGATTACACTCTCAGCTTCAGAATTCCCCGAAGAAGCTTGTCTCATTGATATTATTCGTTTCAATGTCTCTGAATTTCTTCATAACTTGGGAGCAACTTCGGAAGAGCTTCCTTTTTTCTGCGAGAATGGGAAAAGTCCGAAAGGGGAGAAGCTATATAACATATATCTTTTTCGATCATTTTGCATTGGAGAAAAAAGCGACTCAGAAGTAATTAAAGTTACCGTGAATGCTAAAGCAGTCAGACGCATCACTATCGTTAAGTCCTTTGAAAATGGAATGTCTGTCTTGGAAAACCGTGGCAAATTTATCTATACCTAGCGTTTGTTGGAGCTGATACGCGAAGACTCACTCAAGCAATACTTTTTTCACATTTTCTCTAGCATTGTGCAGCAACGTTCACTGAACAAAAATGCTCCGACTTTTGAGCCGGAGCATCACCTCATCGAGTTAATCTAACCAGATACTCGATTTTTCGGCGGAGAAAACATTACTTCTTAGTAACCGGATAGATGACCTTGTTAATCTCTTGTACTGTCTGAACCGGCATCTGCCAGGGATTGGAGCCTTTAACACCGGATGCAAACGTCAAATCAATACCAAAAAGGCCGCCGGCTAAACGAGTGATTCTTCCTTCCTGCCCACTGGCAGAAGCAATGACCGGATATGCAGGGTTCTTCGTTCTAAATTCAAGTGTTCCATTGAGGAAACGGAGAACATCGGCTTGAGAATTGGGTTTCACCACGATTTTGGCGACATCGCCGCCAGCATCAATTTCCTTTTTGAGAATGTTAGCAATTTCTTCGCTGCTCGGAGTACCTTTCAAATCATGATAGGCAACGACAACAGGGACTCCGTTTAAATCCTTTTTGAGATTTTTAATAGTGTCTGCCCCATACACCAATTCGACGTCAATCAGGTTAGGTAGTTTGAGAGCTGCGGCCTTCTTGTAAAAATCAAACTTCGGTTTTTGACCAACTTTTTTGAAACCTCTTTCCTCCGCGACACGGACTGTCAGAAGAATCGGTGTGTCGCCGATAATATTACGAATTGCTTGGAGAGCTTCAATGGCTTTATCGGTATCTTCAATGAAGTCCCAATAATCGGCGCGAACTTCAACCATGTCCGGATTCAGAGCTTTTACTGTTTTCGCTTCTGCTTTGATGGCTTTAAGATTTTTGCCTACAAGGGGAGAACAAATAACGGGCTGTTCACCGCCAAGAAGAGTTGGACCGGCTTGGATCGGGTGGGTAGGCATAGGGCGAACAAAATCTGCAGCATAGGCAGAAAGTGCGAATGCGGGAACGAGAAGAGCGGCTGCGATAAGGGAAAGTTTGGCTTTTTGCATCTTATGGACTCCTAATAGAATTTAAAACTGAGATTGATTGATCTCGTATGGAAGTATTTTGAGATTTGAAGGCTTTTTCTGATACCCCCGAATGGGTGGAAAAAACAAAAATGATTGAACAACCTCAGAGTCAAGGATTTTTTGTCGAATTTTTCGTTTTCTTTTTGGCGGAGAAAGGAGTGGTCGGCAAACTGATTTTTGTCGTTGGATTATTTTTCTCTCAGCCTTTAGTAGTTCAAGCGAATGCTGCAAGTGCGCCGATAGAAATTTCGCAGCCTTCTTTGACAATAGGTATCCCTGATACGCTTGTCAATCCCAAAGACGTTATCGAACTTCAAAAAATGCTCTCCGAGCTCAGGCGAAGTCTTCCCAAATATCACGTAGCAACCATAACATTTTCAGCTGCTGATGGTCTTGATGCCTTGAGAAAAGACAAACCGGATTTTATTTTGGCTCCGACAGGTTTCTTTGCCACGATAGACGGTTCTCCGGCACAAAATACCTACAAAATTGCTACTCGAATCAATCTCAAGAGCGGGGACCCTGAACAGTCTGTCGGTGCAGCGCTCGCTGTGTTGAATGACAGAAAAGAACTCGTATCTCTTGCTGATCTGCAACATAAAACAGCGCAGAGCGGTCTTCCGAATACGATTGACAGCTGGCTGAGCGTTCGCAATGAATTGAAGAAAAATCATTATGATGATGAACACTTTTTTTCGAAGATATCCTTCAGCAATAACGCATATCCTGACGTACTAAGCGCACTGCTTAATAAAAAAGCAGATGTCGGAATTATTCCTGCCTGTCTTCTGGAAAACCTTGAAGAACAAGGTCTGATTAAGAAGGGATTGATTCGAATTGTTCATCAAAAGAAAGACTCTCCGCTTGACTGTAGGCATTCAACAGATCTATTTCCGGATATCAGCCTGTGGGCGGCGGAGGGTACGCCGCGAGAAGAAGTGAAAGACCTGACGATTGCGTTGTATAAAACGGGCGGAGATTTGAGTCGCCAGTGGGTGCCAAATGTTAGTGAACGCCGGATCATGGAATTGTTTGAGCGATTGAAAGAAGGACCTTACCGGTATCTTCGAGATATTACGCCGGCTGCATTGTATGAACGGCATAAAGGAGCCGTTTGGTTTGTGTTCCTTTTGTTCGTATTTTTGCTGTTGAATGAGCTCCGTTTGAATGTTCTTATTAAAAGACGTACGGCAATGCTTGCCAATGCTCTTTTGGAAAAAGACAATTTTGAAGCTAAAGCCATCAAAGTCAGAAAAGCGCTGAATGCTTACGAGAAACGTTCTATTGTGCAGCAGATGAGCGGCATGATTGCCCACGAACTCAGCTCTCCGTTAGGAAGTATTAGAACCTATGTGACGCTGCTGAAGATGGAGGGCTCGTCCAAAATACCTTTTTCCAAAGAAGTAAAACAAAAAGCACTCAATGGTATTGAAGAGCAAGTTTTAACTATGTCAAAAATCATTGACCGTGTGAGGGGGTACGCTAAAAATAATTATTCACGCCAGGAGGATTGTGATCTAGCTCTGCTGCTTAAGAAGTCAGCCGGTTCTTTGATCGCCGAGCGCGGAAGACAATTGGAAAATCAGATTGTTTTTGATTGGTCCGTCCGCACATACTACCCGATAAAAGGGAATGCTTTGGAGCTGCAAATTCTTTTTTTGAACCTTCTTAGGAATGCGGCTGATGCGTTATCTGACGACGTTAGCGGCACGATTCACGTTAAGATATCAAAAGACGCAAGAGCAGAACAATGGCTGTGTGAAATCGAAAATCCAGCGTCTCAAATGTCTCAGTCTCAGCTTGAAATGATTAATGAGAAAAGTTATTCCGTCTCTACAAAAACGACTGGTCTTGGGATTGGTTTGAGTATTTGCCGCGGAATTTGTGATCGTCATGGAGCATCGTTAAGTTTTCAATTAGCTGACAAAAAATTGAAAGCTGCATTAAGGTTCGACATCTTGCCGGAAGGTCAGTCTGCTCAAATAGGAGGATAGAAACTTTATGTCCGAAATTTCTCCGCTGGTTCGTTTAGTTGATGATGACGACGCGTTCAGGGAGAGCCAAAAGCTCTTTTTATCTATGTGCGGGTATGAGGTGAAAGACTGGGCTGATCCGGTTCGCTTTTTGGAAGAAGACGATCCCCGCGTCCCTGGTTGTCTTGTGCTCGATATAAGAATGCCTGAGATGACGGGCCTTGAATTGCAGCGAGCGCTTTACGTACGAGGCAATAAGTTACCCATTATCTTTTTGACGGGTCACGGAGATATCGAAACGGCCGTATATACCATGAAATATGGGGCTGTAGATTTTTTCGAAAAACGCGGTGATCCTCTCAAACTTCGAGACTCTGTTTCCAAGGCTTGCGAAAGATCTCGTCAATACTGGAGGCAGAAAAAAGAAGAGGAAAAGTTTGAAGAAACCTTCAATTCTTTGACGAACCGGGAAAAAGATGTCATTGTGCTCGCAGCCAAAGGGGCGAGCAATCGGGAAATTGCTGATCAACTGGGAATCGGACAAGAAACAGTAAAAATGCATTGTTCAAACGCATACGGTAAGCTAGGGGTGAGATCTCGGTTAGAAGCTTATCAATGGCTTCAGAAAGTGCCCGGAGACGTTTTTAAGGAGAAGGCTCCATGATTTCCAGAAGGAGTTTAATTACTTATTTTCCTCTTTGCGTTTCATCAGCTTACTTGCCTAAAGCCTTCCCGGAAGAGCTTGAATGGGACGTGATCGTTGTCGGCAGCGGGATGGCAGGTCTCTGTGCCGCGTTGTCTGCCAAGGAAAATGGTGCAGAAAAAGTCTTGATTTTAGAAAAAGGACCTTTAATCGGAGGACACACCCTTTTTTCCAGCGGGACAATTTCAGCCATGATTAGAGGGGATAAACGACGTAGTAAAGGACTTCGAGACAGCGTCGAGCTTTTCGTCAAAGATGCCTATGAATTAGGTGAAAGAAAAGGAAATCTTGAAATTTTGGAACAAATCGCCCTTCATTCGGAAGAGGGATTGGATTGGTTAGAGGCGAAGGGTGTGGTTTTCGGAGAACCTTTTCAGGCTAAATCCGGCTTGCGCGCACGTGGGTTTACTATGCCGGGAAATTCAGCAGGCAGAAGTTATGTCATGATTTTGAATCATGCTCGTGTGCAGGAGAATATCCCGCTTTTTCTTGAGCATCGACTTCTAGCGCTAATCCCAATCGCTGAGGGCTGGTCTGTGTTGGCTGACACTCCAGAGGGGGATAAAACTTTTAGAACCAAGTCGTTGGTTTTGGCAACCGGCGGTTCGACTGCTAATGTTTTTAGGCGTCTCGACTATGATCGTCGCCTTGGAATCAATTTAAAAACCAGTGCTAATCCGTGGGGAAATAATTGGGACGGTGCAGACGGAGATGCATTAGATATCGGAGAGAAAATCGGTTTAAAAGTTACTCAGGGGAACGGGTATCAGATTGTTCCTTTTTGGGGCGGTCGGGTTCTTGACTATGCTGGAGGCGACATTTATTTAAATGCTGAGGGAGAAAGATTTGTCGATGAAAATCTTCCATGGCATAAGATCGTAGAGGTCATTTTGGAATGGCCGAAAACTGAATTCACTGTCATTGCAGATACGCAGTCCGAGAAAGGAGCGACTCTTGGAGTCAAACTACTGAGCGGAATTGTTAAGAAAGCCTCTTCTATCCGTGAGGTGGCGGTAGGGATGGGAATTCCGGAAGAAAAGCTTCGTAAAACTTTAGATGAATATAACCAATCTGTCGAAGCCGGGAGAGATAAATTCGGTAAAACGGTATTTACCCAGCGGATTGAAAAACCTCCGTTCTATTGGGGAAAAGAAAATATTTATGTCCATACGAGTCTGGACGGACTGAAGACTGATGAAGAGGCTCGTGTTCTTGACAAGGACGGCAGAGTAGTTCTCGGTTTATTTGCGGCCGGAGAGGTTGTGGGAGGTGTTTTTGGTAAAGACAGGATCGGCGGAGGCTCGTTGGCAAATTGCTTAGTAATGGGTCGCATCAGCGGTAGAAATGCAGCTCGATCTTAAGGTTTATTCCGTTTTCGGGATAAGACATAAAAAGACCTTGTGTGGATCTCACAAGGTCTTCCAGGACGGTAGAGGAACTCTTATTTAATTTGATCAGCAATACGGTCTGCTGCAAATTTACCGCTGGTTAATGCCCAACCGACATTGGCACCGGCAGGAGAATCATCTCCCATTGTGCCCCCGACCAATTCACCGGCAGCGTATAGATTTCCGATCGTACTGCCATCCTTGCGAACGACATTGAGTTTATCGTTAGTGACTAAGCCGCCCATCGTAGTAGCGAATCTAGGTTTCTGCTCTACGATGTAATAAGGTCCGTGAGAAGAGATTTCGCTCTTCATGTATTGGAGGGGACGGTTAAAGTCAGCGTCTTTCTTGGTTTTTACGAATTCGTTGTAACGAGCAACGGTCTTAGCAAGATTTTCAGCATTGATCCCCGCTTTCTTAGCAGCTTGTTCGAGCGTAGCGCCTTTAACAAAGAGAGGAGACGACTTTCCGTCTTGTGCTAAATACTTATCAGCGTCTTCGTGGGAAACACCTGTTTCGGGAAGGCGTTTGTAAAAACCTTTCCAAGAGCCTTCATCCATAAATACGTAGGCCTGTTTGTTGGAGGTTTCCATCATCGGGTCCAAGATATGGCGATTGCTCGCTTTTTCATTGACAAATCGCTTCCCGTTAACGTCTACTAGGATTCCTGAGTGGTCGAAGGCACCGACGTTGGCATAAATCGTGGATTTTGCTTTTCCGGGAGAGACTTCGATACCGTTTGGATAACGTTTTCCATACTGCATCAGCTGGGTCTTAGCGCCTAAAGACAAGGCCATTTGATGTCCGTCGCCGGTTGAAGAGACAGGCCCATAGTACAGGGCACTCTTGACCGGTTCGGAAAGCATTTCTTTGTTATTTCCGAATCCGCCGGTTGTCAGCAGAGTGGCCTTTGAAGTGATAGTGTAAGTCACGCCATTATTATCGACAGCGCGCACCCCTGTGACATTTCCTTTGTCGTCTGTCAAAAGTTTTTGTACACGTGTGTTGTAAAGAACATTGGCACCGTTCTCGCTGATCACTTTCTTAAGGTGCTGAGCCATCGTCTTGGCTCCCCCTTGGAATTCCAGCGCGCGTCGATGCGAATACTCCGCAAGATAAGGCAAATCATTTGGAATGAATTTCACTCCGACTTTGTCATGCAGCCAATCGATTGTTTGTCCAACATTATGGGCGTACAAAGACAGCATGCGTTTGTCATTAAGATTATGCCCGTTGGCAAGGAAGTCCTTCATCATGGATTCCGGACTGTCTTTGGTTGAACCAAATTGTTTCTGAAGTTTTGATCCCTGAGCAACGACTTGGCCTCCCGAAATCGCGGCAGCTCCGCCGATGTAAGGCATTTTTTCAACGAGGACTACTTTTAATCCCCTCATTCTGCCTTCGATCGTAGCGGCCATTCCGGATCCGCCTCCTCCGACAACAACCATATCTGCTGACAATTTTTCTTCTTTGGTTTGTTTTTTAGTGATTACCGGGATGAGTTGGTCGGGCTTTACGCCTGCTTGTTCAATGCATTTATTTACCGCAGAGAAAATAGCCTTGGAAGTTATCGAAGCTCCTGCAATGCCGTCGATCTTAGTTGACTGCGCATTAAGAATCTTTTTCGGAAGCTCGGAAGCTGCTACAGTGCCAATTCCTTCGGTTTCCGTTTGCTTAACGATCCGAATGGAATCGATTTTATGCTCTGAAAAGGTTGTTTTGACTACAACGGGGCCGTGAATTCCATCGGCAGAAGCCTCATAAGTCCCAGCTCTAAAAGTGACATCAGAAGCTTGGACAACCAAAGGAAGTGCGGCTAGAAGGGCAGAAGTGAGTAAAAGTTTTTTCATGTGAAAACCTCTTGATAGACAATAGTCAGTCTAGTGAGGCAGCCAGCTGATCGATACCCCTGTACGGGGGAGGAAAAGAGAATTTCTTCTTTATTTTTTATGAACTTTGGCTTTGGCAACTTCGGAAAACAAAAGAGGATTCAGAGAAGAGCGGCTCCTAAACTCTATAGCTAGGCGGCAGATATAAGCCAAACTCGAGAAGAGAGTTTTTGTCAGCAGGCAGCAAGAAATCCTATTTGATGTCTCAAAGAAAGAATTTGTTCGATTTAAATCCCTTACTCTTTAACCTTATTTGCTTTTTTGCGACATATTTGTCAGTTTTATTAGAATAAACGTTGATTTAGAAGCAATATCATTATTAGAATTTGAAAATACCATTTAAATAATCAAGATATGTAGTGAAACGATTTTTTCTTCCTGAACGATGCAATCTTACCTAGCGTGCAATCATTGGGAAAACGGCAGGCAGAATCATTGATTCGTCTGTCGATTTTTTTTTTACAACTCACTTTTTGTTGAAATAAGATTACTCAAGTTCGCGCCGATGATTTGAATTATGCGATGGCTAGAAAAACTCGTAGCGGACAATGACCTATCGCCGTCTAACCCGAGTTCAGGAAGGCCTCTTCAGTAAAATATCTCCGCTTAATTGCCTCTTACTTGATTGGAAATATTGAATGCGTACCTTAGGAAATATTATTTGGAACATCCCATTTCTAGGCTTTGTTACGGCGGCTCTCGTTTTTCTGATTGGCCTTTTGTTTGTTGTTACGATCATCGCAGCGCCGATCGGTCTAGGTCTCATCCAGTATTCGAAATTTTTGCTCCTGCCGTTTTCCTATGACATGGTTTCTAAATCTGAGATAGACGGCGATGCGAATAAAAATATCCTTTGGCAAACTTATGGATTTATTCTGAAGACAGTCTACGTCATCTTCTTAGGTATCCCGATGGTCATACTCTCTCTGGTACAGATTGTCTGCTGTTTTTGCAGCATTATCGGTATTCCGGTTGCCATTGTGATGGCTAAATCGCTTGGAACTCTGCTTCAGCCGGTCGGTAAAGTTTGCGTTGATCATTCTGTTGCGCAAGCGCTGCTTGTTGAGCAAGGAAGAAGCCAGCTGGCTAACAGGAACAAAATTGAGCAGCAGTGATCCGAGTATTCATCGACTATGGGGCCTGAGCAGCCGACGGTTCCTTAAATTTCCCGGCTCCCTGAATAGTTGTCTTTACTGAATTGCCGTTAATAATTATCTCCGGATCTTGTATCCAACTTGCAATAAATACGTCGCAAAGGCTACTGCAGCCACGCCTGAGATCGTTACAACGGACAGGCTGATCCATGGATTGAAGTCGCTTTGGGAGAAAAAACCGTACCGAAATCCGTCAATGATGTAGAAGAACGGATTAAATCTCGATAAAGTCTGGAAAATCAGGGGCAGCTGGTTAATCGAATAGAAGACACCTGAAAGGAAGGTTAGCGGCAGAATAACAAAACTTTGAAAAGCTCCGACCTGATCAAACTTATCTGCCCATAATCCGCAGATGAGGCCCAAAGACCCCATAAGAGCGGCGCCCATAAACCCAAAGACCAAAATCCAGAGAAGGTGGTCCATCGGCGGGGGAGACCAAAGGAACGAAGCAAGCAGAACACCTGCACCGACAATTAAGGCGCGCACAATAGAAGCGCCTATCATTGCCAATGAAAGCTCCCAGCCGGCAAAGGGCGGGAGCTGGATAAAAATCAGACTACCCATAATTTTCGAAGACAGCATTGAAGAAGAACTGTTTCCGAAAGCGTTCTGCAGCATTGTCATCATTACAAGACCGGGAACAAGGAAGTGCAGGTAATTCACACCGTCAAAGGTCGGCATTTTGCCCGCCAGGACCTGTCCGAACACCAATAGATAAAGGAGTCCCATAAGCACCGGTGCAAAAATCGTCTGAAGCGCAATTTTTTTAAATCGGAGAATCTCTTTTTCCAACAATGTCAGGAAGGATGCTCCAGGTCGGTAAGGCTGCGGTTTTATTTTGAAATTCATTTTGATGTAATTCTCATGAAGACTTCTTCTAAGTTGGCTTTACCGATTTCCAAGCCCTCCGGCTCTAAACCGCGCTTATGCAGCTCGTCGAGAAGAGTTCTTAGAGCTTCGGGATTGTCATAATTAAGACAATAGAAACCGTCTTGCAGTTTCTCGACTTGAATCGGAAAATCCTCTGGCAGCGGTCTTGAAAGCGTAAAAACGACACGATCTTTGGAATATTCCTTCAGAAGATCGCGTGTGTTTTCCAAAGCCGCAATGCGTCCGTGATTGAGCATGGCGACGTTTCTGCATAGTCTTTCCGCTTCTTCAAGGTAATGCGTTGTCAAAATAATCGTGTGACCTTTACGATTGAGTTCTTCCATAAAGGTCCACAGCGAATGACGAAGATTGATGTCGACGCCGGCCGTCGGTTCATCTAAAACGATCAGAGGAGGTTTGTGTACAAGAGCTTGAGCAATTAAGACACGTCTTTTCATACCTCCGGACAAGCGCATAACGCTTTCTTTCTTTTTATCGGCTAAATCCAGGACCTCGAGCAGTTCATTGAGCCATTTGTCGTTGTGACGCAGACCGAAATATCCGCTTTGCAGTCTTAATGTCTCCCAAACACTCAAGAAAGGATCAAAAGTAATTTCTTGAGGAACAATGCCGATCGCCATCTTGAATTGCTGCCAGTCCCTGCGAATGTCAAAACCAAGAACAGATACATCTCCGCTGTCGGGGGTTACCGTCTTGGCTAAAACGCCGATCAAAGTGCTCTTGCCAGCGCCGTTAGGTCCGAGCAAGCCGAAAAAATCACCTTGTTCAATCGAAAAGCTGACATCTGAAAGTGCTTTTTTCTGATTTTTACCGGCGTGAAAACTCTTTGAAATGCCGGCAATTCGAAGTGCAGGAATACTGAAATCAGCCACTGAAATTTCCTCTTTAAATTGCTTCACTAAACATAATTATTTTTATGAACAACGAGTTAACTCGCCGGAGTAATTGGTTATCAAAAATTTATTTGTATCGGGAGTTTTTAAATTTTTATACATTTTGAGGGTTAAAACTCGGGTAAACGATAATAATAATCGTTTGTATTAAAATTGTCTTAGCACTAAATTTATTCAAATGATAATCATTATCAATACGATATTTTAGCATTATGCAAGCACAACACACTGACCGAGAGAAAGCAGTCCCGATGTTTAATGCTTTCCAGAGAAGAGTGCCGGACGACATCAGTCGTTGGTTGGCCAAAGTTTCTGAGAATCCGATTGTCGAAGCGTTTCCGGAAAAGATTGATATCCATCCGGGGATGGACAGCTCCATGCTCCTGCCTACGGAAATGCCGGAGGTGCTTTCCGAACTCGTTTCTAAACCTCGTACACGCCGAACCGTTGCCTATATCAACGTTCCCTACTGCGAAACTCGCTGCTTGTATTGCTTGTTCTATATCAAGCCGTATCGAAACAAAGAAGAAAGCAACGCTTTTGCCGATACTTTAATCAAAGAACTTCAGCTTTGGTCAGACAAACCGGTGCAAAAGGGTGAGCCCGTACACGCTGTATATTTCGGCGGCGGTACGCCTACTGCTTTGGAAGCTTGTGATATTGAAAGAATCATCAAAGCCGTTCGCCGCTATCTTCCGCTCGCCAATGACTGCGAAATCACTTATGAAGGGCGTTTGTCCGGTTTTGGAACCGACAAAATGGAAGCCGCTTTGGCCGGGGGCGCCAACCGTTTCTCTTTGGGGGTCCAGAGTTTTGATACGAAGATTCGTCAGGCTGTCGGCCGCCGCTCAGATAAGGAAACCTTGATTCGCCAGCTCGAGAAACTGATGAGCTATGATCAGGCGGCTGTCGTGATTGATTTGATTTACGGCTTTCCGTTCCAGACCTTGGAAACTTGGAAAGAAGACTTACGGATAGGCCGAGAACTCAACCTTGACGGTATCGACTGCTACCAGCTCCGCGTGTTTGAGAAGTCTCCTCTTTATAAATATATTCAGAACGGCAAACTTCCTCCCGGACCGGATCATGAACTTCGCGCTGCGATGTTCCAGGAAGCCGTGCAAAGTATGCATGAAGCAGGCTGGAAGCGCCTTTCCATCTCCCATTGGGCTTCAAACACCCGTGAACGAAATTTTTATAACTACTATGCAAAGACCCGTACCGATTGTTTAGCTTTCGGTCCCGGCGCCGGCGGCAACTTAAGCGGTTACGGCTTCATGCAGCACCGTCAGCCGGATGCTTGGGCCAAGGCTGTCGAAAGCGGTGTCAAACCAATTGCCATGATGACCAAACCGCCTCTGTTCTGGGAACTGGGACGTGCGGTCGCTGAGCAGCTTGAATTGAATTTCTTTAACCCTTCCCGACTGGCTCACGAGTTTTCTGAGAAGTTTGCAACTTTGTGGAATCCATTGATCGACAACTGGACTGAAGCAGGGCTCCTGGCACCCGTCGGAAACCGTTTTGAACTGACGGTTCCCGGTCAATTCTGGCAGGGCCGCATGACTCAGCACATCCTCGACTACTTCAAATCTCAGACAAAATGACCACTAATCTTACTTTCAAATTGACGGCTGCAGCCGCATTGACTTTTTGCTCGCTCGCACTTCAGGCCGAAGAAACTGTTCAGACTTCTGAAGTGACGGTAACCGCCGGCCGCGTGGAACAGCAGCTTCTCGAAGTTCCAATGGCTGTGACGGTTGTGACTAACCAGGAAATCCAGGAATCTGCCGCCCGCAACGTAGGCGAGCTCCTGGAAGACATTCCGGGCGTCATGGTCAATAACGCCGGTTCTCAGGGCTTAAAGCGCGTTTCCATCCGCGGAGAGGATACCTTCAGAACCCTGACTCTTATTGATGGCCAGAAGATTTCCGAACAGAAATCCATGTCCGGCGCCTCGATTCTGATCGATCCGAGTTCTATTGAGCGCATTGAAGTGATCAAAGGGCCGGCTTCCGTGCTTTACGGTTCGGATGCTCTGGGTGGCGTGGTGAACATCATCACGAAGAAGGGTTCTAAGAAACCTTTTGAAGCTGAGGGTTCTGTGGCCTGGAACGGCGCCGGGCACGGCTGGGCGGAAACTATTTCTCTTGGCGGGACCTACAAAGGTTTAAATTACCATTTGGACGCCGGTTATCAGAGCCACGGAAACATCAAGACTCCGCTCGGATACCAGAAAGGTACAGACTTCCGTCAGAAGAATGCTTCTGCTTTCTTGAGCTACGACTTCAATGAGCATTTCACTGCCGGTCTGCGTGCGGATACTTTTGACAGCGACATCAATTCCTCTAGCTGGGAATACGAACAAGACCCGAACAGCGAGTTCTTTGTTCGCATTCCGAAGTGGAAGCGAGACAAGGTTGCACTCTTTGCAGAAGGCAAGAACCTTAACGAATACCTGACCCGTCTGCGTTGGGACGGCTATTGGCAGAAGAACCATAAGAACATGAGAAATTATGTTTCTCAGCCTAATGGACGCATGAAAGTCGTAACGGACTCTCTTGCAGACAATCGCATTAAAACTTATGGAACAGGTCTTCAGGCTGACTGGCAGCTGGGAGAATCGAATTTCCTGATTACCGGTTACGAGTTTGTTCAGGATCAGTTGGAAGCTGATACCTTGGCCAAGACAACTATGGCGCCGATGCTCAATACCGTGACAAACCGTTATGTAAAGGGCAAAGAAACAACCAATGCGATTTTTGCGTCGATGGAAACTTCTCTGCCGCAGGACTTCACTCTGAATTACGGCGTTCGGTACACGTGGGTAGATTCCAAGCTGAGTAAAGCGGTTGGTGTTAAAAACGGATATGCTCCAGGCACGAAGTACAACAATGCGCCGGATGATAAGGTTGGTCAAGTCGGAAGTGATAAAAACAGCCGTCCTGTCTTTAACTTGAGCCTGAATTGGACAGGATTGCCAGATACTTCTTTAAGAGCAGGATGGTCTCAGGGCTTCCGTGTTCCTAACCTTCAGGAAAAATACCTGATCAATAATATGGGCGGGGGTACTATCTACGGGAACTCCAGTCTCAAACCGGAGAAGTCCAACAACTTTGAAGTTGGAGCACGTTATGCCGGAAGAGCAGTAGAAGCAGACTTTGCTCTCTTCTATAACCTTGCGGATGACTACATCTCTACTGAGCATTTCAACTCCAGAGAATATAGGTACGTGAACGCAGATAAGGCTAAAACCTTCGGTGCCGAACTTTCCGTCAACTTTAAGCCGACGGACCACTTCTTCCCCTATGCCAGCATGACTTGGCTGCGCAGAAAGACCGAATGGGGCAACGGCGTCTCAACCTATGATTCCGGAGTTGCCGGGTTTACGGCCCGCTACGGCGTGAAGACAGAGTTCGAAGTCTTTAACGGCCGCTGGAATACGGATACGTATCTCAGAAGCAAGACGGCATCTAAGTCTTATTCGACATCTGCTAATGAGACGACCCGCGTTGCCGGTTATACAACGCTTAACTTTGCGACCACTTATCACTTCGGTCCGCAGAAGCGTTACATGGTAAGCGCTGAGGCCATCAACATTACGAACCAGCTTTATTCGTACGGCGATTCGATCTACGAACCCGGACGCCATTTCAACTTCAAGCTGAGCGCGAAGTATTAAGCGGTAATAAGGATTCATTTCAACGGAAAACAACATGACGGAAATGACATTGGAGAGAAAAGAAAGCCGCTCTTGGCTCAGAAGGTTCGGTGACCGCTGGGGTGCTCGTGACCTCGTGGTGATCGGAGTTTTTGCCGCGACCGCAAAACTCTCCACGGTTTTAATCGCTATGGTGGGCGGAGGAATGAATCCTGTCAGTCTTCTGCTTAAAAATGTGGTTTTCACCACACTGCTGGTGATCATGCTTTACAAAGTGAGACAGCCGGGAACGCTGAGCCTCTTTGTTATCGTGAGCGCGCTGGTGAACTTCCTGCTCTTGGGCGGAAATGTCACACTCATTCCGCCCATGCTGGCAGCCGCTTTAGTCTCCGAAGCAGTGATGAAGTTTGTTAAAAGCCTTGGCTGGAAAGGCGCTGTTTTCTGGGGCGTCGGCTGCTTTGACTTCCTCTCCAAAGGATTGTCGCTCGCCGTTTCCTATCTCATGATGCGCGAATCTCCGGCCCTGATGGCAGTAGTTCTGCCGATTGTCCTGATCGGTTATGCCGGTTCTTTGATCGGTCTTTACACCGGTTACCGTTCTATGAAGGAATTAAGACATGCAGGCATCGTCCGCTTCTAAGTTCGATGTTTTAACGCGGCTGGATGTTCGCAGCAAAATGTTCATTGCCGCCTTGGCGGCAGTGATGACGATTGCACTTTCTTCACTGAATTCACAGCTGCTGCTTTTTACAACATCACTGCTTTATCTGTTTGCACTCGGCCGCTACAAACTGATTTTTGTGAGCTATGCCGTAGCGCTCCTTATGATGGCGCTGTCCGTCGGATTTGCTTCTATCTTGGCACTGTTCATTCCTTCTATGGGAAAAAGTTTGGAACTCGGCTCTTTGTGCATTCCGTTCCTGAGAGCCCTGACAGTGATGAACACAATTCTGCCGATGGCCTTTACAGGAAGACTGCAGAACATCTTGAACGGCCTTCAGCAGCTGAAGCTCCCGTTCATTATTTATCTTCCGGCCGCTGTGATTATTCGTTTTATTCCGACGTTTGCCGGCGATGTGAAGCAGATCTGGGAGTCTTTGAAGATAAGAGGTTTCAAGATCAATCCGTGGCAGTGCACGATTCATCCGATTCGTACGACGCGTCTTTTGTTTACGCCGCTTCTCTTCAGAGCGCTCAAAACCAGTGACGAGTTGGGCATTGCAGCTGAACTCAAAGGTCTTCATGCCGGGAGTAATTCGGGTTCTATGCACAGAAGGAGATTCGGGAAGCATGACATCGCAGCCATTAGCCTTGTCCTCTTAATCTGCACGGGAGCGGTTTTACTTCAAATTTACTTTCCTACCGACATTAAGGCGGCAATGAGATGATTGAACTGAAAAACGTCACTTATCGTTATCCGTTTTCCGACAGAAACGCGCTCGAAGATATTTCTTTGACCGTTCGTCCCGGCGAAGCCGTACTTTGCACTGGCGTATCCGGCTGCGGTAAATCCACCTTAATTCGCCTGATCAACGGTCTTTGCCCGCATTATTTCGGAGGCGAACTTAAAGGAACCGTTCGCGTCGCAGGCCAAAACAATCAAACGCTGAAACTGCACGAGATCAGCAGCCGGGTTGGCACACTCTTTCAGAATCCGGAGAGCCAGTTCTTTGCGCTCGGTGTGGAAGAGGAAATGGCATTTAAACCTGAGTCCAGAGGTATGCATCCCGATAAGATCCGTGATCTCATCGCGAAGACTTCTCAGCGCTTCGGCTTGAATTCCGTTTTAAAGAATACGATCCATGAACTTTCTCAGGGACAAAAACAGAAAGTCGGCTTGGCTTCCCTGATGATGGAACCGCTGCAGGTCTTGATTCTGGATGAACCGACAGGAAACCTCGATCCGGAATCTACGATGGATTTGGCCGAGGAGATTCTGCGGTTAAAAGAGAAGGGCGTTGCTGTCCTGATTGTCGACCATCGCTTGTACTGGTTAAAAGACGTTGCTGACCGCGTCTGCGTGATGGAAAAAGGAAGAATCGTCCAGGAGGGCATTTTTGATGATCTCAGCGACGAAGTCCGAGAACGCTACGGATTAAGAAAAGTCGATGTTGAAGATAAAAGACACGAACTTCCGTCGTTGTCCGAGGGCAAAGAAACCGTAATGAAGGTCTCGGATCTTTCGTTTGCTTACCCGAGAAAGCCGAAGATTTTTAACGGCACCGACCTGGAACTGCGCAAAGGTATAACAGGGCTTTTCGGCCCGAACGGTACCGGCAAAACGACTTTGGCCCGGATTCTCACAGGTTTAAATAAACCAACCCAAGGGACACTAGAAATAAGAGGCAAGAAGGTCAAACCTCAGGAATGCCTTAAGCATGTCGCGGTGGTTCTGCAGAATGCAGACCATCAGCTGTACATGCGGACGGTTTTTGATGAACTTCTGACCAGTCTGGAAGCGGCCGGTTGCCGCGGCGGCAAGCAAGCCGCCGAGGAGCTGATGCAGCTTTTTGACCTGACAGAACTCAGAGATCGTCATCCTCATTCACTTTCCGGCGGGCAGCAGCAAAGGCTCGTGATTGCCTGCGCGTTTGCCAAAAAACCGGACGTGATTATTTTGGATGAACCGACAAGCGGCTTAGACGGAGCAAATCTTCATCGAATTGCCGGAGCCTTACGACAGCTTTCTGACGAAGGCAAAGCCGTTCTTGTCATCACTCATGATTTGGAGCTCGTGGACATGGTGTGCGACAGCGCGATCCGACTCCCGCTTCAAAAAACAAATCTTTCAGCAACTCTTCAATAAATTAGATCGGAAAACCTATGACAACAATCGTTGAACAGCAGAACAAAATTAATGAACTTTTAAACGGCGGCCGTCCCGTCACACTGGAGACGATTGCTCAGGCACTCTCCGTGACCGCTCAGGAAGCCGCACACCTTCTTCCCGAAGGTTCTGCCACCTTTGCTCCGGGCTCCGATTTTGAAAGCGTTTGGGCCTCGATCGCCGAATGGGAAAAAATCACTTTCATTGTGACTGCTCACGGCAACGTCATCGAGGTTGAGACCAAACTCGTGACGGGTAAAGCAGCCATGGGCTACTACAATCTGATGGGAGGCAAGAGCCCGCTTCAAGGTCACTTTAAGTACGGCGACATTTCCGAGATCGGCTTTGTGACTATGCCGTTCTTGGGCCGTGAAAGCCACTTCGCCGCTTTCTTTACAACTTCCGGCGAAGTTGCTTACTCCATGTACGTCGGTCGCGAAAAACACAAGTTAATTGAAAGCGCCAAAGAAAAATTCCTTGCCCTCCAGCAGAAGTACAAAGCTTAATGAGAGGAAGAGAATGAAAGTTTTAGTTGCATACGCCACCGTTACCGGAAACACTGAGATTATTGCCCGCGCAATTGCTTCGGCAATTCCCGGCGCCGATCTCAAAAAACTGCCGACCGACGTCAATTCTCAGAATTACGACTTTATCTTCGCCGGTTTCTGGTGCGACAAAGGTACACCGGATGAAGTATGGCAGGCATTCCAGAAAGAGGCTAAGACCAAACCGATTGCGTACTTCGGAACGATGGGCGGAGATCCCAACAGCGAACGCGGACAGGCTTGGGTTAACAAGGTAGCAGGTCTTTTCCCATGCGAAAACTTCAAGGGTCTTCGTGTTTGGCAGGGAAAGATCGACCCTAAGATCTTAGCCGCTATGGCCAAGATGCCCGGCGCAAAACCGATGACGCCGGAGCGTCAGGCCAGATTGGATGAAGCCGCCAAGCACCCGACAGCCGAAGATCGGGCTCAAGCCGGAGCTTGGGCCTTAGAGCTTCTTAAAAACTTCCGTAATGACAAATAAACATGGACATTAAAGAGATTTACAACCAGATCGGATGCGCCGGTATTGCGCTGGTAATTATCGGAGTATTTGCTCTTTACATTACCGTTTGGAATTTTCTTTATTTGAGAGGCGTGCTCTCTAAATTTAAAAAGCATTTCCACGGGATGGACCAGGCGATACCGGAGCGCATTCGTCGTTACTTCGGAGAGAGCACAAATCCTTTGGAATGCATCGTGCGCGATATAGTCATGACGCACGGCGCTCACTCCGACGACATTCGTGCGGAAGTAGCTTACTTGTTCCACAAGCATTTCAAGCCAGTGAACAATGCGCTGACTTGGCTCAAGTTAATTTCCGCCGTTTCTCCGCTGCTGGGCCTTTTGGGTACGGTTATCGGTATGGTGACGGTTTTCCGCACTATTTCCGAGAACATTTCTCCTGATCCCACGATGCTCGCGGGCGGTATTTGGACAGCCCTCATCACAACTGTGATGGGTTTGGTGGTCGCGATTCCGGCGCTGATGGCTTATTACTACCTGATGCTCAAAGTTAAAGAGCTTCGAATCGAGGCCGTGGAATACAGCTATAGAGCTTTAAATATCCGCCGAGAACCTTGCCGCTGCGCCCAGAAGATGGAAGAAGACGAGCAAAAAGCAGCCTGAGATTTAAGAGATAGATATGTTTGACGAACTCGAAGAAGAGCCCCGGGTGGATTTGACGCCGCTCATTGACGTGATTTTCATGTTGGTCATCTTTTTTGTGATGACCATGACGTTCAGCAAACCCGTGCTGGATGTCGTATTGCCTGCGGCCCAGAACTCCGAGGTCAAGAAAAAGACGGCGGAACTCGTCATCAGCGTGAAGTCCGACGGAAAGTATTTCTTTAACGATCAGGAAATTCCTAAAGAAGAGCTTTCCCGTTTCTTGTCCGAACATCCGGAAGGCACGCTCAACCTGATGGTAGATGAGAAGGCTCCGTTCGAAGCTTTTGTTTATTTGGCTGACTTGGCGAAAGTCAATAGAGAAGGCCGTTTTGTGATCAGTACTAAAGCAGCACCTAAGAATTAAGATGTTTAGTCCTAAACGCAAAGACAATGAATTACTCAAGGCCAAACGGCTTTCCAAAGCTGCTTTGGCTGCCTTTGCCTGCGCGTTTGCTTGGGCAGCCTGCACGATTAAAACAGATGCTCCGCAGCCTTCTCAGCAGCCGCGGACGATAGAACTGAGTTTTTCTCAGATTCAGGATATTCAACCGGAAGAAGCACCGGAAGTCCGGCCGGAACCTCAGCCACAACCGGTCATCGAAGAACCTAAAAAACTTCTCACAGATGAATCGGAATTTAAAGTCGAACCTGAAAAGGTTGTAGAAGAAAAGCTTCCTGAATCTGAAGCAAAACCGGTACCTCCGGCGCCCGTACCCGCTGAGCAGTCCAAACCGAAGAAGGCTGACCCGGAGAAACCTAAGCCTAAAGCTTTAGAGAAGCCGAAACCGGCTAAGAAGCCAAAAGAACCCAAGGCAGAAAAGGGAGAACCCGCGCTTCAAAAAGCTTCTGAATCTGCTGAAGCGAAGGCGGCCTCGCATGCTGCTGCAGAGCAGGCACCTAAAAGGAAAAGCATCACTGCAATGCTTGTGAGTTTGGTTGAAAAACACAAGCGTTATCCGAAAGCAGCGAGAAGGGCGGGAATGGAAGGCGTCGTTTTAGTGGAATTTACGGTCGACTCAAGCGGTAAAGTTACCGGCGCCTCAGTCATTAAGAAATCGGGCAACGGTCCCTTGGACTCAGCCTCTCAGGAGTTAAGCAATCGAATCATCGGGACGGCTTTTAATGTTCCTAATGCTGGGATGAAGATCCAGGTTCCGATTCGGTACAGTCTTGATTAACAAAAGATGAGAAACTTGAGTGAGGGAGGAGGGAGTAAGCGTTGCTGTCATTCATTTTTTGAGCGATTTGCCAGTTTTGGGAAATTGCGTATAATTCAATTCTCTTTCGGAAGGGTGGCAGAGCGGTTGAATGCAGCAGTCTTGAAAACTGTCGATGAGTGATCCTCATCCGTGGGTTCGAATCCCACCTCTTCCGCCAGCCTTAGGTGCGCTAAAAATCTTTCCTTTTCTCAAAAAGACCTATAAACCTGCCAATTCAATGGGTTTTGCAGTTTCACTTCCATCTAGTAGAACGTCTTATAACCAATTGAATCCGCGGTTAGGTACTCATACAAGTTCATCTTTTAATCTTTCTTTGTAACTGTCTTATTCTCTAACTTCTTAGTAAAAGGGCAGGCCTAAGCACTGACGTAATCTGTATAGCTTAGGTCCTCTTAACGAGCACCGGAGCTTATTATTGCGGGTTGGCTATTTTGACGGATTAAAGATGGGGTCCAGCGAAGGCTTCATAATCAAAGGCTTCGGTCAGGTTTGCGGTAAGAAGGATTGTTGAGCTCGTCTGAGACAACTCTCTCAGATAAACGGAAAGAGAACTTCTATAGCTAGGGCATTCGTTTTGATATGAGAACAGGAGTAAGAGAAAAGAGGGATTAAGTTAAAACTGGAGAAGAAAAGGTTGCAGTCGGGGCGTCGGGAGTTGAACCCGCTACGGCCTACCAAAACCTTTGGCTGCGCCCCGTAAAATGTTTTTCAGACATCGCACAAATAATAATCTATCTTTTGCTCCAGAGCTAATTCAAATAAATAAGCAAAGAAGCAGATGGAGAGTAACTTACAATGTTACAAAGTTAATTTAAAAGAAGCCGACTTTATCAGAAGGAAGGGGCGCCAATGGATCCGCACGTATGGCAAGTAATGGTGGATGCTTTTCCGCAATTATTGTTCAAAGGCATCACTGTAACGATACCTTTGACGATCATTTCGTTCGCTCTTTCCATGGTCATTGCAGTCGTTGTAGCACTGATCCAGTACTCGAAAGTTCCGGTTCTTCGGCAAATTTGCCGCTTCTATGTCTGGGTGATTAGAGGAACGCCGCTGCTTGTGCAGCTGTATGTCGTTTTCTTCGGGCTGCCGAGTATTGGCATCATGGTGGACGCCTTCCTGGCCGCCGTTATTGTTTTCTCAATCAACGAAGGCGCCTATAACGCCGAAACGATTCGCGGCGCGTTAGAGTCAGTTCCTCAGGGCCAGATGGAAGCAGGACGCTGCGTCGGCCTCAATTATTTTCAGATCATGTGGCACGTCGTTCTGCCTCAGGCCTTTAGAACTGCGTTCCCGGCCTTGGGCAACTCCATGATTTCAATGGTTAAAGACACTTCTTTGGCGGCTAACATTACGGTGGCTGAGATGTTCTTCCAGGCTCAAAGGATTGCCGGAAGAACATACGAAACCATGGCGGTGTACATCGAAGTCGCGCTCATTTATTTAATTTTCTCGACGATTCTTGAGTACTTACAGCGCCGCGGGGAAAAGAAACTCGGCAAATACGGTACAAACTAACGATTCATTTTTGCAGTCAAATTAGTAATGGAAAAAACCGATTCGCTCCTTCTCATAAGCCATGTGAAAAAATCTTTCGGCACCTTAGAAGTGTTGAAAGATATCAGCATCGATGTTTATAAAGGCGATGTGGTTTCAATTCTCGGACCGTCAGGCTCCGGAAAAACCACCTTGCTTCGCTGCGTCAATTTCCTGGAAAGGGCTGATTACGGGTCAATCAGTTTGGACGATAAGACTATCGATTTAAAAACGGCCACTAAAGAACAGGCGTCCGAAATCCAAAGAAAAACGGGCTTTGTTTTTCAGAACTACAATCTTTTTAGAAATAAAACGGCGCTTGAGAACATTACGCTTGGTCTGACTTCCGGCAGAGGCATGAGCAGAGCAGACGCGGTAAAAAAAGGCATGATGCTTCTCCGTAAGATTGGTCTGGAAGACAGAGCCAATTCCTATCCGAGCGAACTTTCCGGAGGTCAGCAGCAGCGGGTTGCAATTGCTCGGGCTCTCGCCACGGACCCGGAAATTATTTATTTTGATGAGCCTACTTCGGCTTTAGACCCTGAACTGACGGATGAAGTATTAGAGGTAATGCGTCAGCTCGCTCAAGAAGGCATGACAATGGTCGTGGTGACGCATGAAATGAACTTTGCTCGTAACGTTTCCAACAGAGTCATTTTTATGGATCATGGTTTGATTGTTGAGCAAGGCAGCCCCGAGCAGATTTTCGAACATCCTCAAAACGAACGTACCCGAGCTTTCCTTCGTTTGGCAAGCGGTTCTCAAGAGGCCCAGCGCTCAGCCTTGGAAGCCTTCAAGAAGCAGCGCGAAGCAGAAAACGCGATGAATTCTCTTTAATTTTTGTTGATGATTTAGATATGACACATAATTTTCGATTATTGATGAAGTTCGGCCTGGGCCTTTTCCTTGCCGGTTCTGCCTCTCTTATGTTGGTCGGATGCGATAAAGCGCCGAGCCGCAATTCCGCTTCGGCTTCTCAAGATCACCTGGCAAGAATTAAATCATCCGGTGAATTGAAGGTCGGCTTAGAAGGGGACTGGCAGCCGTTCTCCTTCCACAATGAAAAAGATCAGTTGGTCGGATATGACGTTGAAGTCGCTCAGAACTTAGCCAAGAAATTGGGAGTCAAAGCCAAGATTGTTGAAGGCCCCTGGGACGGTCTTTTCGCCGGTATGGATACGGGAAGATATGACTTGGTGATTAATGGTGTAGACGTTACGCCTGACCGCGCGAAAACTTATGATTTCTCCACACCTTACGCCTATGACCGCACGGTGCTAATTACACGGTCCGACAACAACGATATTCACTCTTTTAATGATTTGAAAGGTAAAACTACCGCAAATTCTATTGGCTCGACATACCAGGAGATCGGCGAAAAGTACGGAGCCAAAGTCAGCGGTGTCGATACTCTGGCTGAAACGCTTCAGATGGTTAAAAACAGACAGGTACAGGCAACTATCAACGCCTCCACTTCTTACGGGGACTACATGAAGCATCGTCCCGATGAACCTTTGAAGATTGCAGCTACGATGGATAAAGTGACGGAATATGCCATTCCGATGAAGAAGGGTGAAGACAACGCATCACTGAAGAAGGCAATCGACAATGCTCTTCAGGAAATGAAGAATGACGGAACGTTATCCAAACTATCCGTGAAATATTTCGGCGCGGATCTGACAAAGCCGAATTAATCATTTCGGACTGTCGAATCCAGTTTCTATTCTGAACGGGGCTTCTCAAAAAAGGAGTCCCGTTTTGAATCAGTTAGGACGGTCTTTGATCGGGAAAGGCTTAAATTAACCACATCAAGAAAAAGATTTTTCGGAGGAAAAAATGAAGAAATGGGTACTGATGGTTATGGCCGCTGCCTTTACGCTTTCTGTATCAGCTTGTTCTACTGTAAAAGGTGTTGGCCAGGACGTTTCAGCCGTCGGCGACGACATTGATACCGCAGCAACTGCTGTGCAAAAGAAACTTTAATGGGTGCCGCTAGTTAATCATTGCAATAGAGGTAGATATGAAAAAGTTTTCACTGCTTGCTATTTTGGCTGCTTTTTTGATCGGACTTGCCGGATGCAATACGGTTAAAGGAGTGGGCAAGGACGTAGCTGCGTTAGGTAATGGCGTAGACCACGCTGCGACTACCGTTTCAAATAAGATGTAATTGAAATCTCCGCAAGTGTTGAATGCACTTGCTTAAAAAATCTCGTCCGCGTTGCCTTCACGGGACGAGATTTTTTTAAGCCCATTCTAAGAATTTACAGGCTGGTCAGCCAAAACTCTCAAAAAGTCAGGAAAAGGTAAGGGGGCTAACGGCCTTTAGAGACCTTATTTATGGCAGCGGGTCTCATTTTTGATTTCCATCTCGGAAATAAAAAATTCACCGCGGTGATCAATATCACCTTCTACTTTGACGCAGGCGCCTACGTCAAATTTGTGGCCGCCGTGGCTCTCAACCTTTGTACGAGCGTCAGCTTTGAAAGTCTTGCCTCCGATAACCCAAGTCGGATTTTGTGCTGAGGGCATCTTTTCAATTTTTCCGTAAAAAGCATCATCGTCCCCGGCAGCGAAAGCGGTGAAAGATAAACTCAGAGCGGCTAAAGCAAGAAAGAATTTTTTCATTTTTTCGCAAATAATAAACAATGAAAAAGCAGCCCGAAGGCTGCTCTATCAATTAAGAATTAACGGCAGCGATTGTCGCGTTTCTGTTCAATTTCGGAAATGAAGAAATTGCCTTCGCGATCGAGATCACCGTCAACCTTAACGCAGGAACCAACGCCGATCTTCTGGTCACGACGATGTTCGATCTTAGTGCGCTGGTCAACCTTGAATGTCTTTCCGCCGATCACCCAAGCAGGATTTTCCGCTGTGGGCATCTGTTCAACCTTACCGTAGAAACCGTCGATGTCACGAGCAGAAGCTGTGCCCATGATTAAACCGACAGCAGCAAGGGGGAGTAAAACTTTAACTAATTTCATTTGAAACTCCTATTCCATAAATTTTCCTGGTGTCTGAATTCTACGTGGTTACTCCTAATTCACCTGTAAAAATTGTGCGAATTGAGCGCGGAGCAATGGAATGAAACAACTGAAATACTTTTTTTACTTCTTAGAAAAACAGGGAGTTAAATCAAATGGGAGTTATTTTCGGCAAAAAAATCGGGCCGTATCGGCCCGATTTGGAGCGCGTCAGTAGGTTAGGCAAGCTGTTTTTTAACATCTTCAAGCTTGTGTTGAACCTTGTCGAAAGTTTCGATCATGGTTGCAGAAGGCTTGTTCGGGTCAAGCAGGCTGACCACGATGATGGCAATGAAGGAGAGCACGAATCCGGGGATGATTTCATACATTCCCCACCATGCGCCCTGATGCCAGACAAGAACCGTCAGAGCACCGACGATAATGCCGACCAAAGCACCGTTGCGGGTGACGCCTTTCCACAGAAGAGAAAGGATGATGATCGGGCCGAAGGAAGCACCGAAGCCGCCCCAGGCGTAGCTCACCAAAGAGAGAACCAGGTTGTTCGGATCTGTAGCAATCAAGATTGCGACAGCACTGACGGCAACTACGGTCAGGCGGCCGATCCAGACGAGTTCTCTCTGAGCAGCGTGCGGACGAATGAATGCGCGGTAAAAGTCTTCTGTCAGAACGGAAGAGCAAACCAGCAGCTGGCATGAAAGGGTACTCATCACGGCAGCCAGAATAGCGGAGAGCAGAATGCCGCCGATCCAAGGATTAAACAGTGTCGTAGAAAGAATCATGAAAACGCGTTCATGGTTTTCTGCAACGGCTTTGCCGAGATCCGGATGAGCCGAGAAGAAAGCCGATCCGAAGAAGCCTGCAGCAACGGCGCCGGAGAGCGAGAAGATGAGCCAAATCATGCTGATCTTGCAGGCGCGCGGCATCACAGACGCATTCTTGGCGGCCATGAAGCGAACCAGAATATGAGGCTGACCGAAGTAACCAAGGCCCCAAGCCAGCAGAGAAATCACACCGATGAAGGTCTGGCCCTGAAGCATGTTGAGGTGCGTCGGATCAACAGATCTAACTTGCTCGACGGTTGCCGAGAATCCGCCTAGGTCGATCATAACGGCGACCGGTGCGATGATAAGCGCCAGGCACATCATGGCCGCCTGAATGGTGTCGGTCCAGCTGACGGCCAGGAAGCCTCCGAGGAAGACGTAGGCCAGGGTGGCAAAGGTACCGAAAATCAGAGCGGTGGAATAGGGAAGATCAAGAACGATTTCAAAGAGTCTAGCGCTCGCAACCATACCGGAGGCGGAGTAAATCGCAAAGAAAAGCAAAATCACGACAGCTGAGATGATTCGAAGCATACGGGACTTGTCTTCAAAACGGTGCGAGAAGTAGTCCGGAAGAGTCAAAGCGTTGTGAGCTGTTTCGGTGTAGACGCGAAGCGGAGCGGCAACGATCAGCCAGTTAGCCAGCGTGCCCAGTGCTAAACCGATGGCAATCCAGGATTCGCAAATACCGGAGAGGAAAACCGCACCCGGGAGCCCCATCAGGAGCCATCCGCTCATGTCGGAAGCGCCGACGGACAATGCGGTAACAACAGCGCCTAAGCGGCGGCCGCCCAAGATATAGTCATTGAAATTTTTGGTGTACCGCCAAGCCACTAAGCCGACAGCCACCATTACGACCAGATAGGCGAAAAAGGTGATTGAGATTGGTGAAAAGTTCATTTTATAACTGAAACAAAATTTAACTTATGTTTCAATCATAACCAAGGAGGGCCTTCTGAACGGAATCCCAAAAACAAATTATCCTAAAGTCAAGGAAAATCCGTGAGCATTAATCCTAACCGCCGATATAAGACATCTCAATTCGCTTCCCGGCTCTGGCTTTGACGGTTTCTTCCGTACGAATTTCAGAATAGTGTTCGTCGCGAGTTGTCCAAATTCGACCGATGGCGTCTTCGATTTCTTCATCGGAAGCGCCGCCGCGAAGCATCTGGCGAATGTCAAAGCCTTCCGTGGCAAAAAGACATTTGTAGAGTTTTCCGTCAACGGATAAACGAATTCGAGAGCATTCTTTGCAGAACGGTTCGCTCACAGATGAAATGAAGCCGAGTTCTCCGCTGCCGTCCTTGTAGGCCCAGCGAGTGGCGACTTCGCCGGTGTAATTCGGGTTCAACGGTTCAATCGGATAGACGCGGTTGATCTCTTCAACGATCTTGTGAGAGGGGATGACATCGTCAAGTCTCCAGCCGTTAGAAGTGCCGACATCCATAAACTCGATGTAGCGGACAATGATTCCGCTGCCTTTGAAGTGCTCGGCGATTTTGATGAGTTCTTTTTCGTTGACGCCGCGCTTAACGACAACATTGATCTTTATCGAAGGAATGCCGGCGTCTTTTGCGGCTTGAATACCTGCAAGAGTTTTTTCAATCGGGAAATTAACGTCGTTGAGATCCTTATAAATTTGAGGATCCATGGCGTCCAAAGAAACGGTTAAGCGTTTAAGTCCCGCAGCAGCCAGCGATTTGGCCTTTGCAGACAAAGCTGCACCGTTTGTGGTCACGGCAACGTCAAGGGGTTTTCCATTCCAAGTTTTGAGTTTGGAGAGCTCTTCAATAAGGAACTCGATGCCTTTTCTCAGCAGGGGCTCGCCGCCCGTCAAACGAATCTTTTCGATGCCGTTCGCGGCAAAGATTTTGGCAAGACGAATGATTTCCTCAAAAGAGAGGACTTCAGTGTGGGAAAGGAAGCAGTGGTCCTTCTCGAATTTTTCCTTCGGCATGCAGTAGCGGCAGCGGAAATTACAGCGATCAGTGATAGAAATTCTGACATCGCGTAAAGGGCGTCCGCGGGAATCAATCCAGTGAGTCTCGTCACGACGGATTTCACCGACCAGCGGGACCGTTTTTGTAGCGGCCTTAATTGGAATAACACGAGAAGACATGCTTGCGGTTTCAATTCGACGAAAAAAGTAGACTGATTATAAGGATTCTCGCTTAATCACTGCTGACTTATTTTGTCGTGCGCTGTAATTAATGAAAATAGTCGGTCAGTATGAAAATGGACCATATGGGTGAAAATCAGATAGTATGACCTTTGAAATTCGGGGCTGTTCTGACTGGCTTAGATAGTAAAATTTTAGAAACCTCAGGGAGATCCGAAATGACTACAAAAACTTTGTACGACAAAATCGTTGACCTTCATACCATCGAGAAACTTTCGGCTGACGGCATTGAAAGGCTCGTTTACATTGATCGCACCGTCGTTAACGAATACACCAGTCCCCAGGCTTTTTCTTTGTTAAGAGAAAACGGTCTTAAGGTTTGGAGACCATGGGCTACTTTGGGAACAGTCGATCACGTCAATTCAAGCGCTCCCGACAGAACGGAGTTTCCGGCTGAAGAAAATGCCTGCACTCAAGTCAAATATCTGATTAAGAATGGCTCTGATTTCGGCTTTGAAGTTCTGAATAACGGCAATCCTAAGCAAGGCATTGAACACGTTGTGATGGTTGAACGAAGCAAAGTACTTCCCGGCATGCAGATCGGCGCCGGGGACAGCCACACAGCCATGTACGGTGCACTCGGGGCTGTGGCTTATGGCATCGGAACGTCCGATATTTATCATTACTTGGCAACTTCGACGCTTCGATACAAGAAGCTCAAGAATATGCGCGTTCGGGTAACCGGCGCCAGAGGTAAGACAGTTACAGCCAAAGACATCATTCTTTTTATTGTGAAAAAGCTCGGTGCGGGCGGCTGTACCGGCCACTGCGTTGAATTCTGCGGTCCTGTAATCAGCGATCTTTCCGTTGAAGAGCGTTTAACGCTGTGCAACATGGCCGTTGAATGCGCGGCCCGTTCTTCGATTATTGCTTCTGATCAAAAAGTATTTGATTATTTAGAAGGCAGAGAGTTTGCGCCTAAGGGCGAAACGTGGTCCAAAGCAGTGGAGTTTTGGAAGACGCTGAAATCTGATGAAGAAGCTCTATTTGATAAAGAAGTCGAGATCGACATCACGGGTCTAGAGCCTTCTGTCACTTGGGGAACGAGTCCGGATCAAAACTGCACAATTTCTGAGTCGATCCCGGATCCTGTTTCTATCACAGATCCGAAGATTCGAGTCGACTACGAAAGAGCTTTGGCCTACATGGGTCTTGAAGCAGGACAAAAAATCAAAGGACTTCCGATTACGCATGCCTTCATCGGTTCCTGCACTAACTCCAGAATCGAGGATCTCCGAGCCGCAGCCGAAGTCCTGAGAGGCAAAAAACTTGCCCCCGGAGTTAAGGCCTTTGTCGTTCCCGGCAGCACGCAAGTTCGTGCGCAGGCAGAAAAAGAGGGCATTGATAAGATCTTTAAAGATGCCGGATGGGAATGGCGTAATTCCGGGTGTTCGCTTTGCCTCGCAATGAACGGCGACATCTTAGGCGCCGGGGACAGATGTATTTCTGCGACGAATCGAAATTTTGAAGGACGGCAGGGCGTTCAAACGAGAACGCATCTGGCAAGTCCGGCCATGGTTGCAATCGCCAGTGTCAAAGGTTTTATCGCTGACGTCAGAGAGGAGTAAATCATGGAAAAATTTGAAAAACTCACCGCCGTTGCGGCTCCGATGCCGGCTTCTAACATTGACACTGACATCATCATGCCGAAAGCCTTTTTGAAGCGGATTGATAAAGAAGGCGTTTTAGAAGGCCTATTCCATGATATCCGCCTTTACGAAGACGGAACCGAGCGGGAAGAATTTGTACTGAACCAGCCTGAATATCGAAATGCCAGGATTCTTGTCACAGGTCCGAACTTCGGCTGCGGCTCTTCGAGAGAACACGCAGTATGGGGGTTAGAGAAGCGCGGCATCAAGTGCCTGATCGGTTCTTCTTTTGCAGGGATTTTCTTTGATAACTGCGCCAACAATGGAGTTCTAGCGATTGTGCTGCCAAAAGACACAGTCTCAGCTCTGATTCAAGAACTTCAAAACTCTGAATCAAAAAACGTTACCGTTGATCTAGAAGCTCAAACGGTCACGACGCCTTCCGGAGCAGTCTTGCATTTCGAAATCGAGCCTTCTAGAAAAGAAAAGCTCCTTCAAGGTTTGGATCCGGTTGCTTTGACATTAAAGTCAGAGGAGAAGATCAAAAACTTTGAAGACGAGTACTTCAAGAAATTTCCTTGGTTGGCCTAAAGGCATAGATAAGAAGAAAAAAGCGGCCCTCGGTAGAAGAGAGCCGCGATTCCCGTTTCAGCAGAGATTCAGAAGTTAGGCATCAAGGCTTTCTGAGGCTTCTTTCCATTTTTGAATTTCTTCGGAGCGGTCTTTGACGAATTTTTCGCCGATCTCAACGGCCATTGAGCCTAAGAGAATGTGGTGCGGAGCATCCGGTCTTTGAATGATGTCCGTGATAAGTTTGCAGGCCCGACCCATGTCGCACCACTTGATATCTACCTTAGAGAGATCACTGATTTTGACCTTTCTCTTGTTCGCCGTATCGTCGTACGCTGCAATCCGATTCGGATTGATGTCGATCGAACGATCAAAGAAGTCTGTTTTGAAAGGTCCGGGTTCCACCACCATGACCTTAATACCGAGCGGTTCAACTTCCTTTCTTAATCCGCAGGACAATCCTTCAAGAGCACACTTGGCTGCACCGTAAAAAGCCGAGCCGGCAGAGGTATCCAGAGCTGCAATTGAAGAGTAATTAATAATGGCGCCGATGCCGGCTTTTCTCATGTGAGGAAGAACAGCCTGGATCATTCGAACAGCACCGAAGAAATTGGTGTTGAACTCTGCGTAGATTTCTTCTTCTGTGCATTCCTCAACGGCACCGCGAAGACAATAACCGGCGTTGTTGATGAGAACATCGATCTTGCCGAATTTTTCAATTGCAGCATTTACGGTTGCGTCAATCGTGTCCTTCTTCGTCACGTCTAATCTCAGGCATAAGGCTGTCAGAGGATAATTTTTTGCGAAATGCTGAATCGTTTTGGGTTTTCTAGCTGTCACAATTACTTGTTCGCCTTCGGACAAGAGCGTTTCAGCTAAATTCCTTCCAAATCCGGATGAGCATCCGGTAATCAGCCAAGTTTTCATGTTTTCTCCTAGTTATTTCCTTTCGTAAAAAGGCCAAAGGCCTTCCGGTTTCAACTAACTCATTATGGGAAAAAGAGAATCTCTTTTCTGACATAAATCTCTCGGATGGTTGTCTAATGATCCTATAGTCGGGGAGGACAAAAATCGGTATTGCGATTGATGGGCTTCCTCAAAAACCGATTAGTTAAACCATAAGTTTTTCTAATCGTCTTGCCGGAGGTAGCGGAAATGAAGTTAAAAACACTTGACCAAGAACTGTCAGTTTGCAAGGTAGTCTCTATCTCCGACATTGATTTGAACGGCAAGTTCTTTTTCATCGGTAAAACGGACGAAGAAATCTCACTTGTATGCCTAACGTCAGACGTTCCTGACAACACTACGGATCGCGTCGACGGTTGGAGGACTTTCCGGATAGAAGGCGTACTGGATTTTTCTTTGATCGGTATCTTGTCCGAAATCTCTAAAATCCTGGCAGAAAACAAGATCGGCATCTTTGTAGTCTCAACCTATAACACCGACTACATATTGGTGAAAAAAGAAAATCTTCAGAAGGCTCAGCAGGCATTGGAGGCTGCCGGCTACGATGTAGTCTAGGAAATCGACCTTTCGATATTTGCAAAGCCGGCTTAAAACAGCCGGCTGTCCGACCTCTCGATCCTTGGTCAGTCACATCCGAGAAGCCCGACAGTTACTTTTTCTCCGCTGACTCGAAAAAACCTCAAAAAATCGAGCAAATACATTCCAATCTTTGACAAAAGAAACTCAGTTATTTCCTTCAAAATGAGGCAAGAGTAAAAACGGACCTGTCTCTTTGAGAAGCAAAAACTCTGAGAAAAGTTTTTGCGACCTCGAATAAGAGAGCTGTAAAGATGCTAAGACCGTTCATTAATTATGAGGGGGTTATTAGAGCTCTTAAGATTCCCAATTTGAGGATAAAAACCTTTGCCTAAAACTTGAAGTTTTTTAATCAGAAGTTCGGGGTGATTGTAGCGAAACGCCGAAATTACCTTTGGGACAACCTCGAAAAATGATGAAAGGCAGCAAGAAATATTTATCGCAAAACCTTTTATCTGATTTTCTTGCCGTTTTTGGACCGATTCCCGGAGGGTTCTCAGCAGAGGGGTTCGAGAGGTTTTCTCTTGGGTTCGATTGGCTCAAAATACTCAGCGACAAATGGTGCACAGATGCAAAGACGTAATTTTTTAAGTAGCATTTTTGCGGCCTTGTTCGCCGCAAAAACCGTTAATGCAGAAGAAAGAAAACTTTCTCCTGTAGCATCGGAGGAACATAAAACGAAATTCGATGAAAATACTTTGCTGGACACAATCAAAGATGATCCGACTTTTTCCGGCTATTCAAATTTGCTCTTTCCAAGAGGCCGCACCGCAGGCCTAAGGCTGAGAGAGGCAAGCAGACTTCTTCCTTATCACAGTTATGTGATGCCGAAAGAATCTGCTGAAGTGCTGAATTACATGAAAGATGAAGTCCTAAAGGGAAAGAAGATCTTCTACCCCTTAAAAACAGCTTCAAACGGCAGACCGGTTGCGGGACTCTTCTTTTTCCGCGGTAAGCCGGATGCGCCTTTCGCGATTATTTGCCCGGGCGGCGGATTTCAATACGTCGGCGCGATTCACGAAGGTTTTCCGATCGCGAAGTTCCTTGCCGGAAAGGGCATCAATGCTTTTGTGATTGTCTATCGTGACGGCAGTGCGCAAGCCGCGTGCGACGATTTGGCTCAAGGCATCGACTTCATCTTTGACCACGCAAAGGAACTCCAAGTTTCAACTAAAAATTATTCTTTGTGGGGCGGCTCCGCCGGCGCCAGAATGGCGGCCTATCTCGGAAGCTACGGCGCGACCGAGTTCGGCGGCAAAACAAAACAGCCTCCGAGCGCCGTCATTATGGAATATACGGGTCACACGGATATCAGCGGTACAGAACCCGCAACTTTTGCTGTTGTCGGAGACCAAGACGGTATCGCAAGCCCCTGGACCATGGAACAAAGAATCAATCGTCTTAAAGCCCAGGGAACGCCGGCCGAATTCAGACTCATTCGCGGCATGCCGCACGGATTCGGCTTAGGAACAGGAACACCTGCCGAGGGCTGGGCACAGGAAGCGCTCGACTTTTGGCTTAAGAATTCAAAATAAGGAAAAGATGAAATGAAGACAAGAAAGTTAAGTGAAGGATTGGAGGTCTCGGATCTCGGTTACGGCGCCATGAGCCTTTCTCATGGGTACGGCGAAGCGACAGATAGAAAGGACGCCGTAAAGATTCTGAGGCAGGCGCTTGACTGCGGCTACACCTATTTTGATACCGCAGAAGTTTACGGCCCCTACATCAATGAAGAAATTGTCGGGGAAGCCTTAAAACCTTTCCGCGATGAAGTGGTTATTTCTACAAAATTCGGCATCTCTTTTTCCGAATACACCCACGGCGACATCATTCCTGACGCTCGACCGGAAAAGATTCGTCAGTCGGTTGAAGGTTCTCTGAAGCGTCTACAGACCGAAACCATCGATCTTTATTTCCAGCATCGCATCGATCCGAAGGTCGAACCCGAAGTCGTTGCCGAAGTGATGGGCGAACTGATTAAAGAAGGCAAGATTCGTCATTGGGGCGTGTCCGTGGCGCCGGAAGAATACATCCGCCGTGCACACAAAGTCACGCCGATCAGTGCGGTTCAGGATCGTTATTCCATGATGGCCAGAGGAATTGAAAAGTTGTTCCCGACGTTAGAGGAACTTGGCATCGGCTTTGTTGCTTATTCTCCGCTGGCTAACGGTCTGCTTTCCGGCGCCTATGAAAAAGCGACGAATAATAAGTTCGAAGCTGTGGTCGATTACCGCTCGCGCATGCCGCAGTTCACTCCGGAAGCAATGAAGAAAAACGAAGAGCTTATGGCGTTCCTGCAGAAAACCGCGGAAGAACACAGAGCAACCATGTCTCAGCTGTCTTTAGCTTGGATGCTCGGCAAACATTCTTGGCTCACAGCGATCCCGAGCAGCCGTAGACTCGAAAGAATCGTAGAAAACGCCGGCGGCGCAGTTGTCAAACTCTCTGCAGAAGAAATCAAGGCGATTGATGAAGCCCTCGATAAGCTGCGCCTAAGTCGGATATTTTCGGTGTCAAGAACAATTAAGGAGGTTTTGAATATGCTTTATAAGACTCTTAAGAACGGCGTCAAAATGCCGATGCTCGGTTTCGGTGTCTTCCAAGTCACCGATCCTGAAGGATGCCGCAAAGCCGTCCTTTGTGCTTTAGAAAACGGCTATCGCTCCATTGATACAGCTCAGGCTTACGGAAATGAAGAAGCCGTCGGCCAAGCCATTAAAGACAGCGGCATTCCGAGAGATGAGCTGTTCATTACCACAAAGCTTTGGATTACCGATGTTTATTATGAAGGTGCAAAGAAAGCCTTTGCCGCTTCCTTAGAAAAACTCGGCCTTGACTACCTTGATCTTTATCTGATCCATCAGCCGTACCACGATTATTACGGCGCATGGAGAGCCATGGAAGAGTTCCTGAAAGAAGGCCGCGCCCGTGCGATCGGTGTTTCCAACTTCGATTTGGGCAGAATCGCTGACTTAGTGGCTTTCAATGAAGTCAAGCCGGCTGTCGATCAGATCGAATGCAACATCTTTAATCAGCGTCATTCCGACGAGGAATACCTGAACTCCAAGGGAATCGCGATGGAAAGCTGGGCCCCGTTTGCCGAAGGCAAGAACGACCTGTTCCACAATCCGGTGCTTCTAAAGATCGGCGAAAAATACGGCAAATCTATCGCTCAGGTTGTTCTTCGCTGGCAGCTTCAAAGAGGCATTATTTGCATTCCGAAGAGCGTGAATCCTGATCGTATCCGTCAGAACATCGATGTCTTTGATTTTGAACTGACTGCCGATGACATGGCTGCCATCAATGCTTTGGATCAAAAGAAGACCGCTTTCTTCGATCACAACGATCCCAAGATGGTGGAATGGCTCACGAAACTCCATTAATTCCGAGACAAACCATGAAGAAAACTTTACTCGCAGTTTTGTTAGGTTCCTTTGCGCTTGCTTCTTTTGCCCAGCCGATCACGATTGAAAAGCAGGGCGCATTCTCGGCCGGCGGCACAGTTATCGAAGCCAAGAAGACTTTCGATCCGTATCATCCGGAACCCGATGCCATGACGCTGCACGGTGATCACGCTAATGTGATTTACCAGATCCCTGCCCATGCCAAGAATGTTTCTTTGATGTTCCTGCACGGCGCCGGTCAGTCCATGCGTACTTGGCAGACAACACCGGATGGGAGAGAAGGCTTCCAGAGCGTGTTCCTGCGTAAAGGCTACCCGGTTTATTTGATCGATCAGCCTCGCCGCGGCGATGCTGGCAGGGCAACGGTCGACGGAACGATTAAAGCAAGCCCGGATGAACAGTTCTGGTTCGGTCAGTTCCGTATGGGTTTATGGCCGAAGTTCTATGACAACTCTGCCTTTGCAAGCCAAAAGGATCTCAACTCCTTCTGGCGCCAGATGACGCCAAATACAGCACCGTACAATGACAAAGTCATCGCCGATGCTGTGACAGATGCTTTGCAGAAGACGGAAGGCACAGTTCTTGTCACGCATTCCCAGGGCTGCGGACCCGGATGGCTGATCGGAACGGAAGCAGGGAAGAATCTGAAGGGTATCATTGCCTTTGAACCGGGTTCCGGCTTTATTTTCCCTGAAGGCAAAGTGCCTGCTCCGATTCCGAACAACAGTTTCTTCGGACCGACTAAGGCTGTCGGCGTTCCCCTTAGTGAGTTCAAAAAGCTGACAAGGTTCCCGATCCTCATCGTTTACGGGGACAATATTCCTAAGACCGAAGTTAAGAATCCCTACCAGGATTACTGGAGAGCTGCTTCGACGATGGCTCAGGAATTCGTCAACGCTGTGAATGCCGAAGGCGGTCATGCCAAAGTGCTCCATTTGCCTGACATCGGTATCAAGGGCAATACGCACTTTCCGTTCTCCGATAAGAACAGCGCAGAAGTTGCCAAGGTAGTGGAAAAGTGGCTTAGCGATAACGTTAAGTAATTGAGCTTTATGAAAATCGGTCATAGACAAAATCTTTGGCCGATTTTTCTTTGTATTGAATGAAGGTGGAAAGGAAATGAAGGACGACATCCTGGTAAGAGGCGCAAAAGTTCACAATCTTAAGAACATAGATGTGGATATACCGCTCAATGAGCTGGTAGCGATCTCAGGTCTGTCCGGTTCCGGAAAGTCCTCGTTGGCATTAGGCGTGCTTTACGCCGAAGGATCGCGCCGCTACTTGGAAGCGTTGTCTGCCTACACACGCCGGCGCCTGACGCAAACTCAGGACGCAAAAGTTGATTCCGTAGAGAACATTCCGGCCGCTCTTGCCCTACATCAAAGACCCTCCACACCGGATATTCGAAGCACGTTCGGTACGCTGACTGAGCTTTTCAATTCCGTCCGACTGATGTTCTCCCGACTAGGCTCGCACCGCTGTCCGAACGGGCACTATCTTCCTCCGACACCGGCCGTCGCCCTCGGCCAGAAACTCAAATGTCCCGTCTGCGGCGTTGAATTTGATGCGCCGAGTGCCGAAGACTTTTCTTTCAATAGTTCCGGTGCTTGTCCGACGTGCGGAGGCACAGGAATTGCAGTTACGGTCAATCGGGCGAGTCTGGTGCCGGATGAATCGCTGAGTATTGATGAAGGTGCGGTTAAACCTTGGGGCACACTCATGTGGTCACTGATGACGGAGGTCTGCAAGGCCATGGGTGTGCGCACAAATATTCCTTTTAAAGATCTGACCCCGGAAGAAAAGAAAATCGTCTATGACGGGCCCGCTGTTAAAAAGCACATCGTCTATACCAACAAAGGCAGCGGTCAGGCCGTCCCGCTGGACTTTACGTATTTCAATGCCGTCCGTACGGTGGAGAATGCGCTCTCGAAAGTCAAAGACGAAAAGGGCATGAAACGCATTGAGAAGTTCCTGACCAAAGGACCGTGCCCTGCCTGTCTTGGAACACGCTTCAATGAACGAGCACTGTCGACCAAACTCATGGGCAAAAACATCGCAGAAGTCTGCGCGATGACGCTCTCAGAACTGGTTGTCTGGGTGAAGAAGATACCCGAACAAATGCCCTCTGAAATGAAGGATATGGCCCAGAGTATCGTCAACGAGTTCTTGAGGACAGATGAACGGCTGACGAACCTCGGCCTTTCCTATTTGTCTTTGGACCGAGCCGGCGGCACGCTGTCAAACGGAGAGCTTCAGCGCGTTCAAATTTCTCGTGCGGTAAGAAGCGACACGACAGGTGTTCTTTATGTTCTCGACGAACCTTCAATCGGACTTCATCCATACAATGTGGATGGCCTGATGAAGATTGTTCGGGAGTTGGTTGATCGCAAAAACTCGGTCGTTTTGGTTGACCACGATCCGAGAATTTTGATGGACGCGGATCAATTGATTGAAATCGGTCTCGGCGCCGGTAAAGAAGGCGGACGAATCGTCACGCAGGGAACTCCTTTGGAGGCTGAAAAGAATCCTCATTCTCTAATCGGTCCTTATCTGTCAGGTAAAGAATCTTTGAAAGTGCGCACTCGAGCCACAGAAGAAAATATGTTCGAGAATGGTTCGGTCAAGATTAAGACAAAGCCGTTCTATACCGTCAAAGCCTTGGATGTTTCTATCCCTAAAGGTCGAATGATTGCTGTCACCGGTGTCTCAGGTTCCGGTAAAACTTCCCTTGTTATTGAATGTCTGGTACCTGCGCTTCAGGCAGTTATTCGAGGCTCAAAACTTCCTGAGCATGTTTATTCGCTAGAGGCTAAGGGTATTCAATCCGTCAAAGTCATCGACTCTAAGCCGATCGGAGCAAATGTTCGATCTACGGTTGCGACATATGACGGCGTATTCGACGACTTAAGGAAATTGTTTGCCAGAACACCGGATGCAAAGGCGAAAGGATTAAAAGCCGGAGATTTTTCATACAACACAGGCAAGTTGCGCTGTCCCGTTTGCGACGGAACCGGCATTATTTCTATGGACGTTCAGTTCCTTCCGGATGTCGATACCATCTGTCCGAGCTGCGGAGGTTCCCGCTACGGCAAGGAGGCATATGACATTCTTTGGAAGAGCAAGGAAAAAGATTCCGTGTCGGTCTCCCTTCTGGATGTACTAAAACTGACGGTGGAAGAGGCCGCTGATCTCCTGCATGAAGAAACAAAAATCGCTAAGCAGCTCAAGATTCTTCAGGATTTGGGCGTGAGTTACCTGACACTCGGCGAAGCAACGCCCGCATTATCCGGCGGGGAGGCTCAGAGGCTGAAACTCGCCTACGAAATGGAAACGCCTCAGCAAGGTTCGGTATTCGTATTTGATGAACCGACCATCGGCCTGCATCCTCAGGATGTTAAGAAACTGATATTGATTTTTGACCATCTGATTCAGTTGGGTGCAACGGTGATTGTGATTGAGCATGACTTAGAACTCGTCACGAACTGCGACTACATCATCGACATGGGTCCTTGGGGCGGAACGGAGGGCGGCCGAGTAGTGGTTGAAGGAACGCCGGAAGCAGTGGCTGCAAATCCTGAAAGCATTACGGGTAGATATCTGAAACAAGTGCTGGCCGAAGACAGGTAGAGCGGCCGGGAATTTAGCAAGAAGTCTTTAGACGTTCAGCAGATTTTTAGAAAATATCCGAAAATATCGCAAAGAATTTTTGAGTGCTTTTCATGGAAACAGATCTCTTCGGAAATCCGGACTCGCCCAATACAACTAAAAACGCTGCGGCTGAAGCTGCTAAAGCGACACGCAAGGCGGCGCCTAAAGATCAGGCTTCGCCTTTAGCGGAGCGTCTTCGTCCTAAAACGATAGACGAGGTTGTGGGACAAAAGCATCTGCTTGGCCCCGGCAAACCCTTGAGAAGCGCATTTGAAAACGCACATCCGCACTCCATGATTTTGTGGGGGCCTCCCGGTGTCGGCAAAACCACGCTTGCCCGTTTGATGGCTGATGCTTTCGGTCTTCCGTTCATTTCGATTTCTGCCGTTCTCGGCGGCGTGAAAGATATTCGGGATGCGGTGGAAAAGGCTACAGCGAATAGAGAAAAAACCGGCCGTTCAACGGTAGTTTTTGTGGACGAAGTACATCGCTTTTCAAAGAGCCAGCAGGATGCTTTCCTGCCTCATGTAGAGAGCGGACTCTTTACTTTCATCGGAGCAACTACAGAAAATCCAAGCTTCGAAGTGATTTCAGCGCTCTTGTCCCGTTCGACGGTTTATGTGCTTGAGTCTCTCAAAGAAGAAGACTTAGAAGAGCTGCTCCATCGTGCGCTTGAGCGCGAATATCTGGGCCTTAAAGTCAATGAAGAGGCTGAGAAAATCCTCATCGGACTTGCTGACGGCGATGCCAGACGCTTCCTGAACGCTCTGGAAGTTTCCGCCACGATGGCAAAAGATCGAGGCATTAAAGTCATTGATGAGAAGTTCGTTCGAGCAGCATTACCTGCAACGATTCGCCGATTTGATAAGGGCGGTGATAACTTTTATGACCAAATTTCCGCTCTGCATAAATCCGTTCGAGGATCAGATCCCGATGCGGCTCTGTATTGGATGTGCAGAATGCTCGACGGCGGCGTGGATCCCTTGTACATTGCACGGCGCTTAATGCGGATGTCGATCGAAGATATCGGCTTGGCTGATCCTCGCGGAATGGAGATCACGACCAATGCCGTTGATATTTACGAAAGACTCGGCTCCCCGGAAGGTGAGTTAGCCCTAGCCAATGCGGTTGTGTATTTGGCCTGTGCTCCGAAGTCAGTCTCGGTTTACAAGGCATTTAATAAGATGAGGGCGTTTGTGAAGCAGGACGGAACTCGTCCCGTTCCGATGCACATTCGCAACGCTCCGACAAAGCTCATGCAAAAAGTCGGAAACGGCGCCGGTTATCGTTATCCGCCGGATGAACCCGGATCCTTTGCCGCCGGCGTTAAATACTTTCCGGATGATATGGACGAGATTCGGGTTTACAAACCTTCGCCCAGAGGCCTGGAAATCAAGATCGGCGAGAAACTCGCTCAGCTTCATGCGTTGAACGAGGAGGTCAGAAGAAGCGGCGATATGCCAAAAGGCAGAAGTGTCGGAACGAAACAGGCCAGCGAACCTGACCCGAACATTCACACCGAATAAAAATAAGTGAGCCTCGCAAAGCGAGGCTCAAGTCTTAATTAAGCGAACATTTCGCTTGAGAGGTAACGATCTCCGCTGTCCGGAAGCAGAACAACTATATTCTTGCCTTTATTTTCAGGCAGTTTGGCAAGCTGTGTTGCGGCGGCTAAAGCGGCGCCGGCAGAAATGCCGACCAAGAAACCTTCTTCTTTGGGAAGTGCCTTGCCGGCTTCATAAGCTTCTTGAGCGCCGATCTTAATAATCTCATCGATAATTTTTGTATCAAGCGTGTCGGGAATGAAGCCTGCGCCGATGCCTTGCAGCTTATGAGGACCGGAGGGTTCTCCGCTCAGGACCGCGGAAGTATCCGGTTCGACCGCATAAATCTTAATGTTCGGATTTTGAGATTTGAGATACTTGCCAACTCCGGTAATGGTACCGCCTGTGCCCACCCCAGCCACGAAAATATCAACTTTTCCTTCCGTATCCTTCCAAATTTCTGGACCTGTTGTCTTGAAATGCGTTTCCGGGTTGACCGGGTTTACAAACTGTCCGGGAATAAAGCTGTTGGGGTTTTCTTTAGCCAGCTCTTCAGCTTTGGTAATAGCGCCTTTCATGCCTTTCTTGCCGTCTGTTAAGACCAGCTCGGCCCCGTAAGCTTTAAGAAGGTTGCGGCGTTCGACACTCATGGTTTCTGGCATCGTCAGAATGATGCGAAGTCCTCTTGCGGCGGCCGCAGCGGCCAAACCGATACCGGTGTTTCCGCTGGTCGGTTCAATGATGACGGTTTTGCTGTTGAGTTTGCCGGCTTTTTCAGCAGCATCAAGCATGGCAAAACCGACGCGGTCTTTTACGGATCCGGCAGGATTGAAATATTCAATTTTGGCAAGGATGTTTGCACCCAGACCGCGTTTGGCGGCGTAACGGTTCAGTTGGACAAGCGGTGTGTTGCCGATAAGTTCTTTAATGGATTGACGAATAGCCATTTTTGATTCCTTTATAAACAAGTGGATGATAAAAAATGATTTATTAAAAAGCCGGAATAACGGCGCCTTTGAAAGTTTTCAATATAAAGTCGTGAATTTGGGGTTGTTGATAAGACTGAATCAACGGTTTTACCCAAGGTTGATTTTTATCCTGTGCTCGAACCACGATGTGATTAACATAGGGGCCGTTCGGATCTTCGATAAGAATTCCGTCTTTGCTTGGATTCAGGCCTGCGGCTGAAGCGTAATTGCCATTGATGGCAGCAGCGTCCAAGTCAGAAAGGGAATGGGGAAGCTGAGCTGCTTCAAGCTCAATTATGTTGTAATGATGAGGATTGCTGACAATATCGAGGGGACTCGAAAGAAGGTTTTTGCTGTCTTTAAGTTTAATAAGTCCCTGAGAAGCAAGAAGGATTAAAGCGCGACCGCCTTGGGAAGGATCATTTGGGATTCCCAGTGTTGATTTATTAGGAAGGTCGCTTAAGTTAGAATATTTTTTAGAATAAAAAGCCATCGGGAAAGTTATAGTTTCGCCGACTGGTACGAGGTCATAGCCTCTATCTCGGTTCGCCGCGTCTAAAAAAGGCTTGGTCTGAAAAATATTTACATCCAGATCACCTGCAGCCAGAGCGGCATTTGGCTGTACATAATCTTGGAACTCAACTATTTTGATATTGAGACCGTTTTTCTTAGCTATCGGAAGAACTTGTTCAAGAATTTGTGCGTGGAGGCCTGCAGTCACACCGATCTTAAGTGTTTTGGTCTGTTCAGAGGCCAAAACAAAGTTTGGTATTAATACTGCAAGAGAAGTTAATAAAATATTTCTACGAAGCATAAAGACACCTTTTGAATTACATAACCCCCTGATGTGGCTCAAACAGAACCATAGGGAATTGAGTGATTGGTATGAAAAAAAAACGATAAGCGTGTGCTTAATTAAATCAACACATTCGCTGGCAACAAGGACAACAAGAAACACTTAGCAGTGCTTCTAACTTAAATATTGCTGTCCGTGTGTTCATTTGATAATACCTTTTGGGTGATTAACTATGTTCTCGAGCTTCAAGTGCGAAGAAGCTCTCTCTGAACATGAGGATATTTTAGGATCGAAAAATAAAAAAAACGAAAAATAGGAATTTATTTTTTGCCCATTTTGGAAGCCGATTGAAGAAATATCCAAATTAGGCTCCCGGTTAACGGTTCAAGCCAGCATTTTCAAACGGAGAAAAAAGGTTCTTAGAATAACTTCTAAGCCGTTACGCATAGTTCATGTGAGGAAGTGTCCTGATAGCGTACAATCAAACAATTCAATCAATCTAGAAGAGAAATTACATGCTTGATTCAAATCTTCTTCGCAAGAATTTGCCCGAAGTTGTCGCTCGCTTGGCAACTCGTAAATTTCAATTTCCTACCGAAAAATACGAAGCTTTAGAAGGCGAACGTAAAGCGATTCAGACTGAAACGGAAGAACTTCAGGCTCGCCGCAACCAAGTTGCTAAGAAAATCGGAGCTGCTAAAAAGGCCGGTCAAGACGCTACGGAACTTCTGAAGGAAGGCGCAGCTATTGCTGAAGGTTTGGCCGCTTTGGAAGGCAAAAATGCTGCTGTTAAAAAAGCTCTGAATGATCTTCTGTTAACGATTCCGAATCTTCCTGATCCTTCCGTTCCTGTCGGTAAAGATGAAACCGAAAACGTTGAAGTTCGCCGCTGGGGGACACCGCGCGAATTCGATTTTGAAATCAAGGATCACGTTGATGTCGGCGGTCCCTTGGGCCTTGACTTTGACGTCGGCGCTAAGCTTGCCGGTACACGCTTCTGCTTCATGAAGGGCCAGGTTGCTCGTCTCCACAGAGCTTTAGCCCAGTTCATGCTCGACACTCATACTCAGGAAAACGGCTATACAGAGTGCTACACACCGTACATTGCCAATCAGGAGACGCTGATCGGTACCGGCCAGCTTCCGAAGTTTGAAGAAGACCTGTTTGCTGCTAAGAAGGGCGGTCAGGAAGGCGAGGGCGAAATCTTTTATCTCATTCCGACTTCCGAAGTAACTCTGACGAACTCCGTTCGCGGCCAGATGCTTAAAGAAAGCGATCTGCCGATCAAGATTACTGCTCAGACTCCTTGCTTCCGTTCAGAAGCCGGCTCTTACGGTAAAGACACACGCGGAATGATCCGTCAACACCAGTTCGAAAAAGTCGAAATGGTTCGTATCGTCAAACCGGAAGAAAGTTACAAGCACCTTGAAGAAATGGTTGTCTGCGCTGAAGGCATCCTGCAGAAACTCGGACTTCCGTATCGTGTTATTACGCTTTGCACCGGCGACATGGGCTTCGGTTCTGCAAAGACTTATGACTTGGAAGTTTGGATTCCGGCTCAGAACACCTATCGCGAAATCAGCTCTGTTTCTAACTGCGAAGCCTTCCAGGCTCGCCGTATGCAGACTCGCTTCAAGAATGCCCAGGGCAAGACTGAATACGTTCATACACTGAACGGCTCAGGCTTGGCCGTGGGCAGAACGCTCGTTGCCGTTTTGGAAAACTACCAGAACGCTGACGGTTCCGTCACGGTTCCTGAAGTTCTCCGTCCGTATATGAACGGCCTGGCAGTTTTGAAACCTGAAAATCAGAAATAATTCATTTCGTTGAATAGTGACGCTGCTTCGGCAGCGTCTTTTTTACCTGAAATAAAAATGAAAGACGACCTCCCCACCATCGCCATTCTCGGCACCGGCGGTACGATTGCCGGGAAAGCCGGATCTTCCTCTGCAACGACCGGTTATGTTCCGGGCTCAGCTACTGTTGAAGATCTTTTAGCCTCTGTTCCCGGGTTAGAAGACATCGCTAACCTCACTTCAGTTCAAGTTTCCAATATCGGTTCCGAAGACATGACCGATGAAATTTGGGCCCACTTAGTAAAAGAAACCGAAAGTCAGTTGAAAGACCCGGAAGTTACCGGAGTGGTTATCACACACGGCACGGACACTTTGGAAGAAACAGCCTTTATGCTCAATCAAGTTTTGAAGAGCAAAAAGCCGGTTGTTCTCGTCGGCTCCATGAGACCTGCAACTTCGATTTCTGCTGACGGCCCTATGAATCTCCTGAACGCCGCAAAAGTGGCAACTTCTCCTGAAGCCAAAGGTAAAGGTGTTTTGGTTGTCTTAAACGATGAAATCCACGGAGCCAGAGACGTTACTAAGACTAACACAACCAACTGCGATACCTTTGCTTCTCCTCGTTTAGGCGCGCTCGGTTTTATTACCGGCGGAAGAGTTTCGTTCTTTAAAGAAAGTGCCCGTCCTCATACGCTCAACACACCGTTTACCTCCGTTCTTCTTTCTGACCATAAAGATCTTCCGATTGTCGACATCATTTACGCCCATTCAAATGGCGACGGACGTTTGATCAAATCGGCCGTTCAATCCGGCGCCAAAGGTATTATTTATGCCGGTATGGGCAACGGTTCCATCCACTGCAAAGATCTGCCCGAACTTGAAAAGGCATTGGAAGAGGGAATTCCGGTTGTTCGCGCTTCCCGCTGCGGCAGCGGTGAAGTGGTCGATTCTTCACCTGAATGGACAGAAGCCGGCATGATCAATGCCGGAACGCTGAATCCTCAGAAGGCAAGAGTGCTGCTTCAGCTTTGTTTGGCTGCGGGCTACTGCCACGAAAAAACAGCAGAAGTGTTCTTGAAAGCTTAACTCTCAGGAAATCAGTCAATAGTTTGGTCTGAAATCCCGCCGCAGCCTTTGAAAAGTCTCTAGCGCTACAGTTAAGGACAGCAGGTAAGGACAGCGGGAAGCATTTCTCGGAAACTATTACTACACGAGTTTGAAAAAGTAAAAATTGAAGAATGCTTGGGGCTCAGGGAGTTTTAAAGAATTTCCAGGGCCTTTGCTATTAAATATTTACTACGGAAAATCCGAAGGCTGAGAAGAATAGTGCGCTTTTGAGGAGGTCATAAAAAGAAACCGGCGCCCGAAGCGCCGGTCTGAAACAATCAATTAGCTTAATACAGCTCCGGAGGTACCGGAAGAAACCAGTTTGGCGTATCTCGCTAAGTAGCCGGTTGTGATCTTCGGCTGACGAGGCTTCCAGTTCTTACGGCGTTCTTCCAAAACTTCGTCGGAGACTTCCAGGTCAAGCTTGTGTTCGGGGATGTTGATGGAAATGATGTCGCCTTCTTCAATCAAGCCGATCGGACCGCCTAAAGCAGCTTCAGGAGAAACGTGGCCGATGGCGGCACCACGGCTGGCTCCGGAGAAGCGGCCGTCTGTGATCAAGGCAACGGTAGAACCTAAGCCGGCACCCATGATGGCAGAAGTCGGAGAAAGCATTTCGCGCATGCCGGGACCACCCTTCGGACCTTCGTAGCGAATCACTACGACATCGCCGTCTTTGATCTTGCCGCCCCAAATCGCAGCAATAGCTTCTTCTTCAGAATCGAAAACGCGAGCTGGTCCTTTATGGACAAGCATTTCAGGAGCTACGGCAGAGCGCTTCACAACGGAGCCTTCAGGAGCAAGATTGCCGAAGAGGGCTGCAATACCGCCGGTTTCGCTGTAAGGTTTGTCGATCGGACGAATGATCTCTTCGTCCTTGTTTTCTGCATCAGCAATGTTTTCGGCAACTGTTTTTCCAGTAACCGTCATCAAGTCGGTCTTGAGAAGTCCTTTCTTGTCGAGCTCTTTCATCACTGCAGGAATGCCGCCGCCTTCATTGAGCTCTTCAATAAAGTGAGGACCGGCAGGAGAAAGATGGCAGAGGTTCGGAGTTTTTTCCGAGATTTCGTTTGCCAAGTGCATGTCGAGCTTGTAGCCGCATTCATGAGCGATAGCAGGCAGGTGCAGCATGGAGTTCGTAGAGCATCCTAAAGCCATATCGACGGTCATGGCGTTGAGGAAAGCATCGTAAGTCATGATGTCGCGAGGACGGATATTCTTTTCCAGAAGTTCCATCACTTTCATACCAGCCTGTTTCGCCAGACGGATGCGAGCGCTTTGAACGGCAGGAATCGTGCCGTTGCCAGGAAGGCCCATGCCTAGCACCTCCGTCAGGCAATTCATTGAGTTTGCGGTAAACATGCCGGAGCAGGATCCGCAGGAAGGGCAGCACTTCTGTTCAATTTCTGTCAGCTGCTTGGCATCAATCTTCCCTGCCTTGTAAGCACCGACCCCTTCAAAGGCGGAGACAAGAGAAAGTTTCTTCTTACCGATGATGCCGGCGCTCATGGCGCCGCCGGACACAACTATGGTAGGAATATTCAAACGAGCAGCTGCCATTAAGAGGCCCGGAACGTTTTTATCGCAGTTCGGAACCATGACAAGAGCATCAAAAGCATGGGCAATTGCCATTGCTTCCGTGCTGTCAGCGATCAGTTCTCGGCTGACCAAAGAATATTTCATCCCTTCGTGTCCCATAGCAATACCGTCGCAAACGGCAATAGCAGGGAAGACAATGGGAACACCCCCGGCGAGTGCAACTCCTTGTTTGACAGCGTCCACGATCTTGTCCAAATTCATGTGCCCCGGAACGATATCGTTCTGAGAACTGACGATGCCGATGAGAGGTTTTTTGATTTCTTCATCAGTTAATCCCAGTGCATAGAGAAGGGAACGATGAGGTGCGGCCTGTGGACCGACTTTGATTTTGTCACTGCGCATTCTTTTAATTACCTATGTAACGATTTGAGTTATATGAATAATATCGTTTGCTTTATACGATCCTTCTGTATCCGACGATCTTGTTCTTCCAATAGATACCGGAGAGACTTTCCATTCGTACATATCCTCCTGAGGAGGGTGCATGAAGAAAGCGCCCTTTGTCGGCGACTAGACCGGTGTGAAGTCTTCTGCCGATTCTGAAGACAACAATATCGCCTTGTCGGGCATTGCGGGCAGCCACCCATTTTCCGGCTTTCGATTGAGCGGCGGTATGGCGGGGAACGGTAATTCCGTGTTTGCCGTAAGCCCAGAAAATAAGACCCGAACAGTCAAAACCGTCCGAGGGAGAAGCTTTCCCGTATTTATATTTCGCTCCGTACTGACTCATTGCGGTTCTGAGGACTTTTGATCCTTCCGAGTTGTCATAGGAGACCGGTTGATAGCTATAGCGATCAGAAGAGAACATCGAGCAGCCGGAAAGCAGGGAGGAAACTGATGCGATAAGCATCAGTTTCCTTCGTGTCATGAGCCGTTCAAACATCTCTTTGGAACTCCGTCGGGTCTTATTCTAGATACGATTCTAAAATTTTATACTATGAAAATATAAAAAGAGGTTGCGGCCCCAACAAATCCACGGATACACGGGTAAGTTCCCAACTTCGTCACCACTTATTTGGAAGAGGCATCACCTGCGTGATTAGAAAATTACTCCTAGAGTCTCTTGTTTGAGTTATTTCTTACACCCTTCATTCTGGAACGCCGTCTCGCAAACTTGTCAGTTTTTCTACTTTGACTTCGTATCCAAGCTTGGGATTTACTAACTCCTTCACGAATACCGAGAGATTGGAATTAGGTGCAATTAGCGTTGCAGAATCTCGGGCCCTCGTAATAGCCACATAGAGCAGGCGCCTTTCTTCGGCAAAGGGATATGATTCTTTATTAGGCATAGCAAGGTTGAGGATTGGATTATCCTCAATTTCACAAGGAAAGCCTTTATTGCCCCTTTCTATTCTCGGGACAATTATGTGGTCATATTCCATTCCTTTTGCACTATGAATGGTTGAGTAAGAAATGTCCAAATGTGGGTAATGGCTGGGGATGATACGTTCTAATCCTCTTTCACTTGATGAAAGCTTGCTGCAATCTTTTCGGTATCTGCCAAGAATCGCAACAGATCTTATCTTTTCAGTTAGAAGTGCCAGAGAGTCCAATTTTGCGAGTTCACTTTTAACGGCCCTTAAGATATCTTCGCTGTTGTCAATTTGCAGCACTTTTACCTTTTTTCCTTTTGAAGAAAAAGCAGGTTTAACTTCCTTGTCGATTTGGTCAGGATTCTGTTTGACAAATTTGCCGGATATCTCACAAATGCTAGAGGAGCATCTGAATGTTCTTGTCAGAAGCAATTGTTCATGTTCCCCGAAATACTTAGAGAACTCTCTCATAATTGAAATGTCGGAACCCGCGAAGCGGTTAATGGACTGCCAGTCATCTCCAACCGCGAATAACCTTGTTTTCTGCGTTTTCAATAGCGCCTTGAGGATGCGGGCTCTAAGTTGGCTTGTGTCTTGGAACTCATCTACCATTATCAACTGGTAAGGACTTTGCCATTTTCCTGATTCAATGAGCTCAGCGGCATGGCGCATCATTGTTTCGAAATCAGTTTCGTCGTTTTCTTTAAGAATCTGTCTCCATTGTTTTTCAACTGGCTCATATAGATCTAAAAACAATTTTTCTCTTAAGCCAAACTCTTTAAGGCCTAAGAGTTCAAGAGTTCGGTTCGCCGGATTTGTTTTCATAGAACCGTGAGACACTTTATTCCTGAGGTCCCATACGGACAAATTATTGTTATATGCGTGTATCTGGAAAGTCCGTAGCAAGTTTGCAAAATCGGAATTGCCGTAAGAAAGAGCTTTTTGAGGTCCAGTATTTTCTGGTTTTAATTCTTTTCTGGATTCAGAAAAAATAAAAAGAAGATCGTCGAAGACCTTATCCTTTTCTCTTGGGTTTTTCAAATCCGCTGCATAGACGTTCCAAAGGCTCGTGTTGTTCTTTCGATGTATTTCTCTTTTCCATGCTTTAGATTCTTGATATCCAGCAAATTCGGGAGTTTCTTCTTCCCCGTCTCGGAGGGCCCAAACTTCTACCCAAACATTAATTTGAGGAAGAAAAAAGTCGGGACAGTACTGTCGATGGGCGCTGTCAGCCGTTGGTAAAGGATATTTCTTTTCATAGAAATATTTGATATTTGATTCTAATAACATGTCGGCGAATATCTTTTCAGCCTTACTTTTAACCCTTTCACCTAGAATTGTATAAATTGCCCCGTCGTCTGGATGCTGAGCAGAAGCAGACTTTTTTTGGTTGTAGAGATTTCTAGAACAATAAACTCGCTTAAAAAATGACAACTTATTCTTATAAGAAGGATTCTTTGAAAGTTCTTCGAGAATACTTTGAATTACCATCAGGTCTTTTCCTTGAACAATTGAAGGGGAAACCGATGGCTTGATTCCAGTTGCTTTACCAATGACTGAAAGACAAAAAGAATGGAAGGTAGAAACGTTAATGTTTTCCTTGGTATGCGCTGAGATTTTATTTCTTAGACTTCTGGCCGCTTCTTTGTTAAAAGCCAGCAGAAGGATTTCGGACGAAGAAAAGAAGTGTTCTTTTAAAGCATAAAGTGTTTTCGCTACGAGAATGCTGGATTTACCTGAGCCAGCCGAAGCAATTACAAGCGTCCTGGGTGCATAGCAAGCTACAGCTTTTCTTTGTTCTTCTGTCAGAGGATTCTTTTCAATATTATCGAAGAAGTCAGCATCTTTCTTAATGAGATAGAGAAGGTGGTCTCGATTTTTTTTCTCGACGTATTTTTTTATGTCAGAGAAACCATCAACAAAAAACTCTGGATCGAGTCTCTTTTGTATGTCACCGACGTGTAGCATCCATTTTATTTCGTCTATTCCTGTAGGTTTTGCTATTTGATAAGGTTCTAAAGAATCAACCCAGGACCATCCACGCTTTTTCTCCTCTTCAAATTGCTTTGCAAAAGATTCTTTCCAAATTTTGTAGTATGGAAAAACACGTTCCGGATGTTTGTAGTAAAAGTGAAGAAGGGAGTCAGCGAGTTTTTGCTTAAAATCCTTTAACTGGAACAAACTGAGTCCATTCAACAAATACTTTTTCCGGCGTTCGTCTTCAACTTCAATTTCTGGTGGAAATTTGCCTTTCACAATCTTTACTTTTTCTGGGGATACATAGAAGATTTTTCCATTGAAGGTCACTTGGATCAATTCATTATCTATTTCAATATTCCATTGGTGTCCGCAGAGACGAAGAACAAATGAAGAGTTCCAAGTGCCGTACGTAGGCACTAAAGGGATGGGTGTCATATTCATCGCATTAAGATCGGAAGCTTTTATTCTTAAAGTAGTTAATCCATCCTAATAAATTTTATGAACAGTTACAACGACAAAATACTTGTTCGGTTTAAAAAAAATCTAAAAGGATTCCCTTTTGCTGGATTCAGAGTGCAAATCTAATCTTGGAGAGTTAAGAAGGATAACCTTGATGTTTTCGATGGAATAAAATAACTTCAGAAAGGTCCTCCTGATAGGACTTACAAACAAAAAATAACCTAGGAGAATTGAAATGTCGAAGACTTTTGCACAGTGCAGGAAGTGCGGCCATAAAGAAGAAGTTAATAAAGAGTTCTTCTTCAAAATTATTGGCGGCGGCGTCACGGGCGGCGGTTTTTGGGCGTGGACTGCCTATATTTTTGCCGGAACGGGCTTCGCTCTACCTATTTGTATTGCAATTATGGCCGGGGGAGTAGGTATAGCCGCTTACTCAAAAGAAATCACGGAATGGTTATGTAAAAGAAAGCCTTGTCCAGATTGCGGTTACAAAGAATGGCGTGTTTACGCTATCGATGATGATAAAAATAAGAGGTGCTAACCTAAATAGAAATTGCCGCTTAAAGCGGCAATCTCTTAACACGATTAAGTGTTTACTTAGCAGGAGCTTCTTCTGTTTTGGCTTCTGCTTTAGCGGCCGGAGCCTGCTCTTGAACCATAACAGTAGAGAGCTGGCAAAGACGCATATGGAAGTCGTCAGCCTTGGCCGGGTCGATGGGCAGACCGCCGTCAGTGAAGACCTTCAGGACTTTGTTGAAGTCTGCGAAGATGTCGCCGCGAGCGAAAGTGTGCTCGTGATGGCCGCCGATCATGTCAATCCAAGCAAAAGTAACGGTGAAAACGTTGTCTTTGCGTTCGAATCCGAGGAAAGAAACATCGCCGGGATTCATTTTTGCCTTTAACTGCTCAGGGGGGACCGAGGCTTTAACATTGCCGAGAGGTGCTGTCATTTTTACTCCTTTTTGAAATGAAACGTTATCTTATTTCAACTCTTTTGAAAATACAAATTCTTTCAAATAGCTAAACGTTTGCCTTCTGTTATTCTTCGCGCTTGTTGATAGTTTTTAACCACGTTTCAGCTTGGTTGGGTGAATATACGCTTTGGGTGATAGGGTCAGCCTTAAAAGAATCATCTTTTGAAATCGCCATTGTTAGGGCTTCAGTTGCGAGCTGAGCCATCGTCACATACCAAAACTGACCAGCTACCGTCGGAGAGTAGACGTCTCCGGTTTTTTCCAGGAGGCCCGCTTTTATCCACTGGTCCATGACGGGTTTCAGCGGTTTTTCAATATCGACGTTAAAGTTGTCGCCGATCTCTTTTAGATTGAAAGGGCCGGACTCAACGCTGCTTGCCAGTGTGCGCATGAGGTGCCAGTGTTCCTGGGGTTTCATCATGACAAAGACCGGCTTGAGTCCTTTTTCAACCATTTCAGACCATTTGGCAAGGTTGCGTTCCTGCATCCAGCTGTAGCCGAAGAGTTTTCCTCCGGCGCCGCACCCGAAGGGCAGGCAGTCACTCGGACCTTTCGCTAAGCGGTTGTAAAGGTTGCGTTCAAGCGGTGTTCTTGCCCAATGAGTATTGGTAAGACGATGCCAATTGGGATGAGAGGAAAAGTGCGCAACGCTTTCTGCGTACATGTCGGCTGCTTCGGAGAGCGTTGCTGCCGGCTGGCAAAGGCCGGATTTGATGCGAGTATTGAGCGGGGACTTTTCAAAGACATTCAGCTGATAACAGTCGACTCCGTCAATCGGAAGTTCGGAGGCGATCTTTAGATCTTCAGTCCATACTTTACCTTTCTGTCCCGGGAAGCCGAAGAGGAGGTCGATCACTACGGCAAGATTGTCGATGGCGGAGATTTTCTCGAGTCGACGAATAATATATTCAGGGGAATCGAGGCGCTGCATTTCTTTTCGGATATCGGCGTTGAATGTCTGAACTCCTATAGAGAGTCGGTTGACGCCTCCTTCTACGCAGGCGGAGAGCTTCTCATCAGTTAGTCCGTGAAGTCTGCCCTCGAAGGTAATTTCGCAGTCTTCGGCGAGCGGAAGATTCGTTCTAACAGCGTCTAGGATCTTTTTAATGTTGTGAGGCTCAAGTGCGGTCGGTGTGCCTCCGCCGAAATACAACGCCTTAATCGGTGCAGAATTCTGAGCAGCTCGTTGATTCCAGAGCTCAAACTCTTTTATAAGCGTATTCGTGTAAGCATCTGCTGCTTCCGAAGCATATGGATTCTGATAAAACATGCAGAAAAGGCATCGGCTTTCACAGAAAGGAATGTGAACGTAAGCAATTCCGTCCGTTTGTCTGGGTTCAAAAGACTTCTTTTCTAGGAAGTTTCTAGCCGAATTCCAAAGCATCGGAATGCCAAACGGTCCTGCATGAACCGTAGCTTTAGCAGGAAAGGCTTTGTGGAGCGCGTCGGTTTCATCCGCAAAGAATGCGGCATAGCTTCTCTTCTTAATAAGGATATTTTTAAGCAGTCGGACACCGGTTTCAAAAGACGGCATGACTAATCTCCGGACGAGGTTGATTCTTTTGAGGCAATTATCTCAAATCACAGAAATGATATCGATAATTATTTACAGAAACTATTGAACGAAAAATTGCAACTGAATCAATACTTATGCATAGATCGCATAGATCTTAATTCTATATAACTTTTGAAGATTTATTATTTCTACATTGAATTTAAAAATAGAGGCGGGGCCCTAAGACTTTCGCCGAAGCAAATGTTGGTGGTTTTATGAAGGAAGTTCCAAAACTTAGTGATTTTCCGGTTGGGAAACCCAATGACGCTTACGCTAAATATTTCATCGGTCAAAGCTGGCTAGCTCCGTTAACAACGGAACAAGTTCCGACTTATAACGTTACTTTTGAACCGAGATGCCGCAACAACTGGCATATCCATCATGCCCAAAAAGGCGGCGGTCAGATGCTGATTTGTGTTTACGGCAGAGGCTGGGTACAACTGGAAGGCGAACCGGCTCATGAATTGAAAGGCGGCGAAGTCTTCAATATTCCGCCTAATGTTAAACATTGGCACGGTGCAGCAAAAGACAGTTGGTTCCAGCACTTATCTCTTGAAGTCCCGGGAGAAGGCACCTCTAATGAATGGTTAGAACCGGTGATCGATGAAGTCTATGACAAACTGCCTTAATTAATTTGGAAGGTCAAAAAGAAAAGAGCGACAAGGATTTGATTCCTCCGCTCTTTTTCTATGCCCCAAAGGATCTTAGAGCCAGCTTTGTAAGATCGGGCAGAACCAAATCCAGAAAGGAGCTGCGAAAGCAAACATCAGCGTACTGACAGCCAAAATAGAAGCGCCGTCCTGAACGTAAACGTTATACCGAGAACCGATGATGATGCCGGAGAAAGCCGGCGGAAGAGCACAGGCCATCGTCAGCATCGAAAGCTTTTCTTCGCTGAGACCGCAGAGGGTAGCCGCAATGGCGATGCAGAGCGGAGTAATGAATACACGGAATATAGCGTTCCAAAGAATTTCAGTGTTGACGCTGAATTTCACTGTAGCCAAAGCCAAACCTGCTGCAAAAACGGCAACACCGGAATTGGCGTGGGCAATCAGGTCAAAGGAAGGATAGACCGCGATCGGAAGCTTGATCCCTAATAAGACAATTACGACCGCAAGCGTCGGACACCAAACGACCGGTTGCTTGACGGCATTTAAAATGGCAGAGCCGGTTCCGGAAGAAGAGCCGTTTCCGGATCCCATAGCCCCGGCTAAGCTCATCAAGTACATGCCGATCGGAATAATCACGGCATTTGCAACGATTGCTACGATTGCAACTACCAATCCCGTCTGAGTGGTTGCTCCGTAAATCGGATCAAGGACAGCGAAGCCTAAGAAGCCGATAGTCGGGGAGCCCGCGGTCAGACCGCAGACTGCGGCTTCGGCAGCTGTGTGATGGAAGACCTTTCTGCAAACCCAATAGCAAACGAAGAAGAGGGCGACGATACCGATTAATGAGACGAGCGTCAGCGTGAGATCTTCGAAAAGCATCGCGCGGGTTGCTTTAGTAATAGAGACAAAAAGTGCGGCCGGCAAAGCGAAGTTCAAAACAACTTTGTTGAGTGCCTGGGTTTGACTCGGCGTGAAAGCATTCATCTTCGCACCGGCATAACCTAATGCCATCACAACGAAGATCGGGACAATATCATTAAAAATAATGTTGAAAAACATGCAGCCTCTGCTAAAAATTTCTTCCGAAAAATCCTCCGGTAAGGCCTAGTGAGAAGCTATTCGGACTGGCAAGAGAAATTTTAGATTTGCAGTGGTTCTTCGAATCTCAAACAGTATTAAGTTGGGTAGTAGGTTCAAAAATCAGAATACTTTGCAAGAGCGACAAGGAAACTATTTTTAGTTGTTGTAATTTAGTAACAGTGGCGTTTTAGGTTGAAATAGGTTGAATTTTTCACCCTACGACAGTTCGTTCGAATATTTTTTCATTAAAAACCAAAATAAGCCTTGATTTGTTGCTGTACGTTTGAAAACAATGTTTATATTTGCGAAAAAATTTCCCGCTAACGCAAATGTAAAAAACGTAAATTGCCTTATTTCTTGTCAGTATTAACACCATATTTGAATACGGATTTCAGGGTAAGGCTGAATATTTACATCGTAAAAATCCTTTCATAATGTGGTCACGCGAGAACCTCGCGGACATGCTTTTTGTTTTTCGGATGAGAAAAACGGTTTATCGCACGGTGATAAAAGGGCTTTAAGAGAGCCTGGGGCCGTAGATAAGCACATTCAAAAAACGAAATTTGCTTTGTTTGTTACTTTTAAGGATAGTCCTATGGCTTCTTCTAACCTCAACGATAAAAAACCTGAGTTGGCAGATGACAAAGAAAAGAAAGTCACCATCGGAAATTACATTTCCCTGATTATGGCTTGCGTTTTCTTCTCCGGTGTCTGCGCTACAAACCAATGGTGGGGCATTTTCGACTTCACCACAATCAACGGCTCCTTCGGTAAGGTTGTCACAGCTGTTTCCCAGAACGCTGACGGCATTCACACCGCGATGGCCAACTTCCGCGGTAAAGGCGGTTCCGGTGCTATCGACGGCTTCATGTTTGCTTTGACACTGGTTCCGACAGTTATGTTCGCTCTTGCGATGATCACTGTTTTCGACCACTACGGTGCTCTGAAAGCTGCTCGCCAGATGCTTACTCCGATTCTTCGTCCGTTGATCGGCGTTCCCGGCGGTGCTGGTCTCGCTCTGATCGCTTCTCTGCAGTCTACTGACGGCGGCGCGGCTCTGACTCGCCAGCTCAAAGATGACAATGTTTTGACAGCTAAAGAGCTGAATAACTTTGCTGCTTTCCAGATGACAGCCGACGCTCTCATCACTAACTTCCTCTCTTCCGGCGCGGTTCTGTTCACGCTGCTTGCTGCTGACGGCAAGCCTGCAGTTCCGGTCAGCATCGGTGCTTGCTTGGGTATTCTGTTCCTCGGCAAGATCCTCGCTGCCAACATCATGCGCGTCATCCAGATGGGCGGAAAGATTAACCTTAAGAAGAGCGCTTAATAAGGAGAATACGAAATGGCTACTACATCTAAAAAAATGATGATCACCGACGTATTCGTCAACGGTGCATTTCAGGGTTGGAACATTGCTACACACTCCACGATTCCTAACGTTTTGATGGCTTTCGTGATCATCAAAATGCTGAACATCTCCGGCGCTTTGGACTTCATCGGTACATGCCTCGGACCGGTTATGGCCATCTTCGGTCTGCCAGGCGAAGCTGCCATGATTCTGCTCGGCGGCTGGATGTCCATGGGCGGCGGTGTCGGTGTGGCAGTTGCCTTGTTCGATAAAGGCGCTGTTGACGGTACACAGCTCGCTATCGTGATTCCCGCTATTTACCTCATGGGTTCTCAGGTTCAGTACATGGGCCGCTGCCTTGGCGTTATCGGCATCCAGGGTTCCGATATGTTCAAGATCATGGCCGTTCCTCCGATCGTCGCTTTGCTCTCTCTGTGGGTCATGCGCCTGGTCGTTCTGGGATCGTAATCTGACGAACTTTCAAAGGATTTAGTAATCAATGGCTACCGCAATTCTCTTTAAAAATGCAGATCTGTACGCTCCTGAACATAAGGGCATCAAACAGATTCTGACAGTCAATGACAAAATCATTGCTGTGGAGGATGAAATCTCTGCCGACCTTCCCGGTCTGGAAGTGATCGATCTGAACGGCGCAATCGTTACGCCAGGTCTTATCGACCAGCACATTCACGTGACTGGCGGCGGCGGAGAAGGCGGTCCCCTGACACGCGCTCCGGAGCTTAACTTCTCCGAGCTCGTGGAAGGCGGAATCACTTCCTTTGTCGGTGTTTCCGGAACCGATAGCGAAACCCGTCCGATCGAAGCTCTGATGGCTAAGGTTCGCGCCTTAACCAAAGAAGGTGCTACCGGCTGGATGTGGACTTCCAACTATCGTTATCCTCCGACAACGGTTACCGGCGACGTCCGTAAAGACCTCTTGACGATTCCCGAATGCTTGGGTGTGAAGATTGCAATGGGCGACCATCGCTGCTCCTTCCCGACAACTCAGGAAGTTTTAAGAGTTCTTTCCGACTGCCGCGTCGGAGGCATGATCTGCGGACACGATTCTTATCTGCATGTTCACCTCGGTGACCTTCCCATCGCTTTCCCGGCTTTCATGGAATGCGTAAAAATGGGAATGCCGATTAAGCACATTCGTCCGACACATGTCGGCCGTCACCCTGAAGTTTTTGCTCAGGCAATCGCATTTACCAAAGCCGGCGGATACATCGATATCACAACCAGCGGCGGCAACTATATGGGTTCTGCAGCAGATGCTTTTGTGATGGCTTTGGAAGAAGGTGCGCCGATCGATCGTATTACGTTCTCTTCTGACGGCCACGGCTCGATGCCTCGTTTCGATAAGAACGGCGAAATGATCGGTCTGACGGTTTGCAAAGTCTCCGACAACCTGAAGATGCTTCAGGAACTTGCCGGTAAGATTGGTCTTGAAAAAGCGTTGCTGCCTTTGACACGTACTATTGCCACGGCTCTTTGCTTGGGTAATAAAGGCGTGATCGAAGCCGGTAAAGACGCAGACCTTTTAGTGATGGATAAGGATCTTAAACCGCTCCACCTCTTCATGAAGGGGCGTCAGGTCATGAAAGATTCGGAAGTTATCGTTAAAGGTGCCTTCGAAGAATAAGAACCAACTAGTTTGATCTTACAAGCCTCTCGGGTGACAAAGCCCGGGAGGCTTTTTTTTACCTCATTTTGGGAGTAAAAGTTGGAATAAATTTAGAGAGAATGTGGGGGTATTTAATTAATTTATTCGCTTTAATCGAGAAGTTGTTATTTCTAACAACCATTGTTTGCCATCCCCAAAAAGACAGTTTTTCAATTACCTCAGATAATTACCACCCTATCATTTTAATTGCAAGACATTTTCTGAATCGTAAGTAAGACGATTTCTATATAGGTTGGGGTTGTGTTATGACAAAAACCAGTACGACTAGAGTTCATAACAGAAAAACTGTTAATTTAAGGAAAAAATTACTTTGCGTGATGGCGGTTTCTGCTGCGTCATTGCTGTCTCATTCCGCGCTCGCAAATACCGAAACAATTTCGGTTCCTCAGATCGTCAATGAAACAACCCTCCAAGAAGTTAGGAACCGCCTGGAATCCTATAACGAATTTTTCTTAACAGAGCTTGGGGCTATTTGGGTTGACGGGGTTCAGCTGGATTTATCTAATGTTAAATTGACAGGAAATCATGTTCGGCTGCAGGTCGGAGGCACTGATTTCCCTTATCAAAATGCTCAGGCGATCTCCAGCGGCGGGTCGCTGACGGTCGGATCTATAACTGCAACCGGTACAAACATCATCCACGTTATTGGCACGACAAACCGTGACTCGACATTGACTGTCAAGGGAGATATCAATGCATCCAATTTGGATGTATGGATTGACGGACAAAATACCAATACCAGCACGAAGGTATCTGTTGAAGGAAATTTCACTGAAACAGAAGACAGTAAGGTGGGAGTTCAGTACAACGGTATTTTAGAAGTTAAAGGCGGTCTGACTGTAAATATTTCCAATGAAGGGGGCTTCTACATTGCAAACAGTAAGAATGTCCCAGTCAGTTTAAAAGTTGGTAAGGATTTTACCTTCAGCAATCATATAACGAAAAACAATAAGTTCGACCCGAACGATCTTTTCTTTGATGCAAGTATAGGTACAGCCGCTGCGGAAATCGGTGGAGATTTTATTCTTCAAGGTGTTAATGATGCACCGACAACTTATTTCCAAATTGCCAATAGTAAGGCAGCCGGTGTGAAAGTAGCCAATATTCAGGTCATTGGTTCCGATAACAACACTACTTCATTGCTGTTCAGCAGATTTTCAATTGTGAATGTAGGTTCCGGGAACGGTGTGATTGAACTGAAACCTGATGGAAATAACTCAAAGGTTCAGCTTTTTATTGGGGAATCAGATTATAAGGCCAAGTCTGTATTGGCTTCCGAGCTGAAGATGAATCAGAGTGAAGGTTCCGACGGTGTTTCTGTTTATCTAAATAATAATGCCGTGGATCTGAAACAGGCTTTCGTGCTCGTTCCCAAAATTACCGGTCATGGACAGATTGAGAACCTCGGCGGCTACAACGTCTTAAGAAGTGCTGAGAGCACCTATACTGGGAAAACCCTTGTAACAGACGGTACATTAGTTCTTGTCGCTCCTACAGGAGCCGGCCAAAGTAATATCGAAGTTAACACTGAAGCAGGTAATACCTCGAAAGGTCTTTATCTTCAGTTTCAATCAGATGCCGCTCCGATCGAAAACAAAATCTCCGGGGACGGAGTTATTCGGGTTGCGGGTGAGGTTTCGGTTAAAAGTTCCGACATTTCCGATTATCACGGTGAGTGGGATGTTTTAGGTAAATTGAAAACGGTCGATAGGTCCTTCACTACTTCCTCGCAATGGGGAACGGGAAATGTCAACATTGAGCCTCAGGGATCGGTGGTTGTGACCAATAACTCGAACAGTTCTTTATTTGTCTTTGACAATACATTATCCGGATCGGGGACGCTTTTAGTGAATTTTTCTGGCTCCGGGAATGGTACAGATTTATATACCCCTACTTTCAAGATCCAACAAGGCACGACTTCGGGGTTTACCGGCATGGTGGAGTTAGCGGGAGAAAAAAATAAGAAGGTCGTTTATATTCTTGATAGCGATGAGTTATCGACATCAGGAATCCGCGTTAGCGACAACTCAGTTCTCTCTGTCGGCAGGGATGATTCCTCTAAGGAAACTTTCACGTTGGGTAAGCTTGATATTGCGGGAGGAGAACTCAATATCGGTGACATTCAAACCGGCAGCCCGACCTCGAATAAGACGATCCGAGTTACAAAGAAATTGAACGCTGATGGTGAAGGAACTGTTCGAATTGATACTTCAGCCGGATTTATAAACGCTGTACCCACGACAGAAAGCGAGTTGGAAACACTGGCGCTTATGGAGCAAGATGACGGTTTGCAAAAAACCTCAATGATGTTGGTGAACGCGAAAGGGGCAGAAATTATCGGATCCGGCGGCGGTTTATCTTTGGTAGATCAAAACGGGAAAGTTCTCTCTAACGCATTGAGCTCCAAAGTTATTCAAAACGGACTTCATGTTGCCAACGCCGGCTATGACTGGAAACTGACGACAAGCGGATCGGAAGAAGAGGCGAGCGGTCTTTATCTCAACTACGGTCTGACTCAAGTTGAATTATTAGGTCAGGGGGATTCAGCGCTTATTTTGTATGCGACCCCCGGACTTCCAGAAAACTCCTTAACCAATGACCTCAGTGCCAAAGTCGTTGGTAGCGGCGATCTTAAAATTTCTGCAGTCGGAGAGACCGTTTCCTTGTCTAATCCGGAGAACACCTATACCGGCAGAACTTTTGTAACGTCCGACAGTACGTTAAAACTTGGAGCTGATTCTGCTTTAGGTGCAACTAAGAAGGTCAATTTAGCAGAAAGAGCTATTTTGAATCTTAACGATCATTCTCAAGAAATTGGAAAATTAACAGTTGCCACTGATGCACAGGTTGATATGGCAGACTCGTCTCAATTGACGGTCAAAGAGGGAGGAACCGTCTCAGCCGGTGGATTAAAAGGATCGGGGAATTTAATTGTCCAAGGAGGAACGTTAGAGATTTCAGGCGCTAATGCTGATTTCCATGCTTCAACTTCAATCAAACCGGATGCAGCGGTAGAAATCAATTCTGTCTTGGGACTCGGTGACAACGAAGTACAAGACAACGGTACACTGACGTTGAAAAACATTGAGAAACCATCTGACGGCGGAAATCCGCTTCATTATGAGACTTATCTCACCTACGATGAGTTTGCCAATACTCTTATCGGTTCAGGCAAGCTGAACGCAGAGAACAGTTCCTTTGCCCTTACAGGAAAAAATTCGGACTTTAACGGAACAATTGAAGTTGGTGCGGATTCTGATATTGCTGTTTTTAAGAACAACGCCCTCGGTGAAGCGAAAATAGAAAATAACGGAAAGTTGGATCTTTTGTTTGACGAAGAGTATTCCTATATCGACAATTTCCTCTCCGGCAATGGAACCACAGTAGTTCACGGATATGCAACGGTTTCTAATAATTCTGTCCAAAATAACAGCTATACGGGCGATTGGCTTGTTTTAGGCAAATTAAGCTCGGATAAAGGGGCTCACACCAGCCAGGAACTTTGGGGCAGCGGAAAGACCGAGTTGAATTGGGGAAATATTGAAATTTTTGTTCCCGACTACGGCTTTACTTATAACAATATCTTGACTAGTACCGAGGATAGTGCAGGGACGTTATGGATTTATTCAGATCCAAACGCAAAAGGCATCAATCAAGAATTTAAGTTCGATAACAACCTTAAGAACAACCAAGACTTTATAGGTACTATGGTTTTGGACGGTAAGAACGGTGGCAATATTTTTTACGTTTTAAATCATGAAGATAACTTAGGTTCGTTAGGTGTGGTTGTCAAAGACGGTGCGGAATTAAAGACCGACGGAACTAGTGATCCAGCAACGCTTGAAAGTTTAATGATTTCCGGCGGATCGATTGATTTTGAAAAAGAAATTCAATTCAGCGATACTGAATCGTCGGCCCAGATTTTAATTGATGGCGCCCTAAGTGTCCTAGATGTAAGTTCGACTGGGACTGTTAAGGTAAAGATGGGCGATCAAATTACAGCTCCTGAAATTCCTGATAGAGAATCGAATAATGCAATTATGGAACACGATGATTACATTGACACAGTTCCGAGGATTCCATTGATTCAATTGAAGGATGAAAATAAAGATGTGGTTAATGGCTATGCCGGAGGAATTGAATTATTAGTAAATGGGCAGTCAGCTCTTTCACCGAGTGAGGGAGGAAGCCTTTCAAACTCTGTAAAAACAGTTTCGATCTTACAGGGAAGTCCTGAGACTGAAGTTGCGAAAGGATTGTATGGCTTTCAGCTGTCGACACTCGACTCGGCTAAAGAATCCAACGGTCTCTATTTAACCTATGGGTTAAACGAGGTTCAGCTGCTTGGAAAAGATGATAATGCTCTGACGTTAGTCCCATCGGAATCTACAGTCTCAGGGGCAAAGGATCTGAGAGCAAAAGTAACCGGAGACGGTGATTTACGAATTGACGCGCCTAACGGTTATATCTCTTTGTCGAACCCCAATAACGACTATACGGGGAAAACATTTGTTAACCCCGACAGTACTCTAAAATTATTAGCTGATTCGGCGTTGGGAAGCACTTCGGAAGTTCTTCTGGAAGAAAACGCAACTCTGGATCTGGCAAATACCTCTCAGACTGTCGGCCGTCTGAGCGCCGGAGAGAATGCAAAACTTCATTTCGGTGAACCAAAGGAATCCGATGACGGTCTTGATCAAAAGTCGTCTCAATTAACAATTCGTGAAGGCGGTCAGATCGTGTCTGCAGATACCTTAACGGGAAGCGGGACATTGACGGTGGAAAGCGGAACTTTGGATATTGAAGCCCCAAACCCAAATCTTCATACGAATAATGTTCTGTTTACGGAAGCCAAAGTTAATATGAAGTCTTCTTCCGGTCTGGGAGACGGGACGATTGAGCTTGATGGTGAATTAAATTTGAATGGTGTCAATGACGGTCCTATTCAAAATCAGTTGTCAGGAATGGGGCGATTGAATCTGTTCAGCAGTAATTTAGCCCTCACGGCGGATAACAGCGGCTTCGAAGGCGATATCCAAATCGATCCTAAGTCTGAACTTACTGTGTCCAACGCCTCGAATCTGGGTAAAGCGGCTGTTTCGAATAACGGTTATCTAATCATCAACAATTCGGGCGACTGGACATTATCGAATGATATTACCGGAAGCGGCTCCGTGCGTAAGGAAGGGCATGGAACACTCTCGATTACCAATGACACACTTTGGAACGGAAAAACAGAAATCAACGAAGGGGAGTTACACCTGGGCACGCCGGATTCTGTCGTGACTAGCAATAGCAGTTCTGTTGTAATCGGCCAGAATGGAACTTTAAGCGGATTTGCTGTCTTAAAAGGAGACTTAGTTCATGCCGGAACATTGAATATCGGTACACAGGACAGTGGGCCTTCCGTTTTTTTAGTGGAAGGAAATTATATCGGTAACAACGGCTTAATTAATTTTAAGGGATATTTAGAAGGTGATTCTTCCCCAGTGGATAAACTCATTGTCAGAGGAAGTACGTCAGGGACATCCAGAGTGGTTGTCACAAATATGGGGACAATGGGCGGAAGGACATCGAAAGGCATTGAACTTATTCATGTCGATGGACAGTCAGACGGTACTTTTATCCAGGAAGGGCGAATAGTCGCCGGCGCATTTGAATATCGTTTAGTACGCGGAGAAGGTGCGAATTCAAATCATTGGTACCTGAAAACTGAAGACGATCAGGTTCGTCCGGAGATAGGTTCTTATATTGCAAATGAAGAATCCGTACAAACATCCTTTGTAACGCGACAGCTGGACAGAGGCGGTAAGACTGAATATACGGACTTCTTCACAGGAGAGAAAAAATCTACAAGTCTGTGGTTAAGACAAGTGGGTCGATACAACTCTTGGCAAGATTCCTCGGGAAATACCAAAACTCGCTCTAACCGATATATTTCCCAGATCGGAGGAGATATAGCAGCATGGACGGATGCTGAAAACCAACAGGCGTTGCACTTAGGATTGATGGCCGGTTATGCCCACTCCAGAGCGATTTCTCATTCGGTGGTGAATGGTCAGCGTTCCATTGGTAAAACTGACGGTTATGGACTGGGAATGTATGCAACTTGGTTTGAGGATGAAATTAATCAACAGGGTGCTTATGTCGATGCCTGGTTCAATTACAGCTGGTTTAAGAGCTCCGTGAATGGCAATGACAATCCGAAAGAAAAATATAGATCTAGAGGTTTAACCGGATCGCTGGAAGCCGGTTATACACAAAAACTTGGCTCTAATAACTATGGCGACTGGTATGTCCAGCCTCAGGCTCAAGTGATCTGGATGGGCGTAACCACCCCGAATAGGACAGAGAAAAACGGAACTTACGTTCGGTTTAACGGTCACGGCAACATTCAAAGCCGAATAGGTACTCGATTCTATATCCAGGGCAGAGTGCCCGGTTCTGATCAAGGAGTCGGAAGTTTTCAGCTCTACACTGACGTGAATTGGATTCATAACACTCGCAAGTTTGGGGTGACGATGAACCAAGACGGATTTACTCAGGCGGGTGCTTCCAACTTGGCTGAATTGAAATTCGGCGGCGAAAGAAAAGTCGGAAAGAACCTCCACTTATGGGGCAACGTGGGTTCAAGATTTGGCTCTCACGACTATCGAGAATTGTCGGCAACTATTGGAGCGAAGTTCGTTTTCTAACATTTTGTTTCATAGGTGAGCTTTAACAACATAAGACGAAGGAAGTAATAAAGCCTTCGTCTTTTGCTTTGTTCATTGTGCGGCTAAGAGAACTTTTGAGACGAATGGTGTAAATAAAACTCTTTCTATTTTCTTATTACCCTATCGGAAACCCTGATTAAGTTAAGGCTTATTTCTCGCTATACCTATTCAAACAGGGTATTCCGTGCGAATATAGAAACATAAAAAACCACCAAAATTATCTTCAAGGAGATCGGTATGAATTTAAGACTAACCGCTCTATCCGCACTCGTTGGCATCTCACTTGCCGCTTTTGCACTCCCCTCTGATGCATGCTTTACTGTAATTGTCGGAAAGAAAGTTTCTTCAACTGGTGAAATTCTTGTTGGTCATAATGAAGACAATGAAATGCGCATTATCACCAGTCAGTATTGGGTCGATCCGGCAATGCATGAAGACGGAGAGCTCATCGAATTTGAGCCCGCTGCCGCCAAAATTCCTCAAGTCAAAAAGACACTGGGATTTTGGTGGTCGCAGACTTTGGCGCCTACCGGCTATTCATTCTCCGATGGCTTCGTGAATGAGAAAGGTGTTGTAGTTGTCTCCAACAACTGCAACCAGACCATTGAAAAAGGCGAAAAGATCAACGAAGGCGGCATCGGTTACGGGATTCGCCGTTTAATTGCTGAAAGAGCAGTTTCGGCAAGAGATGGAGTGAACCTGGCTATCGATCTCGTAAAGAAGTATGGCTATTTTCAAGAAGGTCGGACATATACCATTGCAGACGCTAATGAAGCTTGGCAGCTCGTGCTTTTGCGCGGCAGCCGATACGTCGCTCGTAAAGTTCAGGATGACGAAATTGCCTTCCTGGCCAATGCAATCAACATTACGAATATTGATCTGAAAGACACTGCAAATGTAATTGCTTCTCCGGATTTAATTGAGAACGCTATAAAGAAGGGTACTTATAAACCAAAAGATCCGAAGAATTTCTCTGACTTTAATCTGAGAAAAGCCTATCAACTTGACGAAAGAACCTCAGCAGATTGGACCAAAGAGCGTGTTCGCGTCCTTCTCAATTACCTTACAGGCAAGGACTTTAAAGATGAGCATGCTTTCCCGATGTCTATGAAACTGAAGAATAAAGTTTCAGCGGAACAAGTTCGTCAAATGATCAGCGGACACAGCAAACATGAAGTCAGGGACTCCGGCTGGTATCACCAAGGGATGAACGACATTTGTAATATCGGTACTTATGACAGTGTCGTTTATGTTCTGCGTCCGAATCCTCTATTTACACTTGCTTGGAGAACCAACGGGAGACCATCTCAGCAGTTTTCTTATCCGCAGTATCCGCTTGCCGGAGCTGCGATCGGGCAGAATTTCATGGATCCCAAGACTGCAACTACGGCTCAGTTTCACGCAACGCCGGAGCAATTGTCTTATCGCGCAGATCGTCCACTCTATACGTTCTTGGCCATGCAGAATTTCTTAGATTGGCAGCATCAGGATTATCCGATTTTTGCCAAGAATAAGAGGGCTTTTGAAAAACAGGCAGCGGCTGAAGTTCAGAAGGCTGATAAGGAAGCTAGAATGCTTTATCGGGTAGATCCGGGCAAAGCTAAAGCTTTCCTGCACGAATTTAATAATTATTCTTTCCACAATGTGCTTCACGCCACGGAACAAGAACTTCACGAGCTTCATCATCTTCCGATTATCATCAACAGTAAGGAGCTGAGTCAAAGTTCTGACGGTACATTTACAGTCACAGCGCTTTCTACTCCTCAAGTACACATGACAAGGGTTGATAAGGAAGCAACACGTTTCGGATCTCCGTTCTCTAATGCTGATTTGGAGGTTAACCGCAAAATGCCGAAACCTCTCAAGGTTGAGTTTATGGATGTGAATAAAGATGGTCTGAAAGATGCGGTCTTTACCTTCCCGATCAAGACAGCGGTGGCTTTCACAGTTCCAGATGTCGATACTGAACTATATCTCTGGACGAAGGTCGGTAAGAAACAGCTGGCAGGCTACGATATCGTCAAAATCAAAAAATAAACCTAAAAGTTAAATATACAACTGATCCGGGAGCGGCAAAAGGCTGTTTCCGGATCCTTTTAGTGTCTCTGTCCATGAAAAACCATAGTTTGTTTGAAAAATACCGCTCTGTTATTGTTTCCTTTAGAGATGTGAAAGACAGGAAGGATCTTCTCTTGGAAGATTCCGGAGAAGAAAGGATCTATTACGCGCCGTTTGATTATGTAAATCCAGAAGCTCGTTTATTCATTGTCGGCATTACGCCGGGTGAGATCCAGATGAATAACATGCTGGTTGAAGCAGCTCGATTAATTCATCAAGGCTTGTCCGACGATGAGGTTCTGAGGCGATGCAAAGCGGTGGGAAGCTTCAGTGGGCCGATGCGCAAGAATCTCGTTGAATTAATGGACGAGGCCGGAATTGCAGAGTTTCTGGATGTTGAAACTACAGCGCAGTTATTTTCAAATAAGCAGGAGTTAGTGAATCTGACATCGTGTATTCGTTATCCGACCTTTGCGGTCAAAAACGGCAAGGAGTCGAATTTCAACGCAGAAATTAAGCAGGGCACAGAATTATTTGAATTTGCGTCAACGCTGACATTAGAAGAGTTGAGCAAAGCACCCAACGCAGTGCTGCTTCCGTTAGGACCAAAAGTTCAGCATTATTTAGAAAAGGTCGTGAAAGGCACGCAGTTCGAGAATCGTCTTTTGCCGGAACTCCCTCATCCCTCAGGTGCAAACGCAGAAAGAATCGCTTATTTCTTGGGCAGAAAAAACAAAGAAACGCTCAGCAGCAGAACAAATCCTGAAAAATTAGATAACTCTAAGAAAAATATAAAGAAAATCTTGAGGTCTTTGAAAACAAAAGGTTCGAAATAACTAAAAAAATACAGCGAAAAAAGGTCGGAGAGCCTGAATATCAGGCTTTCCCGCTAAAAACGAATGAAAATGAGACGCGTTTTAAAGCCTCAAAGTCATTTTTAGTGAACGTTTGTGCCCGAAAACGCGTCAGCAATTCTTCGCCAAAAATGCACCTAAAGTAACGGCGAGGAGGCCGCCTAAAAAACTGGCCAAAACATAGAAGGCTGCTTGTCCGATGTGATTGTCTAAAACCATGGCATAGACTTCAACGGAAAAAGTACTGAAAGTCGTAAAGCCGCCGCAGAAACCGGCGGTTAGCCCGAAACGAAGGTCCGGCGGAACCTCAGGGCGATCCAAAAAGAAGAATGTTAAAAAGCCGAGAATAAAGCTGCCGACGATATTGATAAAAACGGTGGCGAACGGAAGAAAGCCGAAGGAACTAATCAGAAAGCGCAGTAAAGAGCCAAGACCGCCGCCGATCATCACGGAAAGATAAATCATTTTTTGCTGAAATCCTTTTCAAAGTCATCGAACAACAAAATTTTATTCTCCGAGCCACTTGGCTAAGACAGATCAAAGTGAAATTAAGAAAAGGGCTACAGAAAATCTGCGAAATTGTAACTTAACTAATTGAATAAAAACTACAAAAATATTTTATTTAACATAACTACTATTATGTTGAGTTGAATTTGGAGGTTTTTAGTCTGTTTTTTAATTTTTGTTTGAACGATTTGGCACTGTCTGAACTCGTTTTTTCATGTTTTGAAATTTTAGATACCTCTACTTATTCTTTTCTACCACCGTTATTCATAACTTATTAGTAGAAACGCAAAATTTTTTGTCTGTAACTAGTTATTTCCAGCGGGTTTTAGCCTATGATCAGAGTCAGGGTTATGGGGGATTCTCTCTTGTCGCCCACAATGCCAATCCTTTGGAGGTAAAGATTCTATGTCAACTAAGAAAAACTTTTGGATAGGACTGCCCATGCAGATGATGTATGGCTTGGTCCTAGGCGTGATCGTAGGTACGATGGTATCTTCCGAATTCGGTGCCACCTACCTGCAGCCGCTTGGCCAGCTGTTCATTCGTTTGATCCGCATGGTCGTAGTACCGTTGGTTGTTGCGACTTTGATTGCAGGCTCAGCCGGCTTGGGTGATGCCAGCAAAATCGGCAAGATCGCTGTTAAAACAATTCTCTTCTTCGCAATTACGACGGCTATTGCAGTTACGATCGGTCTGATCGTTGCTAACTTCATGGAACCGGGTACCGGTTTAACGATTTCCGTCGAAGGTCTGAAGGCTAAAGCAGCTGCTGCGCCTCCCCTTTCTAAGGTCCTTCTTGAGATCGTCCCGATTAACCCGATCGAAGCTTTTGCCAAAGGCAACATGCTTCAGGTTATCTTCTTCTCCATCTTCTTCGGTTTCTGCCTCTCGCTTATGGGCGATTCCGTACGCATGGTGACAGACTTCTTCCAGAAAGTCGGCGATGTCATGATTCGGATGACCAACTATGTCATGCTTTACGCTCCGATCGGTGTGTTTGGCTTGATCGCTTACACGGTTACACGTCATGGGTTGGCTGTTCTGCTTCCGCTGGGCAAGCTCATTCTTACCGCTTTCATCGCAACGCTTATCTTCGTCTGCATTACCTATCTGCCGATCATCAAACTTATCGGCATGAAGATTTCCGATTACCTCAAAGGCGCTTTCGAACCCTGGCTTATCGCTTTCACAACTTGCTCTTCTGCCGCAGCCTTGGCTGTCAACCTTGAAGCTTCCCGCAAGATGGGTGCCTCTAAAGCTATTGCTTCTTTCGCAATCCCTCTGGGCAACACCATCAACATGAACGGTACCTCCATCTACATGGGCGTAACCGCTGTGTTCGCTGCCGAAGTTTTCGGTATTGACCTTACTCTGGCTCAGCAGTTCCAGATCGTTTTGATGGGCGTTCTGGCTGCCGTCGGTACAGCCGGTGTTCCAGGTGCCGGCCTGATTATGACAACTCTGGTCTTTACAGAAGTCGGTATTCCTCTTGAAGCCGTTGCTCTGATTGCCGGTATCGACCGTATCCTTGATATGATCCGTACATCTGTTAACGTCCTCGGCGACAGCTTAACCGCGCTAGTGGTTTCTAAGTCCGAAGGTGTTCTCGGCACAGAACTGATGGATCAGGACACAGTTGTTAAAGAACAATTTTAATAAATAAAAAGTAAGAGATTGGCAAGGTAAAGCCGGGCGAAAGCCCGGCTTTTTCGTGGCTAAAATAGGTTTTAGCCGGCTAACTAATCGCGGCATTTTGTTATGCTTATGGACAACTAATATCCAACGAAGACGAAGATGTTTCCTAGTTTTTGGGCACAATTTCACGATTTTTTTGAAACCGCGCTTTATTGGTTTGCCAGTACGTTTAATCTCACGGCTGAGTTTGCCAAGATAAGAGGCGGTTTGGATGAATTTTTTTGGGCCATGGAAAGTATCTTCGAGGGTTTATTTCACTACATCCCTTCACTTTTATCCGGAGGATTCCTCGGCTACTAATAAAATAAAAGCGCCCTCTCAAGGACGCTTTTACAGCTTAACTTGTTATTTCTATTAAGAAATTCCGAGAGCTTTCTCTAAATCGGCAACGCTGGTTTTGGCTTTTACGTCTCTGAATTCAGCTGTCAAAATACCGTTTTCATCGATCACAAAAGTGCTGCGGACAATGCCGAGGTACTTTCTGCCGTACATCGATTTCAACTTAAGAACCCCGTAGAGTTTGGAAACTTCAGAGTCAGCGTCGCTCAGCAGCGGGAATTTGAGCCCCTGTTTGTTTCTGAAATTGGTGTGGCTCTTTATGCTGTCTCTAGATACTCCGATGACCACATATCCGGCTTTTTCAAATTTATTTAAAGCGGCCTGGAAGTTCACGGCCTGCATGGTGCAGCCGGAGGTATTGTCCTTCGGGTAAAAATAAAGAACGACTTTTTTGCCTCGAAGATCGGAAAGTCTAGCCTTTCCGCCTAAGTCGCTTTCTAATTCAAAATCAGGAGCGGGTTCGCCGACAACAGCTTTGCATTCGTCTTCGCTAGGAGCCACAGGCTCGCTCTTTCCTGTCAAATGACACATTCTTATACTCCGTTAATCAGTTGCAAACTGCATTGTAGGAATTCGCAATGGTTTTGTTAAGCCTGTGGCTGCTTTGGGCTGGTCTTCTTGAATTGAATTTTGTTTTTTAACAACGAGACGAATACTGTCGCCGTCTTTCACAAAAGAAATTAAATCGCCTACGCCGGCACCGAGTTTACGAAGAATTTCTTCGGGGATACGCACGGCACCGAATTCATTGACATCTGCCGTGTCTGTCACAGAGGGATGGATCATTGTTAATTAGCAAATTAAGAATCACCAGTCTATTGCTGGCATTCTATTCACTTAAGCGCAAGTCAGATGGTTATCCCCTTCAAATTGGGCCTAAAAAATCCCGCCGGAGCGGGATGAGATACTTGGTCTTATTCGGGTCGTTTTTCCGGACCGTGTGTTTGTTCGGGAGGCACCGGAATGATGGTAGCGGCAGGTTCTACTTTCTCTTCTTTCTTGGCGCCGAAACCGAAACGGCTGGGTTTCGGAGCTTCAGCTTGAGCAGCAGGTTCAGCTTTCGGAGCTTTTTCCGGTTCCTTCTTAACGGGCCTTGCAGCGGCATCAATCGGTTTGCGGAAAGCATTGAAGAAAAGAAGCAGGCTTAAAAGGGCCGCCAAACTGCACATGGAAATCACAAGGTACCACTGCGGGAAAGCGAATTTAATGTTGAAAATGACAAGAGGCGTGTTGGCAGGCAGGAAGAAGTAGATCGATCCGCCTAAAGCCGACCAGAAAATCAGGTTGAAACCGAACACCCAGCGGGATGCAGGCCCTCTTCCTTTGACGCAGCAAATCGAGAAACCGAGCAGGAAAAGAATGACGGTAATCAGAGCATTTTCAACCTGGAGGAATCCAGACCAACCGGTGCTGAAAGGAAGGTAATGCGTTTCTTCTTTGGCTTTCGGTTCGTCAGCCAGCTTACTTTCAGTCGGAACCGGAGAGGGAGCCGAAGTGGTCACTGCAGGAACTGTCGGTTCAGTGGCCGAAGATGAGGAAGAAGAATTTGGCGAGACATTCAGCTCAGTCTTAGCGCTCTCTTGTTCGGTTCTTTCTTCTGTTTTGACAAGGCCGTCATCAGGTTTTTCGTAAAAGGCAGCGTTTTTGGCTTGTTCTTTTACAACGGGATCATCGATGTGATCACTCTTTTTCTGGAAAATAGAAAGCTTGTTGGTGTTGACAGCAACTTTCTTTTGAACCGCAACAATCATGTTGTCCGGTTCAAAGACGCTCTCGCCTCGGACGTAAAGGTAATAGCCGAAGAAAGCGTGCATAAACATTGCGATAAAGCAGATAAGCGCCAATATGATACGCATAAGAAAACCTCTCGTTACAATGTGTAAAGATTAGCACACTGCCAACCTTGTAAAACCTTCAATCTCCCGAACCGACCGTAGTTTGCTGATTTTTGCGAAAATGAGGTATAAAACTAAAATCTTGAAAGTTATGTTTCCGGCAGGAAAATAAGATGGATATCAAAAAAGACAATGAAATGTATATGACGATTGCGCAGATTGCTGCGCAGAGAAGTTATGCCAAGCGCTTAAAAGTAGGCTGCGTCATTGTCAAAAACCATTCAATTATTTCTTTCGGCTGGAACGGAATGCCGACCGGATACGACAACTGCTGCGAATATGAAGTTGACGGGAAACTCGTCACCCGCCCCGAAGTTCAGCATGCTGAGCTGAATGCCATCGCAAAACTTGCTCAAAACGGCTACAGCTCCAACGGCGCTAAGATTTTTATCACGCACTCCCCTTGTATCCATTGCTCTCTATTAATACAGAAGTGCGGAATTAATGAAGTCTATTATCACGAGAACTATCGTGATGATGCAGGGATTCAGTTCTTAAAGAAAGCCGGCATTAAAGTCGAACAGCTCTGATTTTTCCGCACATTTCACTCAAGTTCGTAGCTTTCGGATTCTAAGAACTCCGAAAGCACAAAAAAGAAAAACCTGCCGACCTTTCGGTCTGACAAGTTTTGCCAAGGATGTCGAACCTTATCTCGTTCTATCTGAGCGAGCCTCGGTCAACCCGGCACCTAATCTCGGTGCCGGTACCTCAATTACTTACCTAATTTTTTCTTCAAAGCATCCACGCCGCAGTTGACCATGTCGTTGAACTGGCCGGCGGTAATACCGGAATACTTTTCTTTCGTCTTCTGAACGGCGTCGTTAATGATTTCGCGGAGTTCGCCTTCAGTCAGGCTGGAATACTTTTCCTTGGTACGCTGAACGGCAACGTTGATGAGATCATTGAGTTCACCTTCAGTAACGTCACTTTCTTTGTCCAGAGCGCGCGGATCCTGAACATATTTGCCAACGGCGTTTTCAACCAAGTTGGACAAGCCTTCAACGCCCTGTCCGCTCTTGGCAAGATAGGCCATTACGGCATCATTAAGTTCATCAGATACTGTCACGCTCCATTCAGCTTTTCCCATTTCGATCACCTTTTAAGTTATTGGATCGGAGTTACTTCCGATCTGTCGATGGTTAGACTATAAGGGAAACCACGCATGAGCGGACAATATCTGCCCCATTTAGAGGAGTTTGCTAATCGAGATACTTCTCCAATCCGAGAATGGCCGCCAATTGAGGAACGTTGTCTGCTACGCCAAGGGAGGCCGTCTCCAGCAAACGCTCCCTCGGACTGGCGCCGTAACTTACGGCAACGGAATCTGCTCCGGCGTTTGCAGCCATCTGCATATCGAGCACCGCGTCGCCCACCATGACCATGTTTTTGGTTTCGAGACCGGATTCATCGGCAATTGCCAAAAGCATTCCCGGATTCGGTTTAGAGAAATTAGTGTCCGCGGTCTGGACGCATTCAAACAAATGCTCAATCCCGGTGGCGTTAAAAACTCGTTTCATCCCTTCTCGGCTCTTTCCGGTCGCGATGGCCAGACGCTTGCCGTCTTTGTGCATGTTCTCCAGCAGTTGTCTGAAGCCCGGAACCAATTCCAGCTGAGCTTCCTTTTTAGCGTACCAGTCCATGTAGGCTTGGATGAATTCGGAATAGCGGCCTTTCGGACAGTCGCAGCAGCAAAGAGCAATGGAATCAGAACGATTAAGTCCGATAGTTGAAAGTACCAGCTCGTCCGAAGGTACTGGATAACCCAATGCTTTCGAGGCATGCTGGTATCCCTGCATGATGAGGCGGGTTGTATCCATTAATGTTCCGTCCCAATCAAAGACATACATTTCGTAAGATTTAGCCATTAGAGCACCAGCACGTCGTATTGTTCTTGGTTGTATTCCGTCTCGACCGACAAAGTGATCGGTTTTTGGATGGAATCACCGACGAGGGCCAGAGCCTCGCTTTCTTCGTCTAAGAAGAGGTCGATGACGGATTGAGAAGCCAGAATTCGAAATTCTTTAGCATCTTTAAACTGATGGTATTCGCGCACGACTTCACGAAGAATTTCATAGCAAACTGTGCGCGCCGTCTTGATTTCTCCTCTGCCGCCGCAAGTCGGGCAGGTTTCGCAAAGCGTGTGCGCCAAGGATTCTCGTGTACGTTTGCGTGTGATCTGAACAAGGCCTAAAGAAGTGAATTCAGAAATCGAAATGCGATTGCGGTCTCTTGCAACGGCCTTTCTTAGTTCGGTTAAAACGCCCTGCTCATGTTCTTTGGAGTCCATGTCGATAAAGTCGACTATGATGATTCCGCCTAAGTTGCGTAAGCGGAGCTGACGAGCGATGGCCTGAGAAGCTTCCAGGTTCGTTTTGTAAATCGTGTCCGAGAAATCTCTTCTGCCTACAAAAGCGCCCGTGTTGACGTCAATAGTCGTCATGGCTTCAGTCTGATCAATAATCAGATAACCGCCGGATTTCAAATCGACACGGCGGCTGAGCGAAGCTTCGATTTCTTTTTCCAGATTGTATTGATCAAAAAGCGGTCGTTCGCTGTTGTATAAGCTCAGCAGCTGAACGGCCTCCGGTACAAATTTTTTGCCGAATCTTGTCAGTTCCTCAAAAACTTCCGGATTATCAACAATAATTTTTCCGGTTTGCTCCGTCACAATATCTCTCAGTACCCGCTGAGAGATCGAGACGTCGGAATAAAGCAGGCAAGGCGCACCGGCAATATGCGTTTTAGCCTCGATGTCTAACCAAAGTTTTTCCAGATACTTCATATCGTTGACGAAGTCCTCCGGTTTGGCATCTTCGCCGCTCGTCCGGACAATAAATCCGCCTTTCGGAATGCCCTGTTCTTCCGTTAATTTGGCAACAGCTTCTTTAAGACGTTCGCGCTCTGCTTCATCCTCGATTTTTTGGCTGACGCCGATGTGGGAGGTATAAGGTAAATAGACTAACAGGCGCCCTGCTAAGCTGATTTCAGTTGTGAGACGGGCGCCTTTTGTTCCGATCGGATCTTTGGCAACCTGTACGAGAACGACTTGGCCGTCATGAAGGAGCCGCTCGATGGGCAGCGTTCCTCCGTTTTCCTGATGGGCCTGCCGCATATCGCTGACGTGAAGAAAGGCGGCTCGGGACAGCCCGATTTCAACGAAAGCAGACTGCATGCCCGGAAGCACTTTTCCGACAACGCCTAAATATATATTTCCGATTAAAGAGACATCCGCATTTCTTTCAATGCGGAGCTCTTGTAGAACGCCGTCTTCTAAGACGGCAACCCGTGTCTCATGGACAGCATTGTTAATTAATATTTCCTGCATTATTTGTCCTTATTCTTTGTTTCTGAAATTTTAAGCGTTCTGGGCGCCGAGACCTAAAATCGTGCTCAGATTCGCACTCAAGAGCCGTCCTGTTGGATAATGTAATTTGTTGATGAATACTAGAAAGTAATGGCATTTTTTAATTTTGGCAGTCGATCCGATCTTTCTTCGCCGTTTACGGAGGAGCAGGCACGCCTGTTGACTTGGACGAAGGTTCTGGAAGAGGAAGCGTTAAAGCGCCGGAAAATCACTATTTCCGAACTTAAGGAAGTCTCGGCACGATGCGCTCGCGAAGTCGGAGAACAAGCCGATTTCAAGAAACTGCTTTTGACAAGAGCGGAAGGCGTTCTTGAACTCTTAAGATCAAAAAGTGCCGTTCCTTTTAAGAAGCCTCAGGGCATACCGTATTTGGCGATCGGTTCTGTTCTCGCGGTCTTAGCCTTTGTCGGGGGTATCCTGACGAACGAGTTTTCCGTTACAGATAACAGGATTAACTTGCTTTCGCCTCCTCTCTTGGGCGTTATTGCCTGGAACCTCATTATCTACTGCTGGATTGCGACAGCCTTAGTGTTTAATCGAGGAAAGTCTCCGGTCGGATATATTCGCCGTACCTTTGCTTCGGCGGTTTTAAAACTTCAAACCCGCGGAAGCCACGGTCAAGAGGCACTGGTGTCTTTTTACGGTAAGTGGACGGAAGCGGAGCTGCCGCTTCTGCGAGGACGCATTGCCGAAATCCTTCATTTTTCAGCGGCTCTTTTTGGTCTTGGACTCATTGCATCCATCGGCATCCACGGCTGGGGCACCGAGTACACCGTCGGATGGGAAAGCACATGGCTTTCAGATAAACCGGCGGCTGTTCTGACCTTTATTAATTTGTTCTACGGAATGATTCCCGTCAACGCGGATCTCTTTAATCAGTTGACGCCGCAAGTCATCGAGTCAATGAAGTTCGGGGCCGGACACGGACAAAACGCTGCGCCTTGGCTGGTTCAGCTTTTTTACATTATTTCCCTGATCGTTGTGGTTCCTCGAATCCTTTTGGGGCTTTATGCTTATGCAAAAGCCCGATATATTGAGAATCACTTTCCGATTGATCTTGACTCGGTTTACTACTCCAATATTCTCCGTCAATGGAGAGGACAAACTATGTTGATTCAAATTATTCCGTTCTCTTATCCTTTAACGGATAAGGTAAAAGACGGAATTCAGAAATTCGCTTCCGAACTGCATCCCGAAAATTCCCGGTGCATCTTTTCTGAGGCCCAGCATGAAAATACCAAGCTTCCGGAAATTCCTGCCGGAGAGCAAACAGAAGTTATTGCTGTTTTTGCTATGACTTCCACACCCGAGACAGAAGTGCAAGGCAGGTTTATTGCGGAGCTTAAACAGAAAGCTCTGGATTCAAAGGCCCTGCTTCGTGTTGTTATCGATACCTCCGGGTTTTTGGCTCGTTTCGCAAATACGCCTCAGCGAATTGCAGAACGTAAAAAGAATTGGTCGAACTTCCTTGCTCCGTACGGTGTGAGTTTCGCTTTTGTGAATCTTACAGACGCTGATGTGAAAGACGCAGCGGCACAGTTTGAACAAGCAAAATAAGGACGTTTCATCGAGATGAATAAAGATCCTCAAAAAATTAACCTTTCATTAGTCAGCCATACCAACGTCGGCAAAACTACTTTAGCCCGTACTTTATTGGGCCGAGATATTGGAGAAGTCGGTGACCGCTCTCACGTCACTACCGAACCGGAAGATTATGTTTTATTAAGAGCGCCGGATGATTCCGAGCTTATTCTTTGGGATACTCCGGGATTCGGAGACAGTGTCCGTTTGGCCGAACGCCTCAAAGCCCGAAGCAATCCGATCGGCTGGTTCACGAGCGAAATCTGGGATCGCCTGACGGATAAATCCCTTTGGCTGAATCAGCAGGCGATTAAGCATGTTCGAGATAAATCTCTGGTGATTCTTTATTTAGTGAATGCCAGTGAATCACCGGAAGCCGTGCCCTACGTCAAGGCGGAAATGGATATCCTTGCTTGGGTAAATAAACCGGTGATCGTCCTCTTAAATCAGATGGGTGAAGCTCGTCCTCCGGAAGAGGAAAAGGCGGAAGTCGAACTTTGGCGTGATTATTTGAAGCCCTACGCTTTCGTGAAAGCCGTGATGCCGATGGACGCTTTTGCCCGATGCTGGGTTCAGGAATACGAACTCTGGAAAGAGATTGAGCTGTGTTTGACGGACGCGGACAAACCGACTTTTGCCTCTTTGCATGCGACATGGATTCGTCAGAAACAGGCCCTCTATTCTTCTTCTTTGGAAGCCATGGCTGCCTATATGGTTAAAGTTTCCAACGATAAGGAAGTCTTAGCCAGTCAGTCATTGATTGAACGCCTTCGTTCAATCGGACGTTCTTTGGGTTTTATCAAGAAAGACCTTCACGGTGCGATGGAAGATGCTCAAGTCGCCTTGTCCACCCGAGCGGCTGATTGGCTCTGCACCCTGACGCAGCGCCTTATTAATATTAATGGACTGGAAGGCAGCGGAACTAAAGCGGAAATTTTGCGCCGTATGCGCAGTGACTGGGAAACTCAGGCAACGATTGATCCGAAAGCAGCCTCCCTGCTCGGCGCAGTAGCCGGCGGTGCGGTCAGCGGAATTGCCGCTGATATTGCAACCGGCGGTGCAACTCTGGGGCTCGGTGCCTTGGGCGGTGCGATTGTCGGAGCGTTGGGCGGCGCCGGTGCGGCTGCTGCCTACAACGTTCAAAAAGGCCATAAGGAAAATATCATTACATGGTCTCCGGCTTCGATGGGAGGTTTCCTGCTGGATACCGTTCTTCTGTATTTGGCTGTTGCGCACTTCGGGCGCGGCAGAGGCCAATGGGAAGACAGCGAATCTCCGGCATTTTGGAAAACGCTGGCCGAACAGACGATTAAAGCTCAAAACATCGATTTCAAGGCTTTGAAAGAAAAGGCAGATGATGCCGATCAGCTTAGAGGCGAATACACGAAGATTTTGGATAAAACTTTGAGAGAAATCTTCAAGAGCCTCTACGGCGTCACGATCTAACCTCAATTTCCGCTCTGCATTTTGGGTGCGGAGCGGAATTTCAAGTGGATAGTTTTCTGCAGAATACGAAATGTTGTGTTTTGCAGACAATGACTCTGAACCTTGGAACGTATAGAGGCCCGAGTCTGCGTGTTGACGTCCTCCTCGTCATGAATGGCGAGGATTCCAGACCACCTCTGCAACGGCCGTAGCCTAATGCTGCAGCAGGTCTCTTTGGGTTCCTGCTGATAGCGGTCTTACTGCACCACTCGTGCCACAGGCTAACCGGACCCGTCCGGCCCTTAGTATATTTATCGCCCCGACCTCATCTGCGTTGGAGCGGTAACCGCAGCCAATGCATGCAAAGGTCGCTTGCGATTTTCTATTCTCTGCCGAGACAAGTCCGCATCGCGGACAAGTTCGGCTCGTGTTTTTGGGATCTACTTTTATCAACTTTCCTCCTCTCTGCTCTAATTTGTAGGAGAGCATCTGGAAAAAGCCGTACCATCCCTGATCCAAAATTGAGCGATTCAGTCCGCTCTTCTGCTTGACGTTTTTGCCCGGGGATTCTTTTGTTCCGCCTGCAGAAGCCGACATGTTAGAGACCTTAAGGTCCTCAACGTATACGATGCTGTGGTTTTTAGCTATCTTTGTCGAGGTCTTGTGAAGAAAATCTCTTCGGCTGTCGGCTATATAGCGGTGCAATCGAGCAATTTTTCGCTTTGTCTTTCTGCTGTTTCTGCTTCCTTTCTTTTGTCTCGCAAGCTTTCTTTGAAGTTTTGCAAGTTTTTCCAGCTCCTGCTTGAAAAGGTTGAGAGGTTCGACGAAGTCACCGTTTGACATAGTCACAAAACGTTTGACTCCCATGTCTATTCCTATTTCAGAGGAATTCGGAGCAGATGAGACGACTTTATACTCAGTCTGTATGCTGACATCCCATTTCTCCCCGCGTCGGCTGACAATAACATTCTTTATTGCTCCGATGATGTCCCAGCTTTTCCGATATCCTACCCAGCCGATTTTCGGCAATCTGATCTGTTGCTTAGCCTCATCAAGTTGAACACCTTGGGGAAATCGAATGGAGTCATGCTGAAACTTTTTCTTGTACTTCGGAAAATTAGCCCGCTTCCGAAAAAAATTGATGTAAGCCTGATCCAGGTCCTTCAGCGATTGCTGAAGAACTTGACTGTGACACTCTTTTAAAAAAGGATTTTTCTTTTTCCATTCAGGGAGTCTATTGGCTGCCTCTGTGTATTTGAAAGAATGCTTGCTGTCTTTCTTATAAAGTGACTTTTCCAGGGATAAGGTGCGGTTGTAGACGTAACGGGCGCAGCCGCAGAATTGCTTCATCAGTTGAATCTGCATTCCATTTGGTTTTAGTTCGAATTTGAAAGCGCGCCTAATTAACAATTGTATTCCCCCGCTACGATCACTCATTTTAACGGAGCCTGATGAGTTGCATCATCGGGGAAAACGATACGGCAGAATCTGAGAAAAATTTGGTAGAGGTATCTTTGGTTCTGTTGATCGTATGCGGCAATCCGTCGTGACGAGTTCTCTATTACCATAGACAAAGCAGGTATTAAAATATGCAGAGCCACGACTCTATGGAGCCCTTATATCACTGTCGTGAATGATGGTGTTTTACGGGCCCTTTTGATAAAATTCTTTGGTGTCTCTAAGGACCGAGCCCGGTAGAAATAAGTACGTTAAGAGGCGTTTTTAACAGTGACCTAAGAGAACGCGGGATTAAAGAGTGTATCTTTTCTTTTTTCCCGTCCGAGCATCTGAAAAGCTCGGTATTCGATAACTCTGCATGTAAGGCAATCTTGTCGAATGTTGGAAAGGAAGTCTGACTTCTTTTTTTGAAACTTCGTGCAAGCACGAAGGTGTTCATGGATAATGCGGTTATTCACAAGCGCACAATGAAGTGCAGAATAAAGGATGACAAATGACGGATATTAAAGACACAACATTGAGGGGTGTTAACCTTTTGAGAAATCCCTGGTTCAATAAAAGCAGTGCTTTCACAGAGAAAGAACGCGATGAGCTGGGTTTAAGAGGTCTTCTCCCTCCGAGAGTGTCTACTTTCGACGAACAAGTAACTCGCCTTAAAGGCATCATCGACACGTACGAAAAACCTATCAACAAGTACATCGTTCTTGAAGGAGCACATAACTCCGACGAATGTCTGTACTTTGAACTGCTGGTTCGTTATATCGACCAGTTCCTTCCGATTGTTTACACACCGACGGTCGGACAGGCCTGTCTGCAGTACAGCCACATTTTCCGTTATGCCCGCGGTCTTTATGTTTCCAGTGAAGACAAAGGCCGTGTTCGTCAGTTGGTCGCCAACGTTCCGCACAAAGATGTCGACATCATTGTCGTCACGGACGGTCAGCGCATTCTCGGTTTAGGCGACTTGGGCGTCAACGGTATGGGTATTCCTGTCGGCAAGCTCGCTCTTTACACTGCCTGTGCAGGTGTTAACCCCCAGAAGACACTACCGGTCTGTATCGACGTCGGCACCAATAACGAAGAACTTCTGAACGACCCGCTTTACATGGGTCTTCGCCAGAAACGTATTACCGGACCGGAATACGATGCACTGATTGCTGAATTTGTGGATGCCGTCAGAGAACGCTGGCCCAATGTTGTGATCCAGTTCGAAGATTTCCACAACAGCCATGCTTATGACCTGCTCGATCAGTACAAAGACAAAGTCCCCTGCTTCAATGACGACATTCAGGGAACGGCTTCGGTTGTTGTGACCGGTATGTTCTCTGCTATGCGTGCCCTCAAGCAGCAGCTTAAGGATCAGAAAGTCTTGTTCTTGGGCGCAGGTTCTGCTGCAACCGGTATTGCTCACTTGATTGCCGACGCAATGGTTGAAGAAGGTTTGACCAGAGAAGAAGCACTTGCCCGCATCAAACTCTTTGACTCTAAAGGACTGGTTGCCAAGAAACGTACTGCTCCGCTGACTCCGGCCAAGATGCCGTTTGCTGCCGAAGACGCTCCGGCTGAAACTTTCCTCGAAGCTATCCGCGAAATCAAGCCGACTGCCATCATCGGTGTTTCCGCCCAAGGCGGCGCATTCACAAAAGAATGCTTGGAAGAAATGGCTAAGATCAACGAACGTCCTATCATCTTTGCCCTTTCCAACCCCACTTCCAAGGCAGAATGCACAGCCGAAGAAGCTTACACCTACACTGACGGACGCTGCCTCTTCGCCTGCGGTTCTCCGTTCAAACCTGTTGAATACAAAGGAAAAACTTTTGTTCCTCGTCAGGGCAACAATCACTATGTCTTCCCTGGAATCGGTCTCGGCGCTATTTTCTCCCGTGCCAAACTGATCCCGAACGAAGTCTTCCTCGTTGCAGCTAAAGTTCTGGCCGACATGGTCAAACCTGAAGATCTGGAACGCGGCAGCCTGTACCCTGCACTTTCCGAAGTTCGTGAAATTTCTGCAGAAATCGGCGCTGCGGTTGCTGGTTACATTTTCGACAAGAATCTTGCCGAAATCGAGAAACCTGCCGATTTGAAGAAAGCCGTTAAGGATGCAATGTGGGATCCGAAACACGCTCACTTCATCCAGGAATAATCTTCCTTCCTGATTAACAAAAATCCTCCGATGTCAAAAACACCGGGGGATTTTTTTGAGTTCGAAAAAAATGGCCTGCTGATGCAGGCCGGAAAGATTATTTATCTTGAGCGGTTTTTTCTTGGTCTTCTTTGAGGAAGTAAGAAATCTTCCACTTAAACGACACGCAAGCCATACGGAGAGCGGTAATGAAAATGAAACCGGCCCAAAGTGCAGCGTCGACCGGAACTTTGAGTTCCAGCAGCATGATGTAGAACCAGCATCCGATAAAACCAACAACCGCATAAGGCTGGCGGTCGGCAACCACTGCCGGCATCTGATTTAAGAAGCAGTCTCTCATCAAACCGCCGAACACACCGGTGATACATCCGATGATGACGGAAGACAGCCAGGGCACCCCGGCTGCGAGGGAAAGCGAAGTTCCGGAGATACAGAAAATTCCGAGACCGATGGCATCCGCAAAGATGTACCAGTCATGAGCATGTTTGGTTTTCTGGAAAAATTTATAAATGAACGGCGCTGCCATACAGATGATGAAAGTAGCAACAACGTAAGCTTCGTGATCGATCCAGTAAAACGGACGTCGGTCAATCAAAATGTCACGGAGCATACCTCCGCCGAACGCCGTCGAAAAAGCGACGATAAAAACACCGACCGGGTCAATTCTTCTCTTGATGCCTTCGAACACTCCGGAAAGTGCGAAAGCGACAATACCCACAAAGTCAAAAACAGGAATGAGTGCGTTGAGCGCTCTGACGTCCATTTCCATGATTGGGAATCTTCTTAAAAAATATTTTGCGACATTAGATTAAAAAAATGAACTCTGCACTCAGGAAAAACCATTAAAAATCAATAAGTGACAAGCAAATGTTACAGTCAAATTATTAGCTTGCTTAACAACATAAAATTGGCCTATAAATTGAAATCATTTGTGTGATTATAGGATTTGAAGGTAAAAAAATAAGGCCCCGAAGGGCCTCAATTTTGCTGAAATTTTAGTCGTTGTTTTGAATCCGGCCTTGATATCTGCCGCTGTTGTCGTAGTAGCGGCCGTCGGAACTTTGTCTTCCCTGATAGCGTCCGCTGTTGTCATAAAAACGTCCGTCTTCAGAAACTCGGCCTTGATATCTTCCGCTTTTATCGTACATTCTTCCGGAATCATCCATTCTGCCCATGTATCTGCCGCTTTCGTCGTAATATCTTTCAGCGGCGATGGCATATGTGCCGAGAACAAAAAGGGAAAACAGTGAAACAATGAAAAGAAGAATCCATCTTTTCATCGCTTCTTGTCGATACAAATATGCTTTAGTATCCATTCCTCTCCTCCAAAAAGAGGGTAAAGCCCCTCGAATATTTTGTTTTTTGGGATGTTTAATTATTTACTTTTTACCGGCCGATTGAATTCGACCTATTTGCATAATAATAAAAATTAACTCTCAAGTGATGAGTACAGATAACTACATGTAAGAAAAGTAACAGTTTGTTCTCTAAATAGAAACCCTGTACCCCGTTGGAGATGGAAAGATTTCGCAAAAGAACTCACTAAAAAATAACGAAAAATTTAGTTTGTCAGCAAAACTTCTTGTACTTCTCTTGGGAGACAAGGACTATTCCCGATTAAAATAGTTACAAATCAAAACTAAGGAGAAGTTTTCATGCCCATCATCATCAAACCCTCTCAACTGGAAGAAAGTGCCAAACTCGGCGCTCAGTTCCGCCACTGCATTCATGAAGAACCGGAAATCGGTCTTTATCTTCCTAAAACACAGGAAAAAATCGTTAATGCTTTAAAGTCTTTCGGAATTAAAGAAATTTCGACTTTTGTCGGAGGCGCAAACGTTACAGGTGTGGTCGCCGTCATCGAAGGCAGCCGTCCCGGAAAAACGATCGGACTTCGTGCAGATTCTGATGCACTTCCTTTGGAAGAAAAAACCGGCGTCGAATGGAGTAGTAAAGTTCCGATGGCGATGCACGCCTGCGGACATGACGGTCATGTCGGCACCCTGCTCGCAGCGGTTCACTATATTAATCAGCACAGAGATTTCGCAGGAAGATTAGTTGCTATCTTCCAACCGGGAGAAGAAGGTTTCGCCGGCGGACGTTACATGATTGAAGACGGTTTAGTTCAGAAATTCGGAATCGATGAATTTTATGCACTTCATGCCGAACCGATGCTTCCCGTTGGATGCGTCGGATTTATTCCAGGTTTTGCAACGGCCAATGCAGACATTTTCAAAATTACATTTACGGGCGTCGGCGGTCACGGATCCCGTCCTCATTTGACAAGAGATCCTTTGGTTGCTGCATGCGAATGCGTTCTTTCTCTTCAGACTATTGTTTCTCGAAGTGTCGATCCGAATCAGACCGCAGTTGTTTCGGCCGGATGCATCAGCTGCGGAAATGAAAAAGGATCCAGTGTTGTTCAAAAGAATGCAACGATTGTCGGGACGACCCGTTCTTTTGAAAAAGAAGTTCAAGACATCATCATTCAAAGAATGCAGCAGATCGTTGACGGCACTGCGCTTTCCAATGACATGAAAGGAAAGCTGGAATACACCAAACTTTATCCCGCTATGTTCAACTCTCCCGAACATGTTGAAAAAGCAAAAGCTCTTCTCGAAGAAGCGCTCGGCCTCGATAAAGTCAAACTGATGATTCGTCGTGCGGGTGGTGAAGATTTTTCCTTCATGCTCCAAGCCAAACCGGGATGTTTGTTCAGACTCGGTGTTCAGGATGAAACGCATAATGCTTCCGTTCACAATCCCGAGTTTGATTTCAACGATAAAGCAATTGCGACCGGAGCGGCCTGCCTTCTGACCATTGCCTTGAATCGCGCGGCTTCTTAAGTTCAAAAGTGACCGTCATAAGACGGTCACAAAACAAAACTAAAATCGAAATTAACTAAATAACCCATGGAGGGATGTTATGAAGGTTCTTTTACCGATCGACGGTAGTATTTATAGTGACAGAGCGGTTGAATATATTTGTGAACACTCTTCGCTCAGAGCGAAAACAGATACCGTCTATCTGTTGAACGTTCAGAAAAAACTTCCCTCCGAATTCGCTTCCAAGATTCCAAATTCAGAAGAGATTCTGGATGAAGCCGCAAAGAAAATTTTGAAACCTGCAAAGAAGGCGTTGGAAGCCGCGGGTTATAAAGTCAAAATGAAAGTCGCCTACGGAAAGGCGACAAACCGAATTGTTGAGTATGCTCAAGAAATTCCTGCGACCTTAATTGTCATGGGTTCTCACGGCCACACACCGGTGAAAGGAATTTTGTTGGGGTCAAAAACTTCTTCCGTTTTGGCGAGCACCTCGATTCCGCTTCTGGTCGTCCGTCACAAGTTCTATCAGAAACCCGGTCGTACCGAAGTCGGCGTCTGCTTGGACGGTTCGGAATACTCTCCGGCAGTTTTAACTTTTATTAAACGCCGCCTTCCGTTGTTTGCCAAAGACGCCCGCTTTCATTTAATTAACGTGGCGTCTCCTCAGAACGGACTATTAATTCCGGAAGTCAGTGCGTTCGGTGCCCCTGCTCTTTCTTCCGAAGAATTTGAAAAAGAACAAAGAGAACCTTTCTTCAAAATTGCAAAACCTTTTGAAAACTATATGCAGGAAAAGGGCCATGAAGTAGTTGAAGCCCTGCTTACGGGAGATCCGGCTGCACAAATTTCTATGTATGCTCAGGAACATAACCTAAGCTTAATGGTGATGGGTACACATGGCGGAAGTTCTTTAAGAATCATGATGTTAGGATCCGTGACGATGTCGGTAGCCTCGCAGACCAAGCTGCCGATGCTGCTGGTGCATCACGATGATCCGACGCTTCTTCGAGATCTGTCCAAAGAAGAATAATTAATTGAAAAAGCCGCGCGATGCGCGGCTTAAATTTTTAGAGATTCAGCAGTCTTTCCGGAGCGTTGTAGATATTTGCTCGATTGTCTCGGCAGAATGCGCACAACGTCAGATCGCATTTTTTTGCTAAACGGAGTGCTCGATTCGTCGGTGCGGAAATCGCAAAAAGAATTTCGATTCCGGTCACTGCCGCTTTTTGCACCATTTCGTAGGAAGCCCGGGAACTCAGAAAAACCACTGTCGGTCCCCATTTTTTCATCGCTCTCATTCCGATAAGTTTGTCCAGAGCAACGTGACGACCCACATCTTCGGTTCCGCCTAAAAACTCACCGTCCGGAGTGAAAGCCAGCATCGCATGAGTGCTTCCGGTAACCTGCCCGACTTTTTGTACTTGCTCGAAGTACTTCATTGCAGGTTGGTAGAAGTTCATGTCAAACTGATAGGTGTGTTCCAGTGGTTCAGGTTTTAACTCAACATCCTTCAGACTTTCTACTCCGCAGATTCCGCAGCCTGTGCGGCCGACCATGGAACGTCTGTGCTCTTTGAGTTTGAAGAAGCAGCGCGGAGAAATTTCCATTTCGACAACTAAACCGTTGCCGCACCCTTCTTTGACCTGGATGTCATAAATATGGGAAATGTCGGGAATAATTCTCTCTGACAAGGAAAAGCCGACGGCAAATTCTTCCAGCAATTCGGGAGAAGCCATCATGACGACATGAGAGATGCCGTTATAAGTAATGGAAATCGGAACTTCGTCGGCGATCGCATCATCGACGGTTTCGCCTGAAGGCCAGCGATAAACTTTTTGCCTCGTATAAGTCGGAGGCAAAACAACGGGCAGATCTTCTTCTGTTGCCATAACTTCAAAAATCAGACGGCAGCCGCTTCCTTAATGGCAAGAGCGTCGACTGCGCCTTGAATATTTTTAACCACATAAACGATGACACCGAGCAGCCGCCAATTGCTGTCAGGGCTAACGAATAGATTCGGTTCACCCTGTGGAACTTCGGAAGCGGGTAAAAACTTTCTGATGGAATAACCGTCAGCAGTATGCACCACAACCATGGAACCGTTTTGCGGATCCGCAGAACGGTCCACGATCAAAAGATCGCCGAAGTCGATGCCGGAATCCTTCATTGTATCGTCCTCGGCAATGCAGAAGACGGTTTCTTCAGGATTTCGGACCAAACATGCGGACAGCGGATCCTCTTCTGTGGAATTGAAATAAGAGCCGATGGATGTCAGAGAAGCAAGGGATTCTGGTTTTTCTGCAGGAAGCAGATCATCCTTGCTCTTGATAATTTGTTCTCTGACCCAGGAAGAACCTCCGAGCTTATGCAATTTTTCTATCAGAGCTGCCGTCAAAACGATCGTGGTAACTTTGGAAGTGCCTGCGTACGGACCGGGCTTCCTGCCCGAACCAGCCCGTTTGCCGCCCCAACCCTGTTTTTTTGTTACTGTGGTAGGAGATTCTTTCATAATGTAGTGTCCTGTTTTCAAATCAGGCAATCTACATATTAGACAATTATTCGAACAAATGCTAATTTATTTTGTAAAACTAGCTAGTTTTGGTTCGGTAGCTTACTAAATTTTGGTATACCTTTACCAATAAACGAGTGTCTATCATTGCTCCGTGTAGTCTTCTCTCCGAGCGATCGATAGCAAACCTGTCCAACAAGGCGTCCAAAGAATTCTTTTGTCCCGGGAATGTGCTTCTGGCAAGCTGCAGTGTGCAGTTCAGTCGGCAATCCACTTTTTCTAATGTCGGCAAACGATTACGTGCAAATTCGGCATTAAGCATTCCGGCATCAAACGACATGTTATGCGCCCAGAGTTCACTCCCTTCTAAAAAGAGAAGAAGGTCTCTTCCGATATCGGAAAAAATCGGTTTGTCATCCAAAAACTCATTGTTTAATCCATGAATGCGCGTGACAAACCATGGCACTTTTCTCTGAGGGTTAATAAATGCATGAAAGCTATCGATCTCATTGAAGTCATCATCGACTTCAATCGCGCAGACTTCGACAATTCGATCCGTAGCCTGACTCATACCGGTGGTTTCGGTATCGAGGAAGATTCTTCGTTTGCGGTTGGCTCTTCCGGTGTTTTCAAAATCCATGCGGAATTGGCCTTCTTTATATTGATCCATACGTATTTCTTTGGTTCTTATTATTTTGTGAGTTCTTCAATTAATCCGCAGCGGCCGTGATCATGGTCTTCGCCATGGCAGCGGCTATGGAGGCTGTTTAGCTGATCGCGAAGATGATTCAAATCCTCGATCTTTTGATCGATCGCTTTCAGATGTTCCTCCACGATGGTGTGTGCCCGAATGAGCTCGCCCTTCTCGCTGTTTTCAATCACATCTGCCAGCGTCTTAATCTCATTTAAAGAGAGATCCAAAGATCGGCAGTGTCGAATAAAGAGCAAACGGGAAAGATGGGCAGGGCCGTAAACACGATAATTCGACTCCGTTCTGGGAGGACAGGGAATGAGATCGTGGTTTTCGTAAAAACGAATGGATTCCACTGTACAGCCTGCTTTCTTTGCTAATTCACTTATCCGCATAAACACCTATAAAAAATCGCTTGACCTTGAAGTTACTTCAGGGTTTTTAATGTCGGTATATTAACAAAACGAGTATGAAAAATCATGTCGTTAACAAACACTGACAACAAAACGGCTTTCCCTTCAGATGGAGAAAAAAAGGCTGTTTCTCAAGCGAGTGAAAAGTCAACTCCTCATGAACATGAACACGGATGCTGCTATCATCATGAAGCTGACCACGCTGAAAAATCCTGCGGCTGTGGTCATCATCATGGCGCGGAACATTGCGGCTGCAAGCATGAGGATCACGATGAAGAACACCACTGCTGCTGCGGTCACGATCATGAAGAAAAGCATGAAATGTGCTGTCATGACCACGGTGAGGAAGGCCATGACCACTGCTGTGAACATGGTCACACTCATGAAGAAGGACATCATCATGACCATGATAGCTGCTGTTGCGGTCATGATCATGAACATGTCGAAAACAGCATGGACACCGATTGGGATGTTTCCGGCGTTGATCCTTCTCAATACCGTCTGCTCTTCTCTACCCTCGGTGCGATTGCAGGTGTTAAGGACGTCGGTTTAAATCCGGACGGCTTGAAGATTATTCATACACCGGAGGCTCTTCCGGCGATCAAGCAGGCTTTTGACGCGAATAATCTGAAACTTAAGATGCGCACCAACGAAGGCAAAGAGACGACTCAGATTCGAATCCAACAGATGGACTGCCCGACTGAGGAAGGTCTGATTCGCAAAAAACTTAACGGCATGAAAGGCGTGAGCGGCCTGCAGTTCAATTTAATGAATCGGGTTCTTACGGTTTCTTACCCGAAAGGAATGCTTCCGGAGATTGTTGCTGCAATCAAATCTCTCGATTACACCCCGGAAGTTCTTGAGGCCCATGAAAAGCCGAAACTCTCCGAATTCAAACCGACTAAGATTGCCTGGTGGAAATACATTCTCGGTATTGTGATTGCAGCGGGTTCCGAAGCCTGTGAGTACCTCAGCATGCCCGAATGGCTTTCCATTGCGCTTGCAGTCGCTGCCATTGCGTTAGTCGGCTTGGGCACTTACAAGAAAGGATTCATCGCGGTCCGAAACCTGAATTTCAACATGAATGCCTTGATGGCAGTTGCGGTTACCGGCGCTGTTTTGATCGGATCTTGGCCTGAAGCTGCAATGGTCATGGTTCTGTTTGAACTCTCGGAAGCGATTGAACAGCTTTCTTTGGACCGCGCTCGCGGCGCGATTCGCAGCCTTCTCTCTCTGGCCCCTCAAACAGCCCGAGTAGAGAGAGACGGAACGTTTGTTGAAGTTCCTGCCAAAGACATCAAAATCGGCGAGGTCGTACGTGTGGTTCCGGGAGAACGCCTGCCCGTGGACGGTGTCGTGCTTTCCGGTCAGACTTCGATTGACCAGTCTCCGATTACCGGCGAGTCCATGCCGGTTGAAAAGAAACCGGAAGACAAAGTCTTCGCAGGCACTATTAATAAGAACGGAACGATTACATATCGTGCAGAGTCCGACATTGATAATTCGATGCCCGCTCGAATCATTTCCGCGATTGAATCGGCTCAAAGCTCCCGCGCTCCGACACAGCGTTTTGTGGACAGTTTCGCTAAGGTCTATACGCCGACAGTATTTCTTATTGCTGTTCTGACTGCGGTGATTCCTCCTCTGTTCGTGGGCGGAGATTGGCTGGACTGGCTTTATAAAGGCCTGACACTTCTGGTGATTGCCTGCCCTTGCGCTCTGGTGATTTCTACTCCGGTAACGATCGTCTCAGGTTTGGCAACCGCTGCTCGCCGCGGAATTTTGATTAAGGGCGGTGTCTATCTAGAAAAAGGCAGAAGCCTGCAGAGTATTGCCTTTGATAAAACCGGTACTTTGACGAAAGGCAAACCTGCTGTCATCACGTTCGAAAATGCCGGTGCCGGTCTGACCGATGAGGAAATCCTTGATCTCGCAACTGCTTTGGCTGTTCGTAATGACCATCCGGTTAGTAAAGCCGTCTCCGATTATTCTGCTCAGCAGAAACCGACTGCACAAAAAGAAGTCCATGGCTTCTATGCTGCTCCTGGTCAGGGTGTTATCGGTGAAATCGACGGAACCGAATACTATCTCGGCAACATCAAGGGCCTTGATAAGTTTTATCTGAACGGTCCAGCCGTTCGCGCCAAAGTGTCTGAACTGGCGGATCACGGCTACACGCCTTTGATCTTTGCTTCTGCTAAGAAAGTTCTGGCTTATTTCGGCGTTGCCGACAGCATCAAGGAAAATGCGCCTGAAGTTATCGGTCAGCTGAAAGGTCTAGGCGTTAAGACCATTATGCTTACCGGCGATAATGAAAAGGCTGCCCGCCAGATCGCCGAGAAAGTCGGCGTGGATAGAGCGAAAGGCAATCTCCTTCCTGAAGATAAGCAGTCTTTAGTGGACAGCATTGCTAAGCGTGAAGTGATCGGTATGGTCGGGGACGGCATCAATGACGCTCCTGCTCTTGCTCGTGCCGACATCGGTTTTGCCATGGGCGCTGCCGGTACCGATACTGCGATTGAAACTGCTGACGTCGCCCTGATGGATGATGACCTCCGCAAGCTGCCTGAATTCATCAAACTCTCGAAGAAGACTTTCCGGCTGCTGGTTGAAAACATTGTGATTGCTCTTTCGATCAAGCTTATCTTCTTTGTTCTGACGCTTGCCGGCATCGGAACCATGTGGATGGCGGTATTTGCGGATACCGGTACCTGTCTCATTGTTGTGGCGAACGGATTAAGAATGCTTCGCTGGAGAGGCTAAGCCAACTAGCCAAAATCAATAACAACAGTCGTCTTTCTGAAATATTGCAGTATTACCTAGCAGAGGCCGGTCTCTGAACTAAAGTCGGCCTCTTTTTAGGTATCGGTTTTTTCTTCGTCTTCGTAATCATGTTCCTTTTCCGGCTCTGCGTCAGGAACAGGAGCACAGAGGGTAATGAAGACTTTACTCGTCTATGCCAAGAATTACGGCAAGTTTCCCAAGAATTTCATCCATAATATATTGTGGGGCTGTTTCTATGAATCTTGCGTTGCGTTCCACAGGAATTATACAGATAGGAAACAATATATTTTTCGAGAAAAAACTGCGCACCAAGCAGAAGCCGCTCCTTCAGCAGTGATTCAAGCAGTTAGTAAGCAAAGCGCTCTGAATGGGTTATTAGTCGTGATCCGTTGAAACACTTAAGTACAAGGACCAAGAATTTGCGTCTAAAACGAAACAATTTTGTCTGCTTTTGCAAGATTATCCTGTTGTTTTCATTTACTTTCTCTAGGAGAATCTATGAGAATCGTTAAGCTCAGCGCGGCTATTCTTGCTGCGTTATTCCTCTCCGCCACAGCGACCGCAGCTACCATTACTCAAGAAGGTTCCGGTATCGGTAAAGACGGTGAAATCAAAGTTGTTTTTGAAGACGGCAAAATTAAGAACGTCGATATTCTTAAACAACAGGAAAATCCGGTCTTGTCTCAGAAGGTCTTCACCGATCTGAAAGACGAAATCGTTAAGACTGACTCCACAGAGCTTGATGTCATTGCCGGTGCAACCTACTCTTCTCTCGGCCGTATTGCCGGTCAGCAGGCTGCACAAGTTGCTCAGGCTGCTAAGTAATAAAACTTGAGGCCGGCATTTCTGCCGGCCCCCGGTATTACAAGCGATCTTCGGGTCGCTTTTTTATTGGATCTCGCCGATTCTGGCCATTCTGATCTGGTTGCGAATCCAGGAAGAACCGCCCAAGACTTTAAGCTTTTCCTTATCTTCTTCTGTCAGCATGATCGTTGTGCGAATCAGAGGTTTGTCGTCTAAGCTCGGACGGCCTCTTTTAGCCAGAGCCCACTGAAGATCTAGGGTGCTTTCCAAGTCGCCCTTGTTCTCATTTTCTTTGTTGAGGAAAGAAGCAAGCTTGAGAATGTCCGGCTGCAGAGAAGCCAAGGCGTCCTTGAAGTTTTCTCTTTCTTTCGTTGTGAAAGATTCGCAGTCGATCGGATAAACCTCTTTTTCCGTCACTTTGGCAGAGCCGAAGCAGCCGGCTTTGCTGAAAAAGTAAGTGTAGTAAGCGCGGTCATCACCGATGAAGTCGCTGTCATTGCGGCGAAGTTCGACACGGACATCAACACTGTTCTTCTTTAATGTAATCGTCATGTTCTTTCTCCTGACAATCAATTGAATTTCAATATGCACATAATAATATTGTCCATATAAAAATAAAATAGATATGTTCTTAATAAATGAAACTAAATGTAAATTTAATCTAATTTTTTCTTTGATAAATGAAACAAGGAAGTCCCGTGTCAGGACTATCAAGCGTTTAGAAAAACTTTCACACGCAATACACTTTGTTTTAGAAGGATTTTTTCTTCAGCTCCACTAAAATTACGCCTTCAAATGAGGTAAGAAGAGAAATGAATGGTCAGTTATTAGCAGCAGCTCCGATGGAAGGATTAACGACGGCAGTGTTCCGTCGTTTGCACCATCAGTATTTCGGCGGGACTGACCTTTATTACATTCCTTTCATCACGCCCACTGTCGAACCGAAGTTCACGGATCGACATCTGAAGGAACTTTCACCTGAAGTAAATGCCGGTATTCCGGTGGTTCCACAGCTTTTGAGCAACCGTTCCGCCGATTTCATCTGGGCCGCCAAAGCTCTTCAGGATTTGGGTTATAAGGAAGTCAATTTAAATCTCGGCTGCCCTTCCGGCACGGTCGTTGCCAAAGGAAAAGGTTCCGGCTTTTTAAGAGATCTTTACGCATTGGAACGTTTCCTGGATGAAATTTTCAGTGCCGGCATCGACATTCCTATTTCCATTAAGACAAGATTGGGATGGGCGAATACGGAAGAGTTCGGAGACATCCTCAACTTATATAAGAAATATCCCCTTTCTCTTTTGATTGTCCATATGCGTTTGAAGACGGATCAATACAAAGGAGAGGTCAGAAAAGAGGCGCTCCTTGAGCATCTTGATGAGATTCCCTTTCCGCTGGGTGTAAACGGCGACATGATTACGACGGCCGACATGACAGATTTCTCTAAGACTTTCCGTGATCCGAAGATGCTTATGGTCGGTCGTGCGCTGATGGCAGATCCCGCACTCTTCCGTAAATACAAAGGCGGCCCTGCAGCCAGCCTTGAAGAGATTAAAAATTTCACAACCGCCCTTTTCGATGCTTACACGGAAGCCTTCCAGAACCGCCGGAATGCAATGATGCGTATGAAAGAGTTTTGGTTCTTCCAGGCTAATCTTTTTGAAGAAAATCCGAAGGCTTTTAAAAACATCTTTAAAAGTAAAACCGAAGAAGACTTTCTTGCTGCCATTGAAGAAATTGAAGCGGGTCGTCCTTTGACGGACGCCCGCTTCGGTTGGAAAAAGCCATTGTAACCGACTCTAAGAACTTGTTACGCCGGTCGCTTCGAGGATTTTTGTCGGATATAGAAAGCCATCAGATTCAAAGCGAATACGGTCATGAGAAGAACCAAAGCCGTTGCACACTGAATCGGTACCGCTTTATCCGGATTCATGCCTGTCGTTGCTAACACGTAGATATGGTATGGCAGTGACATGACGGCGGCGAACGGAGAATTCGGCAAATTAGTCGTCGAGACGACGGCTGCTGTAAACATGATGGCGCTCGTTTCTCCGGCTGCTCTGGCCAATCCCAAGATGGCGCCGGTCAAAATTCCCGGAAGCGCAGCCGGAAGTACCGTCCGTAAAACGGTCTGGGTTTTGCTCGCTCCTAAGGCAAGGGAGGATTCTCTCCAGCTGTTCGGTATTTGAGAAAGTGTTTCACGAACGGTATTGATAACGATCGGAAGCGTAAGAACAGCCAACGTCAATATTCCGGCAATGGCGCTGACTCCTAAGCCGCAGACGGTGACAAAGAAGGCTAAGCCGAATAATCCGAAGACAATGGAAGGGACACCGGCAAGATTAGCAACGGCCAAAGTGATAAGTTTTTTAAGCGGACCTTCTTTTGCATATTCATTGAGCCAGACAGCGCAAGCGATTCCCAGGGGCAGCGCAACGGCCATGGCACCGATGGACAGAATCGCAGTGCCGATGATGCAAGGCAGGATGCCCCCCTCTTCCATCATTTTTTCAGGAAACGTTGACAAAAAGGACGGTGAAAGTGTTCCGGCTCCGTGATAGGCAATGTATCCGAGTGAGGAAAGAAATAATGCAACCACAATCCAAGCGGCCGACTTGATCATAAAAAGCCCTGCGTGCTCTTTATATGTTCTTCTGTTTCTTATGTTCATTGTTAGATTCATAGAAGTTCCTGTTTTAGCTCGAAGCTTTTAACTTGTATTTCTGCGAAACGAGAAAGGCAGCCAAGTTGCAGAGAAAAGTAAAGAAAAACAATACGATGCCGATGGCAAACAAGGCGTGGTAATGACTGCTTCCGAACGGAGACTCTGCCATTTCAGCAACAATAGAAGCCGGCATGGGTCTGATCGGATCAAACAGGCTTTCGGGAATGAGTGCGGCTCCGCCTGCTACCATCAATACCACCATAGTCTCCCCGATGACACGGCTTAAACCCAGCATGACTCCGGTTGCAATTCCGGAAAATGCGGCAGGGACTGTGACGGTGGTGAGTGTTTCCCAATGCGTGGCGCCGAGGGCTAAGGAAGATTCTTTAAGGCTTCTCGGAACTGAGCGAAGCGCATCTTCTGAAATGGTGCAGATAGTCGGGACAGCCATGAGAGCGAGCAATATGGCGGCGTTCAATACATTCAGTCCGGTCGGTGCTCCGAAATAATCCTGCAGGAAAGGCGCCAAAACGGTCATGCCGACAAAGCCGATAACCACGGAAGGCATGGCTGCCAAAAGCTCAATAAAAGGTTTGAAGATTGAGCGAAGCCGAGATGAGGCGATCTCAGATAAGTAAATGGCGCAGAGAATTCCGAGAGGTATGGCCATGACAGCGGCAAGCAGTGTTACCGAAACGGATCCGATGATTAAAGGAAATATGCCGAATGACGGAGGATCTTCCGTCGGATACCAGTCGTGACCGGTTAGAAAATGTTTGAGCGATATCGTATCGAGGACGGGCATGCCCTCTTTAAATAAGAACCAGACGATTCCGGCGAGGCCGGCAAGTGTTAGGAGAGCTAAGAAAAGAAGAGATTTTTCAAAAATGAAATCCTTGATGGTTCGCTTCACTAGAAGACTCCGAGATTTCAATCACTTATGCGGCTCCGGCTATTCAATGCCGGTCACAGCAAAAAGGATGGAAATGGTTGGAAAGCTTACTTCGATCTTCAAGCTTTCTGTCGGAATAGATAAGAAATTATTGTTTTGCGGGCGGAACGAAACCGGCTTCTTTGATGAGACCTCGGCCTTCTTCAGATAAACAGAAGTCGGTTACTTTTTTAACAGCGCCTTGGGGCTGTCGGTTCGTATAGAGATATAGATCTCGTGAGAGCGGCCATTTGCCTTCTTTAGCAGTCAAAGGCGTTGCTTTAATTCCGTTGATTTCTACAGCCTTGATGATCGGAGCTACGTAACCGAGGCCGACATATCCGATGGCATTTGGGTTCTTAGAGACGGTTTGAACAACCGTTCCGTTGGAATTCTGAAGAAGTGCCCTCGGACTGACGCGCTGATTCTTCATCACTAGCGATTCCCAAGATTCAAAGGTCCCAGAGGAAGAATCTCTGGAAACAAGAACAATCGGAGCATCGGGACCGCCTACCTCTTTCCAGTTTTTGATTTCGCCTTTATAAATTTTTCTGAGATCATCCAATGAAAGACCATTCAAAGTATTTTTAGGATTCACGATTGGTACGATCGCATCAACGGCGACTGGGATTTCGAAAGGTTTAACGCCCTTTTCTTCAGCTGCCTTAACCTCCTTGCCTTTGATTTTTCTCGAGCTCATGGCAATTTGTGTGAGTTTCTCGTTCAGGGCTTTAATGCCGCTGCCGGAACCGCCTCCGGAAAGTTCGATGACAACAGAAGGATCTTTTTGCATGAGATGCTCAGAGATTTTTTGCATGACCGGCAAAACGGTTGTTGAACCGGAAACCGTCACATTTTCTTTTGCCATGGAAGAAGCGGAAACAGTCATGGCAGATAAAGCAAGTAAGGAAATTAAATAATTTTTTCTCATAAATTCTCCTATGTTTTATTAACAAATTTTGCGTTCCAAGAAAGATTTTTTTCCTCAAGGAACACGGCGAATACTAGAAGTAAAAAATGACAAGAAAATTACATTTCCGTGAAAGTTTTATGACAATAAATCAACGAGTAAGTTGTCATCAAATTGACATATTCCTGACATTCAACTGTCATAAAGGCCAAATACAATTTTCGCGAATTTGAAAATGAATCAGGAATGTTGAAAAAGTAAATATGCAAGTAAATAATGAATTTACGAAATTGATCGCTTCTAATTTGAATTTCTTTTACGGTTCAAAACAAGTATTAAAAAATATTTCTCTCTCTTTCAACAAAAAAGAAATCACGGCCTTAATCGGACCCTCAGGCTGCGGGAAAAGTACTTTTCTGAGAACATTGAATCGCATGAACGATTTAATTGAAGGTGCGCGTCTTGAAGGCTCCATCAAATTCGGAGATGAAGAAATCAACCATCAGCACTGTGATGTCGTTGAGTTAAGGCGCAGGATCGGCATGGTTTTCCAGAGGCCGACGCCTTTTGCCAAAAGTATTTTTGAAAATGTCGTCTATGGTCTGAAAGTATCTGGCGTTAGGAACAAATCGCTTTTAATGGATAAGGCTGAAGAAAGTCTTCGAAGAGCGGCTTTATGGGACGAAGTCAAGGATCGCCTCAAAGACTCTGCCCTTTCCCTTTCCGGCGGTCAGCAGCAACGATTGTGTATTGCAAGGGCTTTGGCAGTAGAGCCGGAAGTGCTGCTTATGGATGAACCTGCCAGCGCGTTGGATCCTATTGCGACAGAAAAACTCGAACAAGGCATGGAAGAACTCAAGAAGGATCTTTGCATCATCATCGTGACCCATAACATGCAGCAAGCGATGCGAATTTCGGACAACACCGCCTTCTTTTACATGGGCGAGTTAATTGAGCACGGTCCGACAAAACAAATCTTTTCTAACGCCACAAAAGTAAAAACGCGTCAATACGTTAGTGGAAGCTTCGGCTAGTGAAAATTAAGAAAAAACCGCGGACGTCAGCCGCGGTTGAGTCGTAATTTAGAAATTAGATTTCTTTCAAGGCCTTCTGGACAAACTCGTCGAAGGCTTCAACTTTTTTCGGTTCAACCAATGTATCCAGGATTTCGCCCTTGCGAATTAAAAGCAAGGTCGGGATATGGCGGACGCGGAACTTAGTGTTGAGCCCTGCTTCAGTATCGAAATCGCAATGAGCAAACTGAATTTTGTCATGGTACTTCTGTGCATATTCCATGAACATCGGTTCGATTCGTTTACAGTCAATGCACCAAGGAGCGCCGATTGCTAAGAGAACCGGCTTGTCGCATTTCACGACAGTATCTTCGTAATTTGCTTCTGTGACATGGAGAACGATTTCATCAGCCATTGCGTTACCTCTTCAATCTAGAAAATAGTGAGTAAAAATTTAATTAACAGCGTATTGGAGATCGCCAAGAGAATCAAGCCCACGACACAGACGACCAGGAAGCCGTCGGTGTTAGGGCCGTACTTTTCACAAAGGCTCTGCATGTTGCTGAGTCCGTTGGCGGCCATCCCCATAGAGAAAGCCAATCCTCCGACAGCAATGAGCATCCCTCGGAAGTCTTTCCCCAAAAGATTGAAATAGATAAAACGTGCAAATAAAAAATTAACGATGAGCTCGAGGAAAAATACAGCGATGATCGGTGCCGAAAGATCAAAAATTAAGTCCAACTGCAGCGCGCATGTCGAAACCAAAATGAAAAGAATCAAAAAAATCTTCGTCAAAGTCCTCAGCGCTAATCCGTCCACACTGAACCAGCCCGTCGTGTCTGCAAAATTTCTGGCAATCAGAGCGCAAACCATACAGACCGTATAGTCGGGAATTAAGACATCCGCTAAAAATTTCTGTTTGATGAGGTGGCTGAAAGCCATGCAGACAAAGCAGATGGCAATGATCTTGATGCACTCAACAGTATGCGTTTGATAAAAAGGTTTATTGCTTCGTTCGATAGATCGAATGAGTCGGGCATTGTCGAATTCACTGCGGCTAGGGTTCTTGAGTGAGTATTTCTTGATGAGGTACTCGCCCATCGGGGCACTAACCATCATGGAGCAAACCATTCCCAGTGTCGCTACACCCATTGCGGCTTGAGCGGCGCCTGAGAATTTATCCAGATGCTCAACTGCCGGGATGAAATTGGTGAGCGTCTCAGTTCCTCCCATCATGGAGAGGGTTCCCATAAGGAGTCCGAGGTGCTGATGCAGCCCTAAAGCCTGAGCTGCGGTCAGTCCGATGAGCGCCTGAAGTACACCGAGTACCATCGCCAGAGACCAAAACATGATTGAAATAACAAAACCTGTTTTGATGAGCTTCCAGCTTCCCATCAAAGCCATCATGGTTAGAAAGAACTGAAAAATCAGGGCATTGAGATCAGGATTTAAGACAATGACAGCAGTCTTGGAAATTTTTAGACATGCAAAAATAATCGCTGCCGGCAATCCGCCGATAAACGGAACGGGAATCGAGAGGTCCTGTAAAAGTTTGATTTCGGATTTGATCCATCGGCCGAGGAAATAGCAGAGGCATGCAATGCCGAGGATAAAAAAATTATCCAAATGAATGTGCAAGATGCCGTCCACTTGAGAGAAATCCATGGGCCCGCCTGTGTTTGAAAATGTCCCGTGCTCGTTACGGAACGAGAAACTATAATCGCCTCTGATCCGAATAGTATATTCTCCACTGAAATCATAAAATCGAACCACGACATGCCGATCGAACTAAAACCCGTCACGCTTAACGAATTACCGCTTCTACAAGAACAACTGCCGAAACTTCAGAACGGAGACTGCAATCTTTCTATCGCATCCGTCATCGGACGCGCTAAGGAATACAACATCAAATGGGGAATTTCTCAGGGCGAATTAGTATTGAACTGGGCCCCTTATCCGGATATTCCGCCGGCTTATGTCATTCCGCTTCGCAGCGAAAACGCTTTAGCTATCATCGAAGACATTGCTTCTGAATGTCAGTGTTGCAAAGAGCCGGTGATTTTATTCGGGCGCTTTACGTATATGACGGAAAGAATTTCCGAACTGATGCGATATCGCAACTTCATTACCGTGTCTTCAAATTCCTGGTGGGATTATGTCTATGAACGTGACAAGATCGAAAACCTGGAAGGCAGAGAACTTCACGGGAAACGCAATTTCAATAAGAGATTTTATAAGGCCTACCCGAACGCTCAATTTGTATCTTTCACGCCTGAGCTGATTGAAAAAGCAAGGGTTTTTCTGAAGAACTGGTATGCCAACTACGGCGAAATGACGAAGAGTCTTGAAGCTGAAAGAGACGCAATCGAGCTTGCCTTTGATCATTTTGAAGAGTTCCGCTTGATTGGCGGCGCTTTAATGGACGGAGACAATATGTACGGCTTCACCTATGGCTCCGACGTCGGTGAAAACATTTTCTCCGTTCATATTGAAAAGGCTGATCGCACTGTTACCGGTGCCTACCCTGCTTTAGCCAGCGCTTTGTGCAAGACTTTGCCTGAACGCTTTACACAGATTAATCGCGAAGAAGACCTCGGTATTCCGGGTCTAAGAAAAGCAAAAGAAGACTGGGCCCCGTCTACGATGATCAGAAAGACACTGCTGAAGCTGCAGCGCGCCATTCCTGAGCCTATCTAATCGTCTCTAACAACGCTGTCGGTTAGGAATAGTTTTCCAATAGCGCGCCGACAGCGTTCCAATCTTTATTAAAAATCAAACTTAAAGGGACCGGAACGGTGGCTTCAGGGTCGTTGGGTTGGTATGACTTTGCGCCGATGGAAGAAAGTGCCTCATGAAGGAGGCCGACCTTCGTCTCAAGCTCCTTACCTCCCAAGGTTTCTCTTTCTTTCTCCAATTCATTGAAAATCAACTGATTGATTTCTGGTGTTTTTGCATCCTTCCTCAAAATGAATGCGGGAATGAGATTGTCGGTCCTCAGAAGATTTTCAAATCCGAAATGCTGAATAGATGAATGGAATCCTTCCATATCTCCGTTCCATTCAGAAAGAGAATCGAAGCCGCCTTTCAGATAACTCATTAAATGCTCGACGGGCTTAGAAATGTCACTTCGATCAGATAAAGAGAAATCGCGAGCCCAGACGACCTCCTCTTCAAAGTCAACTTTGTTGATGATACGAAGAAGAAGATAGTCATCGCCCTTCTTATCAAGAGAAAAATAATCCTGAATCATTTGAGCTCGCCTTTTTTCAATAAAACAGCAAGCCTAAATGTTAGTCGAAGATGGAAGGCAACGGTTCAGCCCATCTGTTTTCTATGTCTAGATCACGAAGAATCCATTCCTCGGCACTGTCTTCGAGCTGAAAGCTACGACTACGACAACCTTTGAACAAAAAGTCGAGGTAGTACTCCATAAACATGAATGCTGCCGTGAAGGTTTCCTCATCGTTTGAGCCTTTGTAAACAGCGGCGATTTCTTCGTGCATTGAGTCGCCAAGGTTTCCGCCGCGTTCGTTTATTATCCTTTTCATTGCCACCAATATGGACCATATTCCAAATAAAACCATCAGAGATGACAGATTCTCCGAACGCCTTTTCGAACTTTTTATCTCCGTAGATAAAAATATTTTTTTGCTGAAGTTGAAATTATTTGTAATTTAGTGCATCATTCTGCCTGTGAGTTTTCACGCCGGTGGGGATATAGCTCAGCTGGGAGAGCGCTGCGTTCGCAATGCAGAGGTCGTGGGTTCGATCCCCATTATCTCCACCATCAACTTCCACTTCAGAATTTCCTAAGAGCATCGCTTATTTAAGCTTGCTTACTTGTTTTTCTTCTGTATCTCCAAAAGCTTTTCTGGCTTTTTTGTCTACTCGAGCCATTAAAAGCCTAATGGCGAGCATGAAAAAAAACGATCGTCGCAATTCGCGAAGATCGGCCGAAAATTATCGTAAAAGAAGTTACTTGCTTGTTAAATAGACTCGACGAATTTTGATGGCCTCAATAGCGTCCTCACCATTTAAATTCTGGGCCTTTCTGAGGTCTTCAGCGCTCATTCTCTTTTCCAAAGCTTCAAAGGCTTTGACCTCTTCTTCCGAGGCACCTTTTTGAAGTACGCAATCGTTCAAAATTGCATAAGCGGTGACAGGATCGCCTCCGAACCAATTCGGAGTGGCTAACTTCATGGCATAGCTGCAGACATTCGCTTTATTGCCTTTCTGCACGGCTGCTAGAGCCAAGGCCCCGCCGATATCGAAGTTTTTGCGTACGCCGACACCGTTCCAGTATTTCTCAGCGTTTTCTTCCAGCTCTTCCGGCTTAGCCCGAGCGATGTACATATCAAGATACTTTTGGGCGTCTTCATGGTTTTTAACCGCACGAGGTCCGGATAACTCTAATCCGACTAAAGTCAGTAAATCTTCATTAGAAGCGATGGGAGCGGCCTTTTTCATCCAGTAAACGGCTTTTGCAGGATTCTTGGCAACACCCTCAGCGCCGTAAAGATAAATTCTTCCTGTTTGGAGTTCAGCAGCCGTCAAGCCCATCTCGGCTGCTTTTTCAAAACATTTAAGCGCTTCCGGCACTTCTTTGGCATTCCAATACAGTTCGCCTAGATAGTATGTACCGTTAACACTTCCCTTGTCCGCGGCGGCTTTTGCCCAATATCTGGCCTTTTCAGGATTCTTTGTCAGCCGTAAGCCGTGTCCGAAGGAATAACTAATCGTATAAAGTTCTTGAGGAGAAGCGTTTTGAAGGATGGAATCAATATATTCCTGCCCTGTTTGCTTGGACTGCTCGTTATCTGCTTGAGAAAGCAGACGTTCACCGGTCATCACTCTGGAGAGCGCATGGCCGTTTTCAGCGGCTTTGCGAATCCAGTCATAGCCCAAGTTCTCGTCTTTTTCGACGCCTCTGCCCTCAAGATAGGAAATACCTAGAGCGGCTTGTGCCGGAGCATAGTCAAGTGAAGCGGCTTTTTGAATGAGCTCAAAAGCTTTTTCCTGAGATAGTTCGACACCGGTACCTTTTCTATAAAGAGCTGACAATCGCATCATGGCTTTCGGACTTCCGAGATCGGCTGCCTGCCCATAAAGAACGGCGGCTTTGGAGAGATCAACAGGAACGCCTTCCCCGTACAACTGGACTTCAGCTTGTTCGATTAACTCTTTGATCTTCTTTTGTCGAGCAAGAAGTTGCTCCTCTGACTCTCTTGGTTCTAAAACTGTTTCAGCAGATTTAACTTCTTTTTCGTCGCTTGCTTTCTGGGTTGGCGCCGGATTTGCTGCCTCTGTTTTTTCCTCTGTCTGGACAGCCGGTTCCTCTTTTACGATTTCGGAGGATTGCGCAGCTGCATAGCCGCTTGAAGCGATGCATATTCCATAGACTAAAGAACACACAAGTCGGTAAACCATTATCGTTGTCTCCTATTTGTGCCGTCATTTTTGCAGAATTTTTCGAGGAGTAACAAAATTATTCCTTCAATCGCAGACACTGAGGTGAAATTTCTTCTAAATACCGCGATTCATCCCAAGGGGCCCAGGATTTCCCGAGATTTCGTCTGCCTATTGATTACTACTTGAGTTTTTGGTGTTTTGTCAGAGTCGAAAAAAATTGTCATTTTTGCTTACTAAAATAACCCCTCTCGATAAAATAGCCATATCGAATTAATAAAACGAAAACCGCCCTGTTTGGCAAGAGGTTTTTAGTGGAGATTCCTCATATAAACTCTTTTTTTACATAGAAAAACTACTGTGTTATTACAGGGGTAAATATAAAAACTTATAGACTGAAATGAGATTCTCTTCCTCCTTCCCCAGAATAGGGATTTTTCAACCTAATTCTCTAAGTGGTATGCCTATCATTTGTCAGATTTCCCATTTTGGTAAATTTTTAAAATTACTAAGTAGATGCACGGGCATACGTGATTCTTTTTACTCGATTTTCCTAACTATTATCCCTATTGTGTTATAGGGGTAAAAAGGGGTAACATTAATGTCATAAAAAGATAATTTATTTGAGAAGGCCTTATATGAAAAACGCACGCTGGGTAAGGCTCGCAGATGATCTGACTCGTGGTATCACCAACGGTGATTATCCCCTCGATTCGTATTTGCCAACCGAGATGGAGCTCTGTGAGAAATATAACGTTAGTAGGTATACCGTCCGACTCGCACTTGCAGACCTCACACGCATGGGCCTGATTAAACGGTGGCCAAGACTAGGCTCTAAAGTCGTATCCGTAGGATTTGACGAAACCTATGCCCATACCTACACCTCATTTGCGGATATCGACGGTTTGTCCTCTACACACAAAAGAGTTGTCCAGGGAACTCAGGAATGTGTTGTTGACCACGCACTGGCAAAGAGGCTGGAATGCGAGAGGTATCTGCGCTTCCTGCGTTTTTCTAATGTCCGAACCAATCCGACAGACAACGGAAAGCCTGTTGTTTGGACGGCGGTTTATGTGAACGCCGCTTACTCCCGTCTGCCGGATTTGGCTCGGTTAAATCCGTTGGTTCTTCTTTCCACACTGATCGAGAAAGAATACGGAGAAAAGTGTCTTGAAGTCGTCCAGAAGATTTCCGCCGTTCCCCTTCCTGCAGAAGCCGCAATGTATCTGGATGCTCAGGTCGGCTCACCTTGCCTCCGTATTCTCCGCCACTACATGGGTATTAAGCGGAACATCCTCGAAATTTCAGAGTCTTATCATCCCGGCGACCGTTACGCACTGACAATGAATATGCGTGCTAACCGTTGATTACTTAATTGATAGAATGCTTGTGTAAAGCATTCGACTCACGAAAAAAGAGGATTCGAGCTGCCTTACAGGCAGCTCTTCTTCTATATAGATATAGGCTGTTAGGAAAGTGGCAGAAATTTCTTGGAAACGAAAACCCGGACAAAAATTGGCGCCTCTGGCCGAACGCCTTAAGAAATTGGGTTTGGTCAGCGATTGGGATTTTGTCCTTCATTTGCCTCTTCGTTACGAAGATGAGACCTCCATTACGCCGATCGAAGAACTTGAAGTCGGCGTCGACGCCCAGGTTGAAGGTGTTGTCACCAATAACAGCGACAATCGGTTCGGAAATTTTGAAGCTTGGGTCGATGACGAAACCGACATGCTCAAGGTTCGGTTTATTCACTACTACCCTTCTATTCGTGATTTACTGAAAGTCGGGAAACGTGTCCGACTCTACGGAAACCCGCGTGCCGCTTTCGGCGGCGGTCTTGAAATGATTCATCCCAAGGTTCGCGCTCCGAAACCCGAAAGCGACCTTCCTAAAACGCTTTCACCTGTTTATCCCGCCGGCGAAGGTGTGACTCAGCTGTGGCTGAGAAAACGCATTGACCGCGCCTTAATGGACGTGGATATTTCTGACCTCTTGACCGAAGAAGAGCGTAATGAATTGCACCTTCCGGGACTTTCTGAAGCGATTAATTCTCTGCATCATCCTAAGGCCGGCGCTCCGATTGGTCCTTTGCAGAATCGAACGGATCCGGCTTGGCAGCGGTTGAAATTCGATGAGCTTCTGGCTCAGCAGATTTCGCTGAAGAAATCTCGTGAAATGCGGGATATGAACAAAGGACCGTTGATGCCGCTGCGCAAAGGCGACAACAACTCTTTGACAGCAAAATTTTTCCATTCCCTGCCCTTTAAGCTGACAAAGGCCCAGATTCGAGTCTGGAAAGATATTTACGAATCTCTCGGCAGCGAACGCCCCATGAACCGATTGGTTCAGGGAGATGTCGGAAGCGGTAAAACCGTCGTTGCGGCGCTTGCCGCCTGCCAGGCGATTGATGCAGGCTACCAGGCGGCGCTTATGGCGCCGACGGAAATTTTGGCTGAACAGCACTTTAAAAAGATTATTTCCTGGCTGGAACCTTTCGGCGTCCGTGTCGTTTGGCTCTCCGGAAAACAGAAGGCCAAAGAAAAGCGTGAAGCCTTGGCGGCAATCGAAGACGGTGCCGAACTGGTGGTCGGAACTCATGCAATCATTCAGCCGGACGTTAAATTCAAGGCTTTGGGGCTCGCCATCGTCGATGAGCAGCACCGTTTCGGCGTGGATCAGAGATTAGCCATTCGTGCACAGCAAAACGGTATGATGCCGCATCTTCTCATGCTGTCGGCCACGCCTATTCCCCGAACCTTGGCTATGAGTTATCTAGCCGATATCGACGTCTCCGTCATCGATGAACTGCCTCCGGGAAGACAAGAGATCTCAACAAAATTAGTTTCCATGAGCCGCAAAGGCGATTTGGTCGAATGGATCGGCAAGTCTTTAGCCGCCGGCCTGCAGGCCTATTGGGTCTGCCCTCTGATCGAAGAAAGCGAAAAAGTAGACCTTACCGCTGCCACTGAAACATGTGAAGAGATTAAACAAATCCTCCCTCAGTTCAAGATTGAGCTTCTGCACGGCAAGATGACGCCGGAAGATAAAAACGCTGTCATGGATCGGTTTGTTAAGGGAGAAACAAAGCTTTTAGTTTCTACAACAGTGATTGAAGTGGGCGTAGACGTTCCGAACGCATCCATTATGGTTATTGAACACGCAGAACGCTTCGGGCTTGCCCAGCTCCATCAGCTCAGAGGACGCGTCGGCCGAGGATCGATCAAGAGTTATTGCTTTGCGATTTTCGGAGACCAGCTTTCAAAGATCGGCAAGGAACGTCTCCAGGTATTCAACGACACGACAGACGGCTTTGAAATTTCCAGAAGAGACTTGGAGTTGAGAGGGCCTGGTGAGTTTTTAGGCGCTCGTCAGAGCGGAGCTGCCCTGCTTCGTTTTGCTGATTTTGAAACCGACGGCTTCCTCGTTGAGAAAGCCATGGCGATGGCGGATAAGTGGATCCGAGAAAAAGATCCGCGGGCAGAAAAGCATGCTGCCCGCTGGTATCAGTCTAAAGAAAAGTATTTGGAAGCTTAGAAAGTGAGGCCTTCTTTGAAGGCCTCAGCATCAATTATTTCTCCGCTGCTTCTACGCTTTCGTGGAAAGCGTCGCCGAGTTCAACGGCACGTTTCTTGCAGGCGTCCATCGCATCCTGCATCATTTCCATAAAGTGACGGTCATTCATGACCTTGAGCGCTTCATAAGTTGTGCCGCCTTTGCTCGTTACCTTTTCACGAAGGACAGACGGCGACTCGCCGCTGCGTTTGGCGAGTTCGGCTGACCCGAGAACGGTTGCAATGGCCATTCTCTTTGCTTGGACGTCATTGAATCCGTAACGAAGTCCGGCTTCTGTCAACGCTTCAATAAATCTGAATACATAAGCAGGGCCGGAACCGCTGATGGCTGTTACTCCGTCCAGTTCTTCTTCTTTCGTACACCAAATCAAATCGCCGCAGGCCGCAAAAACTTTGACAATAAAGCGATGGTCGGGTTCTGCTTCGGGTGTGGAATAAAGTCCGCAGACGCCGAGACCGATTTTCATCGGAGTATTCGGCATGGTGCGGCAAATGCAGTTGTGACCGATCATTGCCTCAAGGTCTTTGACTCGAACGCCGGCCGCAATAGAAATTACGAGTGCGTCTTCGATCCATTCTTTGCTGGCTTTGATGGCTTCAGCAAGCTGCTGCGGCTTGACTGCAAGAACAACGGCATCGATCTCAGAAAGCCACGAACCGGGTTCCTTATGAGCATGGACACCGTATTCGGAAGAAAGACGCTCCAATTTCTCTTCATTGTGATCAATGACGTGAATATCATCGCCCTTCCAGTCACTTGAGACCATCTTAGAAATGATGGCTTCTCCCATGTTTCCGCCGCCGATGAAAGCGATTGTTTTTCTATTCATTTTTACTCCTTTTTGGTGTAGTCACGAGGTCCGAAAATTGCCGAGCCGACTCTTACCATGGTACTCCCGCATTCCACAGCTTCTGCCATATCCGAGCTCATGCCCATCGAGAGCGTGTCGATATCAAAATTCAGCTCATCTCTTAAATGCAGGAAGATGGCATACATTTCTTTTAGAGGAGCCTTTTTGCCCTCTTCAGTATCCGAGGGCGCCGGAATTGCCATGATGCCTCGAAGCTTTAAGTTCGGAAGCAATGTGATAGCTTGAGCCAGGGCCGGGCCGTCGGCTGGCTGGCAGCCGCTTTTGCTCTCTTCGTCAGAGATGTGAACTTCGATTAACACATTTAAGGGAGGCATATCTGCGGGTCTTTGCTCAGAAAGCCGCTGTGCGATTTTTAAGCGGTCTACCGTCTGAACCCAATCGAAATGTTCAGCTACAGGGCGGGTTTTGTTGGACTGAAGATGCCCGATAAAGTGCCAGGTAATCTCCAAGTCAGGATGCTGCTTTTTAAAGTATTCGATTTTTTCGCACCCTTCCTGAACATAGTTCTCCCCGAAGGCCCTCATGCCGCACTTCACTGCTTCCTCCAAAGCATTAATTCCGAAGGTTTTTGAAACCGGAAGTAAAAAGACGCTTCCCGGCTCTCTGCCGAAGCGCATTTCGTCGTCTGCAAGTGATTGTTTTACCCTTTTGTACCGTTCTTCCAAACCGGGCTTGAGTATCGACATTGAGCTCCTCCTATATTGAATCGTCAGTGAATAGTAGAACGATTTATAGGAAAAAAACTAAGGTCAGGCACGGAATGGTAACGTGTCAGGGTGATTATCTTGAAAAAAATATTATTTAATTAGTTATTAACAACAATAATCTTTTTTTACCCTAAATGGTATCATTACTCATAGCTCAGAGAACATGGATAATAAAATAGTTATTCAAGTTTGATGAGCACTACAAACCACCACATTGATAATCAGCATACCGGAGCATTTAGTTATGCCAAAGACAATCAAGACAGCAAGAGGCCTGGCTCGTTTTGCGAAGGCCCCGTACGCATCCCGCCGCAAATCTCTTCCCAGACACTCCTTCGAAACTCGTCAGAAAGCATTGGCGATTTTCCAGGCCGGCGGAAGCTACAAAAATTGTGCAAAAACTCTCAATATTCCCGTATACACAGCTCGTGACTGGCATCGCAGCTTCCTGATCGGGACCTTCCGTGCAGAACATGGCGCTCGCCAGCAGTCCTACACACCTGAACAGAAAGCCGAAGTGCTTCGTCTGCGTAAGGAAGAAGGCAAGTCCTACAACGTTATTTCTCAGTTAACGAAAGTTAACCGCGCAACAGTTCTGCAGTGGATTCATAAGGATATCGCTCAGCAGCAGGCAGCAGAAGCTGCTGCACAGCAGGCTCCCGCAAACGACTCTGAAATGACTGAAACCGGTCCGGTCGGCGCAGTTGCCGAAATGACCACATCCGGTCCCACAGCCTAATTGATTATCTAAGAATATTCGCGGATAAATAAGCGAAAAGCAGCGCCGACAGCGGCACCGAAAAGTCTCTCCTTTCCGGTTTCCACTTCGGCGCTAGTCTTGTTTCTAGTCTTTCCTTTTGATAAGCATGAGTTCTCTGGTTTTGGGACCGCTCCCCAAAGAAGTTCTATTGCATTCCTGTTGCGCACCCTGCTCTGCCGCCATCTTAGAGTGGCTCCAGCAGAATGGCGTGCGTCCGACGATCTTTTTCTATAACCCGAATATTTATCCGGTGAAAGAATATTTGATTCGTAAAAACGAACTGGATCGATTCGCTCAATCATTAGGAATTCGGGTTATTGACGGCGACTACCGACACGACCTTTGGAGACTTGCCGTCATCGGATTGGAAAAAGAACCGGAAAGAGGACGCCGCTGCCTCGCTTGCTTCAAGCACCGCCTTCTCGTGACGGCTGAATGCGCGAAGCGCGAAGGGATTGAACTCTACACAACTACCTTGGCCGGATCACGCTGGAAGAGCGCCGAACAAATTCGAGAAGCGGCAGCTCACGCTAAATCTTTAATTCCTGAAAGCACCTATTGGGACGTGAACTGGAAAAAAGGCGGTCTGCAGGAACGACGCGGTATTTTGCTCAAAGAAAACGGCTTCTACAATCAGCGGTACTGCGGCTGCGAGTTTTCAATGGGGCATTTGACAGAAGAGCAAAGAATAGAAATTTTGAAGCGATAGTAAAAATCAGATTTTTCTCTTGCAAAACATGGAACTTTTGTCGATGACTCAATGATTTTTCATCTCCGGGAAATATTCTCTGCATCCTATTTTTCAAGTATTTTCTTCAGGATATGCTTAAAAAGCATAAAAGACCGAACGTAAAGTATTTGATTTTTTGTCGACACGGTTTGGATAATCTCGAAAGGTTATCTTTAGCGGGAGAGTAATCTATGAGAGTTTTTGTTATTAATGCTGGAGTAAAGCGGCCGGACGGCTCGGGCGGATGGCTTAATGCCGAAATGACTCGCATGGCAAAAGAGGCATTCGAGCGCAGAAAGATAGAAAGCATCATTACGGATCTCAATGAGAAATGGGACCTGGAAAAAGAAGTCGAAAAAGTTCTCGGTTCCGATTTGCTGCTGGTTCAGACACCTATATGGGCCATGTCCACGCCTTGGCGGTATACGAAATGGCAAGACATTGTCCTTACCGATCCGCGTGTCTGCGGTACAGATGGGCGGACACGAAAGGATCCAAACAAGCTTTACGGTACGGGCGGTTTTCTTACGAAAAAGCGTTATTGGATAAGTACAACATGGAACGCTCCCGAGGACGCCGTGTGCGAACCAGGACAATTCTTTGATGCTCGTGGACTTGAAGGTGTATTAATGCCTTTGCACAAACAGTTTCAGTATATGGGTATCAAACCTTTGGCACCGAGTTTTGCTATTTTTGACGTTTACAAAAATCCCACAGTTGAGTCTGATTTGCTCCGGTGGAAATCAACTCTTGAGGTGGTGACAGGCAAGCTGTTGATAGGTCAAACTCAATGAGAAGACCAATAAATTCGTAACTATCCGTCTCTGTAAACCTAGATCTTTAGATTGAGGGCCTTAGGTTGAATGGCGTCTCTAATTGAATGTTTTTTGAAAAGTTCTTCCACAATTCTGCAAGAAACAGCAGAGATACAAAAAGCGCAGCAGCTCAATTCAAGTGCCCTGCGCTTTTCAACTCTCTAGGAAGATGCTTTCAGATTACGTCTTCAGATATTTGCCGAAGAATTCCTGAAGTTTGGCAGCTTCTTCATTGACGTACTTAGGAACCCAGTATGTTTCAATGTGCTGAGCGCCTTTAACCAGATAAATTTCTTTATCTTTTGTACCGGTTGCCTTCTTGATGGCGTCATCAGTCATGTAGCGGGTGTCAGAAACATCGCCGGCAATCATGAGAAGCGGCTGATGGATCATGGCCATATGGTCATCGACGTCCCAGTTCATCAGATCCATCAGGCTGCTCTGCGTGTAGAGGAAGGTGGAATTGGGATGAGCATGAGTACGGAAATAATAGAAGAAGCCGTCTCTGTAAAGTGCGAACGGAAGCTTCTTGGCCTGTTCGTCAGTGATGTTCATAGCGCCGACTAAGCGAACATCACCTTCTTTTTCAAAGGTTCTGGCTTCGGCAGCCTGTGCAAGTCTCTGCTGGATCGTGTCCACCTGAGAATCTTGGAAGCCGTTTCTGCGAACGCGGCCGCTGTTGAACATAGAAATAGTGGCAACAGCTTTGATGCGGGGATCTTTCTGTGCAGCGCCGAGCGTGTATCCGCCTCCGCCACAGATGCCTAATGCACCGATTTCATTTGCATTCACACCCGGATAGGTTCTGATGTAATCAACCATACCGTTGATGTCTTCAATACGGTTGGCAGGTTTGTCGGTGTGTCTCGGTTCACCGCCGCTGGCGCCCTGGTAACGAGCATCAGCCGCAACGGTGATGTAACCCATGCCTGCAAGTTTTTCAGCAAAAAGACCGGCAACCTGTTCTTTCACGCCGCCGTTCGGGTGAGCAACAACGATGGCCGGATAGGATTTCTTCGGATCGTAACCAGAAGGAGTGTAGACGTTTGCGGCAACGCGAATTCCGTCAACAGTATAGGAAACAGGATGAATATTTACTTTACCGACAACATTTTCTGTAATTGCATTGTCGTATACCAGGCCGTAAGGCTTTTTAGAAAAATCTGCGGCGACAGCTGAATAAGTAGTCATAAGAGCTCCGACTAAAGCAGCATAAAGTAGTTTTTTCATGCTTCGCACCTATAAGTTAAAAATGAAAAAATCAATAAATGATCGATGTGTACATACTAGGGATATGTCTAAAGAGCCGATGTCACGCATTTCTAAAAGTTTTGCCTAATTTTGCGTCGCGGCCAGAGAGTCGGAATTTTGATGGTTGTCCGTTATCTTGAAGAAAAATTCTTCTCTGCCGAACATGTTTTTCTGTCAGAACAGTCATTGGAGCTCTGGTAGTTGGAGAGAAGAAAAAACAACAAGAAATTACACAATGAGGTGATCAATTAACGTTTTGAATTATTGATTCTTTTCAAACTTTTCACAGGGAAGCGTTCTGAAATTCATTGGTCACTCATAGGGGCTGATGTAAAATCAGGCAGAATGGGCTCTGTAAGTAATTATTTCAGAGAAATAAAAAACTGATCTCTTCTAATCACGACAAGCCCATAGCACAACCTCATTAAACAAGAGTCACAATTATGAAAGAGTCCGACTTATGCGTCATTGCGGTAGTCTATGGCGTTGCGACCTGGTTTTTGGTCATGACGCTGCAGTTGCCGCCGGCTGCTCAATCCTACCCTCTAATCCTTTTAACTGCGCTTTACCTCTGCAATACGCTCTTCTTAGGTAAACAGTTATATTCTTTCTACCGCCATCGTGTTGTCCTGAATGACTTCAGAAAATTGTTCGCCGGTTTCCTTCCCGGACAGTTTTTCGGCGTCTTGGCAGGCTGCATTATTTATATGGCCTTAGTGAACTATTTGGGTTATTACATCTCCAGCGTTCTGTATCTGCTGCTGGCCCAATTCTTCCTGAAGGTAAAACCGATCCCCGCAATTATCAGCTGCGCCTGCATCATGATTGTGACCTATCTGGTTTTCTCGATGTTCCTGCACGTACCTCTTCCCCTCGGGGTCTGGTTTGAATAAGGAGAAGAAGCCATGTTAGAAACACTCTCTTTAATGGGCATGGGCTTCATCCATGCGATGAATCCTCTTACATTAGTCCTGATGATCGGTGCTACTGCACTGGGTATCACGATCGGCTGTCTGCCCGGTTTGTCCGCTGCGATGGGCGTTGCCCTTCTGCTTCCGGTGACCTTCGGTATGGACCAAGCGACCGGTTTGATCGTCTTAGGCGGTATCTACTGCGGTGCGATCTTCGGCGGCTCGATTTCCGCGATTCTGATTCACACACCGGGTACACCTGCCTCTGCTGCGACCGCCATTGAAGGCTACGAACTGACTAAGAAAGGCATGGCGGCTAAGGCGCTCGCCGTTGCCTGCTTTGCCTCTTTCTGCGGCGGTTTATTAAGCTGTATTTCTCTTTACTTCTTCTCTCCCTTCCTTGCCGAACTGGCAATGAAATTCAAGAGCCCGGAATACTTCTGGCTTTCGATTTTCGGCTTAACCGTGATCGCCGGTGTTTCCTCTAAGTCGCTTCTCAAAGGTTTCATCTCCGGCATCTTGGGTCTTCTGATTTCGACAATCGGTATGGACCCGATGGAAGGCGTTGAACGCTTCATGATGGGAAGCACCACGCTTTACAACGGTGTCAACGTGACTTGCGCCTTGATTGGCTTGTTCTCCATGTCTCAGGTTTTAATCCTGGCAGAAAAAGCGATTAAGAAACGTGCTAAGGCAGCTAAATTTACGGGCAGCCTTCTTCTGAGCCGCTCCGATATTAAGAGACTGGCTCCGACCATTACGCGTTCTTGGATTATCGGCAACATCTTGGGTATTCTGCCTGGCGCCGGTGCAACGATCGCCTGCTTCATGGGTTATAACGAAGCACGCCGCTTCTCCAAACATAAAGATGAATTCGGCAAAGGCTCCATTGACGGTGTGGCCGGTTCTGAAGCTGCGAACAACGCTGTGACGGGCGGCTCTCTTATCCCGACACTAACGCTTGGTATCCCGGGTGAATCTGTGACAGCCGTGTTAATGGGCGGTTTGATTATTCACGGTCTGCAGCCGGGACCGGAGCTCTTCTCTACTTATGCTCCGATGACTTACACATTCTTTGCCGGTTTTGTGCTCGTTCAGTTTGCGATGCTCGGCGTCGGTCTTGTCGGCTGCCGTATGTTTGCTCAGGTCTCCCGCTTGTCCGACTCCATTCTGATCCCTGCGATCTTCCTTCTGTGTGTTGTGGGTTCCTTCGCGATTCACAACAACTTTGTGGAAGTGATCATCATGTTCATTTTCGGCATCATCGGCTACTTCGTTCGCAAGTTTGATTTGAACGCAGCCGCCATCGTGCTGGGTCTGATCCTGGGTCCGATCGGTGAAAACGGCCTGCGCCGTTCTCTGTATCTCTCCGACGGTGATCCTACGATCCTTTTCAGCACCCCGCTCTGCTGGATGCTCATCCTCTTGTGCGTCCTCGGTACTTGCTCTCCGTGGCTGATGGCTCGCTGGGAAAAACATGTTGAAGCCAGATCCCACCATTAATCTGTTGCTTTGACCACTCGCCTCCGCCTCGCCGGAGGCTTTTTTATGGGCGATTCACTAATTTGTATTCCAAATTTTGTAAGCGTGCGTTAATATCCACATTACTGATTCGGAGTCACCATTTGTCGAATTAATGATTCTGCAAAAGCGACCTGGGTTCAGAAGTAAAAAAATCACCATCCTTAGGAGGATATTCGAAATGAAAAAAGTTCTTGCAGCTGTTGCTGTTGCTATGACCCTGCCGATGACAGTTATGGCATGGGAACCGACCGGTGACGTCAACGTTATCGTTGCTTACAAAGCCGGTTCCGGCACAGACACAGGTGCTCGTCTTCTTGCTACCGAAGCCCAGAAGTACATTCCGAAAACCATCATCATTCAGAACCTTCCCGGTGCTGACGGCAAGATCGGCTGGACAAAATTAGTTCAGTCCAAACCCGACGGCCAGACTATTGGCTTCATCAACCTGCCGACATTCACAACTTTGGCTGCACAGTCGGGGGCACCCTTCTCCATCAATGACATCGTTCCTATCGCCAACCATCTGACTGAAGCCGGTGTTGTTGCTGTTAAGGCCGATTCTCCCTACAAGACCATCGAAGAACTCGTTGCCGCCGCTAAAGAGAAAGGAAACCTGAAAGCCTCCACAAACGGCAACAAGGCTTCCAACCACACAGCTGCTCAGCTGCTTGCCAAGAGCGCCGGCTTCAAGTACAAAGCCATTCCTTACGGCGGTACAGCCGACCAGCTGCTGGCTCTTCGTCAGGGCGAAGTTGACTTCACCTGCGCCAAGGTTGCTGACGTTGCCAAGCTCGTTAAGGGCGACAAACCAGAACTCCGTGTTCTGGCTGTTTTCAACACCAAACGTGATCCTGAACTCCCGAATGTTCCGACACTCGGCGAAAAAGGCCTCTACCCCGAATGGTACGGCTCTGCTCGTGCTTTAGTTGCTCCGAAGGGAACCAAGCCTGAAGTTATCCAGTACTACGTTGAAGCCTTCAAGAAGACAATGCAGGATCCTGCTGTCATCGAAGCTCATAAGAAAGCCGGTATGGCTCTTGACTTCAAAGACAACAAGGAACTCGGTGACCTGATCAAAGCTCAGGACAAGTTTGCTCGTGACGTTGTCAACGACCTCTACAAATAATTTTTGATTATTTGCCCCGGGTACTTCGGTGCCCGGGATTAAAAATGCCTTTTTAGGTGGGTAATTCCTCAATTTAGCGATTGAGGCTAACTTTTTGTACGCATAAATAAAATGTTCAAGAAAATCCTTCTTTCCGCAACTCTGATGGCTACCGCCACAGCTTTTGCCGCTGACCTTCCTTCCGTTAAGATTTTGGCTACAGGCGGAACGATCGCCGGAACTGCTGCTTCCAGCACTCAGACAACCGGATACAAAGCCGGTGATTTAGGCATTCAGACTTTGATCGAAGCGGTTCCCGCAATGAAAGACTATGCCAATGTTTCCGGTGAACAGGTCGTCAAGATCTCTTCCAACAATATGGATACCAAGACCTTGCTGAAACTTGCCAAGCGCGTTAACGAACTGCTGGCTGATCCGAAGGTTGACGCTGTGGTGATTACCCACGGTACCGATACATTGGAAGAAACCGCTTACTTCCTGAACCTTGTTACTAAGAGCGACAAGCCTGTGATTTTGGTCGGCGCTATGCGCCCTGCCACAGCCATTTCTGCCGACGGTCCTATGAACCTTCTTGAAGCTGTTCGCGTTGCTTCTACGCCTGAAGCAAAAGGTAAAGGCGTCATGATCGTCATGAATGATGAAATCAACGGTGCCCGCGATGTCACCAAGACAAATACGACCAATCCGGCTACCTTCAAGTCTCCGGAACTCGGCGCCATGGGTTATGTGAGCGGAAACAAAGTTCGTTTCTACAAGCAGTCTACAAAGCGTCACACGACCAACAGCGAATTTGACGTCAGCAAGCTCGAGACTCTGCCTCGCGTTGACATCATCTACTCTCATATTGACGACGACCGTATTATGGCCGACGCTGCTGTTGCAGCCGGTGCTAAAGGCATCATTCACGCTGGTACAGGCAACGGCTCCATCGCCAACCCGACAATGGAAGGTCTGAAAGACGCTGTGGCTAAAGGTGTTGTGGTTGTAAGAAGTGCCCGCGTACCGAACGGTGCAACGACGGTTTCTCTGCCGATGTGGACGAAGGCCGGTTTCTTAGAATCCGACACACTCAATCCTCAGAAAGCTCGCCTGCTTCTGCAGCTTGCTTTGACGAAGACTCAGGATCCGAAAGAAATCCAGAGAATGTTTGACCAATATTAATTGGCCGATTAGATCTTCTTGATATTTAGTAAGAAAGGCGCCTCGGCGCCTTTCTTATTGAAAAAATTACTTAGAGGCCAGACCGTTGGCTTTCAGCCATTCCGCGACCATTTTCGGAGCGGATGAAAACTGAGAGGAACGAATCCAAAGGCTCTTTGTGAAATTACCTTCAGGGATAAGGCGTCTGGCGTCTCTTTCAACACCGGAAATTCCGCTGCTGGCGCTGGAGACAATCAAACCGATTTTCTTGCCGGCCATTGCCTTTCCGTTATGGAACAAGAATGTCTGCATAGGTGCGGCCATATTGCTCCACCAAAGCGGTGTACCGATGATAACAGTGTCATATTTTGAAAAGTCAACGTCCACCGGATCAATGGCGGGATAAGAAGAAGCATCATTAGGCTTGCTTCGAATTTGGTCCACCAAATCACTTCCGAGAGAATAATTGTTGGCCGCGTAGTTCAAGCCTTTTTGCGCCGGCTGAATCTGAATCACATCCGTCGAGGTTTGGTCTTTAACGGCGACAGCGGCCTTTTCAATATTTCCGCTGAAGCTGTAATAGACAAGAAGTGTTTTGGCCTGAACTTGTGCACTAGCGGCAGTTAAACCAAGAAGTGTGGCAATGAGGAGTTTTTTCATCTTTTTTTCCTATAAAAATTAGAGTGTTATGAGCTTGTAGGTGCGGTTTCCGGCTTTGATTTCGTCCAAGTACTCGAGTTGTAAGAAGCCTCTGTCAATCTTTTCTTGGAGCGAATAAGCGTTGTACTCGGCAGGAGTCAGACCGTAAATTAAGTCTGCCGCGGCTTGGTCGGCAGCAAGCAAATCCAGAGATCCGACGATGCCGAGATTGCCTGTTCGGACTTTAGTACCTTTCAGCGGATCAACGTGAATGTTTGAGACCACGTTAATAAAAAGCAGTCGATTGTCCATTGCATCGTGAATGCCTTTTGAAGCATCGGCGAGTCTTCGGAAGAATCCTGCATCTTTTCTGACTCCCAGACCATGAACTTGAGTCTTGCCCTCTCCGCTGGCTAAACCGATGCCGACGTTTTTACACGCACCCGAAAATCCCGCAAAACTCGGAATTCGGAAATTAGCCGTCACTGCAACGCAGCCATACTCTTTCAATAGAGCCGTCGGCGCAGAGACAGATTTCAGTTCTTTACCGCCTTTGATCGGAACTTCCGTGTATTCGTTGTTGCGATCCAAGATATCGAGGCGATTCTTGTCGACGCCTTGAGCCGTTATCGCTCTAATATTTCCTTGCGTATTGCCTCTTCCGGCCGGATAGATTGAGGCATAGTTGCATTCAACAAACTTGCTGTTCGGAATGTGATTCAGCAATGCTTCCCACATACCTCGATTCGTATCGACATCATCGCCGTGAAGTTTGATGCCGGAGAGTCTTCTGTCTTCCGGAAGGTTGGCGTCTTTTCTAAGCCGGTCATAAATTGCTAAAAAGTTCTCCGCATTGATGTCTTTAGAGAAATAGACCGTGGATGCACCTTGATTCGGAGTTGCTGCAAACACTTTACTGCCTATCATCGGCATTGCTGCCGCTGTTAAAAGAATCGTTCTTCTCAAAAATCCTGTTGTTTCCATATCGTTCACTTAACAAGACTGATTTCAACATCTTTGGAGCCGCTTTCTTGGATGGCTTTAAGCGCTTCCGGAGAAAGTTTTCCGAGCGGGACTAAGTTGTCAGACGGACGAAAGTCTCTGACAAAAACCGCCAGGTTTCCCCATGGGATGTAATAGGTAATATCGCCTTTTTGAGGATCGCAGCTTCTAGGCGCGGATCCTAGGTTCAATGATTTCGGTAAATACGAAATCCGTTCCGTCGATCCGAAATCCTCAAACTTAAGTTTGAGCGGAAGCTTTGCAGCAAAGTCTTTCGCGGCATCGTTACCATTTAATCCCCCGGCGTAAGCTTTGCCATCCACTTTGATCTGAATGTTTTGAGCCATGACATTTCCGGACATAAGTAAACAAGTCGTAATTGCAGCGGCAGCGGTCAGAAGTTTCATTAAGGCCTCCTAGGATCCTTTCAACAATTAATGCGCAAAGATTTCTTTGACCTTTGCAGCTGCCGCCTCGCCTAAAACTTTGTGTTGTTCCGGGGAAAGGTGAACACGGTCAATCTGTCCCGGAATGCCTTTCACGAAGTCTTGAGCGTTTATGTATTCGGCTCCAAGAATTCGGCATTTTTCCTGCAGAAGCGGCGGAAGCTCTTTGGTGATTTTTTCTGCGCCGCTGAAAGCGTCGCCGTAAGCTGTTTCGTTAGGCTGGAGCGGGGGTGCAATGACTAAGACTTTTGGTGTCTTAAATTTAGTGTTGGATTGCCATTCACCTGCTTGAATCATACGAATCATCTCTTCAAGGTCATCGGCGATCGCTTTTGCATTGTTCTTGTATCTTGAATTCGCGTCATTGGTTCCGAGCATGACAATGACTATATCCAGAGGAAGGTTTTCGGAAAGAACCGCAGGAAGTGAAACCATCCCGTTGAACAACTTACCGGAAAGGCTCTTGCCGGTTCCGTTGCCGTCCTTTTGATCTCTTTTTACCGTTCGGCCGCCCAAGGCATTAACTTCGACTTCATAGTTAGGACCAAGTTTTTGAGCCATGACCTGAGGCCAAATTTGATCGATTGGAAGACGATAGATGTCTTTTTCAGGGCTCCAGGCCCATCCGAAAGAATTCGAATCTCCGTATACCAAGATTCTCTTGGCTTGTTTATTTTCCGAAGAAAATACCGGAAGCGGAGAACTCAAAAGAATTGTTGAAAGTCCGAGGAATGAACGGCGGTTAAGAGGCATAGTTTCTCCTTCAATATGCCTCCATCATAAAAATTCTTTTCTTCTCAATCCAATACTATTTATGGATGGTTAGTTATAACTTTTAGTTAGGTTGAGTCCGAAAGCTTCTAAAGAAGCCTTCCTGGAATGTGTTGAAAACCTTCAAAAAAGGAAACTTAATCTTGGTCGAAAAGATCCAAAGTCTCGCCTTTGCGTACTCTTTTCTTCGGAGTCGGTTTTTGTAAGTCTCGATGAATCCACTCCAAGATCACATCGCTCAGGGTATTGAGTTCTTCTTCCGTTAGTTCTCTGCCTTTGTCGATCCCATGCCACTTATAAAGACAGCCGCGGCAGCAGCATCCGGTCGCGTGCTGCGCAGTAAAGATCGGATGTCCCTTGTACGGCGTCTGTTTGCCGTCGTTTTTCGGATTCGCGCTTCCGATTCTGTCGTGAAGAATTTCTTTGGCGTGTTTCTTCAAGAGCTCGTCATTACGAGTCTCGGCATAAGTTCTGTCTGCGTAAGACAAACGAAACTTGCTTCGAAACGCTGAATGGCTCAGCGCTTCGAAAAGCTCGTCCATAGAAGCAAATTTTTGACTCATTAACCGAAGAGACGATTGGTGAGCACCGGATCCAAACATTCCTGTACGTAGGCGAAGAATCTTTCAGGATCTTCTTTCTTTAGTTGGATCGCTTCTTTCTGGGAAAGGACGTACATCAAAAGAAGTCTAGCTTTAGCGGTAGTCGTTTCGCCGGCTAACAAACAGCCGGATTCAAGACATTGCGCGACGCTTCCCGGGAAAACCGTACTGTCTAAGACACGGCCGGAAGAAGCTCTCGTCGAGATCACAACGAAAATGCCCTTCTTTACCGCTTTTTTAATCGCAGGCATCATGCCGGCCGGAAGGTTACCGCGGCCGAAACCTTCAACGATGATGGCGTCCGGTTCTTTTTCAAGAACCATTTCAAGAAGCGCACCGTCGTCTCCGCACATGGCTTTAACAACGGGAACTTTGGCCGTAAGCTTTTTGAGCATCGGGAAGTTCAAACCGGTATCGAGCTCTAATGCACCGCAGCGGAAATAAACATTGTCGCGGTCGACATAACCGACGGGGCCCCAGCCCGGAGAAGCCAAGGCAGAAGCCTTGTTGGTGTGAGTGAGCTGAGCGCGGGACGCCGCATGGATCTCACCGTTCATGCAGACGACAACCGTTGGGATATCACCCTTCACGTCGTGACAGGCAACCCGAATGGAATCTAAAAGATTCTTGGTCCCGTCAAACATCGGATCTTCGGGATTCATGCAGGTCGTAAAGACGATCGGCTTGGAATTCTGATTCTGGAATACATCCGATAAAGAAATGCTGACGAAATAAGCTGTTTCTTCAATATTGTCCGCAGGCTGAGTAACGACAACGCCTGAGACTTCCGGGCGAATCAAAACCCTTTGGACGGCTCGGGAAAGCTCAAGCATCATCGCCGGTGTGACCACACTGCCCTTTAAAGAAAAAAACTTCGGAACTTCTAAGAAGCAAAGATCTTCAATTTCAGGAAGCGCATCGGTTACCGCCAATGCATCTTCTTCAGGATCACCGGGTTTGTAGTCGATGCCTGTGGGAATAATCATGTCGCCCAAAGGGAAAAGAGCAACGGTTTTGTCATCCATGACATCGATGTAACCGTCATCGAGAACTTCGGATGCAATGTCGGAAGGTTCCTCTTTGGCGAGTTTTCGAGTTTCTTTGACTGCCATCTTCTTTTCCTTTTTCTTTGATTTCTTACCCACAGTTTCCTCGTTGGTTATTCCGCTTTCAAGAGCTTCCCGGGATTCATGATGCCCTTCGGATCAAAAGCGTTTTTGATCTTGCGCATCATTTCAATCTCCAAAGGATCCTTGAATTGGTAATTATGGTCAAGTTTCAGCATTCCGATGCCGTGTTCGGCTGAAATCGAGCCCTCGAATTTATTAACCTGACTATAAAGAATTTCTCGAATTCCTTCTTCATTTCGGTAGGTTGCACCCGGGTCTTCGGGACTGACGAAATTGAAATGAAGGTTTCCGTCGCCCAAGTGCCCATAGATAGAAAGCCCGAGCCAGGGATAAGCGGATAAAAGCATTGCGCTTGTTTCTTCGACGAACTCAGGGATTAAAGAAATGGGGAGGCTGACATCGCTATGGATACTGCCGCCGGCCGTTCTGTCGGCCAGAGGGATTGATTCGCGAACATGCCAGAAGGTATGGGAATCCTGCAGAGAGCTGGCAATGGCGGCATCGGTGATTTCTCCGTCTTCAAACGCACCTTCCAAGATGTGTTCCATCATGCTTTCCTGAGGCTTCTTTTCCAGAGAAAGTTCAACCAATACTTTCCAGGGAGAGTCGCTGAGCGGAGGCACTTCGATATCAGGCAGGTACTTTTTAACTCGCTCGATCGGCAAATCGCTGATCAACTCGAAAGCTGTCAGAGAAGAGCCGGCTTTCATCTTGAATCGGTTCAGAAGCTTTCCGGCGTCCTGAATACTGTTCAGACAGCAAAAAGCAGTTTCCTTTTCTTTCGCCGCCGGGAAGAGTTTCAGAACGACGGCAGTAATAATGCCGATGGTTCCTTCGCTGCCCAAGAATAAATCTTTGAAATCGTATCCGGTGTTGTCCTTACGAAGACGTCTCAAACCGTTGTAAATGCGGCCGTCGGGAAGGACGACTTCAACGCCGAGAACCAAGTCGCGTGTTGTTCCGTAACGCAGTACGGCTACTCCGCCGGCATTACAGGCGCAGCAGCCGCCGATGGTTGCGTTGCCTTCTGCCGCAAAAGACAGCGGGAAGGAACGATTAACACTTTCTGCAGCTTCATGCACTTCGGCCAATGTCATTCCGGCTTGAACGGTTAATGTGTCTGAAAGTGGGTCCGCGTCGATGACGTTTTTCATTTTTGTCATGGACAGGACGATTTCAGCATCCGGTCGATAAGTTGTCGCTGCGCCTGTCAGACTTGTATTGCCGCCCTGGGTGACGATGGGAACGTTGTATTGAGCGCAAAGTTTGACGATCTTTGAAACTTGTTCGGTGGTAGAGGGGCGGACGACAGCCAAAGGCTTTGAGACGTAGTGGTCTGTGAAATCATCCGTGTAAGGTCCGAAAAGAGCCGGATCATTAATGACGTTATTGAGGCCGACAATTTCGGCAAAAAGCGATTTGAGTTCTTCTTTCATGGCTTTTCTGAGCAGTAAATATTCAGGAAAGTTTAGTCAAAAAATTCGCCCTTTTACCCTGATAAAAATATCGATCGAAC